>TARA_R110002072_G_scaffold142853_1_pt1 | contig 120840 bp, 103 predicted proteins | sample TARA_R110002072 | Tara Oceans TARA_R110002072 (sample SAMEA4397118) | marine metagenome | biome: Polar Biome; feature: [SRF] surface water layer (ENVO:00010504); material: water (ENVO:00002006), including particulate matter (ENVO:01000060) such as... | depth 5 m
GCCTTGGCAGATTGATCCGCTGACGTTAGAGTGACCTGTGGTTTATTGATCATTTACTTACAACGAGCATTCTCGTAGGTGCAGTGCTATGCTTTATCTTCGCTGAACATGGCGCCAAGTCCTTCAGTATCTGCCTTTGATGATTATGCCGCATTGCCCACTGATGCACATCTGCATGCACAAGGCACACTGCGATGCGCACGATCATGATCATGCCAACGTTGGGCATAATCACCAAAATGAAGAAGAGGCTTCTTGCCGCCGCATGGAAGAAAAACGCAGGCAAGTGGATCTAAAACTGTGATCGTGATACCTGAAAAATCATGGCTTCCCTATCTGGGTTACCGTTTTGTGTTCCGGATATCGATCAAGCTAGCTGCCAGGCGCCTGACAATGAGCAACAATGAGTATCGACTGAGTGTTTCGGCAGTTAAACTCATTAATAGTCACCTAGGCCTTTTTGAACCGGCTAATGCCGTAAATTTGAGCGCAGCGATTGCAGAGACTGGCCAATTATATGGTCTGGATGAGGTCGATTTCGATCAAAAATATGCCAAGTCTAATTCTACATACGACACATTTCAGCTGCACGTGCAAAGGGTGTAAGAAAGTTTGGACAATCACGTTATTCAACTGACGCGGGTCTGGTGGGCACAAGTCAAGATTGACGATTACTTGTTCTGCTTCCGGCTATCCGTAAATTCGGTCGACTCATTATGAATACCTATCCAAAATTTACCAATGTTGCCTGGATGCTAGTGGTTACTCTGCTTTGGGCCATCTGCTTTCCGTTCATCGTGACCGGGCTACCTGATGCCCCACCCTTGCTGTTTGCTGCTTTGCGTGCTTTTCTGGCCAGTGGAATACTTTTTGCGGTGTACATGGTAAAGCGCGTGCGCGAGCCATATCTTTTTAACCTCCAGGACACTGGCCAGTTGGGCCTCATCGGGTTGTCGTACACGGCGATGGGCTTTGGCGGCATGTTTTTAGGGGCCGGTCATCTGTCTCCAGGGCTGGCAACTGTTCTGGCAAGTACGCAGCCATTGATTGCTGCGGCAATCGCCGCCGCTTGGCTGGGGGAAACTTTGAAGACCAAGGGCATAGCCGGGCTGTTCGTCGGTTTTTTGGGCGTCGCCTTGCTTTCTTGGTCCGGATTTGGCAATAACAATGCCGGTTTTTTGTGGGGAATCATCTGGGTTCTTATGGGCGCTTTTGGAGTGGCCATTGGCAACATCCTGTTAAAAAAGCGTGGCGGGGGATCAATTGCCGCACCCATGGCTGTCCAATTGTTAATAGGCGGCGGAATACTTTTGCTTGCATCTGCGATCAGCGGTGAACAATGGGATATTCGGTGGACATTTCGATTCACCGGTTCCTTGCTCATTCTATCTGCTTTGGCGACAGCCGCCATGGTATTCTTGTGGTTCGGGCTACTGGCTCGTGCGCCTTTGAATCAACTGAACGTTTTCAGCTTCCTGACCCCGGCGCTTGGCCTGCTTATTGGCTATTTGTTCTTTGATGAACGGCTGCAACTCGTCCAGATCTTGGGAATCATTGTGATCATTTTTGGTATTGCCTTAATGCACACTAGCGACGCTGTCCTAGATCCTACCCATAAAGCAGGGCTTTCTTCGCCAATTAAACCACTAGGCTCGTGAATGAATCGACAAAGAAACAATGACTGAAACAACATTTACCCAATAATGAGTACACTTTTTCACCACAATGAAAAGAGGAAACTAGCTATGATCAGTTCGAACGCACCTGGGATCCATTTGCGTATCATCCCGTTAGGCAACACCCTGTCACTTCTGCTGGTAATCAGCTACCTGCTGTGCGTTGGCTTTGGCCTAGTCGCCCCGGGACAGATGCGCATGTATGAGGCGTGGGCACCGTTGCTACCTGGTTTTGAATGGCTTACGTGGACGGGATTTTTAATTGGATTGATAGAAGTCTATCTGTACGGTTGGTATATTGCCGTCTTGTTTGTCCCTTTGTACCTCTGGTCCTCAAAAGACAGACATTGAAATTTTTTGACGCCCATAATGCTTTTTCCTTGTCGTGGTTCCAACGGCATTTGTTCTGGCCAACTAAATCTGGCGCGTGGCAGCAACACGTGAGCTTCAAGACCGGGCGCATTGCTGTTAAAAGTGTAGCTACTTGATCATTTCGAAAAAAGCCTTCAATGAGTAAACCGGAAGGGAATCACCAAACAGAGAAAGGTATGATCAAAAGAGTATTCGGGGACGCAATCGACGGTCCGGAACACAGATACATCCCCCGTTTTCCAGAGCTTCCTCTAGCGGGGTTCGGGTTTCTGACGCATTTCTTATGGGAAATGCTTCAGGTGCCTTGGTATAGCGGAATGGCAGAGGCATCCCACGCTTCGGTGGTTTGGTTATGTACACGCGCCACAGGCGGTGATGTCGTGATTCTTTTAATCAGCTTCTGGCTGGCATCGGTAACCTGCAGTAACCGACAATGGCTGCTCAGAGGCGATCGAAAACCTGCGGTCGTCCTGATTATCACGGCTCTCGTCGTCACTGTCGTCCTAGAATGGCTAGCGATTGGTCCACTGGAACGATGGACGTATGCCGACTCTATGCCAATTATCCCGATGCTTGACGTGGGTTTGACCCCTGTGTTTCAGTGGCTGTTGTTGTCACCGGTGATAATGTGGCTGGCGCGCCGACACATGCTTGGTTACACCGCCCTCTTACCGTGCAAACCAAGCTAATCGCGCGGGATTATTGACCGCAAGACAGGGGGAGAACGAACGCAGCTATGATATGAGATGACCGAGTTCGTCTTTTTAGCGCTCCTTTCATGGTCTGATAGAGGCGGTGATCAGTGTTCGCAGCTCTCCTGCTCTGCGTTTTCCATCTTCTGCTCCGTCATGCCCTGCATTAACTCAATATGATCCCGTCTTTCCTCATTCTCCATACCTATGCGCTCGCCTTTACGCTGTCATCATGCATGCGATGGTCTTGGCTTTGCCCCTGATTCCCCCGTTTGCCGCTGTCCGCCTGGCAAGGTCTCGGCCAGCATCGGCGTCAGGGGCATTATTGAATTAGCCAACAGTGCTTGCAGTAAAATTTCTATTTTGCGGTCTCCATATAAGTAAGTGTTACTGAACTCACTCTCGTGCATACCGCTGGAATTGTGACTATGCAATAAACTGAAACTCTGAATGCTGAGGGAGTTGAGCCACCGACTTTTGTGCGCAACAATGGGGTGATTACGACAAAAGCTGTACAATACCTCTCTGCATCAGTTTCCAGGAGAAGCAGGCTTTGTACTCTATCGATAATTCTTCAGACCGAGCAGAAGCGGAAAGGTTGAACCAGCACTGCATTTGCGTCACACTTGACCAGTCAGCAATCGTTCACAATATTGCCGATCAACTGGGTGACAACGCCGACGAAATCCTCTCCAGCGCTGCTTGGCAGCAATTTTTCTCGAGCACCGCAGTGTTTATCCGTGAGCAGATACTGGAACAAATGAAAGGCATTGTCCATGCTCTGGAAGCTGTGGCCACACTCCCCGACTATCGTCGTCGTGTATTATCGTGGGCACCACAGAGCGCGCAGATCGATCCGGGACCGTCCGGCGCATTTATGGGCTACGATTTCCACCTGGGCGCAGATGGTCCTCGCCTTATCGAAGTCAATACCAATGCCGGTGGCGCATTCCTTAACGCCGTGTTGGGGCATGCCCAGATTCAATGTTGTGGCGGCTCAACTCGCGTGTCCGGCGCGGAGGGCTTCGACTCTGCTGTGATTGCACAATTCGAAAGTGAATGGCGCGCACAACGCGGCAGCGGCCGACCCAAAACAATCGCGATAGTGGACGAGCAACCAGCCGAACAGCACCTGTATCCGGAATTCAGACTGACCCAACAGTTGTTGCAGGATAATGGGTTCGACGCACTGATACTGTCTCCCTCAGACCTCAGGTATGAGGCAGGCGCACTGTATAGCGGCGACAAACAGATCGACATGGTTTATAACCGCCTGGTAGATTTCGGACTGCAAGCACATGAGCACGCGGCCCTGCGCTCGGCGTGGCTGGACGGCAGTGCTGTCATCACGCCTAACCCCTTTGTTCATGCGCTTCGCGCAGACAAGCGTAACCTGGCACTGTTATCTGATCGTGATACCTTGCTCGACTGGGGGCTAAGCCGCGAACATTCTGAATTCCTACAGCATGGCGTACCGCGCACCGTGCAAGTGAATGCAACCAACGCCGATGAGCTTTGGCAGCAGCGAAAGCAATTGTTTTTTAAACCGGTGGCAGGTCATGGCAGCAAAGGTGTCTACCGCGGCAGCAAGCTGACCAAAGGTACATTTGCCCGTATTCTTGACAGCGATTATATCGCTCAGGCTTATGTACCTCCTTCGGAACGAGTGGTTTTGGTTGATGGAGAACAGCAGATGCTCAAGGTTGATGTGCGTCTTTACACCTACAAGGGCGCCGTTCTATTGGCTGCAGCGCGGCTCTATCAGGGGCAAACAACCAATTTCCGCACACCGGGGGGTGGTTTCGCCCCGCTGCTGCTGTTAAATTCAGCTGAATAGGCCTTGGCTCTGCTAAGTTCCGAAAACCGTGATTAATTGGGAGTCGTGTTGCCAGAATCAGTAATCACGCTTACAAATCATCCATCCGTCCGAGTTGCCGAACCAGCAGCTTTGTTTCATTCTCCTCCATGTCGAGCAGCAGTTGCATCAGCTCTGCAGCTTCTGGGATCTCTGCCTTGCGCAGCAGAGTGCGGTACAACTCAATGACTTGCTCATGAAAATCGATGACTTCAGCGCTGATCGCATCAGCATCCATTTTCGCGTAGTGATCATCACAATCGAGATGTGTCTTAATCGGATTATGAGGAATGTAATCGTAGACATACGTCTTTGCCGCCTTGGGATCAGCCTGATGTTCAAAGCCAGCCACCATTTTTTCCATGGCAGTTTCACAGGACGCAAGATACTCCAGCAGCATGGCCGTGCGCTCTTCATGGTGCAATTTCGCACAGTGTGACAGGCATTGCGCCAGTTGCGCATGCAATGAGCGGGACCATTCGATCAGATCGAAAAACGTTTTGATTTCCATGCCAGATGTTTCCTTGATAAATATTACGTTACGTTCGCTGATCATTATTAATTCAGCGATTAGATACCAGGTTATTCACTCATCATGTCGCCGGGCTTTCTCCGCCGGCAATTGAGCAAAAGCAAGAAAGTACAACAGAACCAGATTCACCAAGGGTATCAGTATCAAAAATCCTAAAAAACCTGGATACCCTGTACGTTGACATATACGCCACGCCGGGATCACAGCCACAATTGCGATTACCAGCATCCACAGCCAGTGTTCTGCCCACATTGTATTTCCCGCCATTTCATTCCCCATCATGGTGCTATCCTCCATTTCATTTTTCGTTTTTAGTGATGACCTTCATGAGATTCGTCACCCCCGGCATCTCGTGCCTCCGAAGTTCTCTTGAGAAAGATTTGCTCGGCAACTGCAATCACGATCATTGCAACAACTGCAACCCCGATTACGAAGGGGTCCGTGTTCAGCTTAACCCAGACGAAACCACCAAGCGCGAGCAAATCAAGCAGAATCGCCACAACAGGCACCCAAGCATTGGCATTTATATCCTCGCGTAAATAACGCAGCACTCCCCAATGGATGGCAATGTCCATGATCAGGTAAAACACAATACCCAGCGCAGCTATTCGGGACAGATCGAAAAATGCAGTTAAAACCAGCCCCAAAACTACGGTGTAGACCAGTGTGTGTTTCTGTATACTGCCGGGCATACCAAAGTGGCGATGCGGAACAAGCTTCATTTCTGTCAACATCGCTAACATTCGCGACACCGCGAATATACTGGCCAGAATTCCCCCGGCAGTGGCCATCATAGCGATGGCTACCGTGAACCATACGCCATAATCACCCAGCGCTGGCCGCGCGGCGGCGGCAAGCGAATAGTCTCGTGTCTCGATGATTTCGGCAAGCGAGAGGTTGCTCGCAACCGCAAAGCCTACCAGGGTGTAGATCACCACACAGGCTGCAATGGAAATCACTATGGCGCGTCCGACGTTCCGTGTTGGGTCCTTAACCTCCGAGCCACTATTGGTAATCGTGGTGAAGCCTTTGAAAGCCAAAATACCCAGAGCGGTAGCGCCCAGAAAGTTGCCGACTGTGCCTGTTTCTCTTGAGTTCGAGAAATCAACAGCGAGGCTGTCTGCTATCCATACCCCCACTAATCCGAAAATCAGTATACCGCCTATCTTCAGGATCCCGATAAAAGAGGCGACACCCTGAATCCATCGATTCCCGGACAAGTTGACCAAAAAGGCTGCAACTATTAGAGACACGCCCAACACAGGAATCATCAGACCAGTATCATCACCGCCAAAGAGTTGTATGGTATACGCGCCAAATGTACGTGCCAGGAAACTTTGCGCAATTACCATTGAAAAGTACATTAACAAAGCATTGAACGCGGTAGGTAGTCGGTTCCCGTATGCCTTGTGCAGGTACATACCAATGCCACCGGCAGACGGATAGGCATTGGATATCTTGATGTAAGAATACGAACTGAAGCTCACGATTACCGCGGCAGCCAGAAATGCCAACGGAAACAATACGCCCGTCATTTGTGCCATCTGCCCTGTCAACGCGAAGATACCTGCACCTATCATGACACCAGTGCCCAGCATCACGGTGCCGCCCAACGTTAAACTGTCTTTGGCGTAGCTTGATTTGCGATCATTTTTGTCGTCGGATTCCATGGTCAACGCTCTCCTGTATTAGCGGATTAGCCTGTCGGGCCGGATTCGAGATTTAATTTATGCCTCCTCCCCTTGCGCACGGTGGACGGTGGACGGTGGACGGTGGACGGTGGACGGTGGACGGCATTAAGGTCCAACATTCGTAGTCAAATGGACCGTCATGGCCAGTATCCCCAGCGCCATTACCATTTCCAACCCAATAGAGCGAGCCAGACTTTGTCTGCCAGTGTCTACGTACAGACGAGAGACAAGAAAAAATTTATTTAAAGCGCCCAGCGTCAACAGAGCAACCACAGCAAGTAGTTTAATAAGCATGGCTTGACCATACGGGGTACTGAACAATTGGTCGATTGAGGACAGTAGCTGAGTCAGCAAATACACGCCCGCAGTGAGCAACAAAGCCACTAAATAGATGGCAAACCGACCAAATTTTTCCATGACAGTCTTTAACTTTGCACTCGAAACATCTGCGTTGCACAAAAGCCACAAGGGATACAAAGACCCTATCCACAGAAGAGCGGCTGCAACATGAATCACAATGCTCAGACGGGGAAGAATGCCAAGTTCGGCGATATGCCCCATCATAGTAAACGAAAAAAACAGTGATGCCAGAGCGCTAAGGCCAAACACAACGTACAGGTAGTAGAGCCGAGATCGTTCACGATATTGCCACATTAGCATCGCGGCAATCGCGATCGTAAAACCGGCGAACCTTGTCCCTGTGGCATAGCCGAGTGGTGACTGACCGATGATCAAAGCCATTTGAGGATCAAACATGCCACGCAACCCGTTTTGATTGATTGCGCCGAGCTGCGTTAGAAATGTCACCATTGTCGCCACAGCTCCAAGCATTGCCCCAAGGATGATATAGCGACGCATTCGCCCGCTGATGTCGTCTCCGAAATCCCGGCTCAGATAAAGACTGAATGTACCACCAGAAACAGTGCTTGCGCCAACCAGGACAAGCAATTTACTGACCAAGGACCAGATATCCCAGGGGCTCATATCAGTGAGCGTGCCCGTGTTCGGAGTGCCCCATATCGGATGTGTCCTCGCTCTGCATATTTTGCATATGATTGCCGTGCGCAGACATCGCGTCCGACGTCAGGGTGAAATCAGAGCTGCCGTCCATCGTGTGGCCGTCAGCCCCCATAATTGTCCATTCCACCTCGTATTGTCCTTGTTGAAGGTTTGTCAGTGGCACAACAAATTGACGCTTCGTGTCGGCGGTGGGCTTAAAACCAATATCTATTGAGTGTTGTCCTGCATGCAAAAGGGCCAGACGCAAAAGTCGAACATCTGCATTAAAGTTTAGTTCCAATGCAGATAGCGGCATATTGATCACGGCACCCTCCGCTGGAACGATTTCGGAGAGCTCTGTATGGGCCCGCAACGCACCCGTTTGCAACAAAATCAAGCTCGACAGTAAAATTGTCAACCGGTTTACTTTTCTCATATTCATTTCCCGATAATGTATTGATTGTTAAAACCAGAACCGAACACCCGCCACCAGGCGAGTGTCACGCACCGGCGCCCCCTCTGCTCTTTGGTAGTCAGCAGTTTTACCATAACTCCCTGTCCACTCGAATCCGAAATAGGGCGCGAATTGACGTGAAAACTCATAACGTAGCCGCATTCCTAAAGCAGAAGTTGAAAGACCGCTTCCCACCCCATTCGATAAATCGTCGTTACCATAAAACGTCAATTCGGCTCGTGACTGCAAAATTAACCGCTGCGTAAACAATAGTTCGTATTCAGCCTCGAAGGTCAGCGCTGAGCGCCCACCTTCCGCAATATATGCCGTTGCATCAAGTTCGAACCAGTATGGTGCGAGTCCTTGGATACCAACTGCCAGCCATTGGCGATCCTCACCCTCATCATTGTTATCGAAACGCACACCCAGTTGTGTGTCGAAATAGGCATTCAGGGCACGCGCCCAAAGCAGGTCTGTCTCACTTTCCTTTAATGTGCCCTCCTCGACTTCGCCTTCTAGTTTGACAACAGCTTTGTTGTAGGTGGACCCATACCAGCCTTGAAGATCAAACACAGCGGTCTTGTTGTCTGGATCATATTCCAACCGGTCGCCCAACACTGACCAGAACTGATGCTCATCGGCCAGTTTCAGTTGCCGTGGACCTGGTCGGGCGTAGGGCCCCTCAGTTAGCGAATAACCATCGGAGTACGCATGGGGGTCTCGCGCGTCCGCAGGTGCTTCCGCTCCTTGCATCTGCATCTGACCGTGGTTCATAACGCCATTATTAGTCGCAGGACTTTCCGAAGAAGCCGTTGCCACCTCTGAGTCCGCATGCCCTGCATGGGCGTCTACCATCGGGTTCAGGTTATGCCCGGCATGTGGGTCATTCGGCTGCGCCCAAAGCGCAACTGGCATGATCAACGAACCAAAAACCATCAAGACTCTACTAGAGCTGCAAATGTTAATTTTATACATCACGATACAACCACCTCCCGGAACATGCCTGCGTCCATGTGAAACAATAAATGGCAGTGCCAGGCCCAACGCCCAAGGTCATGAGGGGTGGTGAGAAAGCTTATTCGTTGTGCCGGCTGCACCGGAATCGTATGACGCCGCACAAGGAAGTCACCCTGGTCGTTCTCCAGGTCGCTCCACATCCCATGCAGGTGCATGGGATGGGTCATCATGGTGTCGTTTTGCAGAATCACCCGAATCCTCTCTCCATGTTTCATTGATATCGGGGTACTCTGGCCGAACTCTAGTCCATCAAAAGACCAACTATACCGTTCCATGTTGCCCGTCAAATGCAACTCGATCTCCCGAGTCGGCAGTCTCTGATCAACTGGTCCGCCGATAGTCTTCAAATCGGCAAGGGTTAACACACGTCGACCATTTTGTCGAAGACCAACGCCCGGGTCGTCTAAATTGGTACGGGGCGTATGGACAAGCATATCTACAGATGGCCCGTATTCGGAACGCGCGTGGTTGACGCTGGACGAGGGTATGGCTAAAGGATTGGAATGCATGACATGCTGACTGTGGTCCATCGCCATTTCACCGTGGTCCATGTCCATACCCATGTCATTGTGATTCATGCCGGCGTGATCCATCGAACCCATCATATCGCGCATTGCCAGCCATTCTACGGCATCAAGCGCCGGTGTCGGTGCCGTAAGTCCATGCCGAACTGCGAGTGTGCCTCTGGCGTAGCCGGTACGCTCCATGCTTTGCGAAAAGATCGTATAGGCGTCATTTTCGGGCGCTACCACCACATCATAGGTTTCCCCGGGCCCAAACCGAAACTCATCAACAGAAACTGGTTCGACATTTTGACCGTCGGCCTGGACTACGGTCATTTTCAAGCCAGGAATTCGAATATCATAAAAGCTATTGCCAGCAGCATTGATAAATCGCAATCGAACTCGTTCGCCGGGTGAGAACAGGCCCGTCCAGTTGCCTGCTGGTGTTTGACCATTCATCAGGTAGGTTAAGGTTGAGGCAGATAGATCGCCCAGATCAGTAGGATTCATGCGCATCTGATTCCACATGCGACGCTTGTTGAGAGCACCCGCCAAGCCTAGCGTCGATACGTCGCGCATAAAACCAGGCACAGTAGGCTGATTGAAGTTGTAGACATCGCTTTGGACTTTCAGTTTGCTAAACACCCGCATTGGGTCTTCGTCAGTCCAATCGGACAACTGCACCACATAGTCTCGGTCTGCTCGTATAGTTTCGCCGTCACGAGGCTCTACAATCAAAGCACCGTACATTCCCGTAATTTCCTGAAAACCGCTATGAGAGTGATACCAATATGTACCGCTTTGCTGAAGCGTGAACCGGTACTCAAAGGTTTCTCCAGGCGCTATGCCGTCAAAACTTATGCCCGGCACTCCATCCATCTGGTAGGGTAAGATGATGCCGTGCCAATGAATGGAAGTCGCTACTGCCAGGTGATTGGTCACACGAATGGTGACTTCCTCACCTTCGCGCAGACGCAATGTCGGCGCCGGTATAGAGCCGTTGATAGTCGTTGCCATACGGACTTCACCGGTAAAGTTCACCGGCGACTCAGCTATCACAAGCTCAATTTGATTGCCGCTGAGCACGGGCGCCGTACCCGTGTGAGTCAACGTCGCGCCTGCCCGGCTGGCAGCCTGCAACACTGCGGGAAAGGCCGCCAGCACGCCACCAGCAGCCAAGCCCTGTACGAACCTTCGCCGGTTTACATTGATTGGGAATGGAAATGGTTGTTCAGACTTTTTCATAGGAGCAGCTCCTTTCGCCGATGCCTTTATCGTCAATACGTTTATAGTGCCGATACAATCCAGTTGAGAGTTGACAAGGGTAGCGAAATCGACCTGTCCAGAGGATGACGTCTACATTACATTGTTGTAATCGTCGTGTAATCTGACTGTCGGATGCAGTAATCTATAGTGGCAAGGCACTAATCAGGAGAGGCACGCTATGCGATTGCTCGTAGTGGAAGACGAAACAAAGACTGGCAACTACATTCGCCAGGGCCTATCTGAGGCTGGCTTTGTCGTTGAGCTAGTTCGCAACGGCCTGGACGGATACCACTTGGCCATGACAGAGTCTTTTGACCTGATTATCCTCGATGTAATGCTCCCGGATGTAGACGGGTGGCGCATCATGCAATCTTACCGAGATGCTGGGCATCAGACCCCTGTGTTGTTCCTTACTGCTCGGGACTCTGTCGATGATCGCGTCAAAGGCCTGGAATTGGGCGCCGACGACTACCTTGTAAAACCCTTTGCATTTGCCGAGTTACTGGCCAGGATACGAACTTTACTCCGCCGACGATCCATGGCTTCACCAGCAGAGCAGATTCAGGTGGCGGACCTGACACTTGATCCGCTCAAACATCGTGTATCACGCGCAGGCAAGAGAATACTCCTGACCCAGAAGGAATTTTCGCTATTGGAACTCCTGGCGCGTCGCCCAGGTGAAGTGCTACCGCGCTCACTCATAGCCTCCCAAGTGTGGGACATGAACTTTGATTCAGACACTAATGTTATCGATGTAGCGATTCGCCGCCTGCGCGCCAAGATCGACGACAATTTTCAGCCTAAATTGATTCATACCGTTCGTGGGATGGGATACAAAATGGACCTGGAATCCAACGATGAAACCCATTAGTCGATACCCACTCCCCCTTGCTGCGCGAGTCATGCTGTTCGTTGGCCTGACCATTGGTCTGAGTTTTATGCTGATTGGCACTCTGGTGCTGAATGCTGTGGAGCATCATTTCTCCGAGCAAGATGCTAGTGAACTTGTAGTAATGTCCAGCGCCGTGACGAATGCACTGGAAAATGCAGGAAATCAGCCCGATCGCCTGCGCGCGGCCCTATCCAATGCCATCTCCGGTCATCATGGTGTGTATTTTCAAGTAAGAAATAACAACGAAGAGATCCTGTACCAAACTGTCGGAGCAGGGTCGGGTTTGGCGCAAGCGGGACGTATCCTGACACCAACCGATGTGATACAACCTGGCAATTTACAAACCTGGCGCGAAGGCACCAAGACGTACAGAGGGGTGCTCAGCCAGCTAGAAGTCTCTGGACAGAACTACACCATCATTAGCGCCATTGACATGAGCTTTCACCTACAGTTTCTGCGAGACTTTCGGCAAAGCTTATTGATCATCATGAGTCTGGCTGGCGTTATAACTTTATTGGCTGCAGGCTATGGTGTACATCAGGCCCATGCCCCACTACGTGGTCTGTCTGCAAAAATGGGCGACATTCAAGCAGACAAACTACACGTGCGACTCGATCCATCCGCAATTCCGTCGGAGCTGAAAGATCTGGTGACATCTTTTAACCATATGATCGGTCGTTTGGAGGACAGTTTTACTCGTCTATCGCATTTTTCCGCTGACATTGCTCACGAGCTAAGAACCCCCCTTACCAATCTTATTACTCAGACCCAGGTTGGACTAGGCAAGGCCAGGACGCTCGAGAAATATCGCGAACTACTATACTCCAATCTAGAAGAGCAGGAGCGGCTAGCCAAAATGGTCAATGATATGCTTTGGCTTGCGAAAAGTGATCATGGCCTGCTCAAACCCGAGCAAGTACCCCTCAACCTGACCAATGAAGTTAATGAACTTTTTGATTTTTTCGAAGCACTGGCAGAAGAGAGAAATATCCGCCTGACGCTGGAGGGTTGCGCACCTATGACCTTGGGTGACCGCGCCATGCTGAGACGAGCTATTTCCAACTTGTTGTCGAATGCCATCCGGTATACTCCACCGGGGAAAGAGGTGAAGGTTTTGCTCGACAACGCCTCTCACCACGAAATGTCGCTTAGTGTACAGAATCCTGGCCCCATGATTCCCGCCGAATACTTGTCCCATTTGTTTGACCGCTTTTATCGAGTTGAACCCTCTCGCGTAAGACAGGGTGAAGGCGCGGGTCTGGGGCTGGCTATTGTCAGATCCATTGTTGAAGCACATGGTGGGCATGTGGAGGCTACTTCTGTCCGGGATAAGACGTCTTTTACATTCTTTTTACCGGTAAAATCCTAAAATTGTTCCTGCCGTTAGGCGAGCACAATTTTTTAACATCTCGCCGATACTATCCAGATCAATGCAATGAATATACTTCGCCGGTAAAGCTTGGTAAGCTATTAATTGGAGCGGATATCGTTGCTTCACTAAACTCAGCCAGATGTGGCACTTTCTGTACCTTTGTCGTTATGGTCATGCATAGAAATACAAAATATCGCCAGTTACTCACATGGTTTTTTGTAGCCAGCCTGCTTCTGAATGTTCAGTCGACTTTCGCCTGCACGATGATGCCGGATATGCCTGATCTACCGCAGCCTGCGCACGAGTGCTGCCTTGCTATGCACAAAAACAAGGTAACTGAAAAACCGGATACTCCCGCCTCGTCCAGTGATACTTGTTTTACACTGAAGGTATCATTACAGCTCAAAGCTTCGCCCGAGGCTGATGCGGACCCCGGCAACGACCACGCCCTGCTCAAGGACAAACCGGGAACACAAAATCTGGCGCCAGTCATGGCCTTGCTGGTCTTCACTTTGCTGCAGACAGCGCAAACTGGCGGCTATGCTGTGCCGTCCAACGACCGAGATCACAGCACTCCCCTGCCAGTCTACCAGGCAACCCAGCGCTACCGTATTTAACAGAACTCCTTAGTTACAACTACTTCAGAGCGGCAGCACACGCCTGCCGTTCCTGGTTTTTGTTCGATGACGGAGTTCTGCCCATGCACCATACAAACACACAAATCGATTCGTATTTTGTTTCCCGATTAACAGCCACCCTGATTCCACTTGGGCTGGCAATCACGCTCGTTTCCCTGCCCGCAAGTGCGCAGCAGACCGAAGGGTTTACCCCCGAAGGTCTGATTCGGGAGATTCTCCAACTGAATCCCGGTCTGGCTGCTCAGCGACTTGAGACACTGGCCCGCGAGGAACAAATTGTCAGCGCCGGCGCACTTGACGACCCCCGGGTAAACTATGCCATTGCCCCGGCGAGCATCGGCGACAACATCCCCAGTGCGCTGGGAGATACCCTGGGCGTACGTCAGGTTATTCAACTCAGTCAAAATTTCCCGTGGGCGGGCAAACGGCAATTGCGCACGGAGGTCGCGCAAGCGCAAAGCACAGCCGCTCATCTGATGACCCAGGATCTGCAATTGCAACTGATCGCCGCCGGCCGGCGTCACTGGGCAAGCTGGTGGGATGTTCACCAGGCATTAACCATCAACCGTGAACAGCAACAGTTGCTTACCGAACTGGAGAAAGTGATCGAAACCCAGTACGCCAGCGGCAGCGGCCTGCAACAGGATCTGCTTCAGGTGCAAACGGCCAGGATTCAGGCGGATCATCGCGACATAGTCCTTGAACAGCAGGCCAGGCGCATCCGGGCCCGCATCAATGCCTTGCGCAATCGCCCGGCAGCGGCTGAGCTCGCCGCCACCGAGGAGCAACCGCAACCGCCAACGTTGCCAGCCGACACAGTGCTGCACAGCTGGCTGGAAGAAGCCAATCCCGCACTGCGGGGGGCTCGGGCTGAGGCTGATGCTGCGCGCGCAGACCGGGACCTGACCTATAAAAACGACTTCCCCGACGTACAGGTCAATGTGGGTTACAACGAACTGTGGAATGCCAGCGACCTGCGCCTGCAGGTGGGCGTATCAGTCAACATACCCCTGGATTTTGGCAAGCGCTCTGCACGCAAAGCCGCGTCAGACTACCAACTTAACAGTGCCCGAACCGACATCCAGTATCTTCACAATCAGCTGCTTGCCGAGCTTGAACAAGCACTATCACGCGCCGAGGAAGCCCAACACGCCATCGAGTTGTGCCGTGAGCAGTTGATACCTATCGCACAGCAATCACTGACAGCGTCACAGTCTGACTATCAGGAGGGCATCGCGGATTTCTCCAATGTTATTCAGGCTGAGCAGGCCCTGCTTGAGGCCCGACTACTGTTATCCCGCTCCATGGCCGACCAGTATCAGGCCCATGCAGAAATAGATCGACTGGTAGGCGGGCGGCTTTGGCCCTTTGAGTTCTCTGGTCACTAAAACTGCGGCATCTGCTGAAGAGAGAAGAATCATGAACACACGAAACATGTTACTTGCCGGAATCGTAGTCGCTGCACTGATTTTGGTAGCTGCCTATTTCATTTTAATGCCCCAGCAAGCCAATATCTCTGCTGAGCATGCATCATCGACAACAAGGCAGCCCCTGTATTGGGTCGCCCCGATGGACCCGGATTATCGACGCGACGAACCGGGGCTCTCCCCTATGGGGATGGAACTGGTGCCGGTTTATGAAGACAATGATGAAGGTGCAAGCGTCACCATCTCAGCCACTGTTCAGCAGAATCTGGGTGTACGCCTGGGCATGGTTACCATGGGCGAGTTCCGGCAGCAGGCTGATGCTGTGGGTTATACCGCGTGGGATCAGTCAACTATTCAGATGCTGCACCCGCGCGCCGAGGGCTGGCTGGAACAGTTCAATGTGGCCAGCGTCGGTGATCGTGTCAGCGCTGGCCAGATCCTGTATCAGCTTTTTTCACCGCGACTGGTCAGTGCTCAGCGCGAATACCTCAACGCCGCCGGAAATGCCGTTCTTCGCAAGGCGGCTGAAGATCGACTGCTTGCGCTGGGTGTGACACCGGCGCAGGTAACGGAACTTGCCAGCAGCAATGAAGTCAGTGCCCAACTAGCCTATCGCGCCGAATCAGATGCGGTGGTATCGGCCATTGGCGCCCGCGAGGGCAGCTATGTGACACCGGCAGATACCATTCTGACGCTGGCCTCACTCGACCGGATATGGCTGGATGTCGAAGTACCGTCCACCGCCATGTCCTGGATGGAGGTGGGCTTGCCGGTCACTGCCGAATTCCCAGCATACTCCGCCGAACAATGGCAGGGTCAAGTCGCACTTGTCTATCCGGAACTTGATCCTGTCACCCGAAGTTTGCGGTTGCGGCTGGAAATCGACAATCCAGACCACAGGCTGAAACCCAATATGTTTGCCAGCGTCCAGGTGGAAGGCCCTACTCGACACAACGTCGTCAGTGTGCCAACAGAAGCGGTGATCCGCTCAGGTCAGGGTGCCCGGGTGTTGCTCGCCGCAGGCGATGGTCGTTTCACGGTACAGCCGGTTCGCACCGGTGTGACCCGCGGTGACCGGATTGAAGTCCTGGACGGGCTGAGCGATGGCATGCAGGTCGTTACATCGGGTCAGTTTCTGCTGGACTCCGAAGCTAATGGAGAGCAGGCAATGGCAAGACTTAACGCCGCTGGCTCTGATTCTGACCTCGACCCGGAACAGGTCAATGACCAGCAAGAAGACACAGGCACCGCCCCGGCCACGCTGACCGGCACCGGGACTATCCAAAGTATAAGCGACAACCGCGTGACGCTGGACCACGGTCCCATACCTGCTCTGAATTGGCCTTCAATGGTCATGGGATTCCAGATCATGTCCAGCGTTGATCTGTCTGATGTCGCCGAAGGCGATGAGATCGAATTCGACTTTATGCCGATGCCTGCCGGCGGCTACAGCATCACGGCGTTGCGCCCGGCGACAACGTCAGGCCCGGGAGACACGCCATGATTGAAGCTGTCATTCGCGCCTCCCTGCGCAATCGCGGGCTGGTATTGGTTGCCGCCCTGCTGTTGACCATGGCCGGGTTGCTGAACCTGCGCACCATGCCGGTCGATGCCCTGCCCGATCTGTCCGATGTTCAGGTCATCATCCGTACGCCTTTCGCTGGCCAGGCCCCGCAGGTGGTCGAGGACCAGGTCACCTATCCGCTGACTACCGCTATGCTGTCGGTGCCCGGCGCGGAGACAGTGCGCGGATACTCGTTCTTTGGTGATTCCTACGTCTATATCATTTTCAGCGACGATACCGACCCTTATTGGGCACGCAGCCGGGTGCTGGAATACCTGAGTCAGGTCAGCTCGCGTCTGCCTGACGGCGTGACACCGGCGCTGGGCCCCGACGCTACCGGTGTCGGCTGGGTCTACGAATACGCCCTGGTGGACAGAAGCAATCAACATGATCTGTCGCAATTGCGCGCCATTCAGGACTGGTTTCTGAAATACGAACTGCAGACCGTGGCAGGTGTGTCAGAAGTTGCGTCAGTCGGTGGCATGGTCAAACAGTACCAGGTCATTGTTGATCCGGATCGGCTGAGTGCCTATGGCCTGACGCTGTCTGCGGTGAACCAGGCGATTCGGGCCGGCAACCAGGAAGTGGGCGGCTCAGTCATCGAGATGGCGGAAACCGAGTTTATGGTGCGGGCCACCGGTTACATTCAGGGGCTGGATGATCTGCGGGCCATTCCGTTAAAAGTTACACAAGACGGCACTGCGGTGTTGTTGGGCGATGTTGCCCGGGTGCAGACCGGTCCGCAGCTGCGCCGGGGTGTTGCCGACCTGAACGGTGAAGGCGAAGTGGCTGGAGGAATCGTGGTCATGCGCTCCGGTGAAAATGCCCAGGCCACCATCGCTGCCGTGAAACAGCGCCTGTATGAGCTGCAGGCAAGCCTGCCAGAGGGGGTAGAAATAGTTCCCACCTATGACCGCTCAGAGTTGATTGGTCGATCAGTCGACAACCTTTACAGCAAGCTACTTGAAGAATTTGCAGTGGTCGCCTTTATCTGCGCGCTGTTTTTATTCCATTTGCGCTCATCACTGGTTGCCATTGCCACACTGCCGCTTGGGATATTGGCGGCACTGCTGATCATGCGCGGCCAGGATCTTAACGCCAACATCATGTCGCTGGGCGGTATCGCCATTGCCATTGGCGCGATGGTCGATGGCGCTATTGTGATGATCGAGAACGTGCACAAACATCTGGAGCATGATCCCGAAAAGGCAAAAACCGACCGCTGGGGTGTTATTGCGAAAGCCTCTGCCGAAGTGGGTCCGGCCCTGTATTTCTCGCTGCTGATCATCACCTTCAGCTTTCTGCCGGTGTTCACGCTGGAGGCACAGGAGGGGCGGCTGTTTGCACCGCTGGCGTTCACCAAGACTTACGCGATGGCTGCCGCCGCTATTCTGTCGATAACCGTTGTACCGGTACTGATGGGCTATCTGATCCGAGGCAAAATCATGCCTGAGAACAGAAATCCGGTGAATCGACTTCTGAGCTGGATTTACCGGCCCGTAATCAGGCTGGTCATGCGTGCGCCCTGGGTGATGGTCGCCGCCGGTATCCTGGTGATGACATCAGCAATCTGGCCACTGTCCCGACTCGGGTCAGAGTTCATGCCGCCACTGGATGAAGGGGATTGGATGTACATGCCCACCACCCGGCCGGGCTTGTCCATTGGTGAGGCAACACAATTGCTGCAGCAGACAGATCGCCTGATCAAGTCTGTACCCGAAGTGGCACAGGTGTTCGGCAAGATCGGCCGCGCTGATACCGCCACCGATCCGGCGCCGCTGAGCATGATAGAAACCATCATCCGCTTCAAGCCTGAGTCGGAATGGCGTGAGGGCATGACCATCGAGAGCATCCGTGAGGAGATCCAACGCACGGTGGATCTGCCGGGCGTCACCAATGCCTGGGTTATGCCAATCAAGACCCGTATCGATATGCTTGCCACCGGTATCAAGACGCCAGTGGGGATCAAAATCGGCGGACCTGATCTGCCTGTGATACAGAGCATTGGTGCAGATATTGAAGCATTACTGCCGCAGGTACAGGGGACGGCCAGCGTGTTTGCCGAGCGCGTTGCTGGGGGACGTTATGTCACTGTGGATATTGATCGGGCGGCAGCTGCCCGCCATGGCCTGAATATCGACGAGGTGCAGGCAGTTGTTTCGTCGGCGATTGGCGGCATGAATGTTTCCGAAACCATTGAGGGCCTGGAGCGCTTCCCGATCAATGTGCGCTACCCGCAGGAAATCCGCAACTCGGTCGATGCCATCAGGGATCTGCCCGTATTAACATCGCAAGGGGCACGCATTCGTCTGGGTGACGTGGCACATATAGAAATACAAGACGGACCACCGATGATAAAGAGCGAGAATTCGCGCCCTACCGGGTGGGTATATGTGGACATCGCCGAGCGTGATATTGGCTCTTATGTCCAGGCCGCACAGCAACACCTGGCGGACAATCTGGCCTTGCCCGCTGGCTATTCACTGACCTGGTCCGGACAGTACGAATACATGGAGCGGGCCAAGGAGCGGCTGACACTGGTGGTACCGCTGACCCTGCTGATAATCGCATTTCTGCTCTACATGGCGTTCCGCGGGCTGGCGGAAGTCTTGATCATCATGGCCACGCTGCCCATGGCGATTGCCGGCAGCAGCTGGCTACTGTGGTGGCTTGCCTTCGATCTGTCGGTCGCCGTCGCCGTTGGGTTCATCGCCCTGGCAGGTGTGGCGGTGGAAATCGGTGTCATCATGCTGATCTATCTGAACCAGTACCGCGCACGCTACCTGGCTGAGGCACGTGAACAAGGCGGCCCGACTGTGGAGGGCTTACGGGATGCAATTGCCAAAGGCGCACTGCAGCGGCTGCGCCCTGTGGTCATGACCGTGGCGGCCATCACAGTGGGCCTGTTGCCGATCATGCAGGGGCACGGCACCGGCGGGGAAATCATGCAGCGCATAGCGACACCGATGGTGGGCGGCATGGTCAGCACACTGGTGCTGACATTACTGGTATTGCCAGCGGTTTTTTTCCTGTGGCAGAGGTGGGTACTTAGAGCGCAACTACGGGGGTGAAGCGAGTTTGCAGACAAGGGCAAGTTGAGATCGAAATTCATCTGACGTGCAAACCTTAAAACTCTCTAGTTTCAGAATCTATATCCAATCAGCGTCAATCTGCCGATGTGGTTTGCAGCGCGCGGACCGTTGGCTGGGTGCGCTGCTAGCCTTAGACAGATCATAATTGATAGTCCTGCAGCTCGCTGCTCTCCGCACGCTGCATGGAAACACGGCGTGCGGGAAATACCACCAGTAATCCGCCCGCCAATAGATGTTGATGGCAACGCCAGAGAGACGACAGATTACCCTGCGCGCCCGGCGTTAACGATTCGGTAAAGATAAACCAGGGACTTAATCCAGCAAACACCTGTGACCGGCGATTGGCGAGTATTTTGACCCACTCTCGAACGGGCAAGATAGTTGACGCTGGATACACAGGCTAAGAAAAAGCGGAAATTCAAAGGTACACGATATGCGAGGTTGGATCACCGCGACGCCAACATCGCATAATTTAAGTCTGGGGAGTAATGAGATTACAAATGCCATTACTTAACAGCATGAGAAAAAGTCCCGCAAAATCCCGCACAGTCAGTTTAAAAACTGAGAGCCGCCGACCAGAAAGCGCTACAAAGTCATTGATTTTTAAGCTAAATTTGGCGCACCCGGAGAGATTCGAACTCCCGACCAAGTGGTTCGAAGCCACCTACTCTATCCAGCTGAGCTACGGGTGCATAAAGAGGGCGCGATTATACAGTACAAACCTCAACATCTTCAAAGATCTTTTCGCATGAGTTGTTCAGATCGCTCAGTTGGTAGATGCGCTGCGAATCAGCACCCTGATCTCAACCGAGCCGGGGGCCGTGCCGGCGGGTATCTGCAGGCCTGAGTCGTGATCGCGCATCTGTCCGGGGGACAGGTTGGCCACGGAGACTGCGCTGCGCACTGCCTGACCACCCAGCGAGGCCTGTACTTCCAGCTCAGCGCGGTTAATGTCAACTGACGAGGCGTTGCCGACGCGGATAACAATGCGCCCGTTTGCATCCACCATAGCGGCGGTTTGCAGGTAGTTGGACGGATTGTCAGCGATATCCAGTTGCACAAAGGCGGCACGTGCTGATTGACCCAGAGGGCCAGGCGCCATGGCGGCCTGCTGGAAATACCCTTTTGCTGCAGTGCGGTCGTTGCTGGCCAGTGCCATGGTGCCCAGTTCATTCATGGCCAATGCGGTCGGCAGCAGGTCTACACTAGCCTGCAAATCGCGCTGGGCGCGGGCCCTGTTGCCCTGGCGTGAGTAGCTCAGGCCGCGCCCCAGATAATAGTCAAAATAGTTGTCATCGCGCGCCAGTGCTGCATTGTAGCTTTCGATGGCGGCGCCGTAACGGCGTTGCATCAGCGCGATATCGCCTTTCAGGCCGTGAAAGCGGGCTTCGCGGGGCAGTATCCGCAGGGCTTCGTTCAGCTTGCTGTCGGCGGCTTCTACCTGATCCTGCGCCAGCAGCGCGTATGCTTCGTCAAAGGCGTCATAGGCGGGTTTGGTCTCGCGGATAAATGCTGTCATCTGCTGATAGCGTTCAACACCCAGTTCACCGCCGGTAAAGCCTTCTGCCCGTAACTGCGCGACCAGTTGCTGGTTATTCTGCACACGCTCGGTTGATGCCGGGTGGCTGGCAAACAGGCCATCAAGCCAGCCTGCAGCGCGTCCTTCTGACAGTCTGACAAAGGCCTGCTGCAGACTGACTGCGGCCGCCGGGTCGTAACCGGCCTGTGCCAGATAGCGTGTTCCGTAAAGGTCGGACTCGCGCTCGGCATCACGGCCATAGCGCTGGGAGATCAACTGTGCGCCAACCTGGGCGCCACCAACGATAAAACCGGCATATTCGCTATCCTGAGCCGCAATTGCGGTCACGACCAGAGCGCCTTGCATCAGGATGCCGCGCTCCATGGATTGAGCGCCGTGGCGGGCGGCCGCATGCACCACTTCATGACCCAGGACGGCGGCCAGCTCTGCTTCGTTGTTCAATTCGTAGAGCAGACCGCGGTTTATCGCGATTTTTCCGCCGGGCAATGCCCATGCGTTGGGAACCGAGCTGTTGAGGACAACAAATTCGTACGGCAGCTGACGTGGACTGTAGGCGGCGACACGCTTGCCCACACTGTCTACGTAGGCCGACAACTGGGGATCAATACTGTATTTTCCGCCCTGACTTTGTTGTGAAGGGCCGTAGTTCTGTGCCCCCAGGGAGATTTCCTGCGATTCTGACACCAGCGTGAGCTCACGTTGCCCGGTCACCGGATTGACTGCGCAGGCCTGCAAAAGCCCTAGCAACCCCGCTGCAAAAACTATTTTCCTGATCCAGTGTCCGGATCTGATCATCTCTCTCATTGCTCACCTCGCGTGTCTGGACTGCAGTTTAACCGGATGGAGTGTCCCGGCATAGTTCGGCAGCACACACAGGGTTCTGTCACTTTCTGTTGCAGCTGTGCGCTTCCGCGCCTATGGCAAACGCGGTACTATCGACCCATGAAATTCACAGCAATAACAACCCATCAATAAAAATAAGTACCCACCTGACAGCTACATCTACAAAACCAGAACGATAGAGGAGAAAACACGTGATCAGAGTCATCCTGTTCATGTCAGTGTCCATCTTTGCTGCGATAAATGCCCATGCGCAGTCAGCATCCATCGAGCGCGGCACAACGTTGTTCCAGTCTGAGTGCGCGCGGTGTCATGTGCGTGCAGACATCGAAATGCGCATTACCAACAACTGGATCGACAGACCGGCCAGTGAACTGTATCAATCCATCATGTCCACGATGCCTGCGGAAACGCCCGGTTCGCTGAGTCCTGACCAGTATCTGGACCTGACCGCCTATGTGCTGGAGATGGGCGGCGCCACGGTGTCGGCTGCGGGCATGTCGGCAGGCGATCTGGCTGCACTGACCATTGAGCAGCGTGGCGACGGTGATGGCGGCCCTGACTATTATGCCTGGACGGCCATGAGTGGCGGGCTGAATGCCAATCGTTATGCACCGCTGGAGCAGATTAATGCCGCTAACGTCAAGGATTTACAGATCGCCTGGCGCTGGAAGGCGAATAACTTTGGCCCGCGTCCTGAGGGACTCAACGTCACGACACCATTGATGGTCAACGGTGTGCTGTATGCAACCGCCGGCACGACACGAAATGTGGTCGCCATTGATGCGGAATCCGGCCAGACTCTCTGGATGTGGCGTCCTCAGGAGGGCGAGCGGTTTGAGGAATCTCCGCGCAAGAACTCCGGCAAAGGCGTTGCCTATTGGACTGACGGCAGCCAGGAAGTCATTTTTGTCGTAACGCCCGGCTATTATCTTGCCGCACTGGATGCCAGCAATGGTCAGCCGCTGGAATCGTTTGGCAAACATGGCATCCTGGATCTGATGGATGGCATGCGCTACAGCGATGTCCGCGCGGACCGCGACATCACACTGACATTTCCGCCGACCGTTGTTGATGACGTACTGATTGTTGGTGCGGCACATCAGGTTAGTATGCGCCCACCTCATGCGGAAAATGTGAAAGGCGATGTGCGCGGTTTTGATATCAGAACCGGCAAGCTGCTGTGGACACATCGCAATATACCCATGCCCGGCGAAGATGGCTATGACACCTGGCTGAACGACTCGGCACAACGCAGCGGCAACGGTGGTGTCTGGGCCGGCATGTCGGCTGACCCTGAGCTTGGTCTGGTGTATCTGCCTGTTGAGGCCGGCACCGGTGACCGCTTTGGTGGCGAGCGCCCGGGTACCAATCTGTTTACCGGCTCGGTAGTTGCTGTCGACTATCGCACCGGCGAGCGCAAATGGTACTTCCAGCATCTGCGCCATGATATCTGGGACTATGACACGCCGACGGTACCGATTCTGGCGGATCTGCCTGATGGTCGCAAAGTCCTGGTGCAGCTGACCAAGCAGGCATTTGCCTATGTACTGGATCGCGAAACCGGCGAACCGATCTGGGAAATGGAAGAACGCCCTGTGCCAAAGTCGGATGTACCGGGCGAATGGACCTCACCTACCCAGCCATTTCCAACCAGACCCCCGGCGTATGATCGCCAGGGTGTTGCTGAGGATGATCTGATCAATTTCACGCCGGAAATTCGAGCCCGCGCCATTGAGGCAGTCAAACCCTATCGCATGGGCCCGCTGTATCAACCACCATCACTGTCCAATGCTGACGACGGCACTATCGGCACGCTGAGTCTGCCCGGCACTCTGGGCGGCTCCAACTGGGAAGGTGGTGTGTACGACCCGGAAACCGGCATGCTGTATGTCGCGTCCCGCACAGATGTGGCGGTGCTGTCGCTGGTCCCCGGCGCTCAGTTCTCCACCGCCGACTGGATCCAGGGGCCGGCGCGCTCGCCGAATGTGGAAGGTATACCGATCGTACAACCACCATGGGGCCGCATCACTGCTATTGATCTGACCCAGGGTGATATCGCGTGGCAGATGGCCAATGCGGACACACCGCCGGGAATCCGCAACCATCCGTTGCTGCGCGGTGTGGAACTTGAGCGCACCGGGATTCCTACGCGCGCCGGACTGCTGGTTACCAAAAGCCTGCTGTTTGCCGGCGAGGGCCAGGGTGGCAATCCGGTGTTCCGTGCTCATGACAAGATGACCGGAGAAATTATCGCCGAGATCGCCCTGCCCGCCTCGCAAACCGGCTTGCCCATGACCTATGTGCAAAACGGCAAGCAATATATAGTGATGGCAGTCAGCGGTAATGGCCCGGCAGAAATCATCGCACTGACATTGCCAAACTGATAGCTGCAGTTAATCCTCAACGATGTTAATTGTCATTGATCAGGCGGTCTGCAACACGGCAGGCCGCCTGTCTTCAAGACAGCCATCAAAACAGCCCGCCCGTCTCAGACATTCACGCCTTAGACATTCCCGCCTCGTTTTGATATACTTATCACGTTTCAAAAATCAATAATAAAAAACTATCACCACTACCCATCCGTTCCGACCCTTCAATAGCATGGTCCGGAGCGATAAATTCGAGATTCAAAAACGAGATAGATACGACTTGTTATGAATACTTTTCAAGAAGCGCCAGCGCTTCAAGAAAGACCCGATACAACGCTGAACATTCAACTCCGCCCGCCCGCATCAACTGATGGTGCGCCTGTTCATAATCTGATTCGCAAAAGTGCGTTCCTGGACGATAACTCGCTGTACTGTTATCTGGCCATCTGCACTCACTTTTCGCAGACCAGTGTTGTGGCCACAATGGGTGATGACATCGTGGGCGTTGTGACCGCCTACATCCCGCCGGAGCAACCCGATACGCTGTTTGTATGGCAGGTCGCTGTTGATACCGTTGCCCAGAAGCAGGGACTGGCCGGCAGAATGCTGGACCATTTACTGGAACGCTCTGCCTGTAACCATGTCAGGTTTGTGGAAACAACGGTGACTAGCGACAATGACGCCTCACGCGCCATGTTTGCATCACTGGCTCGCCGGAATGACTGCGGGACCGATGAAACCGTCATGTTCGATCGCGAAACACATTTTCTTAATCTTCACGACACTGAGTACAAACTCAGAATCGGCCCGTTTACCAGGGGCAAAAACCAGGGAGAAACATCATGACAAACATATTCGATGACATCGAGTCAGAAGTTCAAAGCTACGCAAGGGCTTTCCCGGTGATATTCGGGCGCGCCAAAGGTTCGTATCTGTACGACACCGACGGCAAAGCCTATCTGGATTTCCTAGCCGGTGCCGGCACGCTGAACTACGGTCACAACGATGACACGTTGAAAGCGGCATTGCTGGACTACATTAATGAAGATGGCATTACCCACGGACTGGACATGCACACCACTGCCAAAAAGGAATTCCTGGAAGCACTGAACGAAAAAATCTTCAAACCACGCGGCCTTGAGTATGTTGTGCAGTTCACCGGCCCTACCGGCACCAATGCGGTTGAAGCAGCATTGAAGATTGCGCGCAACGTCACCGGCCGCCACAACATCGTGGCATTCACCAATGGTTTCCATGGTGTGTCGCTGGGCGCGATGGCGGCAACCGGTAACTCGCATCACAGGGATGCCTCGGGCATTCCGCTGACCGGCGTCACACATGTACCGTACGCCGGCTATATGGATGACGAACTGGATACAGTCAAACTGCTTGAGAACATGCTGGAGGATTCTTCCAGCGGGCTGGACAAACCGGCAGCTGTCATTCTGGAAACCATTCAGGGCGAAGGTGGCCTGAATGTCGCCAGCAATGAATGGTTACGCGCAATCGAGAAGCTGTGCCGTAAACACGACATCATCCTGATTGTTGATGATATCCAGTCCGGCTGTGGTCGTTCAGGCAAGTTCTTCAGCTTTGAAGAGTCGGGCATCAAACCCGATCTGGTAACGCTGTCCAAGTCACTGAGCGGTTATGGTCTACCGTTTGCTGTCACCCTGATTAAACCGGAGTACGACACCTGGAAGCCGGGCGAGCACAACGGTACGTTCCGTGGCAACAACCATGCCTTTGTAACTGCCGCAGCGGCACTGAACAAATTCTGGTCAGACGACAGTTTTCAGAATGAACTGAAAACCAAAATTGATCATATGACCACCCGTCTGCGCAAGATCGCCAATGGGTATGACAGGCGCCTTATCAAAGCGAAGGGACGTGGCTTTATGCAGGGTCTTGAATGTCGCGACGGTGAGCTGGCCGGCAAGATCTGTCGTTACGCATTCAGCAAGGGTCTGATTATCGAGACCAGTGGTGCGGACAGTCAGGTTGTTAAATGCCTGTGCCCGCTGACAATCTCGCTGGACGAGCTGAACAAGGGTCTGGATATTGTTGAGGAAGCTGTCAACAAAACCCTGCAGAATGAAGTCAGTGTCGCCTCCTGAGGCGGCACTGCAATCAGCTCATTCGAAACCGTGGCAGACACGTGGAAACAGACAGCAAAGGAACGTATTAATGATAGTCAGACAGTTGCAGGATTGCGAGAATAGCGAACGTTGTGTCAAGTCAGAAACCTGGCAGAGCGTTCGCATGCTGCTGGCAGATGACAATATGGGATTTTCTTTCCATATCACAACCATCTACGCAGGCACAGAAACACCCATTCATTACACCAATCATCTGGAGTCGGTTTACTGCATGTCAGGCAACGGCTCAATCAGGGATCTGGCGACCGGCACGACACACCAGATAGTACCCGGCACTCTGTACGTGCTCGATCAGCATGACAAACACCTGCTGTTTGGCGGCAGCGAAGACATGGTGCTGGCATGTGTGTTCAACCCGCCAATCACTGGTCGTGAAGTGCATGATGCTGATGGATCCTATCCGGCCGCCAAATAAGGCCGCTTAAAACGCCGTCAGCCCCATCACCGGAATGATGCTGGATATCAGTGCCAGGTAGGCCAGATTAAAAATCATCAACCCCAGATGCAGCCAGCGGTTATTGGTGAATAACAGCCATATTATCGACAGTGAGACCACAATGGTTCCGATCATGCGCTGGAACCAGGTTTCACTGTAGTCGGGCAGCAGCGGATCGGAAGCCCTGGACAGAACCAGAAAGATAATGACCATCACAAAAAACCAGTTTTTTATCTGGAAGTAATGCTCTTCAAGATCCATTTTCTGGAAGTGTCGCAAATCCGGTGTCAGGACAAACGTCAGCAACACCATCATGATGGGCGCCGCCAGAAACAGCATCATTGACGACACTTTGGTGAAGTTGTGTGCCTGATACTCCCAGAACCCCAGATAATGATAGGTCATGATAAACAGCAACCAGATTGACCATCCCGCCAGCAGACCGGGACGGGTCAGTCGCTGCCTGGCACGGATCAGCTTCCCCCAGCCCATCAGCAGCTCCGCCATGGCAAACGCCACAACAACGGAGACAAACATCATGATGAATTCAAATTTTGACAATCTGAATTACTCCTCTGTCTGCTGCGCGACAAACTCCTTCATGGCCTGCCGATTCAGATCAATGACCTTGTCCTGATCAACAACCTGCTCCAGCAGCCGGGCCAGTGACGAGCGAAAGTCATCCGCATCAAGGTAGGCACAGACGTTGCCGTCGGCCGGATCCAGTGCGCGCCGTTTCAGGTCGGCACGGTGATCCTCAGTGACAATAATCACCGGTGTCGGCTTGCGCACGGGGCTCCTGCGCTCCATCTCCCGCAGCCGGTAGAGGAACTGATCCTTCGGCTTTTTATGATTATTCCAGCCGGTAATGATGCATGCCAGCTTGTTGGTGAGTAGCCCGAAGCCACGATCATACTGCCTGACGGCATCCATGGCATTGGCTTCATTGAAGGTGTTAACGCTGGTAAATTTGCCGGTAACACCGATTTCAGCAGCGACCTCATCAACCAGCTTATTGTTGATATCGTAGACGAGTATTACGGGTTTCGATTGCATTTCACCCTCTGGTACATCCCGGTTGTTATTTTAGTTATTTGCTTTACTCAGAGCGCATCTGCACACTTGTACCCACCGGATCGCGCGTGGTCCGGGTGCGGTTTGCTGCAACGTCAGGGTCTTCATAACCAAATGCCAGACCAAACAGAATCCTGTCTTCTTCACTTAACCCGAACGCTTCACGCACCAGGTCGGGATAATTTCGCATTGTACCCATCGGGCAACTGTGCAGGCCATGGGCGACAAGGGTCAGCATCAGATTCTGTGCGTACATGCCAACATCAATCGCCACTGTGGTACCAAACGCCCTGTTCATGCCGATAAATGCCATGTAAGGCGCGTCAAAGAACTCAAAATTGCGCAATACCGCCCGTTCCCTGCCTTCTCTGTCGCCTCTTTCAATACCCATCTCGGAGTAGAGTGCCACCGCACATTCAACCTGGCGGGTGCGGTACTCGCCGGCAAAATCTCCCCGGTACTCATAATCGGGGCTGGCCGGCACGCCCTCCCTGATCCGTCGCTGCATTTCTGCGCTCAGCCGGTCGCGGAGTGCGCCTGTTGCCACATAGACTTTCCAGGGCTGCACATTGCAGTTTGACGGCGCCCACTGCGCCAGCTCAAAGATCTGCTGCAGGACATCGTCAGGTACAGCATCCGGCAGATAGCCCCTGACAGACCGCCGCGTGCGGATGGCATCGACAAGAGACATCTGCGGCAGGGCCAGCGCGTTCTTCTGATCAACAGCATTGCTCATAGTATCAACTCAGTAATTGTCCGCCGTCCACGTCGACCGTGGTGCCGGTCGCATATCCATTCAGCATCAGATAAATCAGCGCACTGGCAACTTCCTTTGGTTTACCTATGCGCCTGACCAGTTGCCCCTGTGTCATGGCAGCGACCCGCTCGGCTTTTTCCGGCCCCATCCAGTCGAAGAGGGCAGTATCTATGATGCCCGGGGACACCACATTGACACGAACAGGGCTCAGTTCCACCGCCAGGCAGCGCACCATGTTTTCAACCGCGCCGCCGACACAGCTAAGCGCTGACATATTGGGCTTGAACCGACGCGCCGGCGCGCCGCTGACAAACGTAATGGATCCATCACTGGCAACATAAGGCGCGCCGAGTCTGGCAACCTTTGCATATCCCCACAGTTTGCCGAAGGCTGCCTGAAACTGTTCCTCTGTCTGCTCGATAAACGGTTTAAGTGTGCGTGTTCCACCGGTAGCCGCAGAAACCAGGTGATCTATCCTGCCTACAGTGTCAAACAACTGCGTCAGTCCGGCATCATCATGCGTATCCAGTTGTACCAGTTCTACCCGGCCACCGGTGGCCTGTTTTGCCTTATCCATATGCTCAGCGGAGCGCCCTGCAGCCCAGACCCGGGCCCCCTGCTCGCTGGCAGCGATGGCGGTGGCCAGACCTATGCCCGATGTACCGCCAATCACTACAACATTCTTGTTGATCAACTGCTGATTCGTTGCACCGCTTGTGCCTGTCATACCTGCTTCTCCCTTGCGAGGTCTGGCCCCGCCAATTTCTGATGCCGCGATAGTAGCACACACCGATTGACTCGTAATCGGGTCACATAGGCCATAACGTGATCCAACGCACACGAATACATCAATTGGGCTGTTGAATAAGCATCAGGAACAGCGATAATACCCGTTTTGACAAGGCTCTCAAATAATCAGAAGAGCCCGGGAGCAGACCATGCCGTTTCATCACTTGTTATCCGGACGCATGTTGGCACTGACAGTGGCTGTATCGCTGTCCGCATGCAGCAGTAGCTGGGTGCAACTCAGCCCGCAGGGCCAGCAGGTAAGCCTGGCGACCGCAGCAGAAGTCACAAACTGCACGCGACTGGGTACAGCCAACGTATCCGCTGCAGACAATATCGGATTCGTCCAGCGCAGCGCACGCCGACTCCAGGAAGAACTGGTCAGTCTGGCGCGTAATGAGGCAGGCGCCCTGGGGGGCAATCGGGTAGCCCCTGAGTCAACCATCAATGATGGTCGTCAGACATTTGGTGTTTTCCGCTGCTGATCCGACCAGATCAACAATAATTTATTCTGATAGTCGTGCCTGTTTTTGAGCGGTAGCAGCACGTACTGGAGCTGACTGTATGGATAGCAGGCTTCTGGTGCTTAGCCGTTTTTTTGCCGCTGCGCCGGCAATTGTGGTCAAACACCGTGTACCCGTGTTGCTGTTGCTGGCAGTGATCACTGTTCTGGCAGCGTTCAGCACGGCGACACGCACACGCATAGACATGAGCATCGACAGTTTTCTGGATCAGAGTGACCCGGCCATTACGGCGCTCAATGCCTTCCGCACCCAGTTTGGCAGTGATGATTCGGTATTTCTGGTCTATGAAGCTATGGATGGTGATGTGTTTTCACATCGCTCGCTTACTGCTGTTCAGCTGCTGACACGGAAACTGCGCAACTGGCAGGAACTGGATCCCGCCGGGTACAATTCGGACCTGAATGAGCTCAACCAGATCCGGCGTGTGCAGTCGATCACCACTCTGCGTGTTCAGCGGGTGGACGGCGACACCTTGCGATCGGATCGTCTGGTGCCGGACACAATTCCAACGGATCCGGCTGAACTGGCCGCGATACGCGAAGCCGCCATGGCAGAAGAAGACTATCGGCTGGCCTTTTATTCGCTGGACGGGCGTTTTGGTGCGCTGTTGATACAGACGACCTTTGGCGCAGAGCCTACTGAAGAATACGTGCCGGCCGTCAACGCGGACAATGTCGAACTCGGCGATTTTTTCAGCGATTTCTCTTCCACCGACAGTTTTGAACTGTTCTACGATGAATCCGCCGAGATTGACCAGATTCCCTTCCAGACGGTCGACATGGCTGAGTACAAACTGTTTTTTGATGTTGTCCGTGAAGTGTATGCAGAAGTAGAGGATCAACTGCAATTCTATCCAACCGGCAATCCACCGCTGATGGCCTGGGTATTTGACGTGCTGCAGCAGATGTTATGGCTGGCCGCAGGCATGATAGCGATTTTTGTGTTTCTGTTACGCTCCCTGTTCCGCTCGTTCAGCGCTGTCGTCTGGTCAATTCTGACAATCGCGTTGAGCCTGATATGGACGTGGGGGATTACAGTCTGGCTGGGCATCACACTGTCAACCATGATCATGCTGACCATTCTGTTGGTGTTTGCGGTTGGCATTGCAGACTGCGTCCATGTCATGAGCGCCTATCTGCTTAATCGACGCGCCGGCGCCGCGCATGAGGCTGCCCTGTCTCACGCATACGGCAAAACCGGCCTGGCCATTCTGGTCACCACGCTGACCACCATGGCCGGCGTACTGGCACTGACAACATCAGGGCTTGTGCCTATACGGGTTTTTGGCGCCATGTCGGCACTGGGCGTTTTTCTGGCATTTTTCTTTACCATCGTACTGTTGCCGATTCTGCTCAGTCTCTGGCACCCGCGCCAGCCGGCACCCGAATCTCCCACTGCGACCCTGCGCGGAGCGACCGGCCACTGGCAGAATCTGTCACCTGCCCTCAAGGTGCTTGTGTTGGCTGCGGTCACCGCAGCACTGGTTGTTGTAGCCGGACCCGGCATGGCTGCCTATCTTGTTCTGATCGGGGTCGTGACGCTCGCAGTGATGCACTGGCAGGATCGCATTCTGGCCGCCTGCCCGCAACTGGTGTCGCGTCACCGGTTCAGTGTGCTGGCCGCGTTTGCGGTGATATTTCTGGGAGCCCTGTACGGCACCAGCCAGGTAAAAATAGACAGCAATATGTCAGAACTGGCCAGAGCCGGCACGGAACCCAGAGTTTCTTATGCCATGGTGGATGAACACATGGCCGGACCACAGAATCTGTCCATCATGATCGACACTGGCATAAGTGACGGTGTGCTGGAGCCACCGGTTCTGCGGGCCATGGAAACCCTGCAGAATCGCATTATGCAGCGCTACCCTCACCAGATTTCACGCACATACTCACTGGCCAATATTGTCAGGGATACCAATCAGGTGATGAATCGGGACGATCCTGCCTACCACCGCATTCCGGATTCCGCGATCACCGTTTCACAGCTGATGTATCTGTTCAACAGCGCCAATCCCGAGGAGCGGCGCAGCCTGGTATCAGATGATTTCAGCCGCAGCCATATCACGCTGAACGCATACAATGCCGGCTCATACCAGTATCAGGTGTTTTTTGACGAGCTGAGCCAGGAGATCGATCAGGTATTTGGTCCACTGAATGCGGCATACCCGGACCTGCAGGTGACGGTGACCGGATCGGTGCCGCTGATGATGCGCGCCATGGATGAAATTGCACAGTCACAGTACAGCAGCTTCCTGCTGGCACTGGGCGTTATCAGTGTCATCATGATCATAACGCTGAGCTCAGTGCAGGCGGGATTGATTGCCATAATTCCCAACCTGATACCCGCCCTGCTGGCATTCGGTCTGATGGGCTTGCTGGACATGCCGCTGGACACCGACACCCTGCTGATCGCGCCGGTTATTATCGGCATCGCTGTGGATGATACGATTCATTTTATGACACACTACCGGGTAGAGCTGATTCGCAGTCGCAATATGCGCACCGCGCTGGACAGCACAATCCGCGAGGTAGGTCGGGCCGTCCTGTTTACCACCATGATCCTGGGCCTGGGTTTTGCCATACTGGGCTTTTCGGAATATCTGGGCATGGCCAAGATTGGTGTATTCGGCTCGCTGGCGATTCTTGTTGCCTTATTGTGCGACCTGCTGCTACTGCCTGCATTAATGATGACACTGAAACCCCGCTTTGGCATCAAAGGTCCCATCACAGGGTTTGACGCAACACATGCAATACAAGGAGAACAGACAACATGAGCATCAGGCCAGGAACCATACCCCTTGCGATAACACATGCCGCGCTGTCGCTTGTTCTCTCGTTTGCCATCCTGCCGTCCACCAATTATGCGCAGGAAAATGGGCGCGAAATTCTGGAACAGGTGGAGGATAACCAGCGTGCAATATCAGACGCCGCCTTTAACCGCATCCAGTTATCGAGCTGCCGGTTTGGTCTGCAGAATAACCAGATAACCTGCGCCGAACGACCGCGCGTCAAGGCACTGGAATCTGTCGGCATAAATACCGGACCGGACAATCGTGACACCCGGAGCATTTCCATCGTGCTGGAGCCGTCAGCAGAGCGCGGCATCGGCATGCTGAGCTACGCCTATGACGACCCTTCGCAGGACAATGAAACCTGGCTGTACCTGTCTGCGCTGGGACAGGTCAAGCGTATTGCAAGTGGCAACTCCGATGACGACTCCGAAGCGGCCTCCCTGTTCGGTTCCGAATTCACTACTGAAGATCAGGATACCGGCAAGCTAGAGGACTACGAGATCCGCATCCTGGAAGAGACCACTGAAAGCGGCCGCGACGTCTGGAAAATAGAGACTATCCCCAACGAAGAGCGCGCCCGCAAAACCCGTTATGCACGCACCGTGCAGTATGTCGACAAAGAGCGCCATGTGGTTCTGCGCGCCGACATGTATGATGATCAGGACCGGGAAATCAAACGCCTGCTGGCATCGCGTGTTGAACAGGTCAACGGCATCTGGGTCGCACGCTCACTGACCATGATGAACCTGGTTGCCAACCGGCTCTCCAACATGGCAATTCTGGAAATTCATACCGGACTGGATATCCCCGAACAGTTTCTGACCCCGCGCACTCTGACCGATGTTGCGTTTCGTGAAGCAGAACTGAGCCGACTGCGCTCGCAACTGGAGTAACCATGGCCGTGCGCCTGCTACACCGTGCCATCTGGCTGATTTGTGCCATGCCGGTTGTCACACACGCCCAGTTTGACGGTGACATCGTGTTTGACGACAGCATGTTTGATAACGAGAACTTGTTTGATGCTTCAGCAGAGGCCCCGGAGCACTTCCGTTACCGCCTGAGTCACCAGAGCGTTGCCCACATCAGCCGGCACCGCAGCGAAAACCCGGACGGTAGCGTGGCGACCCGTAGCAGGGGCCTGGAGAATAACCGCACCGCTTTGAACATCCGTTACCAGAACCCGTTCCGCGACGGCTGGCTGCTGCAGGGCAGTGCCCAGGTGCGCGCCTATTTGCCCGGCGACTATGAATATGACAACCCGGACCGCGAGGACTGGGAGTGGCGCCTGAATGAACTGTTTGTGCAGCGCAGCGGTGACCGCAATAGCTACTCAATGGGCAGACAGACCATAGTCTGGGGCGAAACCATCGGCAACTCTGTACTCGATGTCATCAATACCACCGAGTATCGTGACCTGACCATTATCGATATCGAAGATGCCCGCCTGAACCAGTGGATGGTGATCTGGGATCATTTCACTGCCTCAGGCAACTGGAGCAGTTTCGTCAACCTCTACCCTGAGTTCAACCCGGTACCTGTCACGGACAGCCCGCTGTTTCCCGGCGCGCCGCTCCGTCTGGGATACTACCATCGTGACAAACCGCTCTATGAGGCCGGCACACGCTGGAACAGGTCATTCACCGGCAGTGATGTTGCACTGATGGTCGCCAGACTCTACGAGAACCCCTTGCGTTATACGCCACCTGCTGACGGCAGCGGTCGGGCTATCGCCCATATCAATGACTATACGCTGGCCGGCTTCAGCGCCAATCGAGCCATCGGCAAGTTATTGTTGACGCTGGACATCGCCTATTCAAACGGCGTGCTGGTTGACACGCTGACACAGACACCACAGGCAGATGGCAGCGTGCTTGTGATTCCCACACTTGGCGAGGGCAACCTGCTGGGTGTCTCTGCGGGCATGGAGTACGGTATCAGTGCGACCCAGCAGATCAGCATGGGCGTGCGTCTGGAAAAACTGCAGGATTCTGACATCGGGGATGCCACACTGGCAGATCAGAGAGCAGACAATCAGGGGGACCTGCTGGTGCGCTACAGCAACCGGCTGATGAACGAGGAGCTGACGCTGTCGGCCACGCTGCAGGCACAGCTGGACGGTGATGCAAGCCTGCTTAACCTGTCTGCGGACTATCGCCTGCATGACGACTGGGAGCTGCGCGGCCAGCTCATCATGACCGGCGCAGACCCGCAATCACAACTCTACTTTCTGGACCAGGATGTCAGACTTGGCATCACCCTCACCTGGTCGTTCCAGTAAAATATTTTTAAACACCGTTTTCGCCGTAAAAGATATCTTCGTCAAACTCGTTTTCCCAGCGCGCCACGGCAGTCGCAACTGCCAGATCGCCGGTGACGTTCACGCTGGTTCTCATCATATCCAGGGGCCGGTCAAACGGCAGTATGAAGCCAACCACAATGGCAATCTGTTCCGGGCTCAGACCGATGGTACCCATGACCGCAGCCATCAGGAATATCGATGCACCCGGCACCGCTGCCGTGCCGACCGACACCATGGTTGTGCTCGCCGCAACCAGCAGATAGTCAGTCAGGCTCAGCTCAATCCCGAATGCCTGCGCCGCGAATACTGAAACGATACCCACATACAGTGCGGTGCCATCCATATTGATGGTGGCACCCAGCGGCAGTACCGTAGAGGCAACCACCGGCTTGATACCCAGATTGCTTTCCGCCACCGACATGCTGACCGGCAACGTGGCTGAACTTGAGGAGGTGGAGAAAGCCACCAGCATGGCATTTTTGGCACCACGAAAAAAGTCCAGTGGCTTGAGGCGCAGCACAAATTTGATCAAACCACCATGCACGATGACAACGTGCAGTACACAGGCTGCGGTCACAGTGAGGGCAAGCGCCACAACCTGCAGCAGTGCTGCAACCCCCTGCGTCCCGGCCACCCAGGCGATCAGTGCAAATACACCAAAGGGTGCAACCTCCATGACCCAGTGGGTCAGTTTCAGCATGATGGCCGAACCCGCATCCATCAGGTGTGCCATCGGCCGTGCCGGTTCGCCCACAGTGAGGATACCAACACCAAACAGGACAGCAAAAAAGATCACCGCCAGAATATTGCCATCGGCCAGCGCCGCTATTGGATTGCTGGGAATAATGGTCATCAGCCGCTCACTCAGCGGCATGGGTTCCTGAATGACGCCCGGATCTGCGCCGGACAGATCAACACCGACGCCCGGCTGAATAATGACCGCCAGCAACAGGCCGATACAGATGGCCAGCGCCGTGGTGAGCATGTAGATTGCCAGTGTCTTGACGCCCAGCGATCCCAGTTTTTGCGGATCACCCATGGCCACGATACCGGCCACAATGGTAATAAAGACCAGCGGCACCACGACCATCTGAATCAATCTGACGAAGACATCGCCAATCCAGCGTATCGATTGTGCGCCTTCGCCCCAGATTGCCCCAACAATAACGCCCAGAATCAGAGCCAGAATAATTCGCTTCCAGAGTGGAATATGAAACCATTTATACATTTTTGTTTTTAATGCTTCAGCCAACTTGCTCACCTCATCTGAATCAATGCAGACCGCCTATAGATGCGCACAGACTATAGAATTCCCGCAGCAAGTGCCAATATATTTCAAGCTATGCGACAATGTTCAGCCCGGCAACACGCAATCCCGGCAGTACTCAGCCCCGGCAGCATTTGACCCTGACAGCATTTTACCCGGGCAGCACCCAACTCAAGACAGGCAGCATTCAATGACAGACTGGATTTCAGGCACAGTAGTGGAGAACACTCACTGGACTCACAACCTCTTCTCCCTCAGGATTAAGGCTGACATCGATCCTTTCGTCGCCGGACAATACACCAGCCTGGCGCTCGATCTTGAGGGCAAACGCATCGGTCAGCCATACTCAATACTGAGCGCCCCGGGCAGTTCACCGCTGGAATTCTTTTTCTATACCCAGCTTGAAGGTGACCTGTCGCGGCATCTGTCGCGCACTGTCGCCGGCGATACGGTCTGGGTTGGCAGGCAGCCAGAAGGCACGCTGACGCTGGCAAATGTGCCGGACACACAGACACTCTGCCTGATGGCAACAGGAACCGGTGTCGCACCATTTGTCTCCATGCTGCAAACAGACGAAGTCTGGCAACGCTTTGAAACAGTGGTGCTGGTCTATGCCGCCAGACTACTGGTTGATCTGCGCTATCGGGAGCTGTTTGACCGCCTGACAAGGCAATATCCCGGACGGTTTGTCTTGATTCCGTTTATCAGCCGCGAACAGGTACCCGGCACGCTGCATGGCCATATCCCGGCGGCGCTGGCCGCAGGCGATCTCGAGAAGCATCTGGGCATGATACTGAGCCCGGAGAATTCGCACATCATGCTTTGCGGCAATCCCGGCATGGTCAAGGACACCATAGACGTACTGCAGGCACGTGGCTTCCGGCAAAATACTGCAACCCAGACAGGTCAATTAAGTTTTGAAAGCTATTGGTAGCGCTCTGAAAGCTGGATTTATTTGCAGTTTTCTATACATTAGCAGGGGTGAAGGCCCGATTCCGGAGACATCAAGATGTTTATATCAGGTACCAAGACCCGACAACTTCAGTTGCTTGCAGCAGGCATTTTCAGCACGTTACTGCTCGCCGCCTGCAGTCCGCAGCAGACCTCTGAACAACCAGCTGCCAGCCAGAGTGCGCAGATGCCTGCATCGCAGCCTTATACACGCATCTACCCACCCAATCCTGACGATCCGCTCAATGCGCATATTTATGAGCTCAACAATGGTCTGCGCGTCTACCTGACCCGCAATCCGGAAGAACCCAGGTTTTATGCCGAGATTGCCGTGCGTGCCGGCAGCAAACACGATCCCGCTGACGCAACCGGCCTGGCTCACTACCTTGAACATCTGCTGTTCAAGGGCAATCAGGAACTGGGCACGCTGGATTTTGATGCTGAACGCCCCTATCTTGAGGAGATTGAGGCGCTATACGAGCAACACTTCAATTCCAAGGATCCGGGCGAACGCGCCAGAATCTACGGGGAAATCAATCGGGTTTCACAGCTGGCTGCCGAATATGCCATCCCCGGCGAGTTCGACAAGATCTACAGCAGCATGGGCGCAACCGGTCTCAACGCCCATACCTGGCACGAGGAAACGGTCTACAAGGTTGGCCTGCCCTCCAACCGCCTGCGTCACTGGGCGCAGATAGAATCCAAACGTTTTGTAAACCCGGTATTCCGGCTGTTCCACACCGAACTCGAGGTGGTCTACGAGGAAAAGAACCGGACTCTGGACAATCGCGACCGCCTTTCCAATTACGCACTGTCGGATCTGCTGTACAAGCAGCATCCCTACGGACAGCAGACAACCATAGGCGATGCTGAACACCTGAAGAATCCCTCGCTGGTTTACATTCAGGAATATTTTGACACCTATTATGTACCCAACAATATGGCCATTTTCATCAGTGGTGATATAGACATCGACGAGACCATTCAGGTGATCGCCGACTCCTTCTCCGGCTGGCAGGCCAAACCTCTGCCTGCCGCACCCAGCTGGCAGGAAGAACCCATTACAGCAGTTGAGCGCGTCACCGTAACCTATCCGGGTCAGGAAGAAGTACAGATGGCGTTCCGCACGGTTCCCAACGGTCATCCGGACAAGGAAGCCCTGATGTTGCTGGACATGATTCTGGACAACCGGACCGCCGGTCTGATCAACCTGAACCTGAATCAGCGTCAGCGTGTGCAGGCCGCCGGCAGTTCGCCTGAGTTTCATAACGACTACGGCTCCCAGCGCCTGTGGGGTGTACCGCGACAGGGTCAGACTCTGGAGGAAGTGGAGCAGCTGCTGCTGGAACAGCTGGAGATCGTCAAGCGCGGGGAGTTTGAAGACTGGATCCTGCCTGCAATCGTCAATGACTTCAAACGCATGGACAAGCGCGGCCTGGAATCCAACACGGCTCGTGTCAGTACCATGCGACAGGCGTTCCTGACCCACGCCGACTGGAACACCCATATCAATGAGATCCGCCGGCTTGAGCAGGTTACCAAGCAGGATGTGGTTGACGTCGCCAACAAATATTTTGCCGCGAACAACTATGTTGCGGTGCATCGTCTGGACGGCCCTGCCGAGATTCCGCCGGTCGACAAACCCCAGATTGATCCGGTCAATATCGATCCCAGTCGGCAATCGGAGTTTGCCGCTGCAATCCTGAGCATGCCATACGAGGAAATTGAACCCACATTTCTTGAGGCAGGGCGTGATTATCAGGTTGTGGATTACGCGCCGGGTGTCCCGCTCTATTATGCCCGCAACCCGCTCAATGACCTGTTCACCTTCAACATCAGCATTGATGTGGGCACGGAAGAAAACGACCGTCTCAGCCTGGCGTCCGCCGTCATGGGCAAGGCAGGTACACCCACCTATCCTGCTGAGGAGTTGCAAAAACAGTGGTACCGGCTGGGCAGCGACTTCGGCTTCAGCGCTGGTGCCAATGAAACCGTCATCAGCATATCCGGCATGGATCCGCAATTTGAGCAGGCGCTGGTATTAATGCTGGAACTGGTCGGCGACCCACAAACCGATGAAGAGACATTGCGTGAACTTAAAAATACCATTCTGCAGGCGCGCGCCGACCAGCGCGAAAACCCGCAGGCCATCAGCCAGGCACTGTTCCTCTACAACCGTTACGGTGAAGACTCACCCATGTTGCGCGCGCTGACTAGTGAGCAGATCCGCAACATAGAACTGGACGAGCTGCTGTCGATGATTCCGCAATTGCTGAAATACAAACACGCCATCAGCTACACCGGCTCCATGCCCCTGGAGCGGGTTACCAGCCTGCTGCAGAGGCATCACCAACCTGGCGCGGAATTGCTGGATCCGCCACCCTATCGCTATCAGTATGCACGGCAGGTTCAGGAGAATGAAATCTATGTGATACACCGTGAAACAGCCCAGGCCCAGGTACGCCTTGAGTTTCCTGACGGCAGTTATGATGAGTCCATGGTGGTGCCATCCTCTCTGTATAACAGCTACTTCGGCTCAGGCATGTCCAGTGTGGTGTTTCAGGAGTTGCGCGAAGCGCGGGCACTGGCTTATTCCGCCGCAGCGCGCTACGCACAGGGCGGCCGTCAGGACAGTGAAAGCCTGATGCTGGGGGTGATCGGCACGCAGAATGACAAAGCGGTCGAAGCACTGCAGGCGTTTGTGGATCTGATCGACAATATCCCCCAATCCTCCGAACGCTTTGCTGATGCCTGGGGTTCGCAAGTCAATCTGTATCGCACCTCCAGCATCAGTGCCCGTCAGATACCGGGCACAGTACGCTCCTGGGAGCAACTGGGGCTGCCGGGAGATCCGCGTCCTGATCGTTTTGCGCGCCTGCAGAGCGCCACATTGGAGGATGTCCTGCAGTTTCAGCAGCGTCAGGTGGCCGGTCGGCCCAAGCTTATTTCCATCGTCGGTGATACCAGCCGGATAGATCTGGAAGCACTGGCTGAACTGGGCACTGTCCGGCAGCTGACTGTTGATGATGTGTTTGTGGAGTAATTTTTTCACGGAGTGCATGTGGCGACACAAACGGACAGGGTGTTATCAGTCAGAGCGCTGCGCAAGCAGTTCGGTTCTGTCGAGGTATTACACAACCTGAACCTGGAAGTGACACGCGGCGCCATCCATGGTCTTGTTGGCCTTAACGGCTCCGGCAAAACAACCACCATGGAGTGTGTGCTGGGAATGCAGCCGTATAACAGCGGCGAGCTACGCGTCATGGGCCGGGAGCCGGCCCGAATCTGGCAGGGCCGCGGTGATGTTGTGGGTATTTTTGATACCCCCGGCGTTCACAGTGGCCTGACCGTGCGGCAGGTTCTGGAGCACGCCAGGCTGTTATGCCCAACACCGCACAGAACCCCCGCCCGGGTTGAGCAGATGCTGGGCATAAGCCAGTACAGCAAATACAAAATCCGCCAGCTCTCACTCGGCAACCGCCGCCGCGTCTCCATCGCACACGCATTACTGGGCAAGCCGGCATTTATTGTTCTGGATGAACCCTTTAACGGTCTGGATGCCGGCGGCGTGGACGATGTTCTGGCTCTGATTCTCCGCCTGAATAAAGAGGAAGGCACCAGCTTTTTATTGTCCAGCCATCAGCTTGCCTACCTGGAAAGCATCTGCACCCATATGTCGATATTGCATCACGGACGTATCGCACTCAGCAGTCAGCTGACGGATCTTTTTGCTGCTGACCAGTCACGTTTGTTTATCGGCTGTGATGACGTTGGGAGTGCGCGGCAGGTCATCAATGACGTCCCGGGCGCCAGCCAGATTGTGGAGGGTGACAACAGCATCAGTCTGACTGTTCCGCCAGGCACGGCTGCGAGCCTTAACAGCCTGCTGGTGAATCGCGGCATCGCTGTGCACGAGTTACGTACAGAAAAACCCGGTCTTGACCGGATCTTTCAGGACATCGTCAACGCGCCTGTCCCGGCAGACTGTCCGGAGGCACAATAGTGGACGGCTTCCTGACCGCCCTCAGGGCCGAGATCTACGTAGCGCTGCGGAGTAATTCGGTGCGCCTGATCCTGTTTCTGCCGGCATTGACTGGTGCCGCCCAGCTTCTCCTGATGAGTTTGCTCAGCGCTGGCGAACAGGCCCGCGAGGCCGTGCAGAGCGGCGGTTTCGGCAGCAGCTTTGCAGAGGCAAGCGGCGCTGAGGCGTGGGGCGCGCTGGTAGACGCCTATTCCACCGGACTGACCCTGACGGGCCTTATTCTGATCACCTATGCAGCCTGGAGTTTTGCCGGCGACAAGGACAGCGGTGTGCTCCGTCACCTGCTTATCCGCCGGATCAGCCGTCCGGCAGTGGTACTGGCCAAACTGGCACAGGTGCATCTGTTTGCAGTAGCCTGTCTGGCGCTGATGCTGATTGTCTGCACTCTGGTTGCCAATCTGCTATGGGAGTTTGGTCCGGTTGTTGAGGATGGTTACGAACTGATTGGTACTGCAGAAATACTTGCCGAATTGCGTCTGGGACTGACACTGGCCATCATACCCCTGCCAGCAGCAATCGCCCTGGGTTTGCTGATTTCGGTGCTGGCCGGCAACAGCACCCAGGCGATTACCGCCGCATTGGGTGTGAGCCTGGCGCTGGATATCTTCAAGGGTGTCATGGGCAACGCATCTGACTATCTATACGCCAGCTATCTGTCATCCCTGCTTGATGAATCCTATCTCAGTGATGTCAGCCGACTGGTACGCGGTTTCTCGGATGTCATGATTGATCCGGCATTATTGCAGCTTAACCAGTGGGTCGGCTGGCCACAGATGCTGCTGTTTGTCGCATTGGCGCTGTTTTTTGCAAGACGGAAACCTGTATGAATAAAATGCAAATCTGTTTGACCGGCATGATTGCCTTCCTGCTGAGCGCGTGTGTAAACACCGAGCCCAGGCAATTGATCCCGTCCATCTCCCTGTCGCCGGAGAATGTACTGCTCAGTGACAATACCGGCGCAGCACGCAGGCCTGGCGTCAATTTCGGATTGACCGGCGGTGTCAACGAAAGTGATTCGCTCACCAATATCAGCATTCTGCCGGGCATCCGTGTCAGAACCGTTACGCCCGGTGGCGCAGCTGACCGGGCAGGCATCCGTGCCGGCGATGTGATCCTGCGTATAGATGAGCAGAACAGCAATCATCCGGACCTGCTCGACGCGCTGGCACTGGAAACTGCCGAAGCACGCAGCTTCGCTTTTGAGGTAAGGCGTAACACCACCGTTTTTGTCGCCACCGTCAATGTGCAGCCCGTGATTGACGAGCAGGTTGCACCGGTAGAGCTTTATCGTGCCGATCCGGTGCTGCTGCGCGCCGGGTTCACTACCGAGTCACTGCTGACCGACAACCGGCAACGGGTGTCAGGCGCCAGAATTGTGCGCCTGTTTGAAAGCAGCCCGCTGACGGCAGCAGGGCTGCGCACTGATGACATTATCCTCTCCGTCGACAACCTGACAGCGGAATCCGCACAAGGCCTTGTCACGCTGCTGAATACCAACTATCAACCGGGCGAGCGGATCACCTTACAGTATTCCAGACGCAATCAGGTGCTGACTGCCAGTCTCGACCTCTGGCATCCCGGCCGCCGCCTGAGTGAACTGACCGTGTGGCCCCTGTTCAGTTATGAATCTTCACTGGACCCGGCACAAACGGATGTTAAAGTGGGTGATCTGATACTTTTCTCACTGTTCTCCTACCAGCGCCGGGGACTGGAAAGTCGTTACAGCATTCTGGGGCTGATCCGCGGTGCCAGCGGGTTTGGCGAACTGCAGGAGGAGTAATGACGCATACGCCAACAGCAATTCTGGCAACCCTGCACTTGCTGGTCTTCTCGCCGCTGGCACTGGCGCAACCCGGTTTTGTCAGCTCTGAAACCCCTGCACCTGAATGGCCCGCAGAAATCCGTTACGCCGATGTGGATGGCGACGGCCTGACCGACATAATTATTCCTCGCTACTCACCCGGCGCAGGTCGTCAACTGCATATTCACCAACAACTTTCTGATCACCGGTTCGCTATGCAACCGTCGCGCGTTGTGGATATCCGCCCGGAAATTGTGGCGGTTGCGTTTGCAGACCTGAGAGCGGATCCGGGACAGGAACTGCTCTTGTATACCGGCAGCACAGTGTTCAGTCTCAGCACAGCCATCCCCAGTTATGGTGGCAACATTCGCCGGCTGTTCGACTGGGCTTTTATAGCCGCCGTTCCGGACAAACGGACAATATATTTTCTGCCATCACCGGCCGACCTGACTGGAAATGGCCACCCTGACCTGCTGGTGCCGGGTGCCGATGGTTACGCTCTGTTTGAAGGTGCTGACGATGAGCAGTTTACACGTCGCCATCAATTCAGCACCATCAACCAGGAGCTCGACCCGTCAGACTTACCTGCGCCCGCGGGCCGGTTCTCGACTGAGGTGTCATTCAATGAACGCGATGGTCTGGTGATAAAGGCGAATCCGCGCTCGGCATCCGTATTTGCGGATTTCCTCAGCGAGGCCGGAGATGCTCAGGACAACACCCTGCTGGACACTACCCGCTGGATGCCCCCCGCATTGCTGGCCGACATGACCGCGGTCGGCGCGCAGGACATTGTGTTCCTGAATATAGGCAATGATATTCGCGGCCAGCTGAATATCTGGCAACGCGGCACTCAAGGCGAAACGCCAGGCGAATTCTCCCCACGACCCACCTGGCAAGGCCCGGTGGACATGGAGGGGGATTTCCATCTGCTGGACGTAAACGGTGATGGTCTGAGCGATGTAATGCGCATGGTGGAACGCTCTGACAACTGGGATGTGTACTTTTATGTGAATCAGGGTGGGCGCTTCAATCTGGACAACCCTGACCAGGTGATGCGTTTTTCGGGTTACAACCTGCGCATTGAAGTCACTGACATCCTGCGCAGCGGTGAACCGCAACTTAGCGTTACCTATTATACAATTCCGGTGGTGAATGCCATTCGAAACACCAGCATTACAAGAACCCAATTACTCTACGGCAGCAGCAATACCTCCGGTGACCAGCTCTTCAACGCCCGGCCGGATTTCCGGCTTGACGAGAGCTACTCCGCCAGCGCCGTGCTTGGTTTTACCATTCCGGCCTATCTGCAGGCAGACATCAATGGTAATGGTCGCGCTGATGCACTGTATCTGACTCCAGAGGGCACACTGGCCGCCAGGACCATCTCGGAAACACTGCAGTTTTCGGCACAACCGTTCTGGACCTATGTTCCGCAACGCACGGTTGTCGGATTCGACGTCATGGATATGAACAGCGATGGCAAACCTGATCTGGTGTTGCATCACTCCAATACCGCCACTGTACTGGTATCGACACCATGAAAATGACCAGGTGGCTCTCTTTATCGATGCTTATTCCGGGGCTGCTGCTGACACCCTCCGTCACCAGCAATGAAATTCCCGGTTATACGCAGTTGCAGTTTGCACTGCCAGCAGATACCGAACGCATGCTGATTGTTGATGCGGACCAGGACGGGCAAAAAGATCTGCTGACACTCAATGGCAATACCGTTAATGTCTATTTTCAGTCAGCCGGCAGTTTCGATTTCAGCACTCCCGGCACCAGCATTGAGTTTCCTGGCGAGGCTGTTGGCTGGGATATCAGCGGTGCGTTTTCATTGATTGCCCTGATCGACGGACAACGGGTACTGCGCTGGGAGATGAGTGAGCGGCAGTTCCGGGAACCCTCTGTCCTGATTGACAGTCTGAGCGGCTTTCTGGCCAAAGGTGTCTACCAGCTTAATTTCTCCCGTGACATCAATGATGATGGCCTGGATGACCTGATCATCCCCGGCGCTGGTGAACTCTCACTGCATATTCGCAATCCCGACAACAGTTTTCAGGCCCCGCTCACCGTGCTCTCAGACATGCAGTTGAGATCTGTGCTGAACGCCGGCCGGGAACTGGACCGCGACGTGGGACAGTCATTGCAGATCCCGTTGATGGAGCTGCGCGATGTCAATAATGATGGCAAACCAGATCTGATTTCCGATACTGAAGAGCGGCTGGATGTTTTTCTCGCCAGGCCCGCCGGTACAAACTACTTTGCTGCTGAGCCGGATTACTCGATTGACCGGGCCGCCATTCGCGAGCGATTGGGAGATTTTGATTTCGATCAACTGGACTTTGCCAACCTGACAGGCGTTCTTGCACTGACCCATGAAGAAATTCTGCAGGACATGAACGGGGACGGCATAGCAGATCTGGTGCTGCGTGAGGGAGGCCGTGTCGCCTTGCATCTGGGTTCAGCATCGGGCATCAATCTCGAACAGCCTGATCAGATTTTGCGCTCCAGCGGCAACGTGCTGTCCGTTTTTATGCACGACGAGAACGAAGACAGTCGCCCCGATCTCTGGTTGTGGCGGGTGGATCAGGTGTCACTGGGTGATGTATTCCTCTGGCTCGCCATCTCCGGCACCATCAATATGGAAGCCTTTGTCTATCATAATGAAGGGGACAGCTTTGCGCGTCGCCCTGCCAGACGCATTACTGTGGCGCTGCGTTTTCCGTCAGTCGTTCGCATGATAGGCTCGGTCAACGAAGTTCGTGAACGTGCGGGCAATGCAGATGCTGTCATTCCTTCGGCCCGCGCCATTGTCAGTGCCGAATCGCTGTCCGGCGGGCAGGCACAGTCGGTTATGCAGGATCTGCTGGTACTGATGAACGATCAGCTGCAGGTGTTTTATCAGGCGATAGAGCGCGAGTCCCCGCCCGATGAAGACCGCTTTCTGGCTTCGCTGAATTACACCCGCACCAATAACAGTTACGAGATTGACATCCGGCGTGTCATTGATCAGTTTGATATTGAAGTGAACCGTGACGTCATCGCAGTCAGTCAGCGTCCTGCGGCGGCCACTGTGCCTCTGCCGGTGTCTGCAGCCCGCGGTGATATCATGATCAGTGATCTGAACAGTAACGGACTGGACGATATCTTTGTATTTCTGGAACGCAGCAGCGACGCTGTTACCGGCGTACTGTTCCTGTCTCAACAGTGACATATGTCACTACTTACAAATGACCGGAAAATATCAGGGAGCCTGGGCAATGAAAAAAATCATCTGGATCGTGTTTTTTACAGCATTGGTCGTGGTTAATGCACTGGCCATGGCCGCCGACTATTTCGGTGGGGTTTATATCGCCATACCTTACCGACTGGTCATGGTGCTCGCGATCAGCATGATCAGTATGATCTTCACAGGCGCCTGGATGCTGCTGCGTACTGCCGAGCAGGAAAAGCCGTCAGACTAACTCCCCAATGGCCATACCCACAACAGAACCGGCAGGCTGACAGCTACCACCACTATCTCCACCGGCAACCCCAGTCGCCAGTAGTCACCAAATTTGAATCCCCCGGGGCCCAGAATCAGCGTATTATTCTGATGACCGATGGGGGTCAGAAACGCGCAGGATGCGCCAATTGCTACCGCCATCAGAAACGAATCCGGATTGACTCCCAGCTGTGCTGCCACACTGATTGCCAGCGGGCACATCACAGCCGCCGTGGCAGCGTTATTCATAAAGTCCGATAAAGTCATCGTGACAATCAGAATCAACGCCAGGGCGATGACCGCGTTGCCCTGTGCCAGCCAGTTCAGCAGTGCGCTCGCCAGCACATCTGCTGTGCCGGTGGTTGCCATGGCGCCAGCAACCGGCAGCAACGCGCCCAGCAAGACAATCACTGGCCAGTCAATGGCCTCATAGACTGCACGTGGCGGGACGATTCGCAGTGCCATATAGGCCAGCACGGCAGCCGAAAACGAAATTGCCACTGGCAGGATTCCCAGCGCGGTAATTGCGATGGCAGTCAGGAATATGCCGGTGGCAAGCACCGCCTGCCCCTTCACTGGCACACGAATGTCGCGACCGGCCAGTGGCACACAGCGAAAATCGCTGGCGAATCCGCCTACTGCTTCGGGTACGCCCTGCATCAACAATACATCACCCTCGCGAAGTGGCGTGGATCGCAGCCGCTTTATGGATCTGCGTCCCTGCCGCGAGACTGCCAGCAGATTGATCCCGTAGCGGGTACGCAGTTCAATGTTGGACGCAGTGCGCCCAGCCAGTGAAGATCCCGGCATGACCACCAGTTCCTGAAGCACCAGCTCATCAGATTTATTGGGAGCCTTGTTCCCCTCCTTCTCCCCATCTTCTTCATCATTTTTTGCGGCTGCTGTCTTGACTGACGCCTTGTCTGCACGCCTGCCGGACTGACTCTTGCGGCCGTTTTTTTCCTGTGACCTGTCTGCCGGACTGCTGTCAGACTTTGCCGGCTCGTCAGTCTGGTTCTTTTCCTTTTCCTTTTCCTCCTCGTCCACTGACGTCTTTTCCTCGATGACCTGCTCTTCCAGCTTCAGCCCCAGGCTGCCCAATACATTGCCCAGAGTTTCCGGTTCCGCCTCAATCACCAGAATGTCGCCTTCGCGCAGGATCCGCTTGGAGTACGGTGCAATAACCCGCACCTCTCCACGCACCAGCCCCACAATCTGCGCATCCTCCTTGTCCAGCGTGGCTTCAACTTCGCGCAGGGTCTTGCCGATCGCCTTGCTGTCGGCAACTACCCTGACCTCCGTCAGATAGGTGCCGGTTTCAAAACTGGCACTATCTGCCTGCTTGCGGCCTGGCACCAGCCGCCAGCCGATCAGGCCGATAAAGAGAATGCCCACCACCGAAATTGAAAGTCCCACAGGCGCAAAATCAAACATGCTGTAGTGCCCAAGATCGAGTCCTGCCTCGGCCCTGAACCCGGACACGATCAGATTGGGCGGTGTACCGATCAGCGTGGTTGTGCCACCAAGAATGGAACCAAACGCCAGTGGCATCAATACACGTCCGGTCGGAATTCCCTGTTTGGCAGCTATCTGAATGGCAACCGGCATCAACAGGGCCAACGCTCCCACATTATTCATGAAACCGGACAGCACAGCTGCCAGCGCGGTCAGCGCGAATATGCTGACAGTTGGCCCCGCTGACGAAGGCAGAATTTTCTGGGTGAGCGCATCAACCGCACCTGTCAGCTGCAGTCCGTAGCTGAGCACCAGCACGCAGGCCACTGTAACAACGGCAGGGTGACCAAATCCGGCGAATGCATCCGCCGATGGCACCAGCCCCGTAAGAATACAGGCAAGCAGAGCGCCACCTGCAACCATGTCGTGACGCCAGCGGCCCCACATGAACATGAGCATGCTCAGCACCAATATTGAGACAATAACCAGCTGGTCCTGAGTCATAAATTTTCCATCCATCACGTTCGATTCAAGTGCTGTCTGAGTGTATCAGACACTGTGGCAAATACCCCAGTTCCCGGTAATGTTGTTGCCAGTCGTGGTTTTCTGCTAGTCTCTGGCTTGCATATAACCCATCATTTACTGAGGATCACACGTTGAAAATATTAACAAGAACCCTGGTGCTCGCCTCATTCCTGAGTATCGCAGGAAGCCTTCTGTCCGCCACGCCAGTGTATGCTCAGGAAGGGCCTGTCTTTGAACTGCGCACCTACAAGGCAACGCCTGGCAATCTCGAAAACCTGCTGGCCCGTTTCCGTGACCACACCATGCGCATTTTTGAAAAACACGGCATGACCAACGTTGGTTACTGGGTGCCGACTGACCCCGAAGAGGCCGAAGACACACTTGTCTATCTGTTGAAACACGACAGTATGGCGGCAGCAACTGCGTCCTGGCGTGCATTTGCCACAGACCCGGAGTGGGCCAGAGTCAATGAAGAATCCAATCGCAATGGCGCCATTCTGGACAGTGTAGTGCGCAAGTACATGACTGCGACTGACTTCTCCCAGATGAAGTAGCACCTGCCCTGAGCGTCAGGTTCGCTACAGTGGCCAGACGATTGGCATGAGTACCGCGCCAACCGCAAACACCACCAGTGTCAGCGGCAGCCCGAGCTTGAGGAAATCAATAAACCGGTAGCCACCCGGCCCCATCACCAGCACATTGGTCGGGTGGGCGACCGGGCTGGCAACACTGGCTGATGCTGCCAGTGCTACCGCCATCATGGCCGCCTGTGGCTGTATATCCAGACCAATGCTGACAGACAATGCAATCGGCGCCATCAACACGACCAGTACCACCACCGGAATGATCAACGTACCGATCACTGACAGAAAGTACAGCCCGGCAATCGTCAGCCAGGGGCTGTAACCTCCCGTCAGATTCAGTAGCTGGGATGACAGATATGCCGCTGCACCACTGCCATGCATGGCCGCGCCCAGCGGCATCATCCCGACCAGCAGGACTATCGAGCGCCAGTGAATGGCCTTGTAAGCCTGTTCCATATTCAGGCAGCGCCCCAGCACCATCGTGGTCGCACCAATCAATGCTGCAATATAGATCGGCAACCACCCCGACAGTGCTATGAGCACCACCATCAGCATACTGCCGATGGCGATCGGTGCCCGCGACTTGTCCACCTCGGGCGCGGAAACCGGGTTCAGGATTATCAGATCGCGATTATTGTTCAGTTCCGCCAGCTGTTTCAGCGGCGCAACCAGTAACAGTGCATCACCGCGCTGCAATTCCAGATCCTTGAGACCCGACCGGTATGGCCTGCCGCCACGCCACAGCGCCGCCACCTCGACCTGCCAGGCCTCACGCAGCTTCAGATCCGCAACGGTCTTGTTGTTAATCCATTTGTGCGGATGCATGATGGCCTCAACCATCGCCAGCTTGCCCTGTTCAAATACTTTCATGTAGGGCGTGGCATCATCCAGCATCCTGAGCTGCTGCAACCCTCTGAGCAGATCAAAATCTTCCAGACGCCCCTGGACCAGCAGCAGATCACCACCCTGTACTTCCTGCTCCGCGGGCAGCGGGCGAATAAACTCGCCCTCCCGGAACATGGCCATCAACCGCAGGTCAAACGCCTTGCCCAGGCGCATGTCACCGATGCTCTTGCCTGTCAGTGCGGCTTCTTTTGGCACGCGCAGCACCAGCAGACGCTCATCCAGCTGGTAACGCTGTTGCACCTGCTCCTTGTCCAGCGCTTCCAGTTCGTCAAACTCGAATCGAGACTCAATCTGCTTGCGGGCCTTGTCGCCGGCCTGCATCAGCAGCTTATCGCCTTTTTTCAGTTCATAGTCGGGCAGATGGGTGCGACGGACTGTTTCGCCGCGCAGCACCGCCAGTAGCCAGCCACCGGTCTGATCATTAAAATCAGTGGGGTTCAACTGTTTGCCGACCAGCGGACTGTTGTCAGACAACTGTGCCTCATACAGCGCAGCATCTTCCAGCAGGCGATCATGAAGTACCGGAGCTTCCCGCTCTATGACCAGCTCGCTCCACTGACGCAGCAGTTTAAACCGGTCAAGCCGACCCTGTGCCAGCAGAATATCCCCTGCTTGCAGGCGGGTGACTGAAGATGGCAGAGCCTGGGTATGACCGCTGCGACTCAGGGCTATAATCATCAACCCTGCTGCCGCCGTCATACCGGTTTCACCCAGCCGCTTGCCGACCAGAATTGACTCCTCCGGCACCTGAACCGCAAAGATGCGCTCCTGCAGATTGTACAGTTCGCGCAGATCCCGGCTGCTGCCGGTCTCCGCCACCGGATCACGGTTGGGCAGCCAGTGTCTGCCTATCAGCGCCACAAATGCTGTGCCAATCAATAGTACCGGAACAGCAATAGGTGCGAAATCGAAAAACCCAAAACCGGTAAATCCGCCTTCCTGCAGCGCTGTACTGACCAACAGGTTAGGCGGTGTGCCAATAATGGTCAGCGCACCGCCCAGCAGACAGCCAAACGCCATGGGCATCAGCAACCGGGAAGGCATGGCACCCACCTGCCTGGCAACACTGACCACCACAGGCAACAACAACGCGGTCACCCCAATGTTATTCATGAAACCGGACAGCAACCCAGCCAGCAACATAAAGGTTGCCACCAGCTTCATTTCATTGTCACCGGCAATGCGTATGACACGTTGCCCCAGTGCGTCCGCGATACCGGCGCGCGTCAGTCCGTCGCTGAGAATAAACATGGCCCAGATGGTGACTACGGCAGGATGACTGAAGCCGGAAATCGCCTGCTCAGGCGTTACCAGACCTGACACCGCAAGCGCGCACAGCACCAGCAGTGCAACCACATCCATACGCAGCTTTTCAGTTGCGAACAGCACCACGGCAATCAGCAGGATTACCAGCACCAGTGCGATATCAAACGTCAACCCGCATTCCTCTTGAGTCGTGCACAGCAAATTCGATTGGTTTGGAGTATCAGGATACTCTCAGTTGGGTTTGAATTCATCCATCACAACCATCCCGCACCATTCCCGCAATCCAGCCATTTTTACGACAGAGATTTAATCAATGCAGCCCTTACAGTAGACTTCAGGACAACAACCCCAAAAAAAGATGTTCAACAAAGCACTCTTCCTATGCTCAATGTAATCTGGCTGGCCTTTTTCCTGTTCGGTTTTGCCGCAGCACTGTGGCAATGGTTGTCGGGCAACAACCCGCAGGTTTTCAGCGACGTCATGACCGGCATGTTCGACATGGCAGCTCTGTCCGTTGAAATTGCCATCGGACTGATCGGGTTGATGGCCTTATGGCTGGGGCTGTTCCGGATTGCTGAACACAGTGGCCTGATCGCTGTCATCTCCAGACTGGTGACGCCACTGTTCTCAAGACTGATGCCAGAGGTCCCCGCCAATCATCCGGCCATGGGCTCCATCACCATGAATATGGCAGCCAATATGCTGGGGCTGGACAATGCCGCCACGCCCATGGGGCTCAAGGCCATGCAGGACCTGCAGAGCCTCAATCCCGACAAGGATTCAGCATCCAACGCACAAATCCTGTTTCTGGTTCTGAATACATCCTCGGTGACTCTGCTGCCGGTGACCGTGTTTTTATATCGCGCACAACAGGGTGCGCCGGAACCGGCCGCAGTGTTTCTGCCTATTCTGCTGGCCACCTGTGCGTCAACACTGGCAGGTCTGCTGAGTGTTGCCTGGGTACAAAAACTCAGACTGAGAGATCCGGTGCTGCTGGGCTGGTTTGCAGGCTTTGCAGTGCTGATGGCGCTGTTTCTCAGCTGGATTGTCAGCCTGCCACCTGAGTCACTGTCCGACCGTTCCGCCCTGATCGGCAACCTGCTGCTGCTGAGCATTGTGACCCTGTTTCTGATATCGGGAATCCAGCGCCGGCTCGACTGTTACAGCATCTTTGTTGAGGGGGCGCGGGAAGGGTTCGATGTTGCCATCCGGCTGATTCCGTTTCTGCTGGCCATGCTGGTCGCCATCGGTGTATTCCGGGCCAGCGGGTGTCTGGATCTGATACTGTCCGGCATACGTTATTCAGTGGCGGCGCTGGGTGCCAACACTGACTTCGTGGACGCACTGCCGACGGCATTCATGAAACCCCTGAGCGGCAGCGGTGCACGTGCCATGCTGCTGGAAACCATGGCCACGCATGGCGTTGATTCATTTGCTGCGCGCGCCGCAGCGGCCGTGCAGGGCAGCACCGAAACCACCTTTTATGTACTGGCGGTGTATTTTGGCAGCGTCGGTATTCGCAAGACCCGGCATGCCATCGGCTGCGGCCTGTTTGCCGACTTTGTGGGCATCACAGTTGCCATTGTTGCCAGTTACTGGTTTTTTGCTTAAGCAAGCCGTTGACTGACCGATAACAATTCAGGGAAGATTCAGGGCATAAATTGTCACAAACACAGCATAATGGCGTCATATCCCGCTATAATTGCGGTCAGAAAATAATCGGCAAATTTTGTGATTCGATAAACATTTTGTAATTCGATAAACCAAGGAACCAGACATGGGAACCAGACACCTGTTAGCACTGATCGCACTGCTGTCGCTTTCAGCTTGCCAGAATGGATTTACACCCCAGCCCAGAGCAACCATGTTCCCTGCAACCGAGCAGACCTATCTGCGCTCTGCGGGCCATTGGGACGTGCTGGCAGCCAACGAGGCAGCCGCCATACAAAGTGCGCTTGATGCCGACAACCTGATCAGTATCCGGGAAGCAGGACCTGCAGCCAGCCCCTTTGAACAGGCATTTAACAGCATGCTGACATCGCACCTGGTCAGCAACCGCGTTCAGGTCGCGCTGAACCCCCAGATTGCATCGCACCATGTTGACTATGATGTACAGGTTGTCCAGCATACCGACAGAAAATGGTTGCTGCCACGTCCGGGCACAGCGTCCGCCATGTTCGCAATAGGTGTTTTTGGTGCCAACATCCGCAACTGGACGCAACAGGAACTGGCGCTCATTCCGGTCGGCATCGGCCTGGACGTGCTGAACGGACTCTGGCGCGGATCCAGAGGCTCCATCACCGAAGTGGTTATCAATACCCGCGTCCATGATGGATCACGGCTGGTCGCCGCTGATTCGCGAGTGTACTATTTCAGCTCGGAAGATCAGCACAATTTCCACGGCCAGGGTCGTGCATTCCAGGTTGTCAGCAGCGAAGGAGCCGAATAAATCATGTCACGTTCCTTCCAGCTACTGATTGTGTGTGCCGCTCTGGTTCTGTCGTCCTGCTCCATGGGCAAAATCAAGACATCCAATAACCGGATGATTTCCTCCCACCACGATGCCGCCAGATATCTGATACAGATGGCCGGGGAAAATCTGCAACCGGGCAGTCGCATGATTGCGGCCAGCTTTGCTGATGTAAACAACCTGTCGACATCCTCAACTTTTGGCCGCATGGCGTCACAGCAACTGGTCTCGCAGTTTGTCATTGAAGGGCACTCCTTTGTGGAAGTACTGATGCGCGATAACATCTACATTGACAGCAACGAGGGTGAGTTCCTGCTATCGCGCGCTGTCAACGATATCAGCAACTCGCATAACGCACCCGTTGTGCTGGTTGGCACGTATGCGGCAGCCGATGACAACGTATATGTCACCGCCAAACTCATACGTACAACCGACAATGTCATTATTGGCTCTTATGACTATGCAGTCCCTTATACGCGCGACATGCGCAATCTGCTTCGTCCTGCACGATAAACTGTGCCGCCCGGCGCGGCACAATTGAGCTTTTGCTGGAAATATGGTTATATCAGCGCCCATGAACAAGCTGCTGATAATAACTCTAACAAGCTTGCTGGCATTGGTATCGTGTTCTGACGAGCTCGCCGGCAACCGACCCTACATTCTCACCACGGCAACTACCGGCGGGGCCTACTATCCCATCGGCGTTGCCATCGCCACCATCACCAAATCCCAGCTCGGCCCCACGGAGGGCATTTCCCTCTCCGCCATCAGCTCCGCCGGCTCCCTGGAAAACATAAAATTGCTGCGCGACAATCAGGCACAGTTTGCATTGCTGCAGGGTCCGTTTGCGGCATGGGGATGGAACGGTGAAGGTCCCATCAGCCGACCACAAACCGGCCTGAGATCGGTGGCCGCCGTATGGCTGAATGTTGAACACTTTGTGCTGATGAGCGACATGGTAGAAACCGGTACTGTCCGCGACCTGGACAACCTCAGTGGTGACCGGTTCGTGCTGGGAGCCCGCAACTCCGGCGCTGAGCAGACCGGTCGCTATATTCTGGAATCCCTGGGCATTGACTACGAAAACAAAATGAATCTGGCCTGGATGGGATACGGCGGCGCTGCCAATGCCATTCAGGACGGAAATATCGTCGGCATGAATGTCCCGGCCGGCGCACCTGTCAGCGCTATCACCCAGGCATTTGCGCAGATGGGCAACCGTATCAGTCTGCTCAATTTCACCGATCAGGATCTGGCGGACATCAACCGGCGTTACGATCTGTGGGACTGGTACGACTTTGCGCCCGGCACCTATCCCAACCAGGATGAGCCGGTTCGGTCCATTGCCAGCCCCAATGTGCTGGCCGTGCGAGATGACGTTCCCGAGGATGTGGTCTATCACATCACCAAAACCATCTGGGAAAATCTGGGCGCCCTGCAGGATATTCATGCGGCCACCAAGGACATGCAACTTGATCGCGCCGTTCGGGGTCTGGGCGCTCCGCTGCACCCGGGTGCCATACGTTACTATCGTGAAAAAGGCCTGCAGATTGCTGACCGGCTGATACTGCCGGGCGACGACAGGCCGGTTGACGGACCCGCATTATGAAAACACCTTTCCTTAAGTGGGCAGCCTTTCTGTTTGCGCTGTTCCATGTCTACGCCAATGTTTTTGCCACCATCCCCGAACTCTGGTTCTCCGCCATTCACTTTGGCGGGTTTGTGGTGTTGTGCGCGCTGACCGGCAATGAGAAACATGAAGACCAGGCGCTGCCGGCGCTGTGGATACGCGCCAGCAACATCGGACTGGCCGTTCTCGCGGTGCTGGTGACGGCGTATCTGATCTTTTTTGAGGACGCACTGTACGCCCGGGAGGCCGAGTTCATCCTCTCCGACTATATTATTACCAGTGTGGCCGTTCTGCTGGCCATCGAGTTTACCCGGCGGACCACCGGCTGGTTCATGCCCATTCTGATCATGATCTCGCTCAGTTACATCCTGTTTATGGGCCGCTACATCAGCGGGGTGTTCCAGTTCCCCGGCCTGAGTCTGGAGACTGTGCTTTATCGCAGTTACTTCAGCGAAGAAGGCATGTTCGGGATGACAGCCAATATTTCAGCAACCTACGTCTTCATGTTTATCCTGTTCGGTTCATTCCTGCTCAAATCCGGCGCGGGTGACTTTATCGTCAGCCTGGCCCGATGTCTGGCCGGTCGCTTCACAGGTGGTGCCGGATTTGTAGCAGTCATAGGCTCAGGGCTGATGGGTTCGGTATCTGGCTCGGCTGTCGCCAATACAGTCTCCACCGGTGTAATTACCATCCCCATGATGAAACGCTCCGGTTTCAACTCACAGTTTTCCGCCGGTGTAGTCGCAGCCTCATCCACCGGTGGTGCCCTGATGCCGCCAATCATGGGGGCAGGTGCCTTTGTGATGGCCAGTTATACGCAGATCCCCTATCTGCACATCATTGCCATGTCAGTCCTGCCGGCAATGCTGTTCTATCTGACGGTCATGTTTTTTGTCCGCATTGAAGCCAAACGCCTGGGACTGCACGCCGACAAATACGGCGATCACGAAAGCATCCTCAGCGTGCTGCGTACCGGCTGGCACTTTATTATCCCGCTGGCCGTACTGGTCGGTTTGCTGGTCGCCGGTTACACGCCCATTCGTGCTGCGGCCGTCGCCATCATTGCGGTGATCATCTCCTCCTGGCTGTCACCCACACCCATGAAGTGGGCGGGCATCTTTGAAGCCACCGTTGACGGTGTGCGCACCATGGTATCAACCGCATTACTGCTGGTCGCGGTCGGCCTGATTATTAATGTGGTCACCACAACGGGGGTCGGGAATGCGTTTTCCCTGATGATTGTCGAGTGGGCACAGGGCAGCCTGCTGATCAGTCTGGTGCTGGTTGCCATAGCCTCCCTGGTACTGGGCATGGGCTTGCCGGTTACTGCCTCTTACATTGTGCTGGCAACTTTATCCGCGCCAATACTGTTTGACCTGATTGCCCAAGAGCAGATGCTGGCTGCGCTCAGTGCACCCGATCTGCCTGCGAGCGTGGTCGCAACAATCAATCTGTTTGGTGGCGATCCGCTGGTCGCGCTGCGCGAGATGCCACTGGAGATGCGTCAATTGTTGCGCACCGAATTGCTGAGCCCGGAACTACTGACGGGCATGTTGTTGAGCGCGCACCTGATTATTTTCTGGCTGTCGCAGGACAGCAATGTCACACCGCCGGTTTGCCTGGCTGCGTTTGCCGCTGCCGGCATCGCCGGCACCAGACCCATGGCAACCGGCATTACCGCCTGGAAGGTTGCCAAAGGACTGTATCTGGTCCCTTTGCTGTTTGCCTACTCGCCGTTAATCTCGGGCACCTGGCCCGAACGTTTTTATACGTTCTTCTGGTCCTGTATGGGACTCTACGCTGCCGCGGGATTACTGCAATGGCGTCTTGACCGCCCGCTGAACTTGGTCACCGCGTCAATGCTTGCTGTCAGCGCAGTATTGCTGCTTTGGGCGCCATTGACGGTTTACCACCACTGTGTGGGTGCCGCACTTTTGTTTGGCGTCATCCTGTGGCAACGTAATCAGGACAAAATTGGCGATAAGGTAGTGGCAAACTGAAATTTCATCCCAGACGCACTGGCACGGGGCTGTGAATGTTTTCCGAAAAAGAGCTGAATCTGGAAGAACATGAACTGCGCGAGCTGGTTCGCGCCTTGCCGCCAACGCAGAAACTGCAATACCAGCAACTCGAGATGCGACATCTGAAACGACCTTCTACCTATCAGCACCTGAACTGGGTCTTTCCGCTTGGCATTCATCATTTTTATCTGGGACGGTGGATCCGCGGCGCGATCACCCTGTCTCTGACTGGCAGTGGTATCGGCCTGCTTTTAACAACGCCCCTGACCGCCTATGGCGCCATGCTGCTGTTTGCGGTGGTGCTGGTGGAAATCCCGCAGCTGTTGAATGCCCGGCTGTTGGTGCACAGTCGCAACAATCGCATCATGGCCGGCTGCCTGGATCGTGTCCGGCGCAGCAAAACCACAACAGCGAGTGAGCCATGATAGCGTCCGGGATCAGTACCAGATGGCAATCACTATTGCATCAATCACAGCGACTGATGCTGCACTTTCCACTCAGCCTTGCCGGCCTGCTGATTATGGTTCTGGCAGTGCTTGCGCTACAGGGGTTTGGATACCAGCGCATGGATCTGGTGGTATTTGCCCTGACAATCTGCGCGCTCAGTATTCTGGCAGCCAGCGTTGTCATGGTGACGGTCAGTGGGCTGGTGCTCAGGCGGCGCATCAATACGCTGTTGCAAACCGCATTTCCCCCACTGCAGGCTGAGGCTGCATACCCCAACGACACAGGCCTGAAGCTCCCGGCCTATAGCTGGTTACCGCTGATGACACTGGAATGGCGGGTTGTTGCACCCGACGTTATGCAAACACGCGTAGCGTTTAACACTGACGAGAACTGCCTTGAGGAGACTGTTGTGCCCCCGCTGCGCTGTCTGGGAAACGAACTGACGCGGATATTCACCGTGCGCGACGTGCTGGGGCTGTGCCGTTTCTCATGGCGCACAAGCCAGCCGGGGACGATACTGGTCCTGCCCAAAACTGGCAATCTTCGCAGCCTGCCGGTACTGAAATCGATGGATGCTGAAGATGGCATCCCAAATCCGCGCGGCAACCCCGATGGTGACCGCATGGACATACGCCGTTATGCACCCGGGGATTCCGTGCGCAACATCATGTGGCGGGTTTATGCACGCAACCGGCACCTGAACGTGCGTTTGCCGGAAAAAAGCATGTTTCAGGCCGAACGCACACTGGCCTATCTTGTCGCCGGCGACGATGACGAAGCAGCTGCCGGCGTGGCGCGCTTCGCAGTAACACAGGGCGCGCTGGGCTCCCCCTGGATCTTTGGTGCCGATGGCAGCGATCAGATCGCCAGATCAGCAATTGCTGCATTGCCACTGATCGCCGGATCCAGGCGTCCCGGTAAACAGCCGGACTACGGACTGGACGATTTCCTGGCGCATAATGGCGGCCAGCACTCGGCCTGTATCATCTTTGCACCGGCCCGCAGCGGCGCCTGGGTAACATCACTTTACGCAAGCATGAACCGGTTCCCGGGCCCCTTTACGGTGGTGCTGGCGACCGATGACATGAATCAAAGCGAACCGTCTCCCTGGTGGCAACGTATGTTGTGGCAGGACCAGGAGCGCAAACAGGGCACTCAATTGTCTGAGCTGCGGAGCCTGACAGGTAATCTCGTCAGGGCCGGTGCACAGGTTCTGGTCGTTGATCGCCAATCCGGCCAGTGTTTTGACCAGCGCCTGAAAAGGGTTTAATGTCGGTGAGTGAATATGTCTAACATCAGTCCCGCTTCAACATCAGTCTCCTCATTGCCGCACAGGCTCGTGCGTGCCAGTGTGCTGGCCGGTGCCTGCTGGATACTGAGCACACCGCTGACGACACTGATCGGTTCCGGCGCCGCATTTGCCGGCTGTTTTCTTGCCGCCTTCTGGATGGACTCACAGCGCCGGCAGTCTGCGGTACTGAAACTCCGGACGCCGGCCTTTTTTATTGCCTCCATCGTCCTTGTGATGCTGGCAGGCCTGCTGGCAGGTGCCTTTACGGGTACCAACCTGTTTGCCCGCGGCTTTGGTGCGTTAGGCGCGTATCAGACCGCCCAGGTGGTTTTCTGGTTTATGCTGGCAGCCTGTATCGGTGCCGTTCTGCGCCTGTATGCCAGACGTTACAGCTGGGGCAGCCTGCCCGAACTGCTGTTTGTTACCTGCGCATTTGTCATCACACTGGCAGCCCACCAGCGAGGCATGATCGACCGCCCCTATTTTATTGGTGACTTTGCGCTGATCAGGGGTATCGATCCCTCAACCATCCTGATGGGCATTGGGGTAGGCGCAGTGCTGACCCTCATGGCTCTGCTGATGCTGGAAGGCAAGCAGCGACGACTGCCCTACCACTTCAGCTTTCTGGCACTGTTATGCTTTTCGCTGCTGTTTTATGTGCAGTTTTTCGGTATGCCCACACCCAGCATGACCGACAATCTGGGCCTGACCGGACAGGCGGCGGCCGGTGGAGGATCCCAGTCCGACAATCCGTTCCGTGATGGTGAAAATGATGCCAGCGACCGTGAAGCGCCGGTTGCCATTGTTTTGTTTCGTGACGACTACGAACCTCAGAGCGGTGCCTACTATTTTCGCGAATCGGCGTATTCCCAGTTTAATGGCAGCATCTTGTGGACGGCCGAACGGGACGACCTGGACCCTGATCTGGTCGAGGAATTCCCTTCCAGCCCGGTAACGGTCTCCGAGCATGTGCCGGCCCAGGACAAGCGTCGCAGCGTAACCACAACCATTGGTCTGCTGACTCCGCATCGCAGTCCGTTTGGTCTGGATGCGCCGGTGCGCTTTGATACCGCCCCCAATCCCAACAGCCTGCGATTCAGGCAGACCTACAGCGTCGAGTCGCTGGTACCGGAGTTCGGTTTTGATGATCTCATCGGACGCAGGCCCGGCTCTCCTGACTGGACCGTCGCCCAGTGGCAGGAATACCTCGCCATGCCGGATGACCCGCGATATGGCGAGTTTGCACAGCACCTGATTTCAGGCGTGCGTGAAGAATTCGCCGACGACCCGTACGCCAAGGCACTGGCAGTCAAAGCCTGGCTGGACGACAACGGCATATACAGCCTGAAGAATGAACACGCCTATGCTGCAGACCCCGCTGCCTCCTTTTTGTTTGGCGACATGACCGGCTACTGTATTCACTTTGCCTACGCCGCAACCTACCTGTATCGCAGCCTCGGGATACCGGCTCGCGTGGCCGTCGGCTATTCGGTGCCGGCGGCAAATCGGGCAGGAGGATCGGCATTGCTGATTCAGGCCGTCAACGGACATGCCTGGCCGGAGATCTATCTGGAGGAACTGGGCTGGGTAATTGTCGATCCTGCACCGGCGCAGACACTGGTAGACATGTCAGTGGAGCCGCAGGACTCCCTGCAACAATTGCTCGGTGACATGCTGCGAGATGACGCCAGTTTCCAGGATTTCATCAATCAACAGTCAGGGACTGCATTGCCATCATTACAGCAGATTCTGTATACCCTGCTCTTGAGCATCAGCATCCTGCTGATGCTGGCGTACCTGATACGCCTGTGGCGAGCCACCTGCCCCGCATGGTCTGACGCTGATGTGCAGTACCGCGTGCAGTATCGCGCTGCGCTGGACACCTTGAGTGCCTATGGCATCCGGCGCCGGCGCGGTGAAAGCCGTGAGGCGTTCGCCCGGCGTCTGGCGCCCCGGCTACCCTCGCTGCAGGCGATCACTGATTGGCATCTGCAACAGGTACCCGGTTATGCGTTTGCTGCGGGATCGGGACTGGCCATGCAAACGCAGCAGGGCGCAGAACCGGGCGTAATAGCGGGCGTAAAAACAGAAATGACCCTGCGCGCCCGGTTGTCAGAGGAACTCAGAACCAGTACACCGGGATGGCGACGGATGGTTGCCATCGCACATCCTCTGGCCTGGTTCTACACTTATTAGCAGCACGCACACTAACAGCACAGTCATCAGTCCGATTCAGAATGTGGAGCAACACATGCAAGTGATGGAAGATCAGCAATCACCAACACAGCCACAACAGGCGTCACAGCTGCCTCAAGCACACGCTGTGCTGCAACGGCTCAAACAGGCGGTCCAGGCGCAGGTGATTGGCCGCGACGAAGTAATAGACCTGACACTGATTGCCCTGATGGCGGACGGTCATGTATTGCTGGAAGACTTCCCCGGCTCCGGCAAAACCACATTGGCCAAGGCACTGGGCGAGGCCATAACGGATGACATGGCACCTGCTGACAGCAACAACAACCGGCCACCAATTGCTTCCTTCAGGCGCATTCAGTTCACGCCCGATCTGCTGCCCTCTGACGTCACCGGTAGCGCCGTATTTGATGCATCCGCCAATGCCTTTCATTTCCGTTACGGCCCCATCTTTGCCCATGTTGTGCTCGCTGACGAGATTAACCGCACCTCCCCCAAAGTGCAGTCAGCCATGCTGGAAGCGATGGGCGAAAAACAGGTGACAGTTGATAACATGACCTATCCGCTGGATCCGTTGTTTTTTGTTATCGCCACCCAGAATCCACTGGATCTGGTCGGCACCTATCCGCTGCCCACACCACAGCTGGACCGGTTCTTGTTCAAGATCACCATGTCGCATATCGATCGTGATGCAGAACTGGAAGTGTTGCAGACATGGCAACAGCGACGTGACCATCTCCGGCAGCCCGGCAAGGTAGGTCGCAATGAAATTCTCGCTGCGCGGCAGATCATCGATTCTCAGGTCTTTATCGCCGACAGCATCAGGACCACGCTCGTCGATATATCCCGGGCCCTGCGTGCCGACGAACGCGTGCTCCAGGGCAACTCAACACGCAGCCTGGTGCTGATTCTGCCCGCACTGCAGGTGCTGGCAGCCTTGCGTGGCCGTGATTACGTCAATGCAGATGACCTGGACATGTTGTTACCACATGTACTGGAACACCGGGTGGAACTGGCACCAGGCATTGCCGACTTCAGTAAAGTGTTGCGCGACAACATGCGCGAGCCCATGGAGCAGCTCGCACGCAGCACCCTGAGAGCTTCGTCCTGATCATGAGCAGCACCCTGCAGATCACACGCCGGCTGCCAGTGCAGCTGCGCCTGATGTGGGCGGCGCTGGTACTTGTGGTCAGCGCCGCAACCCATGCACAGGAAAATGATGGCGGGCTGGATGCTGTTGAGCTGCGCGGCGCCCAGCGTTTGTGTTTCGGCATGAGTGGTATCTCTCAGGCCGAAGCGTTGGCAGTGTGTGATGCTCTGGCACTGGGGCAGAACGTCAAGGCACGCGAACTGGCGCAGCAATGGGTGGCAGCTCAGCCCGAATCGCCGGCCGCACAGTTTGCCCTGGCCGAGGTATTGTTCCGTGTGGAGGGTAATCTGCCACGCGCACTCTTTCACCTGAATCAGGCGGAGGCGCTCACCAATTACACCTCACTCGGCCGGGCCCTGGAGTCCGGCAATCTTGAATGGCATTATCTGACGCTCAGCCAGTTGTCCTATGCTCACCAGCTGATTGGCAACCAGGCCAGATCACTTGAATATCTGGATCTGATCAGCCAGGTATACGGGCAGGATACCGAGTCATTCCGGGGCTGGCCACTGATCAAAATGAAGCGTTACGATGAAGCCCGGGCCAGTGCGGAGAAGGTCCTGAGCGTCAGTGACAACCCGCGTGACCGCAGTCGCGCCTGGAATACGCTATGCGCGGTGGAACTGGCAGACCTGCGACCCAACGAGTCACTGATCGCCTGCGAAAATGCGATGAACGAAGACTCTGATCTGGCAGCAGCGCAAGCCAATGAGGATCTGGATACCGTTCACTTACTGAACGCTGCAGAAGTGTCACTGAACCTGCTGCGTTTTGAAGAGGCAGAAGATTATCTGAACCGCGCCTCCCGACAACTGGACCCCGACAGTGTTGGCAATCCCTGGATTTATAAACTTTACCTCTATATGAATCAGGGCCGTTTTGATATGGCCCGTGAAGCATTGAACAATATGCTGGTCTGGCGTGACAATCAGGCGCCTCTGGTCGGCGTCATGAACCGGGCTGATCACTTCATGGTCAGTGCCGTGTTCCTGACGCTCTCCGGTTACGCTGATGATGCCGCACGACTGACACAGGCGGCACTTAATCAGCCAGATCGCACGGGCTCCTACACTGCCGATGAAGCACAAAAGGATTCATACTCGGCACTGGTTAACAGCCTCGCCCATCAGATGCGTTACGAACGCTTGCGGGAAGAGATGGCCACCCGGCCCCGCCTGAGCAACGCAAGACTCTGGATAGAAGCGCAGGCTGCGCGGTTTCGCGCCTGGCGCGCCGCCCGGCACGCTGCGTCGCTGTTCGCTGATGAGGAAACATTAATCAACCGTATGCGCCCATATGCACCGCTGGATGTACATATTCCTGAGTGGCTGGAACCTGAACTGATACGCCTGATCGGTCCCGGCGTGATGCTGCGGGTACTGGACAGCGCCGCCGCACAGGGTGCGTTTACGCTCAACGAAGGTTATTATTTTGCCTATCGCACTGAAATCGCAGCTCTGCAGAACAGGCCCGCCCGCGTCATGGAAATGGCCGGCCAGGCGTTGCGACAACTGCCCGCCCAGGAGGTCATGCTAAGAGCCAGGGTCAGCGCCCGGCTGGCTGATGCGCTGTGGCACAGTGATGACGCCAGCGATAACCGGCTGGCTGATGCCCGCGAGTATTATGCATTTGCATTGCGCCATGATCCCAGTATTTTTCGACGCATCAATATCCGCCTGCCCGTGAATATTGTCAGCAATAACAGTGAGTTTTCTTCGGAACTGGGTTCCTATCTGCGCCGCTCTCCGCGCATGCGCGCTGACGGCCGGGGCCTGCCGCTGGAGATTCTCCCCGATGCCGATCAGACTGCCTGTCTGCGCGATGCAGCGGGGGACGCACTGTCCTGCATTCAGCTGGCGGCGATCTCTGACGAGCAGACTGATTCAGATGCACAACATCTGGCCAGACAGTTTCAGCAAGGGACTTTTAGCCTGGCCTATGATATAAGCCGTGCACAACGTCTGGCGCTGCTTGGCACCAGCGTTATTTTCAGCTCACAGAACAACTCCAGTGTGCAGCAGCAACGCGACGCGGTACTGCAGCTCTGACGGACAAAAACTGACAGGTTCCTGATTATGCCCGATTTACCGCGAGAATTTTCGCGCGGCATGATATTGCTGTTGGCGGCCGCTTCCGCGCTGGGGCCGGTTGCCATGCAGATCATACTGCCCGCCATACCGATTGTCCGGGAGACCTTCGCAGTATCCACCGGTACCGCGCAGCTGACCCTGAGTCTGTCGATGTTTTCCATTGCCATTGCAACACTGATTTATGGCCCGCTCTCGGACCGCTTCGGCAGGCGTCCTGTCATGCTGGCCGGCATATCCATTACGGTACTGGGCTCTATTCTCTGTATCCTGGCCAATTCAATTGAATGGCTGATTGCCGCCCGCATCGTGCAGGCTGCAGGCGGCGCCGTTGGCCTGGTGCTGGCCAGGGCCATAGTGCGGGACGTGTACCCTGCCGATCAGGCGGCCGGTATAATTGCGACCCTGGTCATGGTAATGGTGGTCATGCCAATGTTGTCACCAATGGTTGGCGGCGAGTTGCTGGTGAGATTCGACTGGCACGGCGGTTTCTATCTGGTCGCAGCAGTCAGCCTTGTCTTGCTGGTTGCCATGTATCGACACCTGCCGGAGACACTGCACACTCAAACCCCGTTTACCGGTATCGGCAGCATGCTGATGGGTTTTTCCACCCTGCTGAAATCCAGAGTATACTCTGCCTACGCATTCAATGTTGCGTTTGTGTCGGTGGTATTTTTCAGTTTTATCTCGGCGGCGCCTGAAATCATGGTGTCGGTGCTGGGTCGCCCGCCCAATGAGTACGGGTACTATTTCATCATGATTCCGGCAGCCTTTATGGCGGGTAACTATGTGACGCGCTGGTTTGGTCACAGCCAGGGCATCCATCGCATGATAGGCCTGGGTTCAAAGCTCAGTATACTGGGTATCGTGGTTGCATTGAGCCTTCAACTGGCGGGCTTTCATCACCCGCTGGCACTGTTTATGCCCATTGCCGTGACTACCTTTGGTAACGGCATTACCTTGCCCAATGCGCAGGCAGGCGCCATCAACGAATTCCCTACCATGGCAGGCAGTGCATCGGGGCTGACCGGTTTCTTGCAAATGGGACTGTCGGCTGTTGCTGCGCAACTGGTGGCGCTGATATTTAATGGCACGGTCTATCCCATGCTGATTTTGATGCTGGTCGCGGCCCTGATATCGCAGGGCGCATTTATGTCACAGGGCACTACAGGCCGGCGTAAGCCTCAACATAGTTAACGCTGTGGTTCTTGATGTGCTGCAGTGACATGAACATATCACTGAATGTTTGCGCCGTAACCGCCGGGTAGGCACCTGCGCGCAATCGGTCAAGGTGTCGGTCCCGCATTTCCTTGCCCAGTTTCTTGATGCTTTTTGACTCCTTGATCAGGCCGGTGATTTCCTGGCTTTCTGCATCGCGCTGACGGGCATCCATCAGGCGATTGAAAAATGCCTCTACTTCATTAAAAAACACCATGATGTCCTGCCAGGCATCAGCACCAATATCCTCATTACGCTTGAACAGCCGGCTGCGATAAATACTGAATGCCTGCAGCGCATCGGCGATACTTTCAATTTCATCCGCCATTCGCATCAGACCGTAGGAACGCGCCGACTGGTCCTGGCTGATCGACCCGGTCAGCAGAATGGTAATAAACTTGATCATCTCTTCTTCAATATTGTCCGTAATATCCTCAAGGTGATTGATACGTTCAAATGCCTTTTTATCGTGCTCCGGACCAAGCACATACTCGCGGGTTGTCTTGAACATTTCGCGGGTGATTTCCACCATGTTGTCCATCTCAAGATCGGCCTGCTGCAGGGCAACTTCCGGCGCCATGGTTGTGCGGCTGCCCAGATACCTGAGCTTGTGTTTTTCCTTCTCCTCGCGCTGTGGCACCAGCCAGATGACTGTTTTGGTCAGGAATCCAATAAACGGAATCCAGATCAGCACATTGATGACGTTGAACATGGTATGGGCTACTGCAATATGGAAACCGATATGCGGCCGCATGCCTTCGGCGTCTACTTCATCAGCGGCACCACCCACAATCAGGTCTATCAGATTCACATACCAGGGGAATAGCGCAACCAGCACAATTGCACCAAGAATATTGAATATTGCATGCGCACGGGCGGCACGTATTGCCGATGTATTTGCGCCGATGGTCGCCAGTTGCGCAGTGATGGTCGTACCGATGTTTTCACCGATAATCAGTGCGACAGCGGTATTGAAGTCAATCACGCCGGTGACCGCCAGGGTGATGGTAATACCCAGCATCGCCGAACTGCTCTGCACAATTACCGTCAGCAAACAGGCCAGTACCACACAGGCAAGCAGACTGAACAGCGAATCCGCATCAAACAGATACAGATAGGAGATAAAGTTTTCATCGTCACGCAGCGGCACAAAGGCCCCGCTCATAAACTCGAGACCGGTAAATACCAGACCCAGCGCGACAGACGTTTTACCCAGTGTGCTGAGCCAATGCCGCTGGGCCGCAAACATCGGATACATACCCAGCGCAATCAGAAAAAGCCCGTATTTGCCAACCTTGATGGAGATAATCCAGCCAGTAACGGTGGTGCCAATATTGGCACCAAGAATGACGCCGATGGATTGCCTGAGCTCCATCAGTCCGGCATTCACCAGGCTGACGGTCATCACAGTGGAGATACTGCTGGATTGGACAAAAACAGTAATACCGATACCCGCAAGCACCGCCATCACGCGGTTGCGGGTCAATGAAGCCAAAATGCGCTTGATCGCTTCCTGTCCACCGGACTGTAATGACTCGGACAGGTACTTCAGCCCCAGGAAAAAGATCGCCAGGCCGCCGAACGCAGTGTAAGAAATTTCGAAGTAGTTCATTGGGTGCGAAGTCTAGACAACGCAGCAGGATTTTACAATTTGTTTACAGTTTGATGACAAAAATAGTTGGCCTGCATCAAACCTGTGGCCCACTTATCGTGGTCAGCAGGGCAACAGCCAGCACAATTAACACGGCAACGCCCATCTCCAGATAAATTGTCCGGCGCAACGCCATCACAGTGGCATCATAGGCGATGCCACTACGCAGGCGGGCTACCCAGCGGAACTTGTTGAGCATGCCCAGCCCAAGCAGACAGGCCACCAGACACAACTTGAGCAGCAGGAAACGCCCGTGTACGGTGTCTGTCAGCGCATTCCATGAACCGGTCAGCTGCCAGGCCATCCACAACCCGGACACAACCATGACGCCAATAAACCACCAGCCGGCGCGACCAAAGCTGGTCATCACAGCCGTCAGCTCTTCACGGTTCCGGTCATGTGTCTGGTCATGTGTCGGGTTATTTGTCGGGTCATTTATCGGGTTATTTGTCAGGTCACTGACATGGCACAGCTGCGCCAGCGGATACAGCGCGCCGACCCAGACGGACACAGCCAGAAAATGCAGCGCGGCGGCAATCTGCATGTCAATCCCGTGCACGTTGACGTGCCCGAGTATTGCAAACGACCAGGCAAACAGGCAGCAGCCGATGGCGCCCAGCACAAACCCCGGATTGATCAGCCCCGGCACGGCGCCGGATACAAGGAAAAAAAGTCCTGCCAGCGCTGCCAGCATAAAACCGGCCAGTCGCCACTGCAATCCGGACCCAAGTGTGCTTTCAGCCAGAATCAGACCCATTTGCATGTCCAGCATGCCAACAAGCCCCTGCTGATTTATCTGGCCAATCTGCAACAGGAAAAAAACACAGGCTGCCAGAATACCCAGACAAGTGCTGATCAGCAAAAACCGGTTGTTTATCGGGGAGAAATTTTTACTGCGGGAGTACTGTAACCATGAGACGAACAGCGCTCCACCTACGGCCAGCATGGCAAGATACATAACGCTCTTGCCAAGCAGATTGCCGTAAATCCAGACGGACACTGTATCAGTGGTCGTGAGCTTGCGGGGTTTGCGTATGGTGAGCGTGTGACGCTGCGGCGTCAGCATGCGCCGCACTGGCGGCAGGATCCACGGTAAAACCAAAGCTTTCGCTGATGGTGTGCCCGTCTGCGCCAATGATTGTCCAGTTCACGGTATGCGCGCCATTCATCAGCGCAGGCAGTTCATAGCTGAACTCGGTCTGTTGCGTGGCAACCGCCTCGAACCCGATATCCATCTGGTGGCTGGCACCGTGTACAAGAGTCAGTCTGAGCAATCGCACAGGTCCGCCAAAATTCAGCGTCAACTTTTCGGCACTGCTTACGGTGCTTCCATTAGCCGGCACTGATGCGGTCAGGGCAGTATGGGCAGCAGCGTGTCCGGCAAACGCAGCCAGCATGACGGAGAACAACAGATGACGAATCACGGTTAAGATTTTCATGATGTTACCTTGCAGAAGAGTTACTGTAGATTCTACCTTATCTGGAACTACAAACCACACTGGTCTGTGTGGCAAATTGTCGCAGCGACGCACAGGATGATCGTCATGGATGCTGAAACAATTTTTGTACTTCGATACAATGCGTGTCCCTTGCTCGCATCCGGAGAATCTATATGTCTGTTAATCTGACCCGGAAAAACTGGTTTGCTGCGTTACGTCTGACGAGGTCATGGAATGAGTGACAAACTACTGGAAGGATACCGGCGGTTCAAGGCCGGGTATTACACCCAGAACAAGGAAAAGATCCGCGAGCTGGCCAAGAACCAGACGCCGTCATACGTGCTGATAACCTGCTGTGACGCGCGACTGGAGCCTTCACTGATATTTGACACTGAACCCGGTGATCTGTTTGTCATTCGCAACGTTGCCAATCTGGTGCCGCCCTACGAAGAACAGGGGACTTATCACGGCACCAGTGCGGCACTGCAGTTTGCCATCACCGTTCTGGAGGTACCGGAAATCATCGTGCTGGGACATTCTCGCTGCGGTGGTATTCGTACGCTGGTCATGGAAGGAGACAAGCTGGACCAGTCGACCTTCATTGGCCGCTGGATGTCGATAGTTGCACCCGTGGCGCAACTGGCAGACCGGGACAAACTGGACGACCAGCAGACCTTCAGTCGATGTGAGCAGGCCGCAGTGGGTTACTCACTGTGCAACCTGATGACATTCCCCTGGATTGAAAGCCGGGTCAGGGAAGGCAAGCTGAAGCTGACCGGCTGGCACTACAATATCTACTCCGGTGGCCTGAAAAAGATTCATGACCAGGACACCATTACCACCGTTATAGAAGCATCCGACGAAATTCAGCCGGAACTGCTTTAGTTGCCGACTGTCACTGAATCCAGCGCTTTGCGTGTCGGCAGCTTTGCAGCAAGCCAGTCGCGCAATTCGTTAGCCGAGACATAGACCACTGGAATCAGAACCAGCGTGATCAGTGTCGAGGCAATCAGCCCCCCCACCACCACACGGGCCAGCGATGCCTGCATCTCTGCGCCGGCCCCTATGCCTATCGCCAGCGGCAACAATCCCAGCACAGTAGTCAGCGTGGTCATCAGAATGGGCCGCAAACGCAGGCGGCCCGCCTTCATCACAGCCGGCGCAATATCGAGTTTGTCCTCACGGCGCATGATGTTGATGTAGTCCACCAGCAGAATGGCATTGTTGACCACAATACCAATGAGCATGACCATGCCCATGAAACTCTGCATGTTCAGCGTTGTTCCGGTAATGATCAGTGTTGGTACAACACCGATGATCGCCAGTGGCACTGACGCCATAACAATCAACGGGTCAAGGAAGCGCTCAAACTGTGCCGCCATCACCATGTAGATCAGCACCAGCGCCATCACAATGGCCATCACAAAGTCGCGCTGCGACTTCATCTGCTCCTCATATTCACCACCATAAACGATTGAGAAACCATCCGGCAGTGGCATCTGCACAAGGTTGCTGCGAATCAGATCGACCGCATCACCAAGCGCAACACCACTTTCCAGATTGGCGTTAATGTAGGTGACCCGCTGTCCGTTGATCCGGCGAATATCGGTAGGACCACGGCCATAGCTGGTGGTCACCAGCGAGGAGACCGGCACCACCTGCCCGTCCGAAGCGCGCACCGAAATATTGTCAATATCCTGCACATTCAGTCTGTCTTCCGGGCGCAGTCGAACAATAATATCGATCTCGTCACCCTGATCGCGGTAGACGCCGGCACGCGAACCGCCGATGCTGGCCTGAATGGCACGACTGATATCGGCTGCACCGATGCCCAGCGATGCCATGCGCTCACGGTCAAAGGTCACACTCTGCTCCGGACGACCTTCCAGACGACTCAGATTGACGTCAGCGATGCCGGGCAGCACCTCAACCCGTTCACGAATATTCTGTGCCACCTGCTCAGCCTGATCGAGGTCATAACCCCGCAACTCCACCTGAATCGCATCCTCTCCGCCGGATCCGAAGATCCTGCGCATGATCCACATCCCCGACTGCGCCCGGACCCACACCCGCATACCAGGGATTGCGGACTCGACACGGGCGCGGATAAAGTCGGCCAGCTCATCGGCGTTAACGGTACGCTGATTAAGATCGACCAGCGTCAACTCCAGTTGCGCGTTGCTGTTGCGCACATCGCGGGTGTAGTGCACCACGTTTTCCCACGGCACAATATTGCGGACGATTGTATCCATCTCCATCATGTACGAATGCAGGATGGCTATATTGGTGCCCTCATCCATACGCATGCTCACGCTGATGGTATCTGCCTCGGTTTGCGGAGTCAGTTCAAAGGAAACGAATCGCAGGCTGTACACCGACACTATCAGCAGGGCTGCGGTGAATCCGACCACCATAATCTTGTGACTCAGGGCCCACCCCACCAGTTTTTCGTAGCGCGCCTCAACGGCAAGCAGTACACGCTCATTGGACGTGACATGCGTACGTTCGGTATCCGGCTGAATGGTGAGAAACCGACTGGCCAGCATCGGCACCAGTGTCAGTGCTACCAGCAACGAACAGACCAGGGCAAATACCACGACCAGTGCCAGTTCCTGAAACATGGTGCCGGTCAGCGTCTGCATGAATACAACCGGCAGAAAAATCACCGATGTTGTAATGGTGGATGCGATGATGGCACCGGTCACCTGCTTGGTGCCACGCTGTGAGGCCCGTTTCAGGGAAGAGCCGTTTTGCCGGTGCCGGACAATGTTCTCGATCACCACAATGGCGTTATCAACGATCAGCCCGACGCCCAGTGCCAGTCCGCCGAAACTCATCTGATTAAGAGTCAGGCCACCAAAAAACAGCAGGGCAAACGTAGCAATGATGGCGATCGGAATTGAAATGGAAATAATGGCGGTTATGGAGCCGTTGCGGAAGAATGACATCAGCACAATTACCGCCAGGATTCCGCCCCAGATAGCCGAATTGCGTACGCTGTCGATCGACTCCTGAATAAATTCACTCTGATCGGTCACCAGCAGGATGTTCAGATCACTGCGCTCCAGATTGATGCGCTCCATCTCGTTGCGAATCTGCCGGGCAACCTCAACTGTGTTCGCTCCGCTCTGTTTGCGGATACCCATGCGTAACATGGGGACGTCATCAATCTCGATATAGCGGCCAATGTCTGCCCGGTCGTACTGCACGTCAGCCACATCACCCACGCGAATCGGCACACCATCGACATTGCGGATCACGACATTGCGGATCTCGGTGACATCCGTGAATTCACCCATGGAACGCACATACAGGTCAGACAGGCCCCGCTGAACATTGCCGCCCGGCGCATTGCTGCCCTCGCGCCCGATGGCCTGTGTGATGTCGTTCATGGTCAGGCCACTGCCCAGCAGCCGGTCGCGTCGCACTTCAACGCGTATTTCCCGGTCGACACCACCCCAGACATCAATGGCACCCACGCCTGTAATCTGCTCAAACCGGCGACTCAGATCACGTTCCATGATGGTGGTCAGATCCATCAGATCCATATCCGATTGCACACCAAGCACCACAATTGCCTGATCGTCCGGATTAAAACGGTTGATACGCGGTGCATCGGCATCTTCGGGCAGACTGCGCCGCAGCCGGTCCAGCGCTTCGCGCACGTCATTGGTTACCACATCGATATTGACGCCTTGCGCAAAACGCAGTGTCACCGAGCCGTTGCCTTCACGGGAATTGGACGTCATCTGCTCAACATCGGGTACCACGGCCAGCACGTTTTCCAGCGGCTCGGTGACCAGCAGTTCAATATCTTCGGGCCCGACGTTGGGATAACTGACCTGAACGGACAGCTCAGGCAGCTCGATAGGTGGCAGCAGGTCAACCGGCAGGAATCGAAAACCCAGCATGCCCAGCGTGATGATGATCAGAAAGATCATGGAGGTGGCGATCGGACGTTTGATGGACTGGGTTGTCAGTGCCATGGCGATTTTTCTCCGCTCAGCTGTCTGTCAATGACTGGCGGGTTGTCAATGACTGACGGGAATCGCGGGCATTGTCGATAATTTCAAAGATATCGCGGCTCTGCATGCGCTGCATTTCCATCATCCGGTCCCAGTCCATCAGGCGGGCTCTGGCTTCCAGCACATTACCCATCAGCATGTTCTGGCCTACGGTTACCACCCAGTCACCCTCGTTCAATCCTCTGACACCGGTCGCCATGCGACCGCTGGCAACCACATTGACCGGCACAAAGCTGACCGGCATCGGGGGGGAAACTGCCGGTGCTCCGTCCACTTCTGCTACAGGGCGATACTCGGAGCCGGGTGGTGACATGACAAAAACACCTTCAACGCCGGTACGTGGATGCCGATACAGGGCGCTGTTGGGAATCAGCACCGCCTCCTCCGTCTCGCCGTACAGTACATCCACATTCAGAAACATACCCGGACGCATCAAACCGTTGGGATTATCCATATCAATGTAGGCCTGAGTCCGCAGCGTATTGGTGTCCAGAAACGGAGAAATGCGTGATATGCGAGACTCAAGAATGACATCCTGCCAATTTTCGGAGTACAGATTGACGGTCATCCCCTGGCGGATAAAATTAAGTTGCCGTTCGGTAATCAATACTTCGATGCGCACTTCGTCCATGTCACCAATCAGAAACAGCCGGCTACCCGTGGTGACCATCTGGCCACGCTCGGCGGCACGCTGGCCCACAATGCCGCTGATCGGCGCACGAACCGTAGTATTCAGCAACTGCAGGCGGCGTTCTTCCAGCTGCGAGCGAGCCTGGTTTTCCTGCGCGGCACGCAGATCAACATTGGCCTTGGCAACCGCAACCTCCACCTGAATATTTTCCAGCGTAGACTGGGTTTCAAGCTGCCGGGTGGTCAACTCCTCAACGCGCCGCAGCTGGTTTTCCAGCATCTCCAGACTTGCTACGGCCTGCCGGGTTTGCGCCCTGGCAATCTCCAGCCCGGCCACGGCCTGGTCGTAGCGCTCAACATATTCCGCATCGCGCAGTTGCACCAGTGGGTCGCCCTCGTTGACATAGTCACCGTTGTCCACATAGATTTCGGTGATAGGTGCTGCAACTTCGGGATAGATATCGGTCTGGTTACGGGCGCTGACCCGCCCCGTCAGACGTTCTTCCAGCGGCAGGGCGCCGCGCTGCGCCTGCACAACCTCCACTGCGGGAATGACAGCATTCTGTCCGGGACCACCAGCACCCCGAAAACCACCTGGACCACCAGAACCTGTGCTGGCAGTGTCGTCCGCGCCACCACATGCCGCGAGCACAATGACACCTGCGGCCAGCACGGCATGGCGAAATAGGGGCAGGTGGAAAACTGTTGGCTTCATGGCAACGTCTCTGAAAATTGATACACTGGTTACGCCCTGACTGGGGAACTGGTTCAATAATACGGGTTCAGGGCGATTATCCCACGGCGTTCATCCCGATAATCGGCGCATTCGTGGAAAGTTGTCACAAATCTTGTCTATTTCGCCGAAAAAGCCATGTTTTTGCCATGTTAGTACAATAAAACGGTCAACAGCACACCAGCCTCAGGTGACTGCATCGGGCTTGGCTTTGGCAGGCGGGTGGTTTACCTTAGCTACTGTTTTTTTCACGAGGTCCATATGAGCAGCTGGGACAATGCATTTACCGGTAAACCGGGCACCGGCGCCGTCAATTCACACAGCTTTGGCGGCGCTGTCAGTTTTTTCCGCACGCCTTTTGGCCGTGATCTCGCTGATATTGACGTCGCCGTCATGGGCATACCACTGGATATCGCGGTCACCAATCGCTCAGGCGCCAGACTCGGTCCGCGGGCGATCCGCAACGCTTCCATGTCGCTGGCCTGGGAGCGCCCGTGGCCCTGGCAGGTTGACCCGCTGGAGGCACTCAGGGTGGTCGACTATGGTGACTGCGAAAACAATGAGGGTGGTGGACTGCTGAGTGTCAAACACATCGAATCATGGATCAGTCAGATTCTGGCGACAGATACTGCTACTCTGTTGCTGGGTGGTGATCACTTCATTACCTACCCAAGCCTGTGTGCCCACTATAAAAAACACGGCCCCATTGCGCTGATTCATTTTGACGCTCACACTGATACCTGGCCCTCTTCCGGCGAGGGTATCAATCACGGCACCATGTTCTACAAAGCTGCCAAAGAAGGCATCGTATTGCCGGAGCACTCCATTCAGATTGGCATTCGCACCACCAATGACGACACCCTGGGTTATGACATTGTCTCTGCACCTGAGGTTCATGAACAAAGCGCAGCAGCCATTATCCGGCGTATCAAAGCCCGTGTCGGCGACCGACCGGCCTATATCACCTTTGACATCGATTGCCTTGATCCCGCGTTTGCACCCGGCACTGGCACACCCGTACCCGGAGGCTTGTCCTCATTTCAGGCACTCAACATCATTCGTGGCCTGAGCGGCATCAATCTGATTGGTATGGACGTGGTGGAAGTGGCGCCTGCCTATGACCACGCCGAACTGACAGCACTGGCTGCCGCCCAGATCGGCATTGAACTGCTGGCGCTGTATGCCACCTGCAAATCCTGACTTCTACAGTCACTGAGGAACACCGAATGACAGAACAACAACCGCCTGCCTGGACCATTGCCGATTCACACGACCTGTATGCGGTCGATGTCTGGGGAGATGGTTTTTTTGATATCAATGACAAGGGCAATGTCAGTGTCCGGCCGATCGAAGGCAAGGACATCAGCATTGACGTCAACGATGTCATCGCCGAAGCACTTGAGAGCGGCTCTACACTGCCCATGCTGATCCGGTTTCAGGACATCATCAACTCCCGGGTCAGGCGCCTGAGTCGCAAATTCCGCGACGCCATTGAAGCGGCCGAATACGGCAACACCTATCGCAGCATTTTTCCGATCAAGGTAAACCAGTTACAGGAAGTAGTCGTCGAGGTTCTGGAAGCCGGCCGCGAATCTGACATCGGTCTTGAATGCGGATCCAAAGCGGAGCTGATGGCAGCCCTGCCTCTGATTGGTGCTGACACACTGCTGCTCTGTAATGGTGTAAAAGACCACGTTATGTTGACGATGATGCTGAACGCGCAGCAACTCGGGCAACAGGTAATCCCCATTATCGAAAAGTACTCGGAATTCGAGCAACTGATTATTCTGGCGGATCAGCGCGAACTGACACCACGCCTGGGCGTGCGCGTCAAACTCAACACGCGCGGCGCCGGTCGCTGGTATGAGTCCGGCGGTGCGCGCTCGAAATTTGGCCTCACCGTACCAGAACTGGTGCGACTGGTAAAAACGCTGGAAAAACGCGGCCAGGGTGACAGTCTGGAGTTGCTGCATTTCCACCTGGGCAGTCAGATCTCTGACATTCAGGTGCTGCGCAGCGCCGTCAAGGAAATCACCCAGATTTACGCCGACCTGATGTTGCGCGGTGTCAACGTCAAATTCCTGGACGTGGGTGGTGGTCTGGGCGTCAACTATGGCGGTGACTACGACAACCCTGACTCCTCCATCAACTACGGGCTGCGCGAATACGCGAATGTTGTTGTGTATGCCGTCAAGGAAATCTGCGATGAGCGCGGCGTTGCCGTGCCTGCCCTGCTGTCCGAGAGCGGCCGGGCACTGACTGCCCACCACTCCATGCTGGTGATACCGCTGCTGGGCGTTCACCGCCCTGACAGCCCCCCCATGAATGACGAGCCGCCACAGGATTCGCCGTCAGTTGTGACACGAATGGAAACGGCCTTTGAAGAGGCCAGCAATACCGACGTCACCGGCATACTGCTGGAGTGCTATCATGATGCCCGCGAAATTCGTGAAGAGGCCGACCAGCTGATGCGACTGGGCTATATGACGCTTGATCAGCTGGCACACACCGACAGTCTGTACTGGAGTACCTGCCGGGAAATTCTGAAAAAGCTGGCTGACGCTGAACTCACGCCGCCACCCACCGAACAGCTGGAGCTGGAAGAACAGCTCACCGACCTGTACCTGTGCGACTTTTCCGTGTTCCATTCCATCATCGACCACTGGGCCATTCAACAGGTGTTTCCGGTGATGCCGCTGCACCGGCTGGACGAACGCCCGGATCGCCGCGCCCAGGTAGTCGACCTGACCTGTGACTCGGACGGAAAAATTGATCAGTACGTCTGTGGACACGCCAATACCAGCTGGTTGCCATTGCATTCACACAAACACGGCGACCCTTACCACATCGGAATCTTCCTGGTAGGAGCCTACCAGGAAATTCTGGGCGATGCGCACAATCTGCTGGGACGGGTAGATGAAGTCCATGTCTATGCAAAAGAGGATGAAACAGGCAATTTCTGGATCGAAGAGACGCTTAAAGGCATCAGCATCAAAGATATGCTGAGTCAGGTGCAATACTTTCCCAATGACCTGGACCGCCGCATGACCGAACTCATCCGCAAGCAGATCAATGCCGGCATCATCAAGGCGGCTGAAGGCACAAGAATTCTCAACAACTACACCAGGCGTCTGGATGAAAGCACCTATTGCACCACCGAGGTCGTGAAATGACATGGCCACAAAACCAACCATTTACAAAGCCAAAATCGCGCTCAGCGACATGGATCGCAACTATTACGACACGCTCAACCTGACGATAGCGCGCCACCCTTCGGAGACAGAAGAACGCATGATGGTGCGCCTGCTGGCGTTCTGTTTTAACGCATGTGAGGGACTGGTACTCTGCAAAGGTCTGAGCGATGCTGATGAGGCCGATCTGTGGGCTCACTCGCTGGACGGTACGCTGGAACTCTGGATAGACGTGGGGGAACCGGCCGTGGATCGCATCCGCAAGGCCAGCCGCATAGCCAAAGCAGTCCGGGTCTACAGTTTCAACAGCAAATCGGCTACCTGGTGGGCACAACATCAGAAGGAGTTTGCCGCACTGAATGTATCTGTCTTCCGTTTTGACTGGGAGGCAATCAAACAGCTGAGCTCACATGTGGCACGCACCATGGATATTTCTGTAACCATCGCCGGTGACTCAGCCTACGTTGCCACTGGCTCCGGAGAAGTCGAGCTGGCTCTTGAAAACCTGCAGAACTAGCGTACCTGTGAAATGTTCTGCCCGGCATGTTTGGCGGGATATCCGTCAGAATGTAGTTTGAACCCGCAGTGTCAGTCGCCGGTAACGGCTGCTACAGGAGTCCTCAATCAAACGCAGATTGCCATTGATGGTGGTGCCATCATACCGGCGCCTGGTTCTGCAACTTGAGTCGCCCAGCGTGTTATCGGATTCCAGGCGTACGGTGATGTCATCAAAAAACACCCGGGATACGAACAGGTCCAGTGACCGTTGCTGGTCATTGCGGGTCATGGTGGTGATGTCGATATCATACTCACCGCCATGAAACGGGTAGCGATAGTCTATTCCATAACTCAGGGACAGGTCCGTGACATCATGGCGAAACCCGATTTCAGCCTCACCGCGGCGGTTGATGCGCTGCCTGGTGCCCAGAAACGGGTCGACCACCTGTGAGTCAAACACGTTCAGTTCCGCAGACAGAATCGCATCAGGCAACCCCAGAAAACCCAGTCGCAGACTCGCGTCATTGAAGACACCCCAGCGCGATGCTGACCCGATATTCCCGACCGCAGACAGCGGCTGTGCCGGATCAACCGTGGCATTGATATCACTGATGTAGTCCTCTATATCGCGATAGAATAACCGCGTATTGATCACGCCGCTGTCATCGGGCAAACGGTACTCGAAGCCAAGTTCGTAGCGCATTTCTTTCTCAGGCACCAACTCGGGGTTGCCAGCATCTGCATCCTGCTCGCGATCATCATTATTGGCAGTGGCGGAAAAGTTGGCGAAACTGAGCTGAGACACCCCCCGGGCGATGGTTGCGCGCAACTGCAGCGAATCAGTGAGATTAAAACGGTAATCAACTGACGGGCGAACAAAATCAAATGTGCGCGTATTGTTTACGGCACCTGCCTGTGAAATCTCGGACGTCTCATAAACCAGACTGCTCTCCAGTGTCATGCGATCATTAAGCGCCCAGTTATGAAATGCAAAACCCTCGTACCGGATCTCCTGCACCTGTGTGCCCGGATTGGAAAGATCCGGTCGTGGTGGCAGTCCACCGGTTTGTGCCGAAGGTGCCAGACTGCCCGACACACTGCCGATGAACAGGCTGGAATCCAGCCGGGTGTCCGCTCGCTCCAGGCCAACGCGCAGATCCTGGGTTGCCCCCAGTGGCAGGCTGTAATTACCTTGCGCAATCCGTTCGCGGGTACGTTGATTCGATTCAATATACAGCGACTTGCTGCGCGTCTCATCCTGCAGCGGATCAATGATGTCAAAACGCTCACGCACATCATCACGGGTCTGATCATTGGCAATAAACAGCAACTGAAACCGGTGACCGTTGCTCAGACTGTACTCATAGTCGCCACCCATTTCCCAGTTGGCATAGTCATTGACGACTTCTTCCTCCTCTGCACGCGGCACTGACTGATTGTCACTAAAATCAACAAAATCCCGCCGCACAGAACGTGGATGACCAAAGTCGTTGTAAAGCATGTTCAGCTGCATCCGGTGGTTGTTGATGCTGTAACTCATATTGGTGCGCAGTTCATGCACATCCTGATCACGAATGGTGGTTTCAAACAGGGTTCCCAGGGGCTCCAGTGCCGGTGAATACCTTGTTTCACGGTGATCCCGGTTTTCATAATTGGGCCGGGCCTGCATGCTGATCAGCGCCTGGAAATTGCCAATCTGACGGCTGTGTGAAACCGTTGCGCCTGCTTCAAACTTGTCGTCATGATTGAGTCGGGTGACAAATTCTACCGAGGTACTGGCGCGCGAATCGGCCTCTGTCAGCACAATATTGATTACCTGGCCTGAGCCTCTGACCGCCAACTCCCCCGATGTGCCGCGAATAATTTCAATCCGCTGAACTTCACCTGCGGCGATCCGGTCAAGCTGATCTCTTGGTGAGTTGTCTTTCCCTGCCACTCGCTGACCGTTAATCAACAGATCACCGCCGGTTCCCAGCCCGCGGCCCCCACCGCCTCTGCCACCACCCAGAGAAACGCCAGGAATACGGTCCAGCATGTCACTGACAGAAACCGGATTGTAAGGTGCAAAAAAGGCTGCCTCGTACACAACCGTTGAGCCGCTCTCATCGTCGGCGAGATCCTGTTGCACCGGTGCCGGTTCATTTACGGAGCCTGAGCTACTCTGCGCGCTGGCCAGCGGCGCACCCAGTCCCAGCAACATGGCAACAACGCTGGCGGTTCTTCTGCGGTCAATCATGATTACTCCATGTGTGTACATCAAATCAATTCGGGAACAGCCGGCCGGCCAGATACAGCAAAACGGCGTAACGAATACCCTTGCCCGTCAGCACCAGCGCCAGAAACAGACCAAAACGGATGCGTAATATACCCGCCACAAAGGTCAATGGATCACCTACTACCGGCAGCCAGGCAAACAGCAGGCTCCAGATACCATAACGGTTGAACTGGTCGCCCGCACGTTGCAGCTGCCCGGGCGTCACCGGAAACCAGCGTTTGTGCTGAAACCGCAGCACCTCACGCCCCAGGAACCAGTTGACACACGAGCCCAGCGTATTGCCCAGGGTGGCTGACAGCCACAACGCCCAGACCAGGCCGCCCTGCTGATACAGCGCCAGCAACAGCAGCTCGGACGATGCCGGCAGCAGCGTTGCCGCGATAAAACCCGTAATAAAAAGAGACAGATATCCCAAGCAATAACTTTCCTGACGCTATGATTAATCTATTTGTCAGCGGGCATGGACATCAATGACGCATTGCCACCCGCAGCTGTGGTGTTGATGCTGACCGATTGCTCGGTAGCAAACCGGGTCAGGTAAAGTGGTCCGCCGGCTTTTGGGCCGGTACCTGACAGACCGGTTCCACCGAAAGGCTGCACACCAACAACAGCCCCAATCATATTGCGGTTGATATAGACGTTACCCGCCCGGATTCGTGAAGCCACATACCGCGCCCGACTGTCGATACGACTGTGGATGCCAAAGGTCAGCCCGTAACCGGTGCGGTTGATATCATCGATAACCTTGTCCAGATCCGCCGCCCGGAAACGCAGCAGATGCACGATTGGTCCGAACACCTCGCCTGACAACTGGTTGATATGGGTTATCTCGTACAGCTGCGGCGGAAAATAGAATCCATCTGGCACATTAACCGGCAACTCACAGCGTTTGCGCAGACGCGCATTACCCTGCAGATAGTCGATATGAGCATTCAGCATGGCCAGCGCATCGGCATCAATCACCGGCCCTACATCGGTCGACAGTTCTGTCGGATCACCGATAGTCAGTTCATCCATAGCCCCGGTCAGCAATGCTATGAGTGCCGGTGCCACATCCTCCTGTACCAGCAGAATCCTCAGCGCCGAACAACGTTGCCCTGCGCTCTGAAAACCGGACTGCAGCACGTCTGCGACCACCTGCTCCAGCAATGCTGAAGAATCAACCAGCATAGCATTGAGCCCCCCGGTTTCGGCAATCAGGGTGGCTATCGGTGCATTTCTCGCAGCAAGACTCTGGTTAATGGCACGCGCCGTGTCGGTAGACCCGGTAAACGCGACACCCGCAACCCGTCTGTCGCTCACCAGGGTCGCTCCCGTTCGACCGTCTCCCGCAACCAGGTACAACACATCCCGCGGAATGCCGGCCTGATACAATAGTTCAACCGCTGCTGCGGCCACCGCCGGTGTCTGTTCGGCTGGCTTGGCAATCACCGTATTGCCTGCCACCAACGCTGCGCTCACCTGGCCCAGAAATATTGCCAGCGGAAAATTCCAGGGACTTATACAGACAAACACGCCCCGGCCTCTCAATTGCCAGGTATTCTGCTCGCCGGTAGGACCTGTCAGGCTGCGAGGTGCAAAACCTTCACGTGCCTGCATCGCATAGTATCGGCAAAAATCCACCGCCTCCCGCACTTCCGCCACGCCATCGGCAATGGTCTTGCCGCCCTCACGGGTGCACAGATCGATCAGCTGCGGCATCTGCGCTTCCAGCAGGTCAGCCATATTCTCCAGACAGTGGCTGCGGCGCTCAACCGGCGTTGCGTCCCATCCGGCAAACGCAGCACAAGCGCAACTGAGGGCGGCTTCAATGTCTGCTGCCGTTGCATCCGCAGGCGCACCTGACGCTTTCTCTGCCGGACTGTCTGAATGCAATGCCCGCAATACAGCAGCATCCGCCAGATCAAGTCCGGCAGAGTTGCGCCGGTCAGTATACAGCCCAGACGGTAACGGAATCAGCGGATGGGGAATTTGCGGGAGAGCAAGCACATCATCAACCGGATGCGTAATCAGCTCATCAACCGGCGCCTGATCGTCCATGATGCGATTGACAAACGATGTATTCGCGCCGTTCTCAAGCAGACGACGCACCAGATAAGGCAGCAGATCCTCATGACTGCCAACAGGCGCATACACCCGACATGCCAGCTGCGGACTGGCATCCATCAACTGGTCATACAGGGGCCCTCCCATACCATGCAGGCGTTGAAACTCGAAATCCGAATCCCCAGCGGTCATGTTCAGGACTGCGGCCACCGTGTAGGCATTGTGGGTGGCAAACTGAGGATACAGCTCGGCCTTGTAGGACAGCAACTTTCGGGCACAGGCCAGATAGGAAACATCGGTGTTCTGCTTGCGGGTGAATACCGGATACGATGCCAGGCCGCGCTCCTGGGCGTGTTTTATTTCGCTGTCCCAGTAAGCGCCCTTGACCAGCCTGATCATCAATCGTCGCTGACTTCGCTGCGCCAGTTGCGCCAGCCAGTCCAGCAGATCAAAAGCACGTTTCTGGTACGCCTGCACGGCGATGCCCAGTCCCTGCCACCCTGCCAGTGACTCATCCAGTGCAATCGCCTGAAAAATCTCCAGCGTCAGATCCAGCCGATCCGCTTCTTCTGCATCCACCGTCAGACCAATATCGTACTTTTTTGCCAGGCGCGCCAGCTCCAGTACACGCGGCACAATTTCCTTCATGACCCGTTCCGTCTGTGACACTTCAAAACGGGGATGCAGTGCAGACAGTTTGATTGAGATACCTGGCGCCCTGAAGACACCCAAGCCAACAGCATGTTCGCCGATGGCATGAATTGACGCAGCGTAAGCGCCTAAGTATCGCTTGCTGTCAGCCAGCGTGCGAGCCGCCTCGCCCAGCATATCAAAGGAGAAGCGGTAGCCTGCGGCTTTATAGTCTGCCGTCCGGCTCAATGCCTCGGTAATCGTGCGGCCCATGACAAATTGTCGCGCCATGATGCGCATTGCCTGACGCACCGCCTGCCGTACCAGAGGTTCGCCGCAGCGCTGCAACAACCGGTGAAATACGCCCTTGCCCTGATCCACCTCCAGCCCCGGACTGATGAGCTTTCCCGACAACATCAGTCCCCAGGTAGAGGCATTGACAAACAACGACTCACTTTTCCCCAGATGACTCTCCCAGTTTCCGCTGCCAAGTTTATCTTCAATCAGGCTGTCAACCGTGTCTTCATCCGGAATACGCAGCAATGCCTCCGCCAGGCACATCAGCACCACACCTTCCTGGCTGGACAGCTGATATTCCTGCATCAATGCGTCCACACCGGAACCGCTGCTGCGTTTGCTGCGCACATCCAGCACCAGCCCGCGAGCCCGTTCCGCAACTTCGAATTTCTGACCTGCCGGCCACTGCAATGTGTCACACAGCCGTTTTACATGTGAGGTTTCATCCACACGAAGGGCACGCAGAACTGGCTGGTAGGACGCGGATTCTGTAACGCTCAGCTTAAAGTAACGCATGTACCGCTGCCCGTGAATGCGAATGACAAACCAATTTATACAGTAGAATGATTCTACCTGATCGATAAAAAAACAGCATCAATATTGCCTGCCCCGCCAGCGCTGATGATCTATAAAACGTATAGATCAATGAAAAATTGGTCTTTTGAATATACCGCAATCCAAAGGAGTAAGATATGAGAGAGCTCAGCGAAACAGAGACAAAGGAAGTCAATGGCGGAATCTTGCCTGCCGTTCTGGTACCCGCAGTCAAAGCTATGGCATGGGTAGGCGCAGCGTTTGTAACAGGTGCCGCCGCCTATGCAGGCGGAGTTGCCGCATGCAAAATGATCCGGGAAGAGGACAGCGATTGTTGAGTTGATTGGCAGTAGAAACATTCATTTTATGGCAATGACGTCAGATCGCCGTGGAAACCCGTTTCCACGGTGTCGTTTTCAGCTCCGGAAAATCAGGAATTCAGTTTATGCGCGCAAGAGTCTTGTTGATCACATCAGTCTCAGCCCTGCTCTACTTGTGGGATGCAGTAAGCACATTTCAACTTTTCCGTGAGTCAAACCCGGGATTCAGGGAGCTGAATATTTATGTCGACACTTCCAGCTTCAATTCCATACTGCTTTCACCCGCGCCGCTAGCGGTATTCCTGATTTTCCTTGTCTGCCTCCTATATGCAGAAAAAAATTCTGCTCAAATACCGACACTGCTTGAGTCCTTTTCTCTGAAGTTAGCGCCGGTTTTTTTTGTGTTCTTTTATCTATTCCTGAAGCTTATTGTATCCGTAAACAATACCCTGCTTTTCTACGACAGAATCGGAATCATGCAATTTTTTCTACCTTTGTCCGCCCGCTTCGTTGACAGCATAGCAATTCAGGTTACGCTGATTTATTCATCACTGTACCTCCTGACATTACCAATGTGGGCGGTTCTGACGAGGGCAGTGTATGTCAGAAGGTCAGGGCCACACTCATGCAATCAACACCGGTAACCCGGATCCCTGGCATCAAGAGTGCGGATCAATCCCGGCCACAGCAGGGGCGCAACTTTCGGTAGTGTCTCCGACTGTTTGCGGGTCGTTTCAATGGCCTGCTGGGAAGGGAAGTTCAATTCTCCGCCCGCCTGCGCGCGAATCTGCTTTTCACAGGCGTTTTCCAGAAAATACATCAGGGTAAACGCCTCAGGGACAGTGCGACCAATGGTAAGTGTGCCGTGGTTGCGCAGTATCATGATGTCCTTGTCACCCAGATCACTAACGATACGCTCACGCTCATCCAGATTCAGGGCAACACCTTCGTAGTCATGATAGGCAATACGCGGGTGCACCAGCATTGCCGTCTGGGTGATCGGCAACAACCCATCCTTTTGGGCCGATACTGCTGTGCCTGCATGATTGTGCAAATGCATGACGCTGCCAGCTTCGGGCCGGGCCATGTGTATGGCACTGTGGATGGTAAAACCCGCCGGATTGACGCCGTAGCCGTTGTCTGCCACCACCGTTCCCTCATGATCAACTTTGACAAGTGAGGACGCAGTGATTTCATGAAACATCATGCCATAGGGATTGATAAGAAAATGGTGATCTCCACCTGGCACTCGTGCAGACAGGTGAGTGAATATCAGATCATCCCAGCCAAAGTGGGCAACCAGACGGTAGGCGGCAGCCAGATCAACACGTACCTGCCACTCCTCAGTGCTGATTTCAGATGGGCGGTGATCAAACAACGGGCTTGCATTGGCACTCATTCTGGATTCCTCGTATCAGGACAAATTTTAGTCATACCCGATAGTAACAGAGCAGACAGATCCGTGACGAGAGCCATGACGAGAGCCATGACAACAGCCGCGACCAGAAACACCGCGCCCAGGATCAATCGTTTTCCTGCAGTCCATCCGGTACAGGAATATCCAGTGTCTCCTTGATCTCTTCCATTACGATGTAGCTTTTGGATTCCCGTACGCCCGGCAACTTCAGGAGAATGTCGCCCAGCAGCTTGCGATAGGAAGCCATCTCGGAAATCCTGGCTTTGATCAGGTAGTCAAAGTCACCGGACACCAGATGACACTCCAGCACATGCGGCAGCTTGATCGCCGCGCGCCGGAAGTCATCAAAAATGCTGCTGGATTTGGAGGTCAGACTGATTTCCACAAACACCAGCAGATTGGCCTGCAGTTTTTGCGGATTAAGCCGTGCGCCGTACCCCAGAATGAATTTGTCGCGCTCCAGACGGCGGACCCGCTCCATGCACGGTGTGGTGGACAACCCAACCCGCTCGCCAAGCTCAACGTAGGATATTCGCCCCTCCTGCTGGATGATCCGCAGTATATGGCGATCTATCTTGTCCAGCTCCCGACTGGAGGCCCTGCGAGTTTTCATAATTTAATCCCGAGTAACCGACAAAAAACAGTAATATCCACTATATAACAGGAATATTTCAAAAAATACACGCAATGCCAGCCTCTTACAATAGGCACATTGCCCGATACGGGCTTTTTGTCATTTGGCAGGATTCATTATGCACACTATTGTTCTTGGCAGCGGCGTCATCGGCATCACCAGCGCCTGGTATCTGGCACAGTCCGGCCATCAGGTGACTGTGATCGATCGCCAGTCCTCAGCAGGGCTGGAGACCAGTTTTGCTAACGCGGGCATGGTATCACCCGGCTATTCAGCGCCGTGGGCGGCACCCGGTGTGCCGTTAAAAGCCATCAAGTGGCTGCTCGCAAGACATGCCCCGCTGGCTATCCGGCCGACCGCCGATCTCAGTCAGTATCGCTGGATGTGGCAGATGCTGACCCAGTGCACGGCTGGCCGCTACGAAGTCAACAAGGAACGCATGATGCGGCTGGCTGACCACAGCCGGCACTGTCTGATTGATTTGCGCAATTCCACCGGCATTGACTATGAGCAGCGCAGACGCGGCACGCTTCAGTTGTTCCGCACACAGAAGCAATTTGACGCTGCGATGCAGGACATTGTGGTGCTGAAACGATTGGGCATACCGTTTGAGTTACTGGACCAGTTTGGCTGTATCCGCGCCGAACCGGGCCTGGCTGCCAGTGCCGGCAAATTTGCAGGCGGCCTGCGACTGCCGCTGGATGAAACCGGCGACTGCTATCTGTTCACCACTGCACTGGCAGCCCGTTGCCGCGCGATGGGTGTGCAGTTCAGATACGACTGCAGTATTGAATCCCTGGTCAGTGACGGACAGCAGATCACCGGCGTAAAAATCCGGCCGCAAACACCCCGGTCGCAAACACCCGGGTCGCAAAACAGCGACGAGGAAACCGTGACAGCTGACAACTATGTGCTGGCACTGGGCAGCTACTCGCCTGCCTTGCTTGAGCCACTGGGCATTGATCTGCCGGTGTATCCGGTCAAGGGATATTCCCTGACCGTCCCTGTCAAAGACAATGACAGCGCGCCGACATCCACCATTATGGATGAGACATACAAGGTGGCCATTACCCGCTTTAATGATCGCATTCGTGTGGGTGGCATGGCTGAACTGTCAGGACACAATCTGCAACTGCGCGATAAACCACTGGCCACTTTGCGTATGGTACTGAAAGATCTGTTTCCGGAGAGCGGCGACATGCAGGCCGCAGACTACTGGACCGGACTGCGACCCATGACGCCGGATGGCACACCGGTGGTGGGTGCAACTGACATCAACAACCTGTATCTGAATACCGGACACGGGACGCTCGGCTGGACCATGTCCTGCGGTTCAGCCCATGTGCTGTCAGATGTCATCAACGGTCGCCGTCCGGCAATCAGTAACGATGGGTTTGATATCAGACGCTATTCCCACCGGGCACAAAAATCCGTGACACAAGTCCGACCCTGCCTGCCTGCTGCCGGATCATGATGCGATGCCGTGCTGACAGCCCGGACTGTTGGCACGGCATCACCGCTTACCCGGACTACTCAGCAAAGCGCTACAATCGTTTCCCATTCTGGTTCGCTGACCGGCATAACAGACAGGCGACTGCCTCTTTTCAGCAAGGACAATCCTTCCAGTCCGGACAGCCCTCTGAGCTCATCCAGCGTGATCAACCGCGGCAGCTTGCTGACAAATACCATGTCAACAGCCGTCCAGCGCGGATTATCCGTTGTACTCCTGGCATCATGATACGGAGATGCCGGATCAAACTGTGCAGGATCCGGATAGGCGCTGCGGACCACTTTGACTATGCCCGCGATACCAATATGTTTGCAGCTTGAATGATAGATAAAACACTCATCACCAACGGTCATCTCGCGCAGAAAATTGCGGGCCTGATAATTGCGCACACCTTCCCAGACAATTGCTCTGTCAGGATTGTCGGCAAAACCATCAATACTGCATTCATCGGGTTCGGTTTTTACCAGCCACCTGGCCATTGTGAAGTGTCCTCATCGTGGCTGTCAGTAATGTCTGGCAGCTTTCATCATGTCTCAATAATTCAGCACAGTGCGCAGCATTTGCAGAGCGAGCAGTATCACCAGCACGGCAAATAATTTTTTCAATGTCGCCACCGGCAGACTGTGCGCCAGCCTGGCGCCAAGCGGCGCGGAGAAAAAGCTGGCACCGGCCATCACCAGCACAGCCGGCCAGTACACAAAACCAAGCGTGTAGGCAGGCAACTCCGGGATACCCCAGCCATTGAGAATATAACCCAGTGAACCGGCCAGTGCGATGGGCAGACCCACTGCTGCGGACGTGCCGATTGCCGTCTGCAGACGGACATTGCACCAGACCAGAAACGGCACCGTCATGGTGCCGCCACCAATCGCAACCAGCGCCGACACACTGCCAATACCCATGCCCGCACCGGTCAATCCGGTCAGTCCCGGCAGCTCACGCGCAGCATCCGGTTTGCGATTGAGCACCATCTGCACAGCTACATAGGTCATGAACAGACAGAAGAAAATCGCCAATGGACGCGGCGAAAGCCAGGCCGCCAGAAAGGTTGCTGCGAAAGTGCCAACGACAATACCGGGAGCGAGTCCCCGCACTGCCGGCCACAGGACGGCCCCATGTTTGTTGTGAGCTCGCATGCTGGCAATGGACGTCGGCACAATCGCGGCCATCGAGGTACCCAGCGCCAGATGCACAACGTAGTCCGGTGCAAAACCCTGGGCCACAAACATGACAGTGAGCAACGGCACCATGACCGCACCACCACCGATACCAAACAGGCCAGCCAGAAATCCGGTCATCAGACCCAGCAGCAGGTAACTGCCAATCCAGATTATCACGAGTTATTCCCACACATGGTTTGCCGACGATCAGAGGCGCAAACATCGCACACCTGCCGGTGCTTGTCTAACATCTCAGGCAGCTGTCGAACAGGAATGTCACCAATTTGTCGTTTGCAGGTATTACTATATGGCAACTTCAATCAGCCTCAAGAACAGGGTGCCCTGCTATGTCCTCTCCCCGTCATACACTGAGTCGTCGTCGATTTCTGACAATCTCTGCCGCCACGCTAGGCGCGCTATCGGTTCGCGGTCTGCCTATCCATGCGGCAGCGGCAGCACACTTTACCCATGGCGTTGCCAGTGGTGATCCGCTGCAGGATCGCGTCATCCTCTGGACCCGGGTACTGCCAGGCAGCGGGCGGGCGGAAACAGTCAATGTTCAGTGGCAGGTAGCCAGTGATCAACGCTTTGATAACGTGCTGGCGACCGGAAACACCAAGACAGGTCCCGACAGAGATTTTACGGTAAAGGTTGATGCTAGCGGTCTTGAGGCCGGTCTTTCCTATTTCTACCGCTTTATTGTGGAAGGCGTGATCAGTCCTGTGGGACGCACCCGTACATTACCGTCGGCTGGTGTGGCACAGGCCCGGCTGGCCGTGGTTTCCTGCTCCAATTATCCGCAAGGCTACTTCAATGTCTATCGCGAACTGGCTGCGCGCGACTGCGATGCAGTGCTGCACCTGGGTGATTACATTTACGAGTACGCCGAAGGCGGATATGCCAACGCCGAGATGCTGGAAAAGGGTCGCAATGTTCAACCTGAACACGAAATAGTGTCGCTGGAAGACTATCGCATGCGTTATGGACTGTACCGGTCGGATGCAGATCTGCAGGCAGTTCACCAGTCGCACCCCTTCATTTGTGTCTGGGATGATCACGAGATCACCAACAACACGTTCAAGACCGGCGCCCAGAACCACAATCCTGAGCGGGGCGAAGGCGAATTCGGCAATCGTCGTCATGCCGCGATTCAGGCCTTTTATGAATGGCTGCCCATCCGCGAACAGAGCAGCATTGAGGACGGGATCATCTACCGAAGTTTCGACATCGGTGATCTTGCGACGCTGATTATGCTGGACACCCGCCTGGTGGCGCGCGACGAACAACTGACACATGATATGAACATTGACATCTTGCGCAGCGGACTTGCTGACCCGGCCCGCACACTGCTTGGCACTGCGCAACACACATTTCTGGCAAATGAACTGCAACGCTCGGCCACCGCTGGCATTCCCTGGCAGGTGATTGGCCAGCAGGTGATCATGGGACGCAAGGAGATACCGCTGGTAGACGATGACGAGTTTGCCGAGGCGGTGCGGGCAGGCATTGCATCCAGCCGCTACGGTATGCTGCGCAGCCGCGGCCAGATGGGACTGCCGCTGAATCTGGACGCCTGGGATGGTTATCCGGCCGATCGCGAGCGCGTACTGGATCTGTTCCGCCAGCATGCCAACAACGCTGTTGTACTGGCCGGTGACACACACAGCTCATGGGCATTTGATCTTCACGATGATGAGGGTGATGCGATTGCGGTCGAGTTCGGCACCCCCAGCGTCAGTTCACCGGGATTCGAAACATTCCTGCCACTTCCCGAAGCAGAACTGGTCGGCGCATTTATGCGCAACAGCCCGGAAATGCGCTACATGCGCGGACTCGGCAGAGGCTGGATTGAGCTGGACATAACCCGCGAACAGGTGGCCGCCCAGTTTATGTATGTATCCACCGTCATGGAGCAGGACTATCAGGTGGAAGAAACCGAGCCACTGATCAGCCTCGCCGGCGAGCACGTCATACGCTAACTCCACGCCTCTCGCACCGCCAGAATTTCCGCTATCTGACCGCCAGGGACGGCGGGAATGCATCCAATGCAGGAGCAATTGCATGCCATGGCGGTCAGCCGGTTTTTGCTCCTGCAAAACCGGCATTTCCGCCATCCATGGCGGTCACATATTCCGGCGGTATTGGCCGCCTACCTCGAAGAAGGCATTGGTAATCTGCCCCAACGAACAGGTCTGTACCGCATCCATCAACACCTCAAACACGTTCTCGTTGTTGATGGCAGCCTGTTTCAGCCGCTCGATGTCACGCCCGGCATCAGCGGCATTGCGCTGCTGAAAATCACGCAGGCGACGAATCTGACTCTGTTTTTCATCGTCCGTTGAGCGCGCCAGCTCAACCATGAACTCACCTTCCTGATCCTCGCCATCGGGATTCAGAAAGGTATTGACGCCAACAATTGGCAGGCTGCCGTCATGCTTTTTGTGTTCATAATACATGGACTCATCCTGAATCCGCCCGCGCTGGTAGCCCGTTTCCATGGCGCCCAGTACCCCGCCACGTTCAGCAATACGCTCGAACTCCAGCAGCACCGCTTCCTCCAGCAGGTCAGTCAGCTCATCAATGATAAAGGCCCCCTGATTGGGATTTTCATTTTTGGCCAATCCCCATTCCTTGTTGATCACCAGCTGGATGGCAACCGCGCGACGTACCGATTCCTCGGTAGGTGTGGTTACTGCCTCATCGTAGGCGTTGGTGTGCAGGCTGTTGCAGTTATCGTAGATGGCGATCAGGGCCTGCAGCGTGGTGCGGATATCATTGAAGGACATTTCCTGGGCATGCAGCGACCGACCCGACGTCTGAATATGATATTTCAGCTTCTGACTGCGCTCGTTGGCACCGTATTTTTCCCGCAGGGTCGTGGACCAGATGCGCCGCGCAACGCGGCCCAGCACCGTGTACTCGGGATCCATGCCATTGGAGAAAAAGAATGACAGATTGGGCGCAAAATCATCAATATGCATGCCTCGCGCCAGCCACGCCTCAACAAAGGTAAATCCGTTGGACAGGGTAAAGGCCAATTGTGAGATGGGGTTCGCACCGGCTTCTGCGATGTGGTAGCCGGAGATCGATACCGAGTAGAAATTACGCACCTTGTTCTGAATAAAATAGGCCTGGATATCACCCATCAGCTTCAGGCTGAATTCAGTGGAAAAAATACAGGTGTTCTGTCCCTGATCTTCTTTCAGAATATCGGCCTGCACAGTGCCGCGCACCGATTCCAGCGTACGCGCCTTCACCGCAGCAACCTCGTCAGCCCCGGGCTCTCTGCCATGCTCTGCCACAAACCGGTCCATTTGCTGTGCAATGGCCGTATTCAGGAACATTGCCAGAATGGTGGGTGCCGGACCGTTGATGGTCATCGATACCGATGTCGAGGGGTGGCACAGATCAAAACCGTCATACAGTACTTTCATGTCATCCAGTGTCGCAATAGAGACACCTGAGTTGCCAACCTTGCCGTAAATATCCGGCCGCTCATCGGGATCAAACCCGTACAGTGTGACAGAATCAAAGGCGGTAGACAGGCGCTTGGCCTCTGCATGCTCGGACAGTGACTTGAAACGCCGGTTGGTGCGAAAGGCGTCGCCCTCGCCGGCAAACATGCGCGTAGGATCCTCGCCTTCACGCTTGAACGGAAACACGCCGGCCGTGTAAGGGAAGCGCCCGGGCACATTCTCCAGCATCAACCAGCGCAGCACATCACCATGATCATTAAACCGGGGCAATGACACTTTACGCATTGTTGTACCGGACATACTGGTCCAGGTAAGCGAATTGCGTAACTCCCTGCCACGAATCTCGGTCACCAGTTCATCGGCGGCATAGTCGGCCTGCATCGCTGGCCATTGATCCAGCAACGCCTGACATGCGCCGTCCTGTTGCTGCTGTCGCTGTTTGATCAGGGCCTGCAGATTGTCCGCGGATTCATCAGTCGCCGATGCCGCTGTCAGCATCCGGGAGGCGGAATCCAGCTGCTGAATCTCGCGTGCCAGCACCGCCTGCTGCTCGGCATGTTGCCGGTAGCCTCGCACGGTTTCGGCAATCTCGGCCAGATAACGCTGTCGCTGCGGCGGCACAATGGCCGTCTGCCGGGTCGAGGTACGGGTCGTGACTGGCGCCAGCGAACTGGTGAACGTTTTCAGCCCCCGCTCACGCAGTACCGGTAGCAGATTCTGATACAGCGCCGTCACACCATCGTCGTTAAACCGGGAGGCAATGGTTCCGAACACCGGCATGTCTTCGTAGGCCCGGTCGAATGCCGTGCGGTTGCGCTGCACCTGCTTGCTGACATCACGCAGGGCATCATCAGCGCCCTTGCGGTCAAATTTGTTGATCGCAACCACATCTGCATAGTCCAGCATGTCGATCTTTTCCAGCTGGCTGGCGGCACCAAACTCAGGTGTCATCACATACAGCGACGCGTTTACATAGGGCACAATGCCGGCATCACCCTGTCCGATACCGGGCGTCTCCACGACCACCAGGTCAAAACCCGACACCCGCACCGCATTGATGATATCGCGCATGCAGGCCGGCACTTCGGTTTCTGACCGGCGGGTGGCAATCGATCGCATATAGATAGACGGATGATATATGGCGTTCATGCGCACCCGGTCACCCAGCAATGCGCCGCCAGTACGGCGGCGGGTCGGATCAATTGCCAGCACGGCAATGCGCAGCGCGTTGTTACTGTCCTGCCGAAAGCGCAGGATGATTTCATCGGTAAGCGAAGACTTGCCGGCGCCACCGGTGCCGGTGATGCCCAATACCGGCACAACGGGCGCCGCATCGACCAGTGCCTGCAGGCGTGCCTTGTGCGAGTCGTCCAGACCACCACCTTCCTTCCCCCCACTTTCCAGGGCAGAGATCACCCGCGACAGTGCCACGCGGTCACCACCTGCCAGCGCATCAATATCAGCGGCCGGGCCCGGTGGGTTATCAACAGTCACCCGCGTCATGATGTCGTCAATCATGCCCTGCAGCCCCATCTTCTGGCCGTCTTCCGGCGAGTAGATCCGGCTTACCCCGTAGGCATGCAACTCCTTGATCTCACTTGGTATGATTACCCCGCCGCCGCCGCCAAAGACCTGAATATGACCGGCCCCGCGTTCACGCAGCATGTCCACCATGTATTTGAAGTATTCAATGTGCCCGCCCTGATAGGAGCTGATGGCAATCCCCTGAACATCCTCCTGCAGCGCTGCTTCCACCACTTCCTGTACTGAGCGATTGTGCGCCAGATGAATCACTTCGGCACCGGAGGCCTGCAACATGCGACGCATGATATTGATAGCGGCATCATGACCGTCAAACAGGCTGGCAGCGGTAATAAAACGGGGAAACTCGACAATCGCGGATGACAAACGAACGCTCCTGGCGGTACTCAATTGAACCGCAATGTTTGATTATTCTTGTAGCGCGTGTTGTTTTTGCAAAAATGCTGAAATTATGACTGAAATCGCAAATTGAACTCGACGCAGGGCTCGTTTATTATATTGACGTTAACGTCAACGTCAATCAAACCAAAAGAAAAACCAAGATGCCCGACATTACCCAAGTTTTCAGCGACAGCTTTTTACGCAGTAACGCTCTCGATCCACGCGATACAGGCACCAAAACCTACACCATCTCGCAATTGGCCAGGGAGTTTGACATCACCACCCGTGCCATCCGCTTTTATGAGAGTGAAGGCCTGCTCAATCCGGAGCGTGAGGGACGCAACCGGCTCTACAGCCAGCGTGATCACACCCGGCTCAAGTTGATATTGCGCGGCAAACGGCTGGGATTTGCCCTGGATGAAATCGGTGAGATGTTTGATCTCTATGACTCATCCACCGGCGAACTGGCCCAGTTGCGCCATGTTGTCGACAAAATAGACACGCGCAAGCAGATACTCAAGCAGCAACTGGAAGATATCCAGCTCAGCCTGCACGAACTCAAGGAGTTTGAGACACAGTGTAAGCATCGGCTGCGGCAGATGCGCAGCAATCATTGATGCAATTCAGAGAACCCTGACAATCAGGACCATCAGATAACCCACTCAGGTACCAGACATGAACAAAGATTCCGTAGTCATACTCGGCGGTGCCCGCACGCCTATTGGTGGATTTCAGGGCGTTTTCAGCAACACGCCCGCCCCTGCGCTCGGGGTGCTGGCCGCCCGCGCCGCGCTGGAGCGCGCCGGTCTGAATCCGGCCGATAACGATGCAGGCATTGACGATGTGCTGATCGGCTGTGTGCTGCCGGCCGGACTGGCTCAGGCGCCGGCACGTCAGGTTGCGCTGGGCGCGGGCCTGTCAGTCACCACGCCATGCACCACCGTTAACAAGATGTGCGGCTCGGGCATGAAAACCGTGATGATGGGCATGGATCAGATTCTGGCCGGACATGCGGACACTGTTCTGGCTGGCGGTATCGAAAACATGACCATGGCGCCCTACCTTATCCCCAAGGCGCGCGGCGGGCTGCGCCTGGGACATGGGGAGCTCAAGGACCACATGTTTCTGGATGGCCTTGAGGACGCCTACACGGGCCGTCTGATGGGCAGTTTTGCCCAGGAAACCGCAGACAGCCACGGGGTTACCCGCCAGGACATGGATAATTACGCCATCGAATCGCTGACCCGCGCGCAACAGGCCATCAGGGAAGGCTGGTTTGACGCAGAGTCTGTGTCAGTCGATGTTAAAGCGGGCAGAAATGAGCTGTCCGTGCAACATGATGAACAACCCGGCAAGGCAAATCCGGAAAAAATCCCTACCCTGAGACCGGCCTTTTCCGCCGATGGCAGCGTCACCGCAGCCAACTCATCATCCATCTCTGACGGCGCCGCTGCGGTGGTGCTGATGCGCGAAAGCACAGCCCGGGAAAAAGGCCTGAAACCGATGGCTCGCCTGCTCGCCCAGGCCAGTCACGCCCGTCACCCCAGCGAGTTCACGGTCGCGCCGATCGGCGCCATCGAAAAAGTGCTGGCCAAAACCGGCTGGTCCGTCGACGATGTAGACCTGTTCGAAATCAACGAAGCGTTTGCCATGGTACCCATGCTCGCCATGCGCGAACTGGGTCTGGATCACAGCAAGGTCAACATCCACGGCGGCGCCTGTGCCCTTGGCCACCCGGTGGGTGCGTCAGGTACACGCATTATCGTCACATTGATGTATGCCCTGCGGAAACTGGGCAAAACCAGAGGCATTGCCAGCCTGTGTATTGGTGGTGGTGAGGCAGTTGCTGTGGCGATAGAGATGCTTTGATGGGGGCTCGCCGATTAATTGGCGCCTTTTTTCAACAGAAGCGACAGCGGCACCCAGAACGAATTTTGCAATCGTTTTCAACAGGAATCCTCTCTTGTATAACCTCTCTTGTATAACCTCTCTTGGATGACATTTTCTGGATGATTTGGCGGCCCGATGTCTTTGTCCCAACGCTTATGATGTTATAGCCTGCGTCCTGGGCTTTCGCCAAAATAATTTATACAAGGAGCGACCGCCAGGATCTGAACATGCTTGTGCTCAGTCATCAATCCGCCTGGCACCCTCGCTGCAAACCTGAGACATCCCGCGCAGCCGCCGCGCGGGCCGCATTCCAGTTCCGCCAGTCTGAGTCGGCCACCTGCCAGCGTGCAAACCATCGTTGAGTTGCACGGCACATGACCGTGGATGCTGCCTCATTCTGTGTCAGACCGGGTTGGCTCCGACCTGACTGGTTCTGACTGGACTGGTTTGGATCTGGCTGGCTCAGACCAGCCGGATCAAGATACCGGATAATCACCGGCACCGAATCAGCGCCCAGCCTTACCAGATAGGCAATATCCACTGGCATGTCCGATGTCCGGGCGTGCAGCAGATTCACCTGGGCAACCCGCGCAGCAGGATTGCCCAGCGCCAGCAGCAGGCTGCCAGCGAGCATGGCATAGACCAGCCCCGCCATGAACCCCCGGACATTGCCGCGCAGCACTGTCACGGCAAACCATATCAGCGCTCCTGCCAGCCACAGCATCAGGGCAAGTGCCATCAGGCGCGCCATCGTTAACCCGAACTGTTCAATATAAAGACTCAGACGATAAAGCGCAGATACAAGAATGATCAGTACGAAAACAATCAATGCACCACCCAGCAACCGGAACAGACGCTGATGACACTGCGTTACCGCCAGCGCCACCAAAACACCGAGTGTAAGTGCAGCCACCACCAGCAACTCAAAAAAGCCTCTCCTGGCATAAGCTGCCAGTGTCAGGCCACTGCGCGCTTCCAGCACTTCACGGCCGCCAAACAGATACGAAGCCTGCAGTATGACAAAGATTGCAAACAACAGCACCAGTGACCCCAGAATGACTGCGGTTTCCTCCGCACCCAGTTTGATGCTAAATCCCGGCCACAAACCTTGCGGCTGTGCACTGGCAGTCTGCGGCGGCACCGGCCTCTGCAACAGGCTGCAACTCAGCACACCGGTTGCAATAATACTGAGCATCAGACTGATCAGCGGCGTGTGGGGTGCCAGTCCGTCTACCGCCTGACCCAGCCGTTCGAGTTGCTGACTGAAAACAGCATCCGCCGACGCAAACAGCATCACAAAAACCAGCAGCAGAGGTGCCGCCAGCAATAGTCCGCGAAAAACCCCTGCAACACGGCCACTGTTCTTCCACCGCGCATTCAGAACTGTGTCAATGGCCGGAAAGAATCCCAGTAGAACACGCGGTGGAAAACGCAATACCGCCCTGAGCGCCAGAGGAATGGTTGCACTCAGCAGGGAGTTACCAGCGGCACGAAAAAAAATCAGCCCAAGACTCAGCAGCATCACCACATACATCAGTGCGCGCACAGCCAGTGCATCGCGCCAGACTGTCATCAGTGCAGCCGCTAATATTACCGCGCACCAGCACAGCAGTTCGCGCCGCCAGCCTGGACTTTGCTGACGGTTCAGCCATAACCCCGCCGCGCAACTCAATCCGGCCCAAAGCAACAGCCCCAACCCACCACCTGACTGCCCCCACACCAGCCAGTGAAATATCACACCGCAGACACCACCGAGCACCAGCAACTGCAAAGCGTCATGTGCCCCGGTTTGTTCCGGCTCGCTGATATCGGCATATACCTGATCTGTATAGTCTGCAGTGCTCATCGGGCAACTCCTGTCCTCACTTGTTATTTAACGGCCTTGATCAATGCTTCCATGTGGGTGACGTACCGGCGCAATGCGTCACGTCCGACTTCCGTCAATGCATATTCTGTGCGCGGCATGCGTCCGACAAAACGTTTATCACAGCTCAGGTAGCCCGCCTCTTCAAGCTTGCGTGTCTGTACGCTAAGGTTCCCGTCTGTCATCTGCAACAACTCTTTCAGCTCACTGAAACTCAGACGCTCATGCACTGCCAGCGCACTGATCAGGGCGAGCCGTGCCCGTTCATGGATCAGATTATCCAGCTCTACAGGTTTCCCCCGCTGCGGTCTCTGCGCCGGATCTGGTTGCTGCGCTGCCTTTGGCTTCTTCAGACTCCTAGCCACCATAGTACCTCCAGATCACCCATCCAAATCCAAGATGTAATCCCCCAAAACCCAGCGCCATCAGCAGATCTGTCGATATCGGTGTCAACAATGCCAGTGCACCAAGCGCCATAAACACAAGCCCCATCAATGGCAAAACCCGGACCGACCAGGCGCCTGCGGTAATCACGGCAGCACCGTACAAACTCAGCCAGATGCCCGGCAGCAGCACTGTCAGTTCCTGCTGATAAAGAACCAGGGTCAGTAATCCGCCAACGGTCATCGCTGGCAGGAAAGCCGCCAGCAGTTTTTTTGTTGTCGCCTGCCGCAGAGACGTGCCCTGTCGTCGGGTTTTGATCCAGGTAAGGCTGGAGGCAAGGACCGTGGCCAGAAGCAGCTCAGCCATCCAGACCAGAAACCAGCCGGCAGCATCCTCCTGGTTAGATGCCAGCCAGCTGGCGACCAGTGCAGTCAGACCAACCAGCATGTAACCCAGGCCTGACAGGCCGGTAAAAACGCTGGCGCTCTCCATGGCCGAACGGATGAAACGCAGATTCTCCTCAGCTCGCGCGTTCAGACTGACAGGTGCTGCAGGTGGTTTTTTTGATTCGGACATTGCATACAACCTTTTCTACAGCAAGAATAATTGAAAGTACTTTACACTATAAAGTTTGCAGCACGCAAGAAACTAATCACGGAGTCGCCCCCGTGATAAGTGTGCAGACTGTTCGGGCTGTTCTGACTGACAGCAACCTGGTTTTCAGCGAACGGTAATATTGCCGCCCTGCACGGAGACAGGGACTCCAACCACGATGCCGGCGAGATCAGGCACATTGACAATCTGTTGACCACCCTCATCCATGTCTATGACAATTTCGTAATACGTGACGGCGTTGCGGTTACGCTCAATGTTGTTGCCCAGCAGAACCCCACCGACTGCACCTGCGACTGTCGCAATGTCACGGCCAGAACCACCGCCAACCTGATTGCCTGCTGCACCACCAACAATGGCGCCGATGACAGCACCGGCACCGGTACTGTCGCCCTGCTGGGTAACTGTATTGATTGAGCGTACCACGCCGCACCAGCTGCATACCGGCGGCACAACAGCAACCTGCTCACTGCGCGATGGTTCTGGTGCACTGCCGTTTGCTGCTGCCGACACTGAGTCCTGTGGGGCACAGGCGCCCATGGCAGAGAGTGTCAGCAAACCCGTGAAATACCATGAAATCATACGCATGTTGTTGTCTTCCAGTTATTGATTTTTGAACAATGAATTTTTCAGTCGTCAGAGTATGGATGATTGTGACATTGCCACTCTGTGCCCTACCGAACAGAACTAACTGGGGAATCTGCTAATTTGACACGCTCTGCAGTGATAGTTTGACGTCGATGCGGACCTGTTCCCCATATATAAAAAGGAAGTTCAAATATGAAAATTACAAAACTGCTAAGAACACCCGGTATCCTGTCAGTAGCGCTGGCATTAACAACTGTGGGCATTCAGGCGCCTGTTATGGCTGACATGGTAGGCACGCCTGCACTGGCCATGCAGGCCGAGCTGCAGATGCAACGCAACGACGTGCGCACATTCATGGCGCGTGATGACGTGCGCCAGGCAATGCTGGGTTATGGTGTTAACGCCGCTGACATTGATGCGCGTATCAACAACATGACGGAAAGTGAATTGCTGCAGATTCAGAACCAGATGGACATGCTGCCCGCCGGCGGTAACGCTGTTGGCCTGATTCTGGGCGTCATCCTGATTTTTGTTCTGCTTGATCTGCTGGGCGCAACCAACATATTCCCAAGCATTTAAGTTCAGACACAGGCGCATGATCTTGAATATGAAACTGGTATCAGGTCTTGTATTGGCCCTGTTGCTGAGCGCCTGTCTCTCTGCCCCTCAAACTGCCGCGTTGCGGCAGTATCATGACGCGTCACTTTCGGCACCTGTGTTGCTTGGCCAGGTGCCTTTTTTTGCCCAGGAATTGTACCAGTGCGGACCTGCCGCACTGGCGACGATTCTGACTGCCAGCAACGTCAACGTAACGCCGGACGAACTGGTACCGCTGGTGTATGTACCGGAGCGGGAGGGCTCATTTCAGGTGGAGATGATGGCCACTACCCGCAGCCTGGGCAGACTGGCCTATCGCATAACACCCACCCTCGAAGCACTGTTTACTGAGGTTGCCGCCGGGCACCCGGCCCTGATACTGCAGAATCTGGGTCTGGCGTGGTATCCGCGCTGGCACTTTGCTGTGGTCAAGGGCTTCGATCTGCAGCGTGGCAGGATAATTCTCAACTCCGGCGTGGATGAAAACTACGAACTGGCAATTTCCACGTTTGAACGCACCTGGGCGCGCAGCCAGCACTGGGCCATACTGGCCCTGACGCCGGGCACAATGCCGGCAATGGGTGAACCTGCAACCTATTTCAGCACACTTGCTGCATTTGAGCAGACCAATCCCTCAGCACCAGTGGCCAATGCCTATGTCAGCGGCCTGGAACAATGGCCGGGCGACATCAATCTCCGAATGGGATATGGAAATCTGTTGTACAACCAGGGCAACCCGGAACAGGCTGCCAGTCAGTTCATCGCCTTGCTGGAACAACAACCCGATTATGCCCCCGCGCACAATAACGTGGCGCAGATTCTGCTGGAACAGGGCCAGCCTCAACAAGCCATTAAGCACGCACAACAAGCTGTAGAGCTAGGCGGCGACTATCTGGCGAATTACCAGGCCACGTTGAGCGCCATAGAGCTCAGTTTGCAATAATCTCGCCCGGAGGGGCGCGGCATCATCAACCGATCAGACGATGATAATCTGCCACCAGCAATCCATAACACTCACAGCTCAGTCGTTCCAGCCCGGCCCGGTCGACAACTGTAATGACGCCACGTGCATAGCTGATCAGATTTTTCTGCTGCAGAACGCCTGCCGCAATGGTGATTGCACTGCGCTGTACGCCCAGCATTTCCGCCAGCGAGAGATGTGTCAGATAAAAATTGTCGGCATGAGCCCTGTCATGCGTGAGCAGCAACCAGCGCACGAGTCGTGGCTCCACTTCATGAAACCTGTGACAGGCTGCGGTCTGCGACAGTTGTTCCATCAGTACATAGACGTAGCGGCTCAGCACCACACCAACGGCCGGATTATCTTCAAGCAATGTGTTAAAAGCGGCAACAGTAATACGCAACGCCGTGCCCTTACCCTGAACGACGGCCCGGAAGGGAGCGGATCGCACACCCAGTACCAGACTCGCACCCAGCATGCCTTCGCTACCAACAAGAATCATACCCAGAGCAGGGTGTTGGTTGACGTTTACCAGCATGGACAACGACGCTGTTAACGGAAAATAAACATGCGTCAGGTTCACATCCTGTTCACATAGAACCTGATTGGTGGCCAGCGTGACCAGCTCGCTACCGGCAAGTATTTTACTGTACTGCTCGACAGGCAGTTCATTAAGAAGACGATTGCCACGCAATAGCCGGGAGCCTGTAGACATGTTGATACTATTGATTCGAATCTGAAATTATGACTTCAACTCGCCGGTTCTGCTGCCTACCTGTAACCGAATCATTGCTGGCAATTGGCAATGCCTCACCCAGACCTGTTGTTACAATTCTACTTTCAACTACCCCACTCCGAACCAGGTAGTCACGCACAGAGTCAGCCCGTTGTTCGGACAATACCAAATTGTAGCTGTCATTTCCGATACTATCGGTATGCCCTTCGATTTGCACTGTACGTGTTTCAAATTGATTAAGGAACACTGCCAGTCTGTCCAGGTTCTGGGGGGTACCACCACGCAGTTCGGCATTGCCGGTTTCAAACAGCACATCACCCAACGTTACAACCAGACCACGATCTGTCATTCGCGCATTGAGATCAATTATCTGGCGCTGCAATTCTTCAGTCTCGGCCCTGGCCACATTGGCGTCAGATCTTGCCATGGCTGCTCTGTCCTGAGCGACATCTGCCGCTGATTGTGCCGCGCTGGCATCGTCACGTGCGGCAATCGCCTGATCCCGGGCACGTTCGGTAGCCCTGCGCGAGACATCAGCATCGTTTTGAGCATTAGTCGCCTGAGTCCGTGCAACCGCAGCATCACTGCGGGCCATATCAGCCTCTCGGGTACGCGCAGCCAACTGCGCCGCATTGCCCCGCTCGCTCAGACTTGCTCGCTGATCCTCGTAAAGCCGGCTTTGTGCCCAGGCATTGGCAATTTCTACTTTCTGCCCGGCGATCAGCAACAGGTGAGATGCCAGCGCGCGGTCTTCGCGGGGTATTTCTGCCGCTCTCACAGCAGTTTCAGCCGCCTCGATTTCGACTTCAGCTCTGTTTGCCAGATCCGGATCAGTACGCAACATAGTCAGTCTTGCTCGCACATCATCAACACCATCAAGTGCTACCGGGGCGCTCGCACACGCTGCCAACAGCAAAACTGCTGCGGCAAGGGTTATAAATCTATTCTGAGTGTTCATCGTGGTGATCCTGTATTTCGAAGTATTTCGCGCTGAAGCGTATCGAAGCTCTGTTGCATTTCGTCATGCATCGCCCTGGCTTTCATCTCTGCAGTTTTGGCACTGGCCAGTTCCGCACTAACGCGGGATTCATCTGCAAGCCGGGTTGCCAGCTCCATCTCTTCCGACTCTATCGCCACTCGCGCGGCAGTCAGTTTCTCGTGCGCCAGACGCATATCAAGCGGAACAAAGTCAGTGGCTCTTTCCTGTTCTGCGCTGGCTATTGCAAACTGAGCTGCCTGCATCTGTTGTACAGGCGGCAGCGGCGAGCTCTGACAGGCCGCCAGCACCAGCAATATCGAGCCGGCCAGCAATAATTGAATTTTCACCAAAGCGATCCTGTTCGGTGTTCTTGATCGGTTCATGTTGAGCATCCTGTAAAGAAACGCAGATACAAAAATGGTATCCGGCCGTGTGTATTAACATACAACACCAGTTTGATAGGTTCGCGAAGTCGATTCTGTTCGCTGACGCACGCATGGCTGAAACATGCTTCCACAAATATTTGTTCTTTGTGTGCGCCAGCACACAGAACTAAATATCCTGCGCAGGCAATATCTACGCCAAATTGACATAGCTATTATGCGGATACTGCGGTTTAATGAAGCGATTGGAGTTTTTACAGACTCCAGATTCACAGCCTTATGCGACGCTCGCGACTCAGTGCAATCCTGCAAATCGAGAACCCCGGAAATCATGCCGCAATCCATTGATATTTTGGGCGCGAGCATTCTGATCGTTGATGATCAGGAGGCAAACGTCACCCTGCTGGAACAGTTACTGAAAGAGGCCGGTTACCGGCGGGTCAGCATAACCATGGACCCTTTTGGGGTCTGCGCGCTGCACCGTAAACATCAGTACGATCTTATTCTGCTTGATTTGCAGCTGCCCGGTATGGACGGGTTTCAGATCATGGAGGCATTGAAGACAAATGAACGCGATCCGTATCTGCCTGTAATCGTGCTGACTGCGCAGCCGGGACACAAGATGCGGGCGCTGCAGGCGGGTGCCCGGGATTTTATCAGCAAGCCATTTGATCTGCTTGAAGTCAAAACGCGCGTCAGGAATATCCTCGAGGTACAATTGCTGTACAAGATGATGGCTGACCACAACAAGGTACTGGAGCAAACTGTGCAGGATCGCACAGCTGAACTGCGCGAGAGTGAAGCAAGGTTCAGGAGTCTGACAGAACTTGCTGCAGACTGGTACTGGGAACAGGATGGCAATGGAAACGTTACCAAATTCTCCGGCCCGGTACTGGACATGCTGGGCATTCGTACAGCGTCACTCCAGGGTACAGATCAGGCCGGGAGCGCAGATGGCTGGGACGTTGCCCGACGCGAATTATTGCTCGAAAAAATTGCTGGCAGGGAAACGTTTCTGGATTTTACGCTGACCCGTAACAATGATGATACTCAACAATCGTACAGAGTCAGCGGCCAACCCATGTTCGACGAGAGAGCCGCTTTTATAGGTTACCGTGGTATCGGGGTAGAAGTATTGTGAGTCCCACCACTCATCACAGGAACAGTTCGAACTGTGTTGCTGCTTCGCACTCGGATCCGAACCTTAATCATCTTTTGGCTGCGTTGCCGGAAGTTGATTTCGTTCGCCTGAAACCCATGCTTGAAGCGGTGGATCTGCGATTGGGCGACATGCTGTACGAGCCGGGTCAGAATATTCACTACGCCTACTTTCCGACCACTGCCATCGTTTCACTGCATTACGTCACAGAGTCAGGAGCGTCTGCCGAAACGGCTGGTGTCGGCAATGATGGTGTTGTAGGTGTAACCATTTTTATGGGCGGGCAATCAACCTGCAGTTCCGCAGTGGTCCAGACCGCAGGTTCTGCCTATCGCATTGAAGCGCATTTGCTAAAACAGGAGTTTGCCCGGGCCGGCTTTCTGCACAGCCTGTTGCTGCGCTATGTGCAGGCGTTGATGACACAAATGAGCCAATCAGCCGCCTGTAACCGACACCATTCAGTCGAGCAGCGTTTGTGTCGTTGGTTGTTGCTGACGCTCGATCGCAGTGCGACAAACGAGCTGGTAATGACGCAGGAACTGGTGGCAAGCATGCTCGGTGTGCGGCGCGAAGGTATTACCGAAGCGGTTGGCAATTTGCAACGCTCAGGGTACATCAACTCACGCCGAGGTCATGTTACTGTGGTGATGCGTGAAGGTCTGGAGAAGGTCACATGCGAATGTTACGGAGTTGTAAAGAAGGAAATGACCAGACTGCTGCACGATGTGCTGTTGCGACAGGGAGGCATGAAAAACAATATAAATGACCCCAAAAAACCCTGACAAACATACTGCCGGTCACTGCAAAAACACCACTAATTCGACGTCAACATCCACTAGCACTGACAACTGCCGTCAGGAAGACTTGCTAAAAGCCGGCGCCTTACAGACGGCGATATTTAATAGTGTCAGTTTTTCCAGCATTGCCACTGATGAAAAAGGCGTCATCCAGATTTTTAATATCGGTGCTGAGCGGATGCTGGGTTACACCGCCGCCGATGTCATAAACAAACTTACCCCGTCAGACATCTCCGATCCTGGCGAGCTGGTCGAGCGGGCAAACGTCTTGAGTCAGGAGCTTGGCACGGTAATCAACCCGGGGTTTGAAGCACTCATTCACAAGGCGTCACGTGGTATCGAAGATATCTACGAACTGACATACATCCGCAAGGATAACAGCCGACTGCCTGCCATTGTATCAGTCACGGCATTGCAGGACACTCAGAATCAAATCATCGGGTACCTGTTGATTGGCACCGACAACACTGCCCGGAAGAACATTGAAACAGAGCGCAAACAGGTCCATATTGAACTGCAACTGGCCAAGGCCGCTGCAGAAAAGGCCAATGTTGCAAAATCCGAATTCCTGTCCGGGATGAGCCACGAGTTACGTACCCCCTTGAGCGCGATTCTGGGCTTCGCTCAACTTATGGAGACAAGCAGTCCGGCTCCGAGTGCAGCGCAACAACGCAGTATCAGCCAGATTCTCAAGGCCGGCTGGTATCTGCTGGAATTGATCAATGAGATATTGGATCTTGCCTTGGTTGAGTCCGGAAAATTGTCGCTGTCGCTGGAACCGCTGGCGCTGGAAAGCGTCATGCATGAGTGCCGCGAGATGATAGAGACGCAGGCGCGCGAGCGCGGCATCAGCGTGTTGTTTCCACAAGAAATAATACCCTATCACATCAATGCCGATCGAACCCGAATTAAGCAGATACTGATCAACTTTCTGTCAAACGCTATCAAGTACAACCGGGCTGGCGGCGCTGTTGAGGTAAGTTGCAATAGAGTTGAACCAGGACGGGTAAAGATCAGTGTCAGGGATGGCGGTGTAGGTTTGTCACCGAGTCAATTGGCACAGCTGTTTCAGCCCTTTAATCGGCTGGGACAGGAGTCTGGTTCGATCGAGGGTACCGGCATAGGACTGGTGATGGCCAAGCGTCTGACTGAAATGATGGGCGGGGTCGTTGGCGCTGAAAGCATCGAGGGAGAGGGAAGCTGCTTTTGGGTAGAATTTAATGTTCGTGAAGCGCCGCCTGTAGTTCAACATGCGAAAATACCGATTTTAAGCAGGGACAACCGGACCGCCATTAGACGGCACACATTGCTTTATATCGAAGATAATCCCGCCAATCTAATGCTGGTGGAAGATCTGATCACCCGGCGACCTGACATCACTTTATCAAGCGCAACCGACGGTATCGCCGGCGTCGAGATGGCGCTCGCCACTGTGCCCGATGTAATTCTTATGGACATCAATCTGCCGGGAATCAATGGCATTCGCGCCCTCGAGATTCTGGCTGCAGACGAGCGAACTTCAAATATTCCCATAGTAGCGCTTAGTGCCAATGCTATGCGCAGAGATATCGAGAAAGGATTGCAGGCAGGATTTTTCAGATATCTCACAAAGCCTATCAATGTGAGCGAATTCATGAACACAATGGATGAAGTGATGCAAGTCGCCAGCGATAGACAGGTCAAAAAATAGGCGGGGGTATCAGTGAAAAAAAAGGGGAGACATTTGTCTCCCCTCTTCTTATCGCTTGTACGTTGTCAGTTCAGAATCCTGCTACCTGGGGCGTGTTCCTGAGACCTCCACTTCAACCCGACGATCAGATGCAAGACATGCTATTCGCTGGGTCCTGCTCATTTCGCTACCGCATTGCGAAGCACTGGTGACGGGCTCATCTCCATTGATACCACGGGTGCTGATTCTGGAAGCTGTTATATTACCCGAGCGCACCAGGTAATCTTTCACAGCAACGGCTCGCTCATTGGACAACGTGAGGTTATATGCCCGTGATCCAACCCGGTCACTATGCCCGGTCACCATAATGGTGTCGAAGTCTACGCCCCGCAGATCAGCCACCAGTTTGTCCAACTCAGCACGGCCTGCAGGTTTTACAACGGAGCTGTCAAAGTCGAACAGTGAATCAGCTGAGAAAGTCACTCGCACTGGCTCGGGTTCACGAACTGGTGCGGGGGCTGGAGTGGCTACCGGTGCAACTGGCCGTGGCGCTACCGCAGCAGGTGCAGATGCTTGTACAGGCGCAGGCGCAGGCGCAGGTGCCACAGCCGCACCAAATCGATAGACCAGTCCCAGTGAATAAAGCTCTGTGACGCCATCGCGGCTCAGCGCACTGTCAATAAGGTACCGCTCCGCCTCAAAACGGAGTGCAACCTTGTCGGTAAAATCATACTGAAGACCGGCTCCATACTTCCAGTTGATTTCAGTTTCACGAGTACTGAACGGATCGATAGTCACTGAACCGTAACCACGAAAGCGATTCTTTACCTGTGAATGCAGCACACCGGCCCTGCCAAATGCAGAAAGTTTATCATTCAGCGGAAGAAAGCCAACCAGGTCAACATTCAGACCTCTGAGCTCCGAATCACCGGTCTTGATCGCCCAGGGCTCCATTCGGGCTGTGTAGCTGAACTGGCCAAGATCAAAGTAGCCACCTTCAACCGCAAGGTTACGGTTGAACTGGTAACCACTGAAGATCTTGAACCCGGTCTGCTTTTCAGTTTCACGCAGATTGACCGTTGTAAAACCGTCACGTAACAGTCGAGCCGTTATCTGCTCACCGTTTACATCGTCTTTTGATTCGCCAATGCTGGCACCAGCATACCAGCCAGGCTCGGCGGCGTTTACGAGTTGACAGCTGACCAGAGCAATCGCCAGCAGACTCAATCTGACTGGCATGCCGGAACCGGACGTACCAGTTTTCTGTATTTGTATTTTCATTTCTCTCTCCGATTTCACAAAATCTACTAACGTGGGATTTTTCGCATCTTCAGTGCCTCGAAGGACAGGCACACGAACATTTGTCAGCGCTGCCATCGAGCTTGTTTCTGTCAACACACCAGGATCAGACCCAGAGTTATGCAAGGCTATTATTGAGGCGATGTGCGATTGTAAGGATTGAACTATCCGCGTTCTGTGCGGTGGAGCACAAAGCAGGCGGCAATTTCAGACAGTTCCCGGAGAAAAGATCTGATCAGCGTATTGCGAGCGTTATTGGATATAAACCAGATTGAAGCATCCGGTCTGCGCTGTGTCTGCTAACGCACAGACCATTTTTACTACAAAGTTTAACGTAAGTATTCTGCACAACAATCCACCAGGAAACTGATATGAAAACCAAACGCAAAACCGAAGCGCTGTCTCGGGAATTTCACAATTTTGTTGCCGATATAGAGAGCCTGTTACAGGAAACAGCTGCACTGACGGGTGACGAACTGGACGAAGCGCGCACCAAGATGCAGAAACGGATATCTCATGCCAGGGATACTGTAACCGATGTAAGCAATGACGTTTCGCGCCGCGCAAGCAAGAGTGCGTCCAGAGCCAATCGCAAGATTCACAAGGATCCGTGGACAGCCATTGGCAGTGCAGCAGCAGTCGGGCTTCTGCTCGGCATGTTCTTCTCACGACGATGAGCCTGCATGGTTCAACATCCAGTCTCGGTTCCGTGCTGGACACCGCACTGAGTCAGACAGTGCTGCATGGGCAGCTGGCCTGGCTTGAACTGACCGAAGAGAAAAACAGGATATTTCGTCAGCTGGCACTGATGTTATGCGGGTTTCTGCTGCTGTTCTGCAGCCTGCTGTCCGTTAGCACCCTGATCATTATTCTCAGTTGGGGTACGCCCTGGCTGATTCCTGTTATTGTCTTGCAGCCCCTAATCTACATGATAGGTGCCATGCTGTCGCTGCACCGGTTTCGTCAGGTTCAGGCAAGCGGAGATCAGGCATTTTCTGATACCCGCAGAGAGCTTGCTGCCGATCTGGAACTCATGCGTAACGGTCGTGAAAAATGAATCGATCCCAGGAACGCGCTGTTGCTCGTCAGGCGATTTGCCTTCAGCTACAGGCAAATCGGAGAGTACTGAAAGCCCGGGTTCAGATAGCGCTGCCATCAGACGATGACGGGTATCCGCGAAGCTATATTATGCGTGCGATGGCGAAACAACCGGCGCTTACCATTGTGCTGGCAACCGAAGTACTCCCGTTGCTGTTGAGTCAGTTGCTGGAGTGGTCAGCCAAAAAAAGACGCAAAAAATCCTGAATGCCACTGTCAGCATGGTGTGCTGACGCACAGACGCTGATTTTGACCAGGAATACAGTTAACACTCAACTAAAAGACCGGGAAAGGAACTTTCATTATGCTGGAAACAATTGCGATTATTTTGCTCATTTTGTGGGCACTGGGGATGGTTTCGTCCACCAGCATCGGTGGTTTTATCCACGTACTGCTGGTGATTGCTATTGTGGTTGTGCTGATTCGAGTAATTCGCGGCAGAAGCATCTGACGACACGCCGGCCGCACCGGATTCAGGCAGAGTTTCTCGCAGCGTTGATATTGCCAAACAGGGTGCGCACTACCATCTTCTCATAGACCGATAGCCGCGCCTGGTCATCTTTTTCACGACATTCCCGGATGCGTATCAACGCGTACTGCTGAATGGTCAGCAGAGGCAGCACAACCTGCTCGCGTAGCTGGATACTCAGTCTGCTACGCGGGTTGTCCTCCAGCAACTCCTGCTGGCCGGCCACCTTGAGCACCATTTCCCTGCTCAGCAGATACTCCTGATAGATATCCCTCCAGAACTCTCCGAAACGCGGATCCGATTCCATGTACCGGGTCAGTTCAAAATTGGTTTTGCTCATGCTCTGCATACTGTTGGCGATCAACGCCCGGAAAAAACGCGAGCGCTGGTACAGATCCAGACAGGCATCAAGACGGCCAAACTCCTCCTGTGCTTTCAGCGCCGTTCCCAATCCGTAGAAGCCCGGTACATTCTGTTTAAGCTGACTCCACGCACCCACAAACGGAATGGCACGCAGGTCTTCAAACTTCATCGCACCACCGCCGCCACGCTTTGATGGCCGACTGCCGATATTGGCCATGGCGTAATAATTCAGTGTGCTCATTTCCTCTAGATAGGGCATGAACAGTTCGTGCTGTTTAAACGCCTCATATTTGACGTAACTGCGTTCCGCCAGATCGCGGATCAGATTACGTTGTAACTCATCCAGCTCACGATCAGCGCGATCCATCAGATTGTTTTCCAGCCCCGCTGTCAGCAACTGACTCAGATTGTGTCCGGCAGCAGCCTTGATACCGTAATGCGAACTGATAGTCTGCCCCTGCACGGTCATCTGAATCTGGTTGCTTTCTATGGTTTTTCCCAGCGCAGCATAAAAAAGATAGGTGTCACCACCACCGCGGGCGGGCGGTCCGCCGCGACCATCAAAAAATATGACTTCCACACCATTGGCGCGGGAAACCGACGTAATATCCTCCTTGGCTGAATAGATGGCCCAGTTGGCCATCATGTAGCCACCATCTTTGGTGCCATCGGAGAATCCGAGCATGACGGTCTGACGCTGACGGCGTTGTGCCAGATGAATCTGGTAGTGAGTATTGGCATACAGGCTGGCCATGGATGCGCCACCGTGTTGCAGGTCACTGACCGTTTCAAACAGTGGCACGACGTCCACTGTCACTGGCTGCTCGCCCCAACCGCACAGGCGGAACAATGCCAGCACGCGAGCAATATCCACGGGGCCACGGCAATTACTGATGATGTACCGATGGGCACCCCGCTCGCCATTGGTGAGCTGGATGCGCCTGATCACCGCAAACGATTCAATCGTGTCACGCACCACAGGATCATCAATCGTCGAGGCATCAATCTCGCCGTTGCAGCGGAACAACGCGTCCACCTGCTGTGCCTCGGTCATATCCTTGAAATGCGCTGGCAGCAGCTCCCGGTTTTGTTCCGCAATCACATCCAGCGTCCGGGCGATCACCCGACTGTCCTGCCTGATATCTATGCTGGCGAAGTGGAAACCAAACAATGTCAGTTTGCGCCGGAACGACTGCAGCAATCCGACATACATTGATTGATACTTCTCAACAACCAGTTTTTCTGCCTGATCGAGAGCTGAATGAATATCTGCAAGCGTCACCTCTTCGCGGCCGGCTTTTTCAACCAGCTCATCGCGTAGCCCCTTTTCCAGCTTGTCCAGCAACTCATAGACACCCTTGAAACTCAGACGACGTTTCAGTGTGCGCAGTTCCTGGTGATAGCACTGCAAAATGGTATAGCGCAACCGGGCAGCTACACGCAGCGTTGTTTCTGTTGTGACAAACGGATTGCCATCACGGTCCCCGCCAGGCCAGAATCCGATACTGACCAGTTCACTGTTGCCGCTGATGGCATCAGGAAAGCGGGCAGCCAATGGCTCAACCAATTCGCCGATTGCCGGATAGAATATATTGCCAAGATACCAGGTCAACAATACGGCCTCGTCATAGGGTGACGGTTTCTTTTTCTGGAAGAACGGCGTATTGCCCAGTTGCTGAAGCAACTGCCGGACCTCGCCGATTCTCGCGCCGGATATAGCCTCAGTAAGATCGGAAATGATGGCCAGCACCTGGCCGGGATAAAACTGCGTCGGGTGTGCTGTCAGCACAACCCGCACGCCAAACGTTTTCAGCAGCTGTGCCAGTTTTTCAGTGCGCCCATCGTCTTTGGCCCGCTCCACCAGTCTGGTCAGGGCGCTATTGGAATCGGTCTGATGAATCCTGCTGTAAGCAGCATCCTCCAGCGCATCAATCAATACGACCTGGCGCTCTACATACTGGATAATCTTGAATAGAAACTGCATCTGTTCCTGTTCGTCAAAATAGTCCCGATGTTGTGCAAAAAAATTGCTGATTATCTGCACCGGGTCCTGCCCTTCCGCCAATCCATCACCGCAGGCTTCCGCCAATAGCGGCAGCAAAGTACCGGTCTGCTCAATAGCATCCAGTGGCAGCTTCAGGAACAGGCTGCTGTATAACTGGTAGTTCAGGCCAACCAGTTCTTCAAATAATCTGGCGGTTTCCTTGGTCATAATTCACCTTCATTAAGCAATTTTTTGCGGGGCGCAGAATTTGACGGATAAGAGAACATCATCAGCAACATTGCCACGGCAATATAGACAGCGCACGCGCCGAACAGCCCCGCTTCGGTGATGCCGGTGTCGATAAAGTAGCCAAACAGCACCGGTGATATCGAGGTACCCAGCACCATGACGGCCATGTTCATAGACCGAATGGATCCCAGTTTACGCGTTCCGTATATTTGCGGCCATAACCAGCCGGTTACCGGCGGACTGCTACCCGCAGACATACCCAATAGTGCCATCATCAACAGCGCTGACATTGCGCCGGGCATAAATGCAGCAACCAGCAGGCTGGCCAGCAGGGGTAACAGGGGGAAAAGCAGCAGTATTGTACTTCTGACCCGGTCTACGACAACGCCGGATATCAGTGAACTGAGCCAGTGCACCGCTCCGTAGACTATAAAACAGGTGGCCAGCCAACTCATGTCCCAGCCCTTGCTGTCGAGCAGGAAGTTCTGATGAATGAACACCCCGGTAATCATAAACGGGTTGGCAAGCAGACCTGGCAGTGCCAGCCAGAACCGGTAGTCGGTCAGTACTTCGGTACGCCCGCCGTCGCGCGTTCTGGTCGTCGGGTTTTCGTCTTCCGACGGGGCTTCAGTGGACTGCCTGCCGATTGTCAGCCCGGAGACTGACAACAGCCATAACAACGTCGGCAACAGCACCACGACAACGGCTGCTGCCAGCAGCATAAACGTAAATTGCCAGCCAACCCAGGCAATCATCATCACTGCCATCACCGGCAGAATGATCTCACCAACAGGTACGCCGGACATGGCAACACTGATGGCCTTGCCGCGTCCGTCGTCGAAATAGCGCGACATCGTGGTCATGCCGGTATGCGGCAGCAGTGACTGACCAAACAGACGCATCAGAAAGAAACCCAGCAGCAAGGTAAGCAAACCGCTCGCCTGCGACATGACAAGCATGGCAACCGCCAGCCCCAGACTGATCAGCATGGAAAAACGCCGCAGAGACATTTTGTCGATCAAACCACCGGCCCAGACGATGGTGATCGCAGACGCCAGCGTCGCCAGTGAGTAAGCACTCCCATAGGTACCGGCGGTCATTCCAAGACTGCGCTGGATGTCGGCACCAAACCAGGCAAAGAAAAACGACTGCCCGAAGTTGCCCCAGAACACAGTAATAAAACCGAAACCAAGTAACGCCCAGTGATGGCCAATAAATCTTAGGTAAGAAGTCACGTGCAACTCGCTATCTGACAGTTCACTTCAGCAACTCGTCAAGCGTGAGGCCGTAGCTTGGTGCAAAAGTATCCAGAAAATATTTCACCTCAGGATTGGCAATATGATCAAGCCTTGCCCGGACATCTTTTTCTGCCTGCCGAAACTCCGGGTTGCCAGCCTGGACTTCAGCCTTGCATTTCAGATAGGCACAGATGGTGTCTGCCGACTTGATCAGCGCATGATACTCTGGCGGTATCTCGGCTTCCACCAGCATCGGCCGGAAATCAGCCTGGAGATCCGCCGGCAGCAGATTAAGCAGCTCATGATCTGCCTGATGCTCGATGGCCTTGTAGGCCTTGGTAATTTCCGGCGAATGGTATTTGATGGGTGATGGCATATCACCGGTAATGACCTCACTGCAGTCATGATACAGCGCAGCAACCACCACAGCGTTCACGTCTACCGTGCCGCCAAAATACCGGTTTTTGGTCAGTGCCAACACATGAGTGATAGTGGCAACCTCCCAACTGTGCTCCATGACATTTTCGCTGATGACATTTCGCTTCATGCCCCAGCGCTGCAACCAGCGCAGCTTGCTGATATAAGCATAAAAATGACTGCGTGCCGCTTCCAACATATAGCTTCCCACCTTGATGTGAATCATCATTATACCTGTGCAGGCACGCTGTAGGGGAATTCAGCGAACGGCGCATGCTATTATTTGCCGATAACTTTCGGATCAGCGAGCATAGATACCCATGAGCAACAGCGATGTAAAACAGCCCAACGCACTGGCCCGCCTGTTCAAGGGTGACTATGGCCTGGCCCTGACCTACTGGACTCTGTATCTGGTAGCAGCGGTCGTTTTTTTTGTGGCCGGCAGCGCGGCAGTAGCTGAGGGTGACTGGGCGCGCTATGTCATTCTGCTGACCCTTAGCGTTACGTGGACGTTCATTCTGCTGCTGGGGGTGCGCAGGGGTTACCGGGGGGAAGACCCTGGCAAGGCACTGGGACGCATCGCGATGCTGTTCCTGCTGCTGAATATGACCAACGCGCTGGCGACACTGAGTTTCATCTAGGGGGCGAGGCAAACATCTCTCGTTAGCCACCAGCAGGACTAATCAGTTTTGTCTGCGGTTCGTCGTCCGGACCCGGATCGCTGGGGCCCGGTTTTTGCGGTTTTTTGCCCTGCACCTTTTCATGCACCTTTTCATGCACCATCGGCGCCCGGTGAGACTTCCTTACCGGGACGCGGTAGCTCAGTGGTGAACTGACCGCAGGAAACAGGTCACCTACATCCAGATGAAAGGCTTTGCACAATTGCTCAAGCGTCTCAAGCGTGACGTTCTGATCCTGGTTTTCAATACGCATGATGGTTGACTGCGCCACGCCGATTTTGCGGGCGAATACCCGCTGCGGGACATCGCCCCGCCTGTCACGGATAAATACAGCCAATCTTGCGCGCAAGTGAACCATGTATGGTTTATACTGCCATTTATGAACCACATGCGGTTCAGTCCACTTTTACAGTTCTGCCAGCAGGAAGCACCCGGTGGTGGGAAGGGATAAGGGGTAAGGGGAAAGGGGACTGCGTTCCCTTTCCCCACCCTGCATCCCGCTCTCCCCAATATTTGCCCCGGACGTCCACCTGAATTATGCTTGCGCGATCCCCAAAAATAACATCAGTCACAGGATCGCATCATGACCCAGCCTTCAACTCAACAATCACGTCCACCAGGCATACTCGGCTGGATTGAACACACGGGCAACCGGTTACCGGATCCCGTTTTTATATTCCTGTGGTTAATACTGGTCATAGTGGCAGTCAGCGTCATCGCCTCACTGGCCGGCGTATCTGCCGTACACCCGACACAGGTGCTGGAGGACGGCAGTCCCCTGATCATCTCCGCCGCCAGCCTTTTATCAGCCGACAATATTCAACGCCTGCTGGTGCAGATGCCCACCACGTTCACGCACTTTCATCCGCTGGGTTACGTGCTGGTGGTCATGCTTGGCGCAGGCGTAGCTGAGCGCAGCGGGCTGTTCGGCAGCGTCATGAGCAGTGCCGTGAAAAAGGCGCCGGCTGTGTTGCTGACGCCGGTCGTGGCATTACTGGCAATGGTCGGCAATCTGGCGGCGGATGCAGCTTATGTGGTGTTGATCCCGCTGGCCGGGGTGGTCTTTGCTGCCGCCGGGCGCCATCCGATAGCCGGTATCGCAGCGGGTTTTGCGGGTGTTTCCGGTGGGTTTTCAGCGAATCTGATGCCCGGCCAGCTGGATGCCCTGCTGTTTGGCATCACTGAGTCAGCTGTGGAAACCCTGGACACTGACTGGGTGATGAATATAGCGGGCAACTGGTACTTCATCGCTGCGATGACTTTCCTGTACCTGCCGGTAATCTGGTACATCACCGACCGGGTGATTGAACCACGTCTCGGCAAATTGCAAGGTAATGCAGAAAGCACGACAGCCGGGTTGATCAAAAATGGTGAGCAGCCACTGTCCGATGCGGAGAGTCGGGGCATGCGACGCGCCGGCCTTGCCGCACTGGTCGTCATTGGCATCTGGGTATTACTGTGTTTTGCGCCCGGCACCCCGCTGATCAATGAAGAAGCGGGTGACGCGCGTATGCAGCCATTCTATCAGTCACTGGTGGCGGCGTTTTTCATTCTGTTCCTGGCATGTGGCTGGGCCTACGGTAGTGCAGCCGGTACCGTCAAAACGCATCGCGATGTTGTAAGAATGATGTCCGAAGCAATGGCAGATCTGTCTTACTACCTGGTACTGGCCTTTGCCGCCGCACACTTTGTGGCCATGTTCAGCTGGTCAAATCTGGGACTGATTTTTGCCATCAACGGTGCCTCAGTGGTGCAGAGCACAGATATGCCGATGCCGTTGCTGATCAGTTTTATTGTGTTGCTGACCGGCATGATCAATCTGTTTATCGGCTCTGCCAGTGCCAAGTGGGCATTGCTGGCACCAGTGCTGGTGCCAATGCTGATGTTGCTGGGCGTGAGCCCTGAAATGGCCACGGCTGCCTACCGGGTCGGTGATGGCGCCACCAATATCATTACGCCGCTGATGCCCTACTTTCCACTGATTCTGGCGTTCTGCCAGCGCTGGAACAAGGATTTTGGCCTCGGCTCGCTGGCTGCAACCATGATCCCGTACAGTATCTGGATGATGATCACCGGTCTGATCATGGCGGTACTGTGGATCTGGATAGGCCTGCCGCTGGGGCCTGGGGCCGGGACTGAGTTTACGCTGTAGGAAAAAAGGAGACGGGGAAAAAAGGGACGGGAAAAAAGGGACGGAAAAAAGGGGACGGAGGATATTTTATTTGGGCACGGGGGAGTTTTTTGCTTCGCAAAAATTACTCCTCCGGCCCAAATAAAATATCCTCCGTCCCCTTTTTTCCCCGTCCCTTTTTTTCCCCGTCCCTTTTTTACTCCGTCCCCTTTTTTACTGCGCCGCAGCCGTCTGCACAGCTGGCGCCTCAGGCTCTACATACTGCCAGCTGACCGCGCCAAAGAACATCTCGTCCCAGCTCTGCTGACCCCAGGGAACCAGGCGGTCCGGATCCGGATTGGCCTTGTTCTGCGAAGAGTTGTCAAACGCGCCCGTCGCAACAATCACGGTTCCGGCTGGCACCAGCTTCGGTTCACGCAACTGATAACGCAGCTGCCAGTTGTAGTTATAATTGGCAATATTGATCAACTCTTCACTGGTTCCGTCCGGGTACTGCGCTTCAAAGCGCATGCGTTTGCCGCGGAAATGCATGTGCGGCAGGAATGAATGCAGATAGGCGTCCCGGGATACCGTCACTGATTCCGACATCTCAAAATCCGGATCATTTGGCGGAATTGAAGTCCAGGTCGGCGTAAAGATGCAGGCACACTGACCCGACATGCGTTTTTCAGGCACATACCCTTCCGGGTAGAACCAGATTCCTATCTGACTCGCATCTACGGTTTCACGACCGGTTGTGGTGTAGTGCAACTGCAGTGCCAGCTGGGACCCGGCACGCAACAATCCACCCGTGTTCTCTGGTTCATGGTATGGCTCTGCTCCGGGTATATAGGCCGTGATGCTTGGATCATCCGGGCTGCCACCGCCCAGGAAGCGACGACGGCCCTGCGCTTCCGGCGGAATGATACTGTTCAACGTGTGATGCAGTACCGTTCTGTCACCGGCGACATACTGACTCGCACGAACCCAGCGATCCTCGGTCAGTCCCTCAAATGGCACGACCACATTGATGTAATCCATAACGCCTGTTGCCGGGATGGATTGTGGTGGAACATTCACAATCAGGTCCGGTTCACCAAACGCCCATTCTGTTTCCGGCCAGGTCAGCTGCGCCAACGGATCTTCCACACCATCCACCTGTGAACCTTGTGCAATCCAGTGCAGCAGAGTCTGCTGATCCTCCACGGAGATTGTGTAGCTGTTTACAAAATCACCAACATGCGGGTCAATTTGCCCCGGTGGCATCCGTTTTGTCATCAGTACTTCGCGAATCATCGGCGACCAGCCCTGCGCCATGGCATGGCTGTTCAGTGCAAATGGGGCGATTCCGCCTTCGCGATGACAGGCTGCACAATTCTCGGCAAGAATGGGTGCCACTTCCTTGCTGTAAGAAACCTGGCGCGTCAAATTCTGTTCACGTCCCGGATAACTGATCATATCTCCGGAGAATGCTATCTGCGCAGCACTGATTGCCTGCCCTGCATCCAGTTCTGCCAGCGCCTGCTCCAGCCCGGCGACAGGCCCACGGTACACCAGACGGAAGCTGCGAGGATCATAAATCAGCGCCTCACCCGCTGAATGCACACCCAGCGACTCGGCAACAATCTGCGCGTCATCTATCAGCACCGGGAGTTCTTCTCCGGCAGATGCCACAGAATCGATCACTGAAGCGCGAGACTGCCCCAATGGATTGAGCATAAAAAATTTGAAGTCTTCCTGGTGCGCCTCATGCAGCGCCTGGAATTTAGGCAGCGCCTGTCGGAACGACTCCGACCCGTTTGCCTGCACCAGCAATACAATCGCCTTGCGATTGTCGTACCAGCTCATATGGTGAAACAGACCCTTGTGGTCAAGCAGGGCAAAGTCGCCCACGCGCTGACCAACGTCGGCGGATACATCGGCTGACGCAGACTGCGCCAGCACAGTCGACACAGGCGCGGACAGCAATGTGGCAACCACCAGCATTGCGGACAGCTTCAACGCGCCCTTGAGCGGGACTTTATTCATTTGGACCTCCGACAAACATTTAGTGTAGCTATTTGTTTTTATGACTTTTTTCTAGCACTTGCTGGCCGGGCATCCAAGCGGAAGCCGACAGAGAACTGCACCTCGCGACAGTAGCATGTGCAGCCCGATCAGAAAAGGGGACGGAGGATATTAATTTTGGTACACTCCGACACCGAACAACCGCTCAGTGTGACTAACCAACATAAAGAATGAAGGACGAAACATGAGAGAAGCCGTTATCGTAGCAACCGCCAGAACCCCGATTGGCAAAGCCTATCGGGGTGCATTCAACAACACCGAAGGCCCTACCCTGGGTGGACACGCCATCAGGGAAGCAGTTAAACGATCCGGCGTGGCGCCAGATGAAATTGATGACGTGGTAATGGGCTGTGCGGTACAGCAGGGCACCACCGGTTACAATATCGGTCGTCTGGCTGGCGTTGTTGCCGGTCTGCCAAGCACCGTCTCAGGCATGAGCATGGATCGTCAGTGTGCTTCCGGCATGATGGCTATCGCTACCGCTGCCAAACAGATTATTGTCGACAATATGGATGTTGTAATCGGTGCCGGCCTGGAGTCCATCAGCCTGGTACAGAACGATCATCGCAACAAGTTCCGCACGGTCGATCCAAACGTGCTGGCACTTTCAGAAAACGCTTATATGCCGATGCTGCAGACAGCAGAAGTTGTTGCCAAGCGCTACAACATCAGCCGTGAAGCGCAGGACGCATACAGCCTGCAGAGCCAGCAACGCACTGCAGCGGCCCAGGCGGCCGGCAAGTTTGACCAGGAACTGGCGCCCATGGAGTCTTCCATGGGCATCATGAACAAGGAAACTGGTGAAATCAGCTACAAGAGCGTCACACTGGCTAAAGATGAGGGCAACCGTCCGGAAACCAACATCGAAGGTCTGTCCAGCCTGAAGCCCGTTATTGAAGGCGGTTGTATCACGGCCGGTAACGCCAGCCAATTGTCTGATGGCGCCTCCGCCAGTGTGCTGATGGACAGCAAATTGGCTGAACAGCGTGGCCTGACCCCACTGGGCGCCTACCGTGGCATGGCAGTGGCCGGCTGCGAACCTGACGAAATGGGCATCGGCCCGGTTTTTGCCATTCCCAAGCTACTGAAACGCTTTGGTCTGAAGATGGATGATATCGGTCTGTGGGAACTGAATGAGGCGTTTGCCGTCCAGGTGCTGTATTGCCGCGACAAGCTGGGTATTCCAGACGAACTGCTGAACGTAAATGGCGGAGCCATCTCAATCGGGCACCCCTACGGCATGAGTGGTGCACGCATGGTCGGTCACGCCCTGATCGAAGGCAAGCGACGCGGTGCCAAATTTGTTGTATGCACTATGTGCATCGGCGGCGGCATGGGTGCGGCGGGCCTGTTTGAGGTGTATTAAGTAAGAGGGTAAAAAAGGGCGGGGGAAAAAGGGGACGGGGAAAAAGGGGACGGGGAAAAAGGGGACGGAGGATATTTTATT
>TARA_R110002072_G_scaffold271038_2_pt1 | contig 120601 bp, 81 predicted proteins | sample TARA_R110002072 | Tara Oceans TARA_R110002072 (sample SAMEA4397118) | marine metagenome | biome: Polar Biome; feature: [SRF] surface water layer (ENVO:00010504); material: water (ENVO:00002006), including particulate matter (ENVO:01000060) such as... | depth 5 m
GATGAACAATCATCACGAAGGGGCGGCACTGACCTGGAGAGTCGCGCCGCTCTGTCACTCGCGGCTCCCCGTCATGGAGAAAATGAAAATGGCACAAACAGAAGAAAAGCGCAAAGAGGTTTATCCACCTGCCAGGTTCTGGCGGGCATTACTCAAAGTTCACAACCACTACCTCGCGGAAGAAATAGATGACTACACATCACTGCCGCAAAAGGTGCGTTCCGGCCACATCTGCGAATCACTCCTGGTTCTGCACGACTGGCTGGGTATCGCCATCGAGGAGGAGTGGCTCGACGACGAGTAGAGGATTAACCGAATCGGTGTGGAGAGAGTGACAGCTCTCCACACCACCTTTTCGTCAGTCTCAACTCAACCGGGCACATGAATCAACAGGGCGGGAGAACATGAACTCAGACAACAAGCCGCACGCACTGCTCGGCTCCGGACGTCTCACATCCTCCTTGTGGAAGATCGTCAATGGGAACAATGACGTCGAGTACCGATTCAACCTGTTCCGCATTCACCGCGAAACGGGAGCAGTCGACCAGTGGCTCGCCCCGGAAGACATTGAATCGCTTGTGAAACTTTCCCGCGTTCTGGCATTCGAACTCGCTGAAGACGGCTGCATGGATCGAATGCTTCGCGAACGCCTTTATCAACTTGCGGAACGTCTGGACGAACTCATCGAGCGGGGCTCCTGACTTCTGCCAACACATAGACAGCCAACATCCATGAAGACAACCACTACCAAAGAAATTCGACGTGGACTGATCATTGCCCGCATTCGATGCGTTCGTGCCCGCGACGGTATTCGGCACACAGTTTCTGTTCATCGCCTGTTTCGCAATGGCGATCACTGGAAGGAATCGAGCCGCTTCGGTCAGGACGACCTTCCCGTCATCCGCCTGGTGCTGGACCTCGCCCACACATGGGTTCTTCAGAATGGAACTCAAAGCGAACAGCACTCTGCCAGACGCACATCGAATCAATGCAGAAGCAGCCGCTAATGCATGACATTAATCACAACAACCGGCATCAGGATGGCGGAACCACAAACGCGATCTCACCAGCGATTGTACGTGACTTGCCGTCAATAGCGGGGTCTCGCATCGAAGTTCACGAACGAACCGAACTCTCCAGTAAATCTAGGAGGGCCGAAGCGAAAGAATATCTTGTCAGAGCTCTAGCTGCTGCGATCGTGAAGACTGCGAAAAGTGTCGCTTCCACTGATGCCGGTAATTGGCCATCGGCTCCAAGCAAGCCCGAAAGTGATTCGAGGACGACGAAGATGCGAAGCATGCCACGTTGTCCACGCTTACCTGATTCCAACGCTGCATTCGAGCCCGCGAACCTGCTCAGGCACACATGGAAGCCAAAATCCAACAATCGGATTGGCGATGAAAAGATTCGCCTGACCGGTAGTCCTCAGTTGAAGTGCCGACATTTTCTACGCAATACACTCATCAACCAACAGCAGGTAACGATATGAATATAAATGACCTGGTAGAGCGATTGGATCGCATTGAAAACTCATTGCAACAACTTGCGACGCAACGCCTTATCAAAGAGTACTACTCTACCTCAGAAGTTGCTCGACTCGTCAAGCGATCAGATTTCACCGTGCGAGAGTGGTGTCGCCTCGGACGCATCGCCGCTGAGAAACGGGCGTGCGGGCGGGGTCGATCTCAGGAATGGATGATCCCACATGATGAGCTACTGCGATTTCAGTGCGAAGGCTTACTGCCCATCGAAAACTGACCGGATCGCTTGCTGTTGAGTATCAGGGAAGAGGTGCTGGTATCGCTTCATCATCTCTTCCGTCTGGTGTCCCATCCAGGCATTGATCAGACGCTGATCGACTCCCTTTGCTGCACAGTTCGACGCAAAGCTGTGACGCAGCACATGCCATCCACGTACCCTCTCCCATTTGGTTCCTGACAAAGTCCTTTTCAAATGGTCATCGGCCTGAGCAATCGTCAGTGGCCCGGCGTGCCTACGATCGGACTGGCTTAGAGCATTCTTGCTGAAACTAAAGGCATATTTGCCGCCTGGATGTTCTCGGAACCATTTCGCCAAGACGTCAGATAAGGCGGTCGACAGTGGAACCAGTCGTGTCGTGTATTTCTGGCGGTTACGCTTTTTTTCTCTGACTGTCACGGTGCCTGCTTCGAGGTCGAAGTCCCGAACTTGCGCTCTAAGCAGTTCGCTCCGACGAGCGCCCGTAAACGCGGCTGTCGCGACGATAGGATGAATGAATGCGTTGCGTGACTTCTCTGCAACACATAACAACATCTCAGAGATCTCACTTAGCGTTAGAAACAGACAGTCCCAGAGTTCATCTTGTTCACAATCATCCAGGCATCCCCGCTTGATCTGGTACTCGATTTCACTCCATGTTTGAAATCGGGACTTTTCTTCTGACTTCCTGAATCTGAGTCCCTTTCCAGGAAACACATCGGACACGTAGCCATGCTTCTGAGCCCAAGACCAGATTGCTCGTAATGTCGCGATTTCTTTCTTGATTGTCGTTGGGCTGAGATTCTTTCCACGCCTACCCTTTTCCTGTGACCGTGTGTCAACGTACCTCTGCAGATCAGCGAAAGACAGAGATCTAATCGGCGACGCACTGTCAAGAATTCGCTGTAGATGGTTCGTGTGGATTTTGGTCGTCGCGAGCGAGTTTGGCTCCATTGATCCGTTTGACATGGCGTGCCGGTAGGCCGTGAAAATGTCGGAAAACGAGGTCACGGTCGGCAACGCTGGCTTCTCGCTCAGTTTGCCGTCCGAAAGCAGAAACGTCGCCAGTTCGCGAGTGTCTGCTGGAATCGCCAACCGCCCTGTTTCAACCAGTCGAATGTTCTCATCGACTCGACTAACCGCAGCATTTGCGATTCGCTGATTTGTCGTTCGGAGAGAAGTCCGGAAAATTTGCCCAGAGTACCGGAATCCGAGATGAAAGACGTCCCCACGCTTTGTCAGCCACGCCATTTGTTGACTCCTGTGATCGCGTAAAGCGAGTCAAATCGTAGGAGTCAAAAGTAGGCGCCGACCATCGACGCAAACCGTGCGCAAATCCAACAGCGCTCACAATGCGCTCACAGAACAACGGGGCAACAAAAAAGGACTCACGTCCGGTTCGACGTAAGTCCTTTGGTATCAATGCCCCGAGGAGAAATAAATCCGCTTCGGAGAGATTACCCGGCCAGGACTTGAACCTGGAATGGCAGGATCAAAACCTGCAGTGTTACCGATTACACCACCGGGCAGTGTGGGGTGGCGGAATCCTAGCGGACACTCGGCTTTTCAGTCCAGGCAACTTTGGGGATGTTTTGAGGACATTCTCAGACATCATTCAACACGGTTCGGGATTCAGATTCAAAATGGTTAGAATCACGGAAAAATCTGGATCGAACCGTTGCCGCCGTTGATTTCCCAGGACAATGGCTGAATCGTTTGTTGCATCAGCTCGGCAAGATTTTCGGCATTCCGTCGACTGCTGCCTGGCCCGTTACCGGTTCCGACGGAAAGGCTGGCTCCACCAAACTCCCAGCAGTCTGGTGCTACCTTTGATTGAATCAGTGAAATCAGTCCGTCCATCGACTTCTGCTGTCCGCCGCGAAGGGCGGCCCGCCGTCTGAGAATTCGTTCGCGGGCTGTCAGCTCACGAATTCCGGGCTCCAGCTCATGACTTGTCGTGACTGTCACGGCTGCTGCCCGGTCTGGTGAGAATTGTTTGTGCTCGATGTCGGCAGCAGGCGAGCCGGAAATCAGCAAAATGAGGGCCAGGGAGTTTATCATTCGTAGATTCCTCGTTTTTCGTGCGTCAATCTGAGAAAAATGGCGACCAGGACAGTGGTCAGACAGAAATCTCAACGCAATCCAGAGTCGCAGTTCAACAAGTGAACGCGTTCGGTGAGAATTCAACCAGCAATTCTGGCGTCGAGAACTGGTCGTGACTCCGCCGAAACAGCTGCGATACACTCCCTCGTCTCTTGTGAAGTGAGTTGCTGGCCACCAGGTATCGCGGAAGGACTTCGCGGTCCGGGGCGTACTCTGAAAAAATCAAAAGATCGGTTCTTTGTTTAACAGCAAGTCACAGGCGACGTTGCACCTTGAATTCAGGACTTCATCCTGATGATCAGTCGAGCTTGTTTCTCGATTGTTCACAATTCAGGTCATGTGTTCGGAAGTTGACCTTGTTTCTGTCTTTAGAAGTTTTATTCGGAAAACGGAGTTTCCCGATGCTGACGCGTCGTAGGTTTGCCATTCTCGCCATCACTCTGCTGGCTTCTTGCAGCACGCTCGTTGCCCAGACGCCAACTCCTGAGTTCGCATTACAGTATCGTCCAGCTCAGAAAGACGTCGAGTACGACAGCCCGGCCAAAGCCGACGTTGGCAGGTGCAAAGTTGAACTGGAGCGGAACGAAACCACATCCGGCTTTGCGGTTTTCGATCCAAACGGCCTGATCCTGCGTCGCTACGTCGACACAAACAAGGATCGGTATATCGACCAGTGGCGTTACTACCGAAATGGCATTGAGGTCTACCGGGATCTGGACACAGACTTTAACCACAAGGCCGATCAGTCGCGCTGGCTGAACACCCATGGTTCCCGGTGGGGCATCGACAAGGACGAAGATGGACGCATCGAAAAGTGGAAATTTCTATCTGCGGAAGAGGCGTCACGAGTCGCGATCTCAGCCATGATTGATGGTGATGCCGCACAGCTTTCTGCGGTTCTGGTGACATCCGAAGATCTGCAAAGTCTTGGACTGATCAATGAACTTTCCAGCCAGATTCTTCGTCAGGTGCAGGAGCCCGAAGCGGCCATGCGAACGGTGCTGGCCAAATCGCAAACACTCACCAGCAAGTCAAAATGGAATCGATTCGATGGAGCGATGCCGGGCGTCGTTCCTAAAGATGACGGCAAAGCTGCGGAAGATCTGATCGTCTACGAAGGGGCCATGGCGATCGTCGAAACGGGCGGGCAGCACGGGTTTGTGCAACTCGGCGAAATGATGCTCATTGGCAATGTCTGGAAGTTGACTCAGGTTCCTCGGCCAGCGGAAGGCGATTCGATCCAGATCCAGATCGGCGGAATTCTTATGCAGCCGGCGAGTCCGGTCGGCTCAGCGGTCGGACAGGAACTGACACCGGAAATGCAGACGCTGATTTCTCAATTACAGGCTGTTGACGATAAGGCTCCCCCACAGAATGCCCAACCCGTTCAGCTGGTGGAATATCTGCAGCGAAGGACGGCGATTATCGAAAGGATCGTCGCTGCGGCCCGGCCAGGTCAGGAATCGGAGACGTGGACAAAACAGTTGATCAACAGTCTGACGTCGGCACTTCAGGCGGGAGACAAGCAGTCGGGGGTTCGACTTAATCAGTTGCTCAGCAGCCTGAAACAGAATTCACCGAAGTCGAATCTCGTAGCGTACGCCGAGTATCGTCAGCTTTTTGCGAACTACAGCGCCGACATCGGAAAGGCTGCCAGCACGGAGATACAACAGAAGGTTCAGACAACGTGGCTAAGCGATCTCAAGAAATTTGTGACAGAGCACCCAACAGCCGACGACACTCCGGACGCGATTCTGCAGCTCGCGCTTAATGCCGAGTTTGCGGCAAGCCTAGTGGAAGCTCGGCAGTGGTACGGGCAGCTTGTCAGCAAGCACAGTCAATCGCCACAGGGGTTGCGAGCTGCCGGAGCGCTTCGTCGTCTGGATCTGAAAGGCAATCCGCTGATTCTTGGCGGTCCAGATCCGACTGGCCGGCAGATTAACGTGACGAATCTGAAAGGCCGCGTTGTCGCGGTTGTTTTCTGGGCATCCTGGTCGACGCAGTTCGTTTCGGACGTGCCAGTGCTTCGCGCCTTGTACGAACAGTACGGCGACCGCGGATTTGAAATCGTCGGCGTCAATCTCGATCAGGAGCCAACTGATGTGGCAGAATTCGCCAAACAAAGTCGCGTCACCTGGCCTAACATTTTCCAGCCAGGCGGGCTCGATGCGCCACTCGCTCAGCAGTATGGTCTGGTGTCAGTGCCGACGATCTTCCTCGTGGGAAAAGATGGCCGAGTGATTTCAAACGGCCTCACGATCAATGACCTTAAGACGCAACTCGCCGAGGCATTTCGAAAGTGATTTTGACTGACTCGCTTCGGCAGGGGTGTGGTACGTCGGGACGCATCCTACTACCATCGGTCGCGTACGTTTTTATCGGGAAGCGGACCGTCCGCAATCATCAGCCAGTTAATGACCGAGCAGATTCATGTGCGGAATTGCAGGTCTAAGCTGGCATCATCCTGAGCGGCTTCCCGACATTGCCGAAGTCCGTCGCATGGTCGATGTGCTTTCTCATCGCGGCCCCGACGACTCTGGACTTTATCATTCCGAAATCGGACTTCTGGGTGACCGCGAACATCGCCGTTCAAACGAAGGTGACCGAGTCGGGGATGAGCGTGGCGCGATGCTGGGGCATCGCCGGCTTTCGATTATCGACCTCTCCGGCGGTCGACAGCCTATATCGAATGAGGATGGGTCGGTCTGGATCGTCCTTAATGGTGAGATCTTTAACTATCGGGAACTCCGCCGTGATCTTCAGTCACGCGGGCATCGATTCGGCACCGAGAGCGACACCGAAGTCATCGTTCATCTTTATGAAGAGTACGGAGACGACTGCGTGCTCCATCTGCGTGGCATGTTTGCCTTCGCGATCTGGGACAAACGGCGGGTACGTTTGCTGCTCGCGCGAGACCGACTCGGTCAGAAGCCACTCGTTTACCGGAACCACGGTGGTCGAGTCGATTTTGCCAGCGAACTGAAAGGGCTGTTGCAGCTCAACGATTCGCCACGAGAGATCAACCCCGTCGCCATCGATCAGTACCTCACTTATCAGTACGTGCCGCACACTTCTTCAATCCTGAAGGACTATTCCAAACTGCCGCCAGCACACCTGGCCACATTTGAAAACGGGAAGTTCGCCACTCGCCGCTATTGGCAACCGCCTTACGAACCTGGGCGTGTTGAATTTGGAGGCGAGCGGCGGTCCGATGAAACAACGCAGGCTGAGGTCGAGATCGAACTGCGTGAAACACTCACCGAAGCCGTCCGATTACGAATGCGGAGCGACGTGCCGCTGGGTGCGTTTCTGTCGGGAGGAATCGACTCAACAATCATCACCGGGTTGATGCAGGAACAGTCTGACCAGCCAGTTCACACATTTTCGATTGGTTTTCCGGTCGCGAAATTCGACGAACGAACTTTCGCCCGCCAGGCCGCTGAGCATCTGGGAACGATTCATCACGAAAAAGTTGTCGAGCCCTCGGCACTCAGCATCCTGCCAGAACTGATCTGGCATTACGACGAGCCGCTGTCGGACAGCTCGGCCATCCCGATGATGTACCTTTCGGAGATGACTCGCGAATTCGTCACGGTCGCGTTGTCCGGAGACGGAGCTGACGAACTGTTTGCCGGTTACGATCGTTACCGCGCTGTCAAGCTGGCCGCCGCGTTTGACTATTTGCCGAAGCCGTTCCGGTCGCTGTTTGCGTCACGACTCTGGCAGCGTATTCCGGCGTCTGTCGAGCAGAAATCTTTCCGCCGTCGCCTGAAACGTTTCCTTGACGCGATCGGCGAAAGTCCTCAGCGGCGGTACCTCAACTGGATCAACATATTCGATCAGGCTCGTCGTCGGGAAATTTATTCTGACGGCATGCTCGAACAGCTCGGTGATACTGACGCGGCGTCATTTCTTGAAAGTGCTTACGCGGAATGTCCGAGCCGCGACTTCGTGACACAGACAACCTGCGCCGACGTGCTGACTTACCTGCCGTGTGACATCCTGGCCAAGGTTGACATTGCCAGTATGGCTTACGGACTGGAATGTCGCAGCCCGTTTCTCGATCATCGCGTCGCTGAGCTGGCGGCATGGATGCCACTCAGATTCAAACGAAAAGGCAGACAGGGAAAGCAGATTCTGCTCGACACATTCGGCGATCTACTGCCCGCGTCGATTCGGAATCGACCGAAGATGGGCTTCGGAGTTCCGCTCGACAGTTGGTTCCGCAACGAACTTAAACCGCTGCTTTTTGATGTACTGCTCGACCGGAAGTCACTCGACCGAGGGTGGTTCCGTCCGGAGGCCGTGCAGCGACTCGTCGATGAGCACGTGACCGCGAAGTGGGATCACAGTTACCGTTTGTGGAACCTGCTCATCCTGGAACTATGGCAGCAGACGTTCCTGGATCCGAATGTCGCCCCTACCGGTCCCGGTTCGCTGTGAATTACGAGGTTCGCTGTGAATTACGAGGCCGCGCTTCGGTCGGTCTGAATTTCGTGCTGCTCGGCCTCGTATCGATACCCGGCACCGTGGACGGTACGAATAATTCGTGGCGACTTTGGATCGGCCTCGATGCGTTTCCGCAATTGCGAAATGTGCTGGTCGAGCGTCCGGCTGTTTGGGAAGTAGTCCTCACCCCATGCGTGATTGAAGATCACATTTCGGTCCAGAACGCGACCGGCGTTGCGATGCAGCAGTTCGAGAATGTGTACATCGCGGAGACTCAATTCGATGGCGCAACCATCGCGTGTCGCGCGAAGCTCTGCCGGGAAGATTTCAAGATCGTCCATCGTGAACGATGCCGTTGGGTCTGCGCCGCGGGCCACGTGACAACGGCGAGTGACCGCGCGGATCCGGGCAATGACTTCTCGAACGCCGAACGGTTTGACGATGAAATCATCCGCTCCGAGTTCAAAGCCAACGACCTTGTCGATCTCTTCTGATTTGGCACTGATAAAAATGATCGGAATATCGGGATGGATGGCCCGGATAGATCGACAGACGTCGTAGCCGCTTCGGCCAGGCATCATGATGTCGAGGCAGACGAAATCCGGCACACTGGTTTCAAACTGCTCCATCGCGGCTGCCCCGTTGGCTGCCTGGACAACCTGATAGCCCTCGGAAGCCAGCACTTCGGCAAGTCCCTGTCGAGTGAGTTCGTCATCTTCTGCGAGTAATACTTTCATGCCTCACACACCTCGTTAGAAACTCGCAGTTCGACCGAAAATCGGGCACCGGTTTTACTGTCCATCATCGTTAAGTCACCCCCGTGGAGCCGGGCCAGATCACGAGCAATGCTCAATCCGATGCCGGTGCCCGCTGCGTCTTCCAGGCGACTCGACACTCGCACAAATGGTTCGAAGACGGTCCGTTGCATCGACAGCGGAATTCCTGGCCCGGCGTCTGACACGATGACGCGCAATGTTGAGTCGTCGCGGCAGGTCTCGATCTTCAAGAGCTTTCCGTCAGCCGCGTATTTTTCAACATTGCTGATCAGGTTAACGAGAATCTGCTCGACGGCATCCGGGTCGATCATCATCGGCTGCTCGACGTCAAGATTCAGTTCTGTCTGAATTCCAAGCCGCGACAGATTCGGCCTGAACTGCTCGACTACTCGTCGTACAAGCTCGTCAGGCGATGCAGGACGAGGCCGTAGAATCAGTGCGTCTCGCTGCTGTCGACCGAAAGTCAGAACGTTACTGATCAGACGGCTGAGACGCTGGCTTTCAGAAATGATAACTCGCAAACGATCGACGGACTTGCCACCCGTTGATGGTTCCAGATTCTCCAGGTCGTCCGCCAGCAGATCGGCATACATGCGAATGTTGGTGAGCGGTGTTTTCAATTCGTGAGAAACCTGATTGACGAAGCTGACTCGTTGAGACGCCTGCCTGACTTCACGCGAATATTCACGCCAGAAAACGGTGACCAGCACTGCTAGAGCCCCGGCCACGGCGCCAATCCCTGAAGCCAGCTGAAACGCTGTCCCGCGACGGGCTCCGGCCAGCAGCGAGTCCGGGACAAATGCCTGAAGGCGCCACGAAGTCAGCGGTGACGAAACTGCGGTCTCTGTAAGTGACATGCTTCCGTCGGGAGGCTCGAACTCACCCCACTCGTACATGGACTGGCCCATCGAGTCGATCAATCGAAACCGGGCCGTTGTTGCGACGGAAGCTCCGTCGTGTTGCCGACTCATCGTTTCCGGCAACGCCGCGATCAGGTCAGCCATCCAGCGACCACGCTCGATGAACAGCCCCACAACGGTTCCGTCGCTGCGGCGTTGCCAGTAAATCAGGTGAACTCCGCGGCCCCAGTACCATGCATGCCAGCCTTCATCAGCACCCCCTGGCGTGGCAGATAACGATCCTCTTTCTTCATTGCGAGTCGGCAATGCTGCACCGGCCTGTTGCTTCTTCTGCACAGAATCTGACTGACCGGTCGAAACGTGAATCAGATCGCGATCTCGGATCAGCTCCTGAGCTTCGTGCAGAAATTCACGTTCGGTCAGATTCAAATCTAAGTTGGAATCCGGATGAAGTACGGAGCCGACGTTGTCGAGAACAAGTACTTGCCTGAGTTTGGGGGTTCTGCGAATCAAAGCCCGGATACTGTCTGGGTTCGATTCGACCTGGCGAGCTGTGTTCCGCAATTCAATCGAGGTTGACTCAAAGTGTCGACTGACTACTCCGTCGATGTCGTGCAGCTGAGTTGCGAAGACTTCTTCAAACCGTTGCTTAAGTGCCGCTTCATCGTCTCGAGCCACGCGCACCCCGAGCCAGGTCAGCCCGCCAAGCGGCAGAACAACGATCAGCATCAAGAGAATGAACGATTTGTTTTGCACGAGGTTTCCACGATGCCGGCAACTTCAGCCGTTCAAAGCGTAAACGGCAGCGCGAGCCGAGTCACTCGTGCTGCCGCTCGTTGGGCTGGCCGCAAAGTCCTTCTACTTCCGTAATGGTGTTTCGCTGGCAGCTTGTTTATCGGCGGGGCTGAGGAGCAGCGGGTTGCTTCTGCGGTGTCGGAGATTTTTGAACCTGTTCCGGAGTCTGCTCTGGCAAGGCTCCATAACTTTGCTGCGTTTCAGTGACGTACTGTTCGAGACGCATTGCTTTGCGGGAACGTGCCCATCGAGCGTCGTCCAGATTCCTGGACTGAATCGTGTTGAGATTGCATGCGGCATCAAGCTGCATCGATCCAAGATCTGCTGCGTACTTTTTCAGGTAGTCAGCGTTTTGAAGGAGCAACTGCCGAGCCGCATTGATGTCGCCCTTGTCGCGCAGAATCGTCGCCGCCTTGTTTCGCTCATTGGCGAACAGCAGAACGCCAGCTTCAAGGACATCGTTATTGACGCTGGCGGCAACGATTTCGTCCGAGTGGCTGAAGTTGACGCTTGCTTTGCCAGCCAGCTGGTCGGTGCTGCGCGTCAGCATGTTGTCATAGGCCACGTTCACTTTTGCAATGTCGCGTGCCTTGCCTTCTGGAGATGCAGGGACGTCGACTTCCAGAACCAGAAACTTTTCCTGCCCGCTGTAAAGTTGTGTCAGCGTTGCAAAGACTTTCTGCCCAGTGATTTCTGCCTGGTTGCCGAAGACTCGAACGGGACGGACGCCTGCTGCCACGTCGATCATAATGGTGACTTCCTGGGCGACGACCGACAGAACTGTGTTGAATTCTCTGGCGAAGAACTCGGCAATCTGAGTTGGATCCTCAATAAAGACATGGTTGCCGCCGCTGCTGCTGGCGAGGTTGACCATCAGGTCTTCGTTGTAGTCAAGGCCCAGGCCCATTGCCGTGACCGAGATGTTCTCTTTCTTGAGCGACGCTCCCAGTGAACCAAGTTCGCTCGGGGCGCTCGGTCCAATGTTTGCCAGTCCGTCTGACAGCAGAATGATTCGATTGACACGTTCCCGGTCAATGAACTTTCTCAATTCAGCCGCCGCTTTGCTGACTCCTGCAAACAGAGCTGTTCGCCCACCTGGTTGCACCTGGGCAATCTTTTTACAAACGGCATCCTTGTCCGTCAGTTTCGTAGCAGGGACAAGTACCTCGACCGTCGAGTCGTAGACGACGACCGAGACAATGTCGTTGGCGTTGAGCCGGCGGACGGCCTGAATCGCAGCCTGTCTGGCCTCCTCAATTTTTCGTCCGTTCATGGAGCCGGACTTATCGAGTACCAGAGCAACGTTCACGGCGACACGTTCCGTCGTCACCGGCATTCTGAAGCCTTCAAGGCCAACTTTAAGAAAGGCCGTTTGCTTCTGGTCGGACTTCAGAACGGGGTTCGACATGGCCACGCTGAGTGACACCTGACTGGCGTGAGAGGCTGTCGACAACGAAACACTCAACGCGACAGTTGCTGCGAGAATTTGACCGGTTCGACTCATGACACACCTCCAGGAGTTCAGAAACACCTCACTGACCATACGTGGTCAGCAGAACCGCGGACAACGTCAGAAGACAGTTTGACTGACGCGACGTGGTGAGTATTTAACCTGACGTCGACAGACGAGTGGTCAGGGCACCGTCAGAAGTTTGTCAGAAGTTTGTAAGAGCACATCGGAACCTGACAGCGTCCGCACGATGTCGTGCGAGTGGCTGTCAGAAATCAGAATGGTTGAGAAGCGACGGTCATCGTCGACGGTCGTCGCCTGCCAGTCAGCGAAGACAACAGAGAGCGGGGCTATGCTGCGTACAGGAAAATGAAAGGACGCAAAAGCCCACAGGCTTTCCTGAAGACTCGTTTTTACTGCCGTCAGGGCACAACCGCGATGACCGCGACGGCGACGCTGGTGGCACCTGCTTTGCGGAGAACCTTTGCGACTTCGTTGGACGTTGTTCCCGTTGTCAGAATGTCATCGACGATGAGAACTCGTTTACCCGCAAGGTTGTGGTGGCGTCGAATTCGGTAGGCCTTCTGCAGATTTGTCAGGCGTTTGGATCGGGGCAGGCTGGACTGGTCGACGGTCCGTCTTGATTTGCAGACGATTCGGTTGTTGCAGGGAATTTCGAGGCTTTCGGCAATAATTTCAGCCATCGTCAACGCCTGGTGATGAGGTCGCGTAAACCAGTGCAGCCAGTGCTGAGGAATCGGGACGACGACGTCCGGAGCGAACTCGGTGAACAGACTTCGGTGCTCCTTCAGAAGAATCGAGGCGAGCGACGCGGCAAGCGCCTCGGCACCTCTTGACTTGCCGCGGATGCACGCGGTTCTGAGTGCATCGTCGTAGACGCCCAGTCGAATCACTTGATCAAAGCGAAACTGGCGACGGGTGCATGCCGGACACCCCTGCCTGGTGTCGACGTACGGGCCGACCGGCATTCCGCACTTCAAGCAGGCTGATCGTTTGTCGCTCGTGAATTTCCGGCGACATTTTCCGCAGAGACTGATTCGGTCGACGGTTGCTTCGAAGTCGTGTTGCAGGTCGCGCGTGCAGAACGTGCAGGCTGGTGGCAACAAAAAATCGACCAGCGACAAAGCGACGCGCCGAATCGGATTTGAAATTCTGGAGCGGATGAATGAATTGTGATCAGTCGTTTGTGACATCGGTGGCCCGCTTCAACACGGAGTGATCAGGACGAGGTTGGCTCAGTTTCCGAAAGAGTTTCGACGCACTCGCGGACAAGATCTTCGACGCGGATGCCGTCGGCCTGTCCGTCATAGTTAAGTAGAAGGCGATGTTGCAGCACTTCGGCGGCGAAGTGGCGGATATCGTCGAACGCGACGTGGGCTCGTCCAGCGGTTAACGCGAGGACTCGGGCCGCCTTGATCAATGCCTGAGCGGCTCGTGGACTGGCTCCCCAACGCACAAATTTTTGAACGCGTTCTGTGGCGAGGTTGGATTCAGGGTGGGTTGCGAGAACCAGACGGACGGCGTAATCGCGAATTGCTTCCGCCACGACGACCTTGTTCAGGCACTCACGAAGCTGCAGCAGCGAGGCTGCGTTGGCCACGCTGGAAAGTTCGCGGCGGTCCTGGAGGATGGTTCTTTCGACAATGTGGTTCAACTCGCTGCGGTCCGGAGAGGGCACGACGATTTTAAAGAGGAAGCGGTCGAGCTGGGCTTCAGGCAGTGGAAACGTGCCTTCCTGTTCGATTGGGTTTTGCGTGGCCAGTACGAAAAAAGGTTGCTTCAACGAACGAACGGTGCCGGCAACGGTGACGGTGCCTTCCTGCATGGTTTCCAGAAGTGCTGATTGAGTTTTTGGGGTCGCGCGGTTGATCTCGTCGGCCAGCAGGAGCTGAGTGAAAATCGGGCCTTCACGAAACTCTACCTTGTAGCGCCCCTGATCGTCGGTCGACATCACGTTCGTGCCGAGAATGTCGGCTGGCATGAGGTCCGGCGTGAATTGAATTCTTCGGAACTCCAGATCAAGCACTTGCGAAATGGCTTTGGCGAGTTCCGTTTTGCCCAGCCCCGGGACGCCCTCCAGCAGCACGTTGCCACCACAGATCAAAGCGGTCAGCGTGGCTTCGATGACGTGCTCCTGCCCGACGATGGCTTCAGCAACGGACTTCATGAGTCGGTCGAACGTGTCGCGAAAGTCTTGTGTTTCGGTGAGATGATCTTCGTGGCTCGTCATCAGGAATTTCCATCATGTTGATCGTCAGGTTGAGAACCGGCATCTTCCTGTTGTTGCCGTTTGATGGCCAGTAACTTTGCCAGGGTAGTGCTTTGAGCATCTGCCGGTTCATTCTTCTGAGGAAGTTGACGAGGTGTCGGTTCGGCGGAACCGGTGGTGAGGTGTGATGGCGGTTGCGTGCGTTGCGGGATCGAAAGCTCTGAACGCGACGACTCCAGCTGAGAATCCGTTTGCTGCTTCGTGACGAGCAGCGAACCGAGTGTCGACTGTTGAATATTCGTCCTGCGTCGAAACAGCGAGTTCCGAATGAGCGACCAGTCGAGATGGACTCGTCGAACGCCGACATCGATCGGCAGCAGAATCGCGAGCGTGATCAGCAGCCAGTCAAAAACGGGCCGAGTCGACGACCTGGGAAGTCGATCACCGAAGACGTCATCCGCAGGGCTGTTAATGGTGAGAAGCTGGCCGCCGGTTCGTTCCTGAATCTGCCTGAGCATGATCGGGTCGGAGCGAAACCGCAGGTACTCGGCCGAGTACGAAACGATGAATCCGCCGGTTGTCGTTTCAGTGCGGCCGTTGCCGCTGCCCAGAACGATGACCTGATACTTTCCCTGGCCAGGCAGAGGGAGCCTTGCTTCGTATCGCTGCGGGCTGACCTGTTGCAGACTTAGTGTCGCTGAGAAGTTGTCGGGGCCGTTGACGATTGCGGCGAGTTCAGTGAAGCCTCCGTCTGGCCGCTGTGCACTATCAGAGAAATCTTCCGCGACGATGACCGCTTCGCCGCTCGAAATGTGTGTCCAGAGGCGAAGTTGTGCCGTTTTCCGGACACGCGACAGGCTGGTCATCAGTTGCGAAATGGCTGAGTCGAAATTCTGCCACCTCAGCCAGTCTCGCCCCCATCGGGTGGTCAGGTCCGAGGTGAACGCGGCGGTTGAACCGAGGCCGTACTTCCAGCGGGCGAGGATCGGCGCCGGCGCGGCTGCTGTCGTGGCAGAATCGGTTTCAAGGTTGGATGCCAGCAGAACCGACTCCGCGCGCGGCTTTAGGGTGGTGAGCACGTAACCGTGAAGCGGCGGTGTCTCGTCGAGGCTGTTCAGCAGCGAGGAGGGAGTACCGGGCTGAGGCGAGATCGTCGTTTCCTGAATCATCGAACGCTTCAGAGTGCGGGCTTCCTTGACAAAAATGGCCGGAAGCTCGGCAGGATTGTTCGGCGTGTAAGCTGTGCCGCCGGTTGCGTCGGCGATTCGTTTCATGGATGCCGTGTCGGATTCGCCATGCGGAGAAACAGTGACCGTTGACACTGTGATCTTTGCCTGTTGAAACGCGTCCAGAAGCTGGTTGGTTGGAGCGGACGGGTCTCCGTCAGAGATGATCAGCATGCGTTTGATTGTGGCGTCGCTCTGGTTCAGCCCGGCCAGCCCCATTTCCATCGTGGTGGCAAAGGTTGGCATGTCGCCGATTCTCGCGCGGTTAACCAGCGTGACAAGTCGAGGAAAACTGGCCGCAGGCGTCAGTCGAAACAGCCATTGTTCAGCGTCGGATTCTTTGTCAAAAACGAGCACTCCGACTTCGTCATGTCCTGAGAGGACTCGAATCGCCTGGTTCGTGATCCGCTTTCCCCACGTGTTTCCGTCGGCAAATTCGCACGTGTGAAGGATGATGACCAACGCACCTTTCTGAAGGAGTTCCTGCTGCTCAATATCCATCGACACTGGGAGAACCTCTTCGACAGGCGTCCGGTGATACCCGCCCGGTCCGAAACTGTCCGGCCCGCCGACCATGAGAAACCCGAGGCCGACATCGCGCACGGCGTTCTGCAGCGCTCGCAGCTGCGCCGGCACAAACGCGTTCACGGGTACGTTCACGAAGACGATGCTGTCGTAAGGCATCAATGCGAGGGGGCTGTCCGGAAATCCGAAAGCGTCCTGCTGCTCGACGATTCTTCCATCACGCCGCATTGACTCCGCCAGCGGCTGCCACTCCCGTGAGTCGCCGCCCGGAGCGGTGACGATGAGAATTCGACCTGTTCCTTCAACAAAGAGAAAGTTTTCGGTGGCGTTGTTCTGCGAAAGATTGTCAGAACCGTCAGGTACTTCGATCGCGGCCTGGTACTCGTAGTAGCCTGGCTCGTCGACACGAACCGGCAACGAGAATTGATTCAACCCTGGTCGAAGCGCGACGGCACTCTTCGCCAGGACTCGACCGTTTTCCCGCAGCACCAGCGTGCTCGTTGTTTCGCCAAGCGATGAAATCAGAATCGACGCTTCGTAGTCCTGTTCAAGCTTCACTTGCTGCGGCAGTTCCAGACGCTCGACCCAGACTTCGTTTTCGTACTGATAATTGACCGGCAGAACGTCGACGGAAATGCCGCGTGCCTGCAATTCGTCGAGGCGACTGGTGACGTTGCCTTCGGTCGATGTCCCATCGGTAATCAGGACGATTCGCCCGTTGTTTTCAGCGGGGATCATCGCGGCGGACATCGAGAGCGCTTCGGACAGGTTTGTCGCGTCGCGCCGGACCTGCGAGGTGACGACTCCATCAAACGGAAAGGTGATGCGCGGCGGCAATTCCACGACGGCTTCGGCTCCGAAAAGAACGAGACCCGCTTCGTCAGCGGCTGGTTTTTCAGAGACTTGCCGAGCCACGAATTCCAGTGCCGAATCGACAGCCGCAGTGCCGACCGAATCAGAAACATCAACGGCGTAGACGACCGAGAGAGTTTCGCTCGTCCTGACCGCTCGCGGTTCCGCGAGCGCGACGATAAATCCCGCCGCCATGACGAAACGAATCCACAATGCCGTATTTGCTCGCGCTGGAGAAAGTCCCGTCGCTCCGGCCAGAAACATCCACCAGATCCACACGGGAGCAATCGTCAGAAAAAAAGCTTGCGGACGAACGAACAGGACGAAGCCAGCAAGTTCCAGAGCGACACAGCCGCCGCCGAAGATCGCAAGAAAAAGAGCGATCGGTAGCAGATCGCGCCTTCGCAGCGGTCGTCGCGGTGACGGGAAGGCTGTACGGAAAACGTCGAGAGCAGTCAACGTTGCAGCTCCACCAGTCGACGGTTGCCAGTATCGGCGACAACGATGCGACCAGTCGAATCGACGGCCAGTCCCCACGGCGTTGAGAACTCGCCGACTCCGTGGCCGGTGGCACCGAACGTCCCCAGAGTATTGCCGTGCAGGTCCAGTTGTGTCACTCGATTGCCGCCATACTCAATTGCGAAAAGGTCACCGCCGGTGCCGGCAGACAGGTCGTAAGGATAGTGAAGTCGAGGTCGGTCGGCTTCTGGACCCAGCACCCTGACAAACTGGCCATCGTCCCGAAACATCTGAATGCGATTGTTGATGGCATCGGCAACGTACAGCAGGCTGTCATGCCAGACGATCCCCATGGGCCGTTGAAACTGGCCATCGTCGGTCCCGAAACCACCAAAGGCGACCACGAAGTTGCCGTCGACGTCGAACTTCTGCACGCGATCGTTGCCGCCGTATTCGCAGACGTAGTAGTTGCCGAGAGAATCCTGAGTGATCGCCGAAAGGTAAACGAACTGCCCCGGTTGCTCGCCCAGTTCGCCGTGCATCGTCAGAACGTTTCCGTCGCGATCGAAGAAAACGACGCGGTGATAATGAGTGTCCGCGATGCCGATTCGACCATCCTGAAACAGACAGATTCCTTCCGGGTTGCCGACGTCACTTTCCGGCATGGACCAGTGACGTTTCACCGTGCCGGCACCATCGAACACAAGAATTCGACCGGCATCGTCGAGAACAAACAGGTCGCCGTTTGAATCAAACGCAAGCCCTCGCGGAGCGGGAATCTGTGGGCCTGCTGCCGGCATTGACCAGTGGCTGATCCTGCTGACTGCGATTCGTGGCGCCGTTGAGACCACCTCGCCGCAGCCGGAACAGGCCAGCGCAGTGGTCAGCAGGAAGGGGAAAGTGGTGAGCCGAGTGAGCTGCTGCATTGGTCCGAGTTGGCTCCGCCAGAATTAAAAAGTCGCCAGCGGTTGGAAACGAAAACTCGTGGCGAGGTTAGACGTTACGGCAGCCGGATTCAAAATGTCCTGATTAATGTCTCGATTGTTGAATTGAGGCGTTTATGACACGGCCCGGTTAAATCCCTCGGTGACGAAGGCCGCTGCTGGATGACTGGAATCCGGCGGTGACAAAGTCCGGGGCGAGTTCGGATGTGGCTGCGGGGAAGCCATCGATTGAGGTCAGCATAATCGGGCCGCGACTTTGGGCCAGTTCCGCGATGGCGTCGGCCAGGGCAAGCGTTGATGACTGCGATTGTTGAGCTGTCTGACGAAACGTCGTCAGGGAGTCGAAGTTGCGGTTCAGATAGCCGATGGCGATTCCGCCTTGAACGACAACAAACGCTCCCGCCGATCGTTGCGGTTTCGTCGCTTTCTCAGTAGCCAGACCGGGCCAGGGGACGACGGTGCCAAACGGATTAGCGGGGTCGACCGCCGACAGCATGACGGTGCCGGACTTTGTCGAATTGTCCGATGTCGCCAGATTTCTGAGTCGTTCATCGGCTCCCGGAGCTGCAAACTGAGCGGCGCCGAGTCCCTCAATAAAGTAGCCTCGACGGATTTGCCCGGAGTCTTCAAGGGCACGCAGAATCGGGTACACGGCTGAGAAGCCGCCGGCAAAGTTTTCGGCCGCGACGGATTCGCGAGTGACGATGCCCATTCGGTCGAGCAGTTGCCGCACCTGCTCCATTTTCCGTTCGGTGGTCGAGAGGGACTCATCTGACGGCGCGACGAGTGACCAGCGACCTTCGGTGCCAGGCAGCAGTGCTGTCCGTTGAGATCGCATTCGGCCGGAACGTCGGGAGGAAGATCTTCTGCCGGACGGTGTTTGACCGGTTCGCGAACGGGTCGAGGAACTGGAAGTTCGATGAAGTGACCGAACCGGTGCCAGTGTGTCGTTGGTGACCTCGCCGTTCCAGACGAGTCTCCACAAGGCGTCAAACACGTCGTTCCGGAATCCGCCGATGCTGGCGTGGATTGCGCCGAAGAAAACCGCTCCGTATGAGGAGAGAAATTCGCGGATCTGGTCGGCTGTCTGGTCGTCAGGGTGCTCTGTCTCGTTGTCGTGCGACGGACGCAATTGCTCGAAGGCGTCCGCCAGAAACAGAGCGATGCGACCGTCGTTGTTGCCGAGCGTTCCGCAGCCCTGCCAGATAACTTCTCCCGCCGAGCAGAGTTCGTCCAGCTCGCCCGGTCGATATTCGGGGAGCCGTGCCGGAAGGATGTCGCGTTCGAGGCACGACGCCGGGAGCGGCAGGCCCTGAAGCTGCTCGACGACGTCGAGCAATGCTTCTGTACCTTTCCGACGCCGACCGATGCCGTGCCAGTCGATCAGGAATCGCGAGCACGCATCAGCAGAAACGGGTTTGATCTGCTCCCGGACTCGCGCCAGCGATCGTTGTTTCAGAGTTCGCAGGACGTTCGCGTCGCACCACTGCCTGGCCACGGAGTTGCCTGAAATTGTGTCGGCTGTTGTGGTCGCTGCGGGGGCGTTGGAAAAGTTGCCCACGATGACTCGGCCCGTCTGTGAAAGTTCGATCAACGTTGCCAGTACCGAGTCTGGATCGATCCCGAATCGGTGACAAACATCATCAACAATGAACGGTCCATGAGTTCTGGCGAAGCGGGAGACGAGATCGGCGAGCGGCGAGACAACTGGATCGAGTAATGCTTTTGCGATTCCCTTTGGCAGGGCTGTATTCAACGCGTCGCGGTAGCGGGATGCATCCTCGACAGCGATCAGCCGTTGTTCGTCGGCAATTTTGATTTCGATGATGCGGCGCTGGCTGAGCAGTTCGGCGGTCCATTGAACAGGACCGTCGCCGCTGGCGTCAGCCTTGCACCGTTGAGCAATCTCTTCTCTGGAAAGGTCGCCGAGATGCAGCAGCAAATCGTGGAGACCGTCGGCGCTTCGGACCGGATACCGGGTGTCGACACGCTGTAACTCGCTACGCAAGTGACGCAGGACGTCAAGGTCAAGGAGTTGGCGATAGTCGACCTCGCCGAGTAGTTCCTGAAGTTGCAGATGGTCGATGGCCAGAGCCTGCGCTCGACGTTCGGCGAGCGGTGCGTCGGCGTCGTAAATGAAATTGCCGGTGTAGGAGAACAGGACGGCGGAGGCAAAAGGCGACGGAGTTTCCGTTTGAACATGCCGCACGGCGATGGAATTTTCCTGCACGCCGGTCAAAAGAGTCTTCAGGCCAGGCAGATCGAACACGTCGCGCAGACATTCACGATAAGTTTCCAGCATCATCGGAAAACCGGGATACCGGGCCGCGACAGTCAGCAGGTCTGCGGATTTTCGACGTTGCAGCCACAGCGGCGTCCGTTTGCCGGGTCGGTGGCGCGGCAGCAGTAACGCTCGTGCAGAGTTCTCGCGAAAGTGCGAGGCGAACAGGGCGGTCGTGCTGAGTTCCCGTACGAGGATATCTTCGATCTCGTCGGCGGCTGGAAAGAGCAGGGCGGTGGATGGAAATTCGTCGGCGGCGGGAAGGCGGAAGATGATGCCCTCGTCCGACCACATAACGTCGACCTGTCCGTTGGAAGCTTCGCGCAGACGGCTGACGATGGCTGATGCCAGCGGCGCGTGAATGCGTGCGCCGAATGACGACAGGACGACGATTCGCCAGTCGCCGACTTCGTCGACACCGGCTTCGATAATGATCGTGCGGTCGCTGGGGATCTCGCCGGTCGCTTCAATCTGAGCTTCCAGGTAATTGAGCAGGTTCTCGGCGGCCTGGTCGGCGAGGCCGTGATGTTCGATCAGTTGAGTAAGTGCGCCCTCGCGGTCCATGTCGAGCAGTCGGCGAGCCAGCGAACCGATCGCCTGACCGAATTCGAGAGGTCGTCCTGGACCTTCTCCCCTCCAGAATGGCATACGACCGGGTTCGCCGGGAGCCGGTGTGACGAGCACTCGGTCCTGCGTGATTTCGATCACTCGCCAGGAAGACGCTCCCAGTAGAAAGACATCGCCGGGATGAATTTCGTGGACCATTTCTTCGTCGAGTTCTCCGACCCGGCTGTTGGCCTCTCCTTCGTTGCCGAGCAGAAACACGCCGTACAGTCCGCGGTCCGGGATCGTGCCAGCGTTGAGGATCGCGACGCGCTGCGAGCCGGAACGCGGGGAAAGTTCGCCGCTGATCCGATCCCAATTGATGCGGGGACGGAGTTCGTAGAATTCGTCGGACGGATACCGACCGGACAGAAGGTCGAGCACTCCTTCAAATGACGACCTCGGCAGATCGGCAAACGGGGCACTGCATTGCGCAAGCCGATACACCGTGTCCGCAGAAATCGGCCCTTCGGAAACGATTGCCACAATCTGCTGAGCAAGGACGTCGAGAGGATTTCTCGGATAGAAAGTCTCTTCGACTTCTCCCTTGAGCATTCGATCCGAAGCGGCAGCGCAGGCAAGAAGGTCACCTCGGTAACGGGGAAAAATGATGCCTTTCGAAACGGCTCCGACGGAATGACCCGATCGACCAATCCGTTGCAGGCCGGAAGCGATCGACGGCGGAGCGGCAATTTGAATCACCAGATCAACTGCCCCCATGTCGATGCCGAGTTCCAGGGACGACGTCGCCACGATCGCCGGCAACTGACCCTGTTTGAGTCGAGATTCGATATCGAACCGAGCATCCCTGGCCAGCGAACCGTGATGCGCGAGCGCGATTTCTTCGCCAGCTTCGTCGTTGATCGATCCGGCAAGTCGTTCGGCAAGACGGCGGCTGTTGACAAAGATCATCGTCGAGCGGTACGACCGGATCAGCTCGACCAGTCGCGGGTGAATCGCGGGCCAGATGGAAGCGATGCCTGGCTGTGGATCCCGCTGGAGAGCCCGGCCTGTCTGCTTTTTCGGTTGAGCCTCGGCCAGTCGCGACATGTCTTCGACCGGGACTTCGATGGTGATGTCGAGCTGCCGTTTTCTGCCCGCTTCGACAATCGTGACGTTTCGCGGTTGGATGGCCGAGGGATTTTCCGAATCGTTGATTGCCGGTTCAAAGTCGGCGCCGCCGAGCAGTCTGGCAATTTCGTGAAGAGGGCGTTGTGTCGCGGACAAACCAATTCGCTGCGCGGCCGGACGGTTGGGGGCTGTTCGGCGTCGCAATTCTTCGAGCCGCTCCAGAGTGACGAAGAGGTGCGAACCTCGCTTCGACGCGACCACCGAGTGAATTTCGTCGATGATCACCGTGTCGACGTTGCGAAGAATCTCTCGCGCTTTTGATGTCAGGATCAGATAGAGCGATTCGGGAGTCGTGATCAGAATGTCGGGCGGCGTTTTCGCAATCCGGCGGCGGTCGGCGGGATCGGTATCACCACTGCGGATGGCGACCGTTGGTAACTGGTAAGGGATGCTGGCGGCCTCAGCGGCTTGCTGGACGCCTTGTAAAGGCCGCTGAAGATTTCGTTCGACGTCAACGCCCAGTGCTTTGAGTGGAGAAATGTAGAGCACCGACACGCCTCGGTTTTCGCCGGTGGAATCGGCTTCGAAACTGACCTGGAAATTTCGATCAGCACACACGCGTTCAAACATCAGCCGGTTGATTGTGACCAGAAAGGCAGCCAGCGTTTTACCGGACCCTGTCGGCGCCAGAAGAAGCGTGTGGTCACCGCGTTTGATAGCCGGCCAGGCTTCGAGCTGCGCACGAGTCGGCTCGCCCAGCTCTTCCGAGAACCATTGATGGACGATTGGATTGAAGAAGTCGAGCATCGAATTCGGAGCACGCGGGACAGGGCGATGGCGACCAGCCGTGACTCAACATTCGGCGGTGCGATAACCGAAGGAGTATAGGAAGGTTCGTGCAGCAACGTCGCGGTCGCTGGAAGTTTGAGGTGCCGATGAGAGTGTTTGTGGACTCTGGACGGATTTGTCAGTCGGAACGAACTGCGAACTGAATCCGGATGTCTGTTGCGTTGCCGGTGCCGTTTAAGGCGGACGCCGGTGACGATATCATGCGTCACAAAAGCGTTAGCCCGGAATGAAAGCGGAGCTGCGGAACGCTCCTGTCCTGACAGAAAAGACTGCTCGATGCCCTGGGAAGCCTGGTTTACGGTTGGAGTTGTCTTTCTACTCATTGTCGGCCTTGCGCGGAACTGGGGTCCGCCGGATCTGCTGGCTCTGGGCAGCCTGACTCTGTTGATCGTTGTTGGCAGACTGAGCGGTTCGGCGCTGCTGCCGGCTCCTGAAGAGGCCATCGCGAATTTTGGCTCGACCGCTCTGGTTACGGTCGGCGTTTTATTTGTCATTGTTACGGGGCTGACTCAAACCGGAGCGATGCTGCTTCTTACTCAGCGTTTGCTGGGCCGGCCCAGGTCAGAGATGCAGGCTCAGCTTCGATTGTTGCCGCCGGTTGCGGCGCTGAGTGCCTTCCTGAACAACACGCCGATCGTCGCGATGTTTCTGCCGGTTGTGGATGATCTTTGCCGCAAGACAGGTCTGAGTCAGTCGCGGTTGTTTCTGCCGCTCAGCTATGCGGCAACGTTTGGCGGCCTGTGCACGCTGATAGGCACCAGTACCAACCTGATTATCAACGGGGAGATCGCTCGCACGGGCTTGAAACCGCTCGGCATGTTCGAGCTGGGCTGGGTGGGAATTCCGTGTGCCATCGCAGGGATGATCTACGTTCTGCTGTTCAGCCGAATTCTTCTGCCGGATCGGCGGCCGGTGATCAGTCTTAGTGATGACCCGCGACAGTACACGGTCGAGATGACGGTTCAGCCGAGTGGCCCATTGGTCGGTCAGAGTGTCGAAAAAGCCGGGTTGCGGCATTTGCCGGGGCTGTTCCTGGCGGAGATCGCGCGGGGTAGTGATGTGATTCCCGCCGTCGCTCCGACGGAGAAACTTCAGGCGGGAGACCGGCTGGTCTTTGTCGGGATCATCGAATCCGTGGTCGATCTGAAGAAAATCCGGGGCCTGGTTCCGTCGGACGGGCAGGTCGCGAAGGTCGACGTTCCGGCGACTCAACGATGCCTGATCGAAGCTGTCGTTTCGAACCGCTGCCCGCTGATCGGCAAGACAATTCGCGACGGCCAGTTTCGATCGACCTACAACGCAGCCGTGCTGGCGATTGCTCGAAGCGGCGAGCGGATAAACGCCAAGCTGGGCGACGTCGTTCTGCAGCCAGGCGACACGCTGCTGCTGGAATCGCATATGGCGTTCGAGCAGCAGCAGCGGAATTCGCAGGACTTTTTTCTGGTAAGCAGTGTGGAGAATTCGGCTCCCATTCGTCATGGTCAGGCGGGGCTGGCACTTGGAATTATGGTGCTGATGGTCGTTGTGGTGACGATCGGCGCGCTGGACATCATGACGGCCGCACTGGTGGCTGCCGGTCTGATGGTGGGGACTCGCTGCTGCACAGGTTCTGAAGGTCGCCGTAGCGTTGATATTTCGCTTCTGCTGGTGATCGGTTCGGCGCTCGGGCTTGGCAAAGCGATGGAGACCACCGGAGCCGCCGAGACAATTGCCGAGGCGCTGATCAACCTGGCTGGCAGCAATGAACGAGCGGTTCTGGTCGCCATCTACTTCGTCACGGTGCTGTTTACCGAGCTGATCACCAACAACGCCGCCGCTGTGCTAATGTTTCCGATCGCTCTGGCAGCCGCCAGGAAACTGGGAGTCGACGACCCCAGACCGATGATTGTGGCCGTGATGATCGCGGCGTCGGCAGCGTTTGTGACTCCGTTCGGGTATCAGACAAACCTCATGGTCTATGGCCCCGGCGGGTATCGATTTTCCGACTACGTCCGCTTCGGCCTGCCGTTGAGCCTGATGTTCATGACGATCTGCGTCATTCTGGTTCCGCTGATCTGGTGAGTTTGCGGATTCGCAACCCATATTGTCGCGAAATTGGCTCGATCCTATTCTTCGCTCGAATCTCACGTCTGGAACGTTCACATCCCGGAGTGAGGTTGAACCGGGTCGCATTTTGTTTGGCATACCCACGGAAAGGACTCCGATGCCGACTGCCGTTGCCGAGAATCAACTCACCGATCCAGACTTCTGGAATAAAAAATACGTTCCGAAAACGTCTGGAGCGTTCAACTGGCTGAAGCCGCTGGTCCGACGAAAACGCCACCGGATGCTTGCCGGGCTAATGGATCAAATGGGCAAGCCTGCTGGCGATATCCTGGAACTCGGATGCGCTCCCGGCGAAGCGCTGCTGCACCTGCACACCGTGCGACCGCAGCACCAGTTGCACGGTATCGATTATTCCGAAGTCGGCATGAAATCGGCTCAGGAATTTCTTTCTCGGCAGGGTGTCCAGGCGACGATCCATTTCGGAGACTTTCGCGACGTCGAGCTTCCTCAGAAGTTCGACATGGTGATGTCTTTCGGGTTGATCGAACATTTCGACGACCCGGTGCCGGTCATTCGAGATCACGCTCGACAGTGCCTTCCTGGCGGTCGAGTTGCGATTACGGTGCCCAACTTCGCGACCCCCGTAAATCGATTCCTGATGAAGCATGTCGATCCGCCGGGTTACGCCGGTCACAACCTGGCGATCATGAACTGCGACGCGCTGCGGGCAGCATTCGAAGCTGCCGGTCTGAAGAATGTCAAAGTGGGCGCCGCACAAGGTCCGAGAATCTATCCCGGTGGTGATCGCAGCCTGCTTGTCGGTCGAATCAATCGGTTCGTCTCAAAATTCTGGAACCTCGCTGCCTGCATCTGCCCGATCAACGCCCCGTGGAACTACACGTTGTGGGCCGTTGGGCAGGTGCCTGACGAAGGCTTGCAGACTGCGGACAACAAGGCCGCCTGATTGTCGAAGGTTGCGCTTCGTCGGCCAACGCTGCGATTTTCAATCAGCATGATCGTCGGCCTCTTCCAGTCGATAGAAAAATGGACGTTGCCGGTCGTCATTCGTCAGAAGTCGCCGAGTACTTCGTCATTCTGCATGGAACCCAGCGCGGCGAAGAGTTTCTTATCGATCGAGTCTGCAATGAAACGAATTGCCCCGTCGGCAAGTCCGACGTGAACGCCGCCGACATGTTCGCTGGCGGGTTCTTCGTAGAAGTTGCTGTTCGGACCTCGGCAGGCGTTGCTGCACGTTGAAAAGATCGTTGGAGAACCGCCAATGGCCCAGCCGTCCTGGCTGAAGTTGCCCGTCCCAATATCCAGCCGATCGAGTTCCCCGATCATAATCGTGTTGCTCAGTCCGTCCGTAACCTCAGGAATTCGCGTGGCCGAGTTCACTCGGAACATGCCCTTGCAAGGAGCTTCCGGGCGGTTGCCGTTGGCGACTCGCCAGAACTCGTGAGTGCCACAATCGTGGAACCCGTTGCACGCTCCGAGACTTCCGCCGTAGTCGGTGCCGCCTTTGCTCCAGCCTTGAAACATGCGGGCGTCACTTCTGGCATCGTTGCGACGGGACGGGCAGTAGAAAAAGGGGATGTCGGTCTCGCCGACGGCTCGGTTTCCGGACGGACTGAGGCCAAAGTTCCACTGTTCGTAAAGCGTGTTCATCTCGACGTACGGCAGGATCTGCAACATCCAGCTTGTCCCGTGAACGCCGGCCCCCGATTGGGCCTCCGTCCACGAATCCGACGCTCCGTATCCAATGCCCAGGCTGCAGATCACGACAGTCGCCGTCGGATCGACTGTGATGACACCGGCGGGGAATGTCGTGTGAGTTTCTTCGTAGTTGTGCAGGGCAAGGGCCAGCTGCTTCAGATTGTTCTTGCACTGCGCCCGCCGTGCGGCTTCACGAGCCTGCTGAACGGCCGGCAACAACAGGGCAACCAGAATGGCGATAATCGCAATCACTACGAGCAGCTCGATCAGCGTGAATCCACGTCGAGGAATTGCGGGTGTTCTCATGGTGAAGCCCTGGTGATTTGTGGAGCCATGGTCATCAGTTTGAGTCGCTGCGTTCATTAGAACGCGGAGGATATTGAATTCGATCGTTTCAGGTTCCTCGCTGCCTGACGACGGTTGCGACGGAGACAACTGTAGATAGTGGATCGAAACGTGAAACGCCTGCTCGCGACAACAGATTCTCGCTTCGGAGCCATCGTTACAACTGCAACAGCCGGATTCTGTTGCCAGACGTTCGCTTTGTGTCTGCCCGGTCAGTTCAGCGTGGGGGCGTTTCTGGTCTATGATCTGGATGTTGTTGCAGTTTGCGCAGACTCTTCAGTCTGACATTCAGTTTAGACTGCAACGTTTATGACGGTTTGTTCCGGCTTGCGGCCAGCTTGTGAGTGGTTGTTTGTCGAAGCGATGCCTCGAGCATCGAAATCTGGAGAGACGGATCATGCGGGAACGTACTGCGGTGGCGTACTGGCTGTTGCTTTCGATCAGCACTCTGATGTTTGGGATTCTTGGCTCATCGATCGCGGCCGAACCTCAGGCCGCGGCGGACAACGACCGCAAAGCTGCCGAAATGATCTATGGGCTGATGCCCCGTCAGGAAACCGGTGCTCTGGATTTCGTCGAGCAGCATCCCGAGTTCGATGGGCGAGGCGTCGTCGTGGCGATTTTCGACACGGGGGTTGATCCGGGCGTCGTTGGTTTGCAGACAACTCCAGACGGTCGTCCCAAGGTCATCGACATCGTCGACGCAACTGGCTCGGGTGACGTCGACATGTCTAAAGTCGTGACTCCTGAAAACAGTCAGGTGACTGGCCTCAGTGGTCGCGTGCTGAAGCTCGATCCAAACTGGAAACTGTCCGACGGCAAAGTTCGCGTCGGCATGAAAGCCGGCTACGAACTTTACCCGCACGAGCTGGTCGACCGCGTCAAAGAACACCGCCACAAAGAATTCAACCAGAAGCAGCGCAAGCTTGAGAACGAGCTGCACAGCCAGATCGAAAACTTCAGCAAGGACGAATCGAAAGTCGATAAGGCCGAACTCGAAAAGCGGCTCGAAGCGTTGCTCGCTGCCGGCAGAAGCTACACCGACCCAGGGCCGATTTATGACTGTGTCGTTTTCCACGATGGCGAGCACTTTCGAGCGGTCGTCGACACGGATGAAGACGGCGACCTGGCCGACGAAAAGGCGATGACGAACTACCGCGTTGCTCGCGAGTACGCTCAGTTTGACGAAGTGTCACTGCTCAACTTTGGCGTCAACATTTACGAAGGCGGCAAGGTGCTGTCGATCGTCGCGGATGCGCATCCGCATGGAACTCACGTTGCCGGCATTGTCGCGGGCTACTATCCCGATCAACCGGAATGGAACGGCGTTGCTCCAGGGGCACAGATTGTTTCCTGCAAAATCGGCGACACCTACATCGACGGCATGGAGACCGGACAGGCACTGATCCGCGCCACGAAGACGGTTCTCGAAAACAAATGCGACCTCGTCAACATGAGCTTCGGCGAGCCGACCAAGGCTCCCAACGAAGGGCTCATCATTCGGTATTTCGACGAGCTGGTCACAAAGCACGGAGTCATCTTCTGTGCGAGTGCCGGCAATTCAGGACCGGCTTTGTCGACGGTCGGTGCTCCGGGGGGAACATCGTCCTCGCTGATCGGAATCGGCGCCCACGTTTCTCCGAAGATGATGGAAGCTCAGTATGCTCTCCGCGAAACCTTTTCTGACCGACCTTACACCTGGAGTTCCCGCGGCCCGACCTTCGATGGTGACATCGGCGTGAACCTGTTTGCTCCGGGCGGCGCGTTCGCGCCCGTTCCGCAATGGACTCTTGAAAAAAGTATGCAGATGAACGGGACGTCGATGGCGTCGCCAAACTGCTGCGGCAACTTCGCGCTCGTTCTGTCTTCGCTGAAGGCAGAAAAAATCAGCTACAACCAGGAAAGCGTCCGGCGAGCGTTCGAGAACACCGCAAAGTGGATCGACGATGCGTCACCGTGGGCTCAGGGAGCGGGGCTGATTCAAACGCCAGCCGCGTACGAAGCCTTGAAGCGGGACGCTGGTCGAAACGCCGAGCTGTACCGGCTCGAAGCAACACTTTCAGACGGCAATCGCGGAGTTTACATACGCGATCTTCACGACGCGGAAGGCTGGGCATCGCCTCAGGAATACCGAGTGACCGTCAAACCGCTGTTTCATCCCGACGCGACGAGTCAGGAAAAAGTCGACTTTCGAATTCGACTCGAACTGCGCAGCACGGAAGACTGGGTTCAGGTTGGTCCGGAATCGACGCTCTCTTCAGAAGGCGACATGATTTCTGTTTTCGTCGACCCTTCCGGTCTGGAACCCGGTGCCCATTACGCGGAAGTTCAAGGCATTGATCCGGATCATCCAGAACGCGGACCGCTGTTTCGTTTGCCGGTGACGGTGCTTCGAACTGTCCCAGCCATCCAGGAATGGGATGACGAATTGAAAGATGAACTTGAAGACGAAGACATCCCTCACCTGGCCGGTGGCTGGATGGAAGAGCACCTTGAAGATATGTCGCCAGGTCGGATCGAACGTCGATTCATTGCCGTTCCGGACGGAGCTACCTGGGTCGATCTGCGATTCCAGATGGAACCTCACGAAAACGGTGGCCGTTCCCGCATGTTCATGGTCCATGCTCTGCAGGCCATTCCCGGACTAACGAACCGCGACGGAGAAAAGAACAACGTCGTGATTCTCGAACCGGAAGTTCCGAAGGTTGTGAGTTTCCCCGTTCAACCTGGACGCACGATGGAGCTGGCCTTTGCTCAATACTGGAGCAGCCTGGGTGATTGCAATCTGCACTACGAGTTGACCTTTCACGGGATCACTCCCGACCAGCGTGAAGTCCGGCTTCAACCCGGTGATGAAGCGGTGCAGGTCGAAGTTTCAACGCCGCTGCAGTACGAAAAGCTTGCTCCGTCGGCGAAGCTGACTTCGTATCGGCGAATCGTGAAACCGACGTCTGCAAAGATCACTCAACTGGCGGAAGATCGCGACGGGTTTGACGAAGATCGACGCTTCCACCTGCTCGAACTTTCGTATCCGATCGAACAGAAGTCCGACGGTTCGATGACTCCGCGATTCCCGAAAACCGGGGATTTGCTTTACGACTCAGAATACGGTGGGCATGTCTGGGCGATCTTCGAAAACAACGGTCGCCGGGTGGCCACTGACGATATCTGGCCGGGTGCCGTGGCACTCGGCAAGGGCAGCTACACACTGAAACTCTGGCTGCGGCATGACGACCGGTCGAAGCTGGAAGAACTCAAGTCAGCCACGATGTCGCTGGATCGGTCACTCGGTTCGCCGGTTTCGCTTTCTGTTTACTCGACTCTAATCGATGTCATGCAGGACGGAGCGAAGTTCCGCAGCAAGTGGCTCGCCCCCGGACAGAAACAACGATTGTTTGTTTCTAATGTTTCGTCAGCTCCTGGCGGAACGCTGGCGGGGGACATCCTGCTTGGAACGATCACTTACGGTGAAGAAGGAACCCATGACGGGGCAGGGCAGTTGCCCGGTGGCTTCCCGGTGAGCGTCGTTGTTTCGACGGCCCATGCCGTGTCGACTTCTTCCGGCGGCGACGCAGGTAAGTCTTCTGTCGAAAGTTTTGACGAACCGTTGACCGGCGATGCCGCAAAGAATTCCCGAGAGAAACTGAATCGAAAGTTGCGTGAAGCGAGGCTGGAGTTTCTGAACTCGTTGTCGTTGGCTTCGGATCGAGAAGTGTTTGATCGACTGATCGAAGACGCATTGAAAAAAGACGAGAACGATCTCACCGTCCTTGTCGCAAAGCTTCGGAAACTCGACGACGAGAAATCACGGAAGGAGCGGCTCGGCGAAGTTGTCGAAGCGGCAGACGCCGTGCTGGCACAACTCGACGAGACGGCGATCGCAATGGCTCTCGTCGGACGTTCTGCGGCTGATGACAAAGAGGCGGCCAGCGGTCGGAAGATGGCTGAAAAGAAAAAGGCACTGCTGATCGACACTCTGTACCGCAAAGGTCGAGCCCTCGGTTACATGGAGTTGCCGGAAGTTCTAGCGAAGCACCCGATTAAAGATCAGAAGGCTCACGACCAGGCATTTGAAGGCGCTTACAAGGCTCTCAGTAAGTGGGTCGACCCGACCGGCAGCGACTACTTCCTGCTGCATATTCGGCGGGAAGCCCGCAAGCAGCACTTCGGCGAGTCACTCAAGTGGCTTAACAAGTACAGCAGCGGAGCGGCTCCCAACTACTGGTACCTCGAAAAGCGCCGCAAGATCTACGAAGCTCTCGGTTGGGACCACCTGACTGAGAACGCCTGGCAGCTTCGCACATCGCACTTCCCAAACGGTAAGCCGTAAGGAAGCAACCTTCGTCAGATCTTTTTAGACGATGACTGCGGCGCTGGCTTCGCTTGTCGGACGGTGGACTCTTACAGGTTCAGTTCACACGTCACCTTTGTGAGTGTTGCCATGTTGAGATTGCCGTCGGTTGCCCGGTCCGGGCTGCTTGTCTGTCTCGTGCTTCTGACGCTTCTGATTGAAAGTCAGACTTTCGGTCAGGGACAGATCGTCAGAACTCAGAAGAATGCTGAGCGAGCACCCCTTCAATATCTTCTGTATGTTCCAGAAGAAGCGTCGAAGCAGGATGTCCCTCTGGTCCTCTTTTTGCATGGCGGTGGGGAGGGGGGCAGCGACATCGAGAAGGTGAAGAAGAACGGGCTGCCGAAGTTGATTGGCGAGGGGAAATCGTTTCCGTTTATTGTCGTGTCACCGCAAAACCCAAGCGAGACGCAGTTCTGGGACGATCAGCAGTTGATCCGGCTGCTGGACGAACTCGAGGCAGACCTGCCGGTTGATCGGTCGAGAGTCTATCTGACTGGTTTGAGTCGAGGCGGCTACGGCGCGTGGCGACTGGCGATTCAGAACGCGGGGCGATTCGCGGCACTGGTCCCGATCTGCGGCGGCGGCCCGGCCCCGTATGCGGGAAAACTAAAAGATGTGCCGACCTGGTGCTTTCATGGTGCGAAGGATCCGGTCATTCCCCTCGTCGAGTCCCAACGTATGGTCGACGCACTGCGGGCGGCCGGTGGTAACGTAAAATTTACGGTCTATCCCGAAGCGAAGCACGACGCCTGGACCGAAACGTACAACAACCCGGACCTCTACAAGTGGCTGCTGAATCAACAAAGGTCAAGCGCCGCAGCAGTTTCTATCAGAGCCGACTTCCCTGGTGGTAACGTCATCGTCGAAAAGATCGAAGGGGACGTCGTCACTCTGAAGCCTGACCTGCGAGGCGGGCGCGATTGGTTCTACTGGTCGTTCGAGTGCCAGACGAATGAGAGCCGAAAGCTGCGATTTGAGCTGCCGGACAAACGGACCATGAAGTGCATCGGCATGCAGGGGCCGGCGGTCAGCAGCGATGGCGGAGAAACCTGGGATTGGCTTGGCGCGGATTCAGTTGACGGTGCTGCCTTCGAATGCGCGTTCGACGCCGGTAAGCCACTCCGTTTGTCCGTCACGATTCCGTACATGCAGAAGAATCTCGATCATCTGCTGGACGAGCATGAGAACAACGAGCACCTGGTCGTTACCGAGCTGGCAATGACTACCGGTGGGCGCGCGGTCGAACTGCTTCAAATCGGTGAACCCGGTGGCGACCGCATCCCGGTAATGACCACTGCCCGGCATCACGCCTGCGAGTCGATGGCCAGTTATCTGCTGGAAGGTTTTCTTCGCGCCGCCATGTCTGACACCGAAGCCGGTCGGTCTTTCCGCGAGCGATACGTGCTCTACTGCGTTCCGATCGTCGACAAAGACGGAGTCCACGATGGCGATCAGGGGAAGAACCGCAACCCGCACGACCACAATCGCGACTACATCGAACCGTCACCGTTAGATAATCCGAAAGACGTCGCCGGGCCGCTGTACCCCGAAATCGCCGCCATCATGAAACTGCGAGACAGCAAGGGCATTCGCATTGCTGTTGATTTTCACTGTCCCACGCTGTGGATGGACTACCACCAGGTTATCTACTTCGTTGGCCCGAAGGATGTCCCCGCCAGCAACCTTCGAAACGTCACTCAACTCGGCGCTCTGATCAAAGCCGAGTTCCCGGAAACTGCCCCGCGAGGCTGCCTGGTCCTGCTCAAGAGCGAACGAACGCCCGGCCACTTCTCCGATTACTTCTCACGCGGAGATAATACCATCATGGCCACCACGCTTGAATTTCCGTACGCCTCGCCTGGCAAAAACATGTCGCCGTCGGCGATTGTGGGGTACGGACGGCAGTTGCTGGCCGCGTGGAACGAGGCGACATTTGCAGAACCGATTCCAGTCGACCGTGCGGAAAATCTGAAGCAAACTGGTCGGTAGGAGTTTGTTCCAGCCTACTGTTCGAAATTGGAAAATTATTTCGGACGCATTCCTTAAACACTCAATCTGACGATCGGTGATCATGAATTACGTCCGCTTATTTATTGGAGCAGTCGCGCTGTTGTCGGTGTCGTTCAGTCGAGCTGCCGACCAGCCGAACATTCTTTATGTCGTTGCGGACGATCTCGGCTTCAGCGATCTGGGGTGTTACGGCGGCGAAATCAGGACGCCGGTGCTTGACTCGCTGGCCGCTGGCGGAGTTCGTCTGACCCAGTTCTATAACACGGGCCGTTGCTGTCCATCGCGAGCGGCGATTCTGACCGGCCAGTATCCTCATCGAGTCGGGTTGGGGCACATGACCACGAACGATCTCGGGCAGCCGGGTTATCGAGGCGTAGTTTCAAGCGACGCTTTGACAATTGCTCAGGTGTTGGGCGGGGCAGGGTACCGATCATTCATGTCGGGGAAATGGCATCTTGGTACGCCTGACCCAACGCGACACGGGTTTGAAGAATTCTACGGGACGCTCGTCAGCGCGAAGCGGTTCTTCGATCAGGATCATCTTGTGCGAACACCGGACGGACGAACGGCTCGCCGGTACGCAGACGGAGAGTTTTACGCGACGGATGCCGTGACCGATCACGCTCTTGATTTTCTGAAGCTGGCTCGTCGAACCCCCGACAAGCCGTGGTTTCTGTATCTGGCGTATAACGCTCCGCATTTTCCGCTGCACGCGCCGCAGGAGGAGATCGCGAAATACAAAAATCGGTACCACGGCGGCTGGGACAAGTTGCGAGCAGAGCGGCTGGCACGAATGAAAGAGCTGGGAGTCGTTCCGGAAGACACGCAGTTGAGCAGGCGCTCTCACTGGCGCAACTATGGCGAGACAAAGATCGGAGTGAACCCGGCGTGGGAAACTCTTCCTGAAGATCGCCGACTCGATCTCGCGAGGCGAATGGCGATTTACGCGGCGATGGTTGATCGGCTTGATCAGCAACTTGGACGAGTCATCAAGGATCTGAAATCTGTCGGCGAGTTCGAGAACACGCTGATCGTCTTCACGTCTGACAATGGCGCGTGTTTTGAGTGGGATCCGTTCGGCTTCGACATTGTGTCAAGCAACCAGAACATTCTGCACAAAGGCGGGATGCTCGACGAGATGGGTGGGCCGGGAACATTTCACAGCGTCGGTTCGGGATGGGCGAATTCCTCAAATACTCCGTGGCGGCTCTACAAGCACTTTAACCACGAAGGCGGTATTGCTTCGCCGGGGATTGTGCACTGGCCGGTTGGACTAAAGGTGCCGGCGGGCTCGATCAATCATTCGCCGGCTCACATTATCGACCTGATGCCGACCGCAGTTTCAGTGGCCGGTGCGAAGCACGAAGGCAAGCTCCCGCTGCCGGGCGAGAACTTGATCGAGCAGATTAACAACGGCGGCGAAGAGCGAATGCTGTTTTTCGAGCATCAGGGAAATCGAGCTGTTCGACACGGTCGGTGGAAGCTGGTCGCGCTGGACGATGAGCCCTGGGAGCTGTACGACTTCAACGTCGACCGGATTGAGATGCACGATCTCTCTCAGAAGCATCCGAAACGAGTGAATCAGATGGCTGCCGCGTGGGATGCATGGGCAGCGGCCAATTACGTGACGCCGCTGCCTCGCGATTTGAAAGTCGAGTACCTGAAGGCTGACTAATTCGTCACATGCCAGCAGATTTCTGCGACAGCGTTCGCCAGGTCAGTCGGACGATTTCTTGCTGCTGGAGCCGCTGTCGGACTTCGACGAATTGTCACTCGACTTGCTTCCTGAATCGGACTTGCTCGACGATTCACTCGCCTTCTTGTCAGCAGCGGCACCCTTGTTGTAGGACGAGCTGCGGTAGTCGGTTTCGTAGAAGCCGGAGCCTTTGAAGATGATACCGGCACCGGGGCCGATCATGCGTTTCGCTTTGAGCTTGCCGCACTCGGGACATTTTCGCAGCGGTTTGGCCGTGATCGACTGAAACTCTTCCCACTGATGTTCGCAATTGGCGCACTTGTAATCGTAAGTCGGCATCGTTGTATTCCGGTACGCGAACGAGGATTTGGTTGGCAAGGACGAGGTTGATCGCGCAGTGTGTGTGCCACTGGCTATGCGGATTCAGTCTCAGTTGTGTTTTCGGTGGCTTCAGGTGGAGCACATGCAACGATAACTTTCGTCGGGCGGATGACCCGGTCGTGCATGATGTAACCGCGTTCGAGTTCCTGGATGACGGTCATCGGTGGATGCTCGTTCGTCGGTACCTGCTGCAACGCTTCGTGCAGGTTGGGGTCGAATGTTTCTCCGACAGCGGAGATTGGCTTGGCTGAGTGGTTACCAAAGACCTGGTCGACCTGAGCGACGATCATCTGCAGACCCTGGATCAGATCGTCAATCTTGCCGGTTTGCTCTGCGGCCTGGATTGTTCGAGCGACATTGTCGAGAGCCGGAAGCAGATCCCGAATCAGCGGCAGACTGGAGTAGCGTGCGGAAAGCTCGGCTTCACGCTGGGCACGACGGCGGAAGTTTTCGAGTTCAGCGACGGATCGATGAAACTTATCAATGTATTGATCCCGTTCGACCTGAACGGCTTCCAGCTCTGACCCCGCTGAATTGCTGTCGGCTGCCGAATCCTGCTGCACGGAGTCGTCGGATTCAGAGCCGGCAATTGCCTCGGTGGCTTCGGCCATGGCTTCAGCAGTGACGTCGAGTTCGGCTTCTGAGTTGTTCTTTTCCGCGTTCGAGGCTTCGACGGAATTGGCATCGTTGCTCATCGAATTCCCTCCAAAAAGTAGGTCAGGCTCAGCCTGACGGAGTCATCAGTTGAAGTCTGCGTCCACGCAGGCATTATTGTTAACAGGTCGTTCGTTATTCGGGTTCGTCGGCAGGGACGAACCATTCTTTAAGTTTGTCGAAGAAGGATGAGCGATGCGGGCTGACTGCAGCGTGCTCCAGCTCAGCAAGGTCACGAAGCAGTGCTTCCTGCGCAGCGTCGATCTTTTTCGGGACTTCCAGAATTACGTGCAGTTGCAGGTCGCCGGCGCGACCTCCACGAGGGTCCGGCATCCCGCCACCTCGGATACGAATGACTTCGCCGGGTTGCGTGCCTGGGTAGATGTAGTGTTGTGTCTTGCCTTCGAGGCAGGGGATTTCAATTTCTGCACCGAGAACGGCCTGGGTGTACGAAATGGGAACTTCGCAGATCAAATCCGGCCCGTCTCGATGAAACAGCGAATGTTCGCGAACGCTGATCTCGACGTAGAGGTCGCCGCGCGGTCCACCAAGAGAACCGGCTTCGCCCTCATCAGACAGCCGCAAGGTCATACCGGTATCAACGCCAGCGGGAACTTTGACGTCCAGCTTGACAGACTCGGCAACTTTGCCGGCTCCGCTGCAATCCGAGCATTTATCCCGGATGATCTTGCCTTCACCTTTGCAGGCAGGGCAGGTCGTCTGGACTCGAAAAAATCCCTGAGACTGAACGACCTGACCATGACCACCGCAGTAATCGCAGGAGTCGGCTGAGCTTCCGGGCTTTGCACCAGAGCCATCGCAGGTGTTACAGGTTTCCCGACGCCGGATCTCGACCGTCTTTTCGCAGCCTTTTGCGGCTTCGAGAAGGTCAATCTCCAGACGTGTCTTGAGGCTGTCTCCCTGCGTTGGACGCCGGCCACCGCCGCGCCGTCGACCACCGCCCATCCCGAAGCCATCGAACAGGTCGCCGAAGACGTCAAAGATATCGTTGATGTCGTTAAAGCCGCCGCCACCTCGACCGGCAGCACCTTGAACGCCCTGGTGTCCGAACCGGTTATAGCGAGCTCGCTTTTCGTCGTTCCCAAGAACTTCGTAAGCCTCAGCCGCTTCCTTGAATTTGTCAACGGCCTCTTCGTCACCCTGATTTCGGTCGGGGTGATACTTCAATGCCAGTTTCTTGTAGGCTTTTTTGATCTCATCGCCACCTGCGTCGCGAGAGACTCCCAGCACTTCGTAATAGTCGCGTTTGGTCGCCATCATGGTTTCCTGTCTCGAGCGACAGAGCCTTGTGCAGAAGTAATCTCGACAGCCAGCTTGAGAAGCGTGACCTTCTGGAAAACAACCGGCCGCCGACTCGCGTGGCGGGTCAACGGCCGGTTGGAAGAATCAAACGTTGAGCCTCAACAGCTCAGCAAATGCTGCATTCGACTAGCGAACTGAACCTTCGACTTTGGCTTTTTTGCCCTTGCCGTCAAGTTCGTCTGTTCGTGTAACACAGACTGAAGTAGTCAGCATCAGAGCAGCGATCGACGCTGCATTTTTCAGAGCACTCGTCACGACCTTGGCCGGGTCGATGATTCCTGCTTTGAACATGTCAACGTACTCGCCCGTGTTGGCGTTGTAGCCGACGTTAGTTTTCTGCTGCTTGACTTCGTCAGCGATGACAGAGCCGTCTTCACCGCAGTTAGTGGCGATCTGTCGAATCGGGCCTTCGAGGGCTCGTGCGACAATCTGGACGCCGATCAACTCATCGTCTTTGGCTTTGACACCGTTGACAGCTTCGATCGCTCGAAGCAGAGCGACACCACCGCCAGGCAGAATGCCTTCTTCGACAGAAGCTCGCGTTGCGTGCAGCGCGTCTTCCATGCGGGCTTTGGTCTGCTTCATTTCCGCTTCGGTGGCTGCACCGACAGAAATGATGGCGACTCCGCCCGTGATCTTCGCGAGTCGCTCCTGGAACTTCTCACGATCGTAATCGCTGTCGGTCGCTTCGATGTGGTTGCGAATCTGCTGGACTCGCTTATCGATTTCTTCCTGCTCACCAGCACCGTCGATGATCGTGCAGGAATCTTTACCCACTTCGATTTTGGCGGCTGAGCCAAGCTGAGCGACCTGAACACTTTCCAGCTGGATGCCGAGGTCTTCAGAGATCAGCGTTCCGCCAGTCACGATCGCCATGTCGTGCAGCATTGCCTTACGGCGATCGCCAAAGCCTGGAGCTTTGACGGCACAGACAGGGAGTACGCCGCGAAGTTTGTTGACAACCAGAGCTGTCAGAGCTTCGCCATCAACGTCTTCAGCAATGATCAGCAAAGGACGACCAGTCTGAGCCACCTGCTCAAGAATCGGCACGAGTTGCTGAAGATTCGAAATCTTCTTTTCATGCAGAAGAATCAGAGCGTTCTCAAGAACAGCGGTCATGCTGCCGGAATCGGTGATGAAGTAAGGCGAAATGTAGCCTTTGTCGAACTGCATGCCCTCAGCGAGAGTCAGTTCAGTCTGGCTGGTTTTGCCTTCTTCGACAGTGATGACTCCGTCACGCCCGACACTTTCCATGGCGTCAGCGATGAGCTGCCCCACTTCGTTATCGTTGTTGGCAGAAATCGCACCGACCTGCTTGATTTCTTCTTTGTCGGTGACTGGTTTGGCCATCCCGCGCAGATATTCGAGAGCGGCGTCAACGGCCTTCTCGATACCGCGTCGAACGATCATCGGGTTGGCACCCAGCGTGATACCTCGCAGACCTTCGTTGTAGATCGAACGAGCCAGTACGGTCGCGGTAGTGGTACCGTCACCTGCGATGTCGCTGGTTTTGGAAGCAACTTCGTTGACCAGCTTGGCACCCATGTGTTCGTACGGGTCGGTCAGTTCGACTTCCTTACTCACTGTCACGCCGTCCTTGGTGACCTGTGGGTTGCCGAAACTTTTGTCGATGATGACGTTGCGACCGGTTGGCCCCATGGTCACGGCAACGACGTCAGCGAGCGTTTGAACGCCCTTCTGCATCTTCAGCCGAGCCCGATCGTCAAACAGTAATTGCTTGGGCACGATAAACTCCTCAATGGAGAGATTGGATTAAGTGAAAAGTCAAAATTGAGCGGGAGAGCATTGGACACTCTCGACGCAGCGATTAACCGAGCTTCGCCAGGATGTCGCTCTCGCGAAGAATCTTGACTTCAACACCATCGACTTCGATTTCAGTCCCGCCGTATTTGCCGAACAGAACTTCGTCGCCAACTTTGACGCTGACCGCACATCGTTCGCCGCTTTCCAGCAGACGCCCTGGGCCAACGGCTGTGACTGTTCCCCGCTGTGGCTTTTCGCGAGCGGCGTCCGGAAGAACGATTCCACCAGCAGTGGTTTCTTCAGCGTCCAGTGGCTTCACAACAACGCGATCGTCGAGAGGATTCAGTGCCATAATTCTATAACTCCCTTTGTGGTCAAGCAGCTCGTTGCATCGGCAAAGAGCCGTGTGATTTAATGTTTTGAAAACGTGAATCGATGGTCATCGTCAGGAAACATGAATTACATCATGCCGGGCATGCCGCCCATTCCTCCCATGCCACCCATTCCTGGCATTCCGCCGCCCATTCCGCCCATGCCCATGTCGTCATGGTGGTGGTCGTGGTGATCGTCTTCTTCTTCGGCGGGTTCTTCGACAATGATACATTCAGTGGTCAGCAGAAGACCTGCCACACTGGCTGCGTTCTGCAAGGCTGATCGAACCACTTTGGTCGGATCAACGACGCCGAACTTGATCATGTCGCCATACTGATTGTTCAGCGCGTCGTAGCCGTGAGTCTTATCTTTCGATTTTGAGACCCGGTTAGCGACCACGGCTCCGTCGATGCCGGCATTTTCAGCGATGGTTCGAATCGGCAGGCTGAGGACGTTCCTGATGATCTCAACGCCGTATTTTTCGTCACCCTTCGCGTCGACTTTGTCCAGAGCTGAAGCACAGCGAACCAGAGCGACACCACCGCCGGGAACTACGCCTTCTTCGACAGCAGCTCGCGTTGCAGCAAGAGCGTCGTCAAAGAGGTCTTTGCGTTCCTTCATTTCAGTCTCGGTTGCGGCACCGACTTTGATTTCAGCAACGCCGCCGGCGAGTTTCGCCAGTCGTTCCTGAAGTTTCTCAGTGTCGTATTCGCTGTCCGTGACTTCGATTTCGGCGCGAATCTGGTCGCAACGACCGTTGATGGCGTCTTTCGAGCCAGCGCCCTTAACGACAGTTGTGTTCTCGGCGTCGACGATGATCTTCTTTGCCTTGCCGAGATCAGCAAGTTCGACGCCTTCAAGTTTGATGCCGAGGTCTTTGAAAATCGCCTTGCCGCCGGTGAGGACCGCGAGGTCTTCCAGCATGGCCTTGCGGCGATCGCCGTAGCCTGGAGCTTTGACCGCACAGACCTTGAGGATGCCGCGGAGCTTGTTGACAACCAGAGTTGCCAGGGCTTCCCCTTCGACGTCTTCGGCGATGATCAGCAGCGGTGCTCCGGCTTTGGAGACTTTCTCCAGCAGCGGGACCAGATCCTTAACGTTCGAAATCTTTTCTTCGAAGATCAGGATGTGGCAGTTGTCGAGTTCGACCTTCTGGGCATCTTCGTTCGTGACGAAGTGCGGAGAGAGGTAACCTCGCTCGAACTGCATCCCCTCGACGAGGGTGACTTCGGTTGTCATCTGGCGACCTTCGTCGACCGTGATGACTCCGTCGGCTCCGACCTTCTTGAAGGCGTCAGCCAGAACGTCTCCGATTTCCGGATCGTTGTTGCCAGCAATCGTGGCAACCGTCTTGACCTGCTTCTTATCGCCAGCGTCGACCGGTGTTGACTGCTGCTTGAGCTGCTCAACGATGGCGTCGACGGCTTTCAGAATTCCTCGCTGCAGAGCCATCGGAGCGTGTCCTGAAGCGATATACTTCAGACCTTCGCGGTAGATGCCTTCTGCCAGAATGGTGGCGGTGGTTGTGCCGTCACCAGCGACGTCGTTTGTCTTTGAAGCGACTTCCTTAACGAGCTGAGCACCCATATTTTCGTATGGGTCTTCCAGTTCGATGTCCTCAGCAACGGTCACTCCGTCCTTGGTGACTTTCGGGGCACCCCAGCCTTTGTCCAGGACAGCGTTCCGACCGCGTGGTCCGAGCGTGCTTTTAACGGCTCGGGAAAGCTTGGAAACGCCTTCGAGAAGGCTTTTCCGCGCTTCGTCGTCGAAGGTCAACAGTTTTGCCACGGTAACTCCTCAATCCAATAGAGGGCCAAAATAAATCAACAGGTCGTTTGCGAAGAGCAGCTTCGAGATCGAAATCCGCTCAAGCATCTCCCTGCGTCGTTTCTGTCAGAAATCCCGCGAGGCTGCCAATACTGTCAGGCAACCCGCGCAGATTCGGTTCTGAACAAAGAAAAGCAAGGACCGTGCCACTTCGATTAGTTGTGTTGCAAGTGTCGTGTTTCAAACAGTTTGCGGTGATTGGTGTGAGCTGGCTCCGATATCCTCACCTGCCAACGTGGCAGAGGCCGCCGGTTTCGGCAAGCGAGCCACGACTCGTAAGAACGGAGAGCTTCTCAGGCTTTGAAGAGGCACACGAGTGTGGCTACTAAGGACGCCATCGCACTCCGTCAGGGAGCGTCGTTTGCTGCAAACGAGGTCGCGCAGCGGCAAGAGACCAACCCACGAATCGAATGCCGATTCCGTTGTTATCTCTTGTGCATCGCGCACAGGTTGGCAAGCAACCTGTGCCTCCCGTGTGGGAACGGTTGAACTCAATCGTGGCGCTTGATATTCCGTCGACAACGGAACATCCCGTTAAAAAGTTCAGACTATTAGTTATGCCGCTAAGCGACACTTTCACACAATGACCACAGATCATCACATCTACGAATTGGCCTCGTTGTTTCGCAGCGCAATCGTACGAACCGATCGCTCCAAGCTACCCATCACGTTCGCAGAATTCCCTGCCGGAAGCTGCGGTGATGCCGCGATTCTTCTTGGCACATTCCTGACCGAACGTGGTTGTGGCGACTTCACATACATTTCCGCATTTCGCGGGTCCAACGACGATGATTCATGGCATACTCACGCTTGGGTCGCTCAATATGATTTGGTCGTCGATATCACCGCGGACCAATTCCCTGATTCGGATGATCCGGTGATTGTCGTGCGCGATTCGCCATGGCACAGTCAATTCACGGTGGACCAATCCCATGCTGCCCATTACTGCGTGTACGATGCTAACACGCGCCATGCATTGAAACGTGCCTACGACGTCGTAATGGAAAACGAATACGCGGCATAACAAAAATTGCACCGGAGTTGCCGACCGGGCCGAAATTGAAATCAACGTCACGGGTGGCACTGGTTTAATGTGAACGACGAAGGGTGGCACAGTGACGTAGTGATGTAGGCTGGGGCGCGACCCGGCTTGGGAGAGTTGCTGGGACTCGTCCCAGCCTGTTTCAGGGGCGATCACATATGGTTCAGCTGAGCAGACGAGGTACCCCTCTTATACTCTCTCGAAGCTCGCACTTTTTCAAACTTCGATTCCACAGGTACTGGCAAGAGCCTGAATGTAGTCCTGCTGTTTTTCCTGCGGGGTTGCCGCATCCATCAGTCGTTGAGCCACGGGGCGTGCTTCGTCGATTCGATCCAGATTGACAAGTAGTCGAGCTTTGCCAAACAAGGCTCCTGTGAAGTCTTCGGCGAGGGCGAGTGATTGATCGAACGAGGCGAGGGCTTCTTCAGGTCGATTGAGTTTTGCCAGGCACTCGCCGCGGTTGTTGAAGATCTCCGGGCCGTCAGATCCGTCTGCAATGATCTGGTCCAGAGACGCCAGCGCGTCTTCATACCGGTCCTGCTGGCAGAGCAGCAGCGAGTATTCAAACAAGGCCACGGAATGGCCGGTTTGTTTGATGATCGAGCGAAGCCGGTGAAGTCCTTGCTCCTGCTCACCAAGTTCGAATTGGCAGATTCCACGACCGATCCGAGCCGCAAGGTCCTGCGGATTCTCAGTGAGAGCGGCTTCGTAGCTGGCATCAGCTTCCGCAAACTGTCGCAGCGCTCGCAGACTGTTGCCTCGGTTTGAAAGAGCGGTCACGTCGTTTGGCTCGATTCCCAAAGCCGTGTTGTAACACTCGATGGCCATGTCTGAGTCGCCCAGATCGTCGAGCAGTCTTCCTATGTTGACCCAGGCATCGGCCATCATTGGGTCGTGAGCGATGGCTTTCTGAAATGATTCGATCGCTTTGCCGGGCTCACCCAGTTCCTGAAAGGCGACGCCCATGTTGAACAGAGGCAGCGATGCGCGTTCACCGGCGTATTCGACACATCGTTCGTAAGCCGCGATGGCTTCGAGAAACTGGCCGGTCTCGGAACATGCACAACCTTTGAAGTAGAGCGCCTGTGCGTTGGCAGGGTCGGATTCAATGACTGAATCAAAAAGCTCCAGCGCTTCTGCCGAGTTCCCTTTATTCATTTCAGCCATGCCGGCTGCCAGTTTTTCTTCAGGCGTCATGATTTCTCCGATTCGGTTTCCGGGCGGAAAACATACTGCATCTGACGAAGTTCGAAAGGCTGAGTCAGTCGGGTTTGCTTCTGGCGACCTTCCCGACGCGTTACGCTCCGGAGTTCCTTGAAAAGCAGGCTGTCGATTGAGAATGCAGCCTCGTTTGGATCCTCGTCCTGATTCGAAAGGTTCGTTGCCATGCAGAGGCTGTTGTGTTTTCTGACCGTTCTTTCGGTGGCGTCGCTGGCGGCGGCTCAGACGCGTGAAGAACTTGTCCGGGGCGACAAGGCGAAGGTTGAGGCAGAAGGATTCTGGATTTACAACGACATCCCGCGCGCGTTCGAGGAAGCTCGACGCACGGGCAAGCCAATTGTGGTCGTGCTGCGGTGCCTGCCGTGTCATGAATGCGTGAAGCTGGACGACGAACTCGTCGACACCGACCCGGTCATCCGCCCGCTACTGGAAAAATTCGTTTGTGCCAGGCAGGTCGCCACAAACGGGCTCGACCTGAGCCTCTTTCAGTACGACACGGATCAGTCGTTCGCCGTGTTTTTCCTCAACGCGGACAAGACGATTTATGGCCGGTTCGGAACACGTTCGCACCGGACGGACTGGGTTCAGGACGTTTCGCTGGAGGGGCTGGGCAAGGCTCTGCAGGCGGCGTTGAATCTGCACGCGAATTACGACGAGGTCAAATCGTCGCTGTCCGGTAAACGAGGCGCGCCGCTGGAGTTTGCCTCGCCCGAGAAGTACCCGTCGCTGAAGGAGAAGTTTACGGACGCGTTGAATTACAAGGGCGATGTCGTCAAGAGCTGCATCCATTGTCATCAGATCGGCGATGCGCGGCGCGAGTTTTACTGGAGTGCGAAAAAGCCAATCCCCGACGGAATTCTGTGGCCGTATCCGCATCCGAAGTCGGTCGGCCTGGTGATGAACCCGGACGAGCTGGCTACCGTGCAGGAAGTACTACCAGGCACCCCGGCAGCGGCGGCTGGATTGCGGAGCGGCGACTCGCTCGCGTCGTTCAACGGGCAGCCGATGCTGTCGACGGCCGACGTTCAATGGGTTCTGCATAACGTCGATCCAGACGGCGCCGGCGTTCCGCTTGTTGTCAATCGAGGTGGTCGCTTGACGACGCTGTCGTTGAGTCTCGACAAGGGGTGGCGCGAGAAAGGTGATCTGTCGTGGCGGGTCTCGACCTGGGGTTTGAGACGCATGGCTGCGGGAGGACTCGTTCTGAATACGGCTACGGCAGAGGAAGGTCGTCCGTCAGGACTCGCACGAGACGCGATGGCGCTGCTTGTCCGTCGAGCCGGTAAATATGGTCCGCATGGAACCGCTCGACGAGTCGGCTTCCGCGAAGGCGATATCATCACCAGCTTCGATGGTCGGTCAGATCTGTTGACCGAGCAGCAACTATTGACTTACGTCGCGACGTCGAAGAAGCATGGAGACCGGGTTTCTGTCGATGTGCTCCGCAACGGTCGCAGGATGAATTTCAAACTACCGATTCAACCATAGACCTCAGCGGCTCGTACAACGTTTCGAGTGTCGAGAGGCGTGTCTGAAAGTCGTGCGATAGCGGCTGGATGACGATTTCGTCGGCGGTCATCTCGTTCGCGATCGTCACAATTGGAGCGGCGGATTCGTCGGCTGATCCAAGGAAGCTGGGGCGTCGTGTGTGACGTCCCTGGTTGAACTCTTCCCAATGCCGCTCGGCCTCGCTGGTGGAACTCGCGCAGATTCCTGACACGGCGACCGCCAGGCGGCTTCCACCAGCTGCCCGGTACTTTCGGCAGACGTCGATGCGATCTTCCTTCCGGCCCCGCGGAGACAGAAAGTCGTGGAACGCGAAAGGGAATCCGAGTTCCGCGGTCAGGATCGCTGACTCTCCCGACGTTCCGCAGACCCAGAATGACTCCGGCTCGCCGCCGACCGGGCCGACCGTCAGGTTCTGCTCGGATTGAACTTTTTGGTCGATGACCTCGCCTGGTTCGTTGATGTTTCGGTCGATCGTTTTCGAAGGGCGGAATGTCAGCGCGAGATCACGCAGCTGCAAAAGTCTTTCCCGGTATGCTTGAGGCGTCTCTGCGATGGTGGTGCCAATGGCGTTTCGGATCGAAGCGTCGGGAAGCGTTCCGGCCACGCCGAACTGAATTCGGTCGCCGTACAGTTTGGCCAGGAGCTTGAGTTGCTCGGCCATGAACATCGGGGTGTGAATTCGAGCGAGTACTCCTCCGACGGTCACCGAAAGCCGCTTCGTCGATGCCAGGACGGCAGCAGCCATAACCGATGGACAGGCACTCTGAGTGTCGGTGTGATGCTCGGTAACCCAGAAACGTTCGTACCCAACGGCTTCGGCCCGACGAGCCAGCTCGATTGTTTCTTCGGGACGCCCTGTGTCCAGCACGGAAATTTCAACGGATCGCAAAATGAGACCTGCTTGTTTTTATGCGGCGAGGGATGAAGGTGATTCTGGCTGCTTCTGCCAGAAAGCAGATCGACAAACGAAGACTGGCCGGCTGCGGCGTCAAGGTCAACCTGGTCGCTGATTAGAACGGCTTGCGTACAGCGACTGGAAAGTCGGAAGTGCCAGTCGGAGCCTGATCAGGCTCGAAAGTGCAACTTGTGTCAGTAAGAGTGCAGGTGCTGTCCGGATATGTCTGTAACTGGCATTTCTGTCGGAATCGTCATAACCGGAATAATCGATACAGGTCGAGTCGGAATGTGTTGTTCTCGGGCGGTGTATCGTGACGGCTGTAACGGACTTACGGTCAGTGCGGGATGTGGCCGAAATGACGACTGCCATGCTTCCTCGGAGAGGGACGGATATGGCGGTCGGGATACGGTCATGAAAGAGCAGTCAGAACCTCAGGCGGCTCATTCAGTGCTCAGAATTGGGATCAGGGATGAAAATCACTCTTCGCGGCTTTCTGTTTGGTACTGCCCTCGTGGCAGTGTCAGCTTCACAGGTCTTCGCAGCTGAGCCACCAGAAATCCAGTCCGTCCCGGCATCGGAAGTCGTCCGGGTAACTGACAATTCCGCAGTGCTGCCAATCCAGCCGTCCGGAGCTGTGACGGATGACTCGATCGGTCGAGTGCGAATTCCGCAACTGCTCTCGGCTTCTCAGGCAGGGCTGGAGCTAAGCAACGCTGAATTGATTGAGACATGGTCGACGGATCCCGAAGACGTGTTTCAGCCGATTTCACTTCAGGAAGTGGCGCCCGTTCCGGTCGCCCCGCAGCAGTTTCAGCAGATCGCTCCTCCGCCAGCGTCGACACTTTCAAATCGTCTGTTCGGATCGCCATCCCGGAACCGCAGCCTGCTCAGTGAGAACCGGCGGGCAAATGCGTTTTCGCCGGGAGCCAGTGTCGTTCTGGGATCCGAGTCCAAAGGCCGCAAGACGACCGACGTCGGCAGTCTGCTGGGACGATCGACCGGAGCGCTGGGGGTTTCCACTGAGAGACGTAGTCCGATTGTGAACGACGTTCGAGTTCGCGGCAGCCAGGTCGGACAGCTCCTGGCGTCGGGGTCGTACTGGTTCCCCGTCAGGCAGGATCTGGACACGCTGCTCAGCAAGATCGATTCGAGCATTGTCGAGGACATCATCGTGATCAAGGGACCGTACTCATCAAAATACGGGCCGGGTTACAACTTCGTCGACTTCGAACTGACTCAATCGCCACGGTATGAGGACGGTTTTGAAAGCCACGGCAGCAGCAGCCTGAACTACAGCACGAATGGGAAGCAGTGGAACGGTCGTCAGAGCTTCTGGGGTGGTGACAGTGACTACGGGTACCGTGTGGGGTACGGAATTGGAACCGGCGAAGATTTCGAATCAGGGGACGGTGTGAGCATGCCGTCCAGCTATAAGACTGGCAACCTGGATGTGGCTCTCGGATTCGATCTCGATGACCATCGAAGTCTTGAATTTAACTACATGCGGCTGGACCAGCGCGACGTGCAGTTGCCGAACCAGGTGAATGTAATCGACGATCTCCAGACTGATAGCTGGGAGCTGATCTACACCGTCACAGACATGGATCTGGTCGATCGTTTTACGGCAGAAACCTGGTACAACACGACTCAACTGCAAGGCAACTCGCAGGATTCTGGTAAGCGGCGACAGATTCCGTTGCTGGACGAAACCGCGTTCATCAACCAGGTTGATGGGTGGAATGCTTCAACCGGATTCAATCTGGCATGGACCTGGGATGACGGCGCTGGCGGAGAACTGACCGTCGGGGTCGACATGCGTTATCTCCAGCAGGAATACAACGAGGTCATACAATGGGGCCTGTTTGAAAACTCCAATTTCATGCTCGGTGATCCGCTCACAGCTCCATTCCAGAACACAAACTATCCATTGCCGTCGGCAATGTCTTCGAATCCTGGTGTCTATCTGGAACATACAAATAAGGTTAATGAAGACTTGACGGTTCAAACCGGTGGGCGACTCGATATCGTCTTCATGAATGCTGACCAGGGTTTGAACGGAGCATTCACATTCGGGGATTCGCTGGAAACATACAACAACGGAGCCGATGACACGTTCCGCCAGCATTTTCAACTCGGTCAGGCATTTATAACTGCTGACTACGCTCTTGACGACAACGTCACTCTAAACAGCGGCGTTGGTTTCGGTATGCGGGCGCCGACAATGGCTGAAATGTATTCTTCAGCCTACTTCGCGACAGTAACTCCTCAGTTTGTGCTGACCGCTCCGGCTGGAAACTCGCTTCTCAAAGCTGAAAAGCGGACGCAGATCGATCTTGGGTTTACAGCAGAGTATGAGAACGTCAGAGGTGGTATGAACGCCTACCATGCGTGGGTCAAAGATTTTATTACACTTGATCGTGCCGGGACGGTTCGGCAAGGCACAACAGTCGTTCAGCCGTTCTTTGGCTACACAAATACAGACCTGGCGACATTGGCCGGGTTTGAAGGTTACGCCGAACACGATTTGAATGACTGGTTCACGACGTTTGGTACGGTCAGCTTCACGGAGGGCGCGACCACTCGCGTCGCGGAACGAATTATCCGTTTACGCGCGCGTTCTTCGACCCCACCTCACCTGGGCGCAGCGACAGCGCTGGAGAGGAAGAGCCGCTGCCTGTGATCTTCCCTTTAGAAGCTCGTTTAGGACTTCGAATCACCGAGCCAGTCGAAGGGCGTTGGGGAGCTGAGTTCTCAGCTCGAATCGTTGATAATCAAGACCGTGTCGCTCGCGATCTGCTTGAGCAGCCAACGGCAGGATTTACGACATTCGACCTGCGATCGTTCGCTCAGGTTTCTGATAGTTTGTTGATCGTTGCCGGAGTTGAGAACCTGACAGACAAGAGCTACCAGGAACACTTTGATGCGCGAAATATCACTACGGTCTTTCAACCTGGAGCGAACTACTACTTCGGAGCTGAGTTGACCTACTAAACGAATTTCAGCCTCGTTGGAACTATGCAAGTGTTTAAAATGTTTTGGATTATACCGGCAGAATGAAACTGCACACTCGGGAAATGCCAATGAAGTAAGTGTATGACGTACACTTGACTTGAATACTGCAAGGCGTTGGTATGGACGAGGTTTCGCAGGGTCAAATCAGCAACTCGTTCGTCCAACGTGTGGAGGGAACGAGTTTCTAATCCAAAGTGGGCATCGTCATTCGACGACTCTCGATGGTCAGAACTGGCTGTGATCTGAACCAGGCGTTCATTGACATCAGCTGGGTAGGGCCAGCGCATTCCTCTTTTTATAGGAGTTTCGCAATGCGAGAAGATTCCACATTGATGTGTCCGAAGCAGGTTGAGCGGGTTTCCGTTCCCCAGATGCGTTCGGGCTGTGTTCAGCAATGCCAGGGTTCAACGGCTGCTCCCGGACAGTTTGCACCTCGAAGTGTGGCACGAGTTTCCGTTCCTCAGATGCGTTCAGGCTGTGTTCAGCAATGCCAGGGCTCAACGGCAGCTCCTGGACAGTTTGCACCTCGAAGTGTGGCACGAGTTTCCGTTCCCCAGATGCGTTCGGGCTGTGTTCAGCAATGCCAGGGTTCAACGGCAGTTCCCGGTCAGTTCAACCCGATGAACTAGCCAACTGATGTGTTTGAAATTTCGAACTGAACAATTCCGGCACTGGCGCGATGGCGCTGGTGCCGTTTTTGTTTCTGAGTGAAATGTCGGTAGCTATCACCTCGAGAGTGACAATCGTGTATCTGACTTCTACCAGTCTGGCCGCCTGGCTGATTCAACGCGGGCTGCTGAGTCCTGCTGCAATCACGGCTGGAAACTTTGCGATACAGGAGCTGGAGCATCACAACCGGGGGTTTTGCGTTTACCGCCCGGCGGAGCAGTCGATCTATGTGAAGCAGCTTCGCGAGCTGGATCGGCCAAACATGCAATGCCTGCTACGCGAAGCCGCGTTCGGGAATGCGCTGGCGAATTCCGACGGTCTGGACTGGCTCAGAAATCATGTTCCAGAGTTTCTCGACTACGACGTCAGGCATCACGCTGTCACCATTCGGTTGATTCCGAAGTCGGTTAATCTTCATGAGTGCATCGAGCAGTGCGGGGTGATGCCAAACCAGCTAATGAGTCAACTTGGAGCGACGATCGCCTCGTTCCGGACTGCTGAATGTGATGCCATTCTCTCGTCGATGCCCGCTGAAAGTCTGCTGTGTAAGGCTCCCTGGATTCTGTCGTTTCATATTGATCAGGGAGCGGGCTTTCTGAGTCCGCAGAACGAAGAGTTCCTGAACCTGCTGAAGAACGACCGCCTGTTGACTCGCCATTTTGATGAACTGCACGACAGTTGGCGCGTCGAGTCTTTGATGCACGGCGACCTGAAATGGAACAACGTGCTGACCCGTTTGGGGGGCGGGACGAACTCGGAAGGCGAATGGTTCATCATCGACTGGGAGATGGTCGATCGAGGCGATCCACTCTGGGATCTGGCGACGATGGTGCAGTGTTGGTGGCATTACTGGATCCTGTCGACTCCGCCAGACCAGTTAAGTGATTTCGACATGCTGCGAGTTCAGCGGAAGCAGGCTTTTGATGAGACTCGGATTTCGTTGAACCTGCTCTGGGCAGGCTACGTCGAAGCGGCGAAGCTGCACGGTCCGTCTTATGATGACTGCCGCCGTCGACTCGTGAAGATGGCTGCCGCAAGAATGTTGCAGTCAGTTTACGAGCTATTGAACACCGTTGGCGTCGCCGCTCAGTACATCGAACTGATGATCGAGATGAGTCGTCGAGTGTTCGCGGACCCCGACTCAATGACGGATTTCTATCCAGGGGCAACTTCTGATGCCGTTTGAACCAGAACTCCGGTCCGAGTTGCAGAGGATCGCCGGCGCCGTGTCGATCACGTCTTTGGAATCGTTCAAGTTTGCTGACCTCCCCGAAGTGACGGTGCGAAAAGCTGCGGTCAACGAGTCCGATGATTCTCAAGTCGTCGGACGTAAGGCTCTCGTCGAGACGTTGGCGGATATGCTCTACTGGAACTGCTACGTGCAGCGGTTCGGAGCACAGCCGGCTCGACCGCTTGACGACCTGGAAGTCGTTCACGATTCACACTTCCTGGCCGAACTGTCAGAAGCGAACCAGAGCACGAGCCACTGGAGTTCCGGCTGGCGTGTCATTGAGATGGCAAACGAAGGGCAGATTCAGGTCAGAAGAGGGGAGTGCCATCGTGCTCCGGTGCCGGGCGAGTTTCTGTTTGACGCCGGGCCGGGAATGCGGACGCAGTACGGCGACACGGTCAGCGTTCGAGTCGTTCGAGAGTCGACCATCGTCCAGCGCGGATTCTACTTCTGTTTCAGCGATGAGATTCCCGATCAGTTTGAAGAGTTCAATTCGGTCCGCGTGTATTTCAACGTTCGACCGGAAGGAGCACCGGCTCTGCTTCGCGAGTTGACCGGGCGACTGAATCGTTTCCAGATTCCGTTCCGGTTCAAATGCCCGGTGACGCCGAATCTGTTTAACCGGCGAGACTCCGGTGTCCTTTATGTGCCGTGGAAATTCTGGCTTGCAGCCCGCCAGTTTGTGGCCGATTCGTTGCCTCATTTTGAATCGTATCTTGAGGACGACGTTCCGCTTTTCACAAAGCCGGTTCAGCCTGGCGTGGGGTTGGCCGAAGATCCCGGGAACCTGCGAAGCTTCGGGCAGGCTCGCTGTGAGTTTGTGGCTGAAGGGCTGGCTGATTCGTGGCTTGAAGGGAATTTAGACTTCTCTGTCCAGGTTGCCGTCGACGCGATCGCCGGACGCTTCCAACAGGACGGCATTTCTCTGGAACGTCCGTGGCTGAATCCCGGGTCTCGCGACTGGCTGGAACTGCCGGCTGCACGCAGATCGGCGATCGGAGTAAGGCCTGCCTCGAATGTTGACGCTCCGAAATGTCTGACTGGCAACGAAAAGTTTCTCGAAGCAGCCGATCGAATTGGCTCTCGAATTTGTCGCGACGCCATCTGGTCCGGCGAGCGGTGCAACTGGCTTGAATGGGAATCGGAACCACTCGGCGGCGACTGGCGACCGGTACATCGAGCGCTGGGGCCAACGCCAACTTCTCAAAGTGGTGGAGGCAGTCTTTACGGCGGTGCATCCGGTATCGCACTTTTTCTGGCGCGGCTTTTTGAATTTACTCGCGAAACCTGCCATCGCGAAACGGCACTCGCTGCGGCCTGGCAGGTTCTTCAACAGGTGAATTCGCAGACTGACCGACCGGAATACGGGTTCTACACCGGCTGGCCGGGAGCGATGTGGGCCGTCGTTGAAGTTGGAAGATGTCTCGCGGATGAGTCGCTCGTTGAAGCCGGGCTGGCCGAATTGCAGAAGCTCTCGGAGGTGCCGCCGACGATCCCCGACACGGATTTGATCAACGGCAGCGCCGGGTTGATCGTTGGCCTGATCGATCTCGGGTTACGGTGCCAGCAATCTGGCCTGATCGATGTCGCTGTCCGGCATGGCGAGTTTCTTCTGGACGTTGCCGAAGAATCAGAACGCGGAGTCTCGTGGAAAACAATTGGCGTCCCGGTTCGTCAAAACCTCACCGGATTCGGGCACGGCGTTTCCGGAATTATCTGTGCGCTGGCCGAGCTGTATCGGGTAACGGAAGACGACCGCTTTTCGTCGGTCGTCCATGAGGGAGTGCGATACGAACGCCACTACTTCAGCGAAGAGTTCGGCAACTGGGAAGATCATCGCACCGATGCAGCGCCGGAGGGGCAGTCGGCGTTTCAGTTTGGCTGGTGCCACGGTGCGCCGGGAATTGCGATGTCTCGATTGCGGCTGCTTGAATTGGGGTTCGACTCGGAACAGATTCGGCACGACTTGAAGGTGGCCGCCGCGACAACGCTTGGCAAACTCGTTTACGCCGACATCGACGGGCAGCGGGAGTTCGGCTTGTGCCACGGCCTGGCGGGCAACTGCGACGTGCCTTTGCTCTTGTCAGAGTCTCCGGAAGTCATGCAATGGCTCGGTGAAGCGAGAGGGCCAGGGGGTGTGAGAGAAAACTCGGCCGACTTGATCAAGCGGAATTGGCTCAAGCATGTTGCCGAGGTAGCGGAGTCTGGAATCCGCCTGTTTGGCCAAACCGGCATTCCGTGGCCGAGTAACAACGCATTGCCCGGCGAGTCGCCGACTCTCTTTAACGGCACTTCCGGCATTGGCTACTTCTATCTGAGAGCGTACTCGCCGCAACGGGTTCCGTCCGTGCTGATGCCTGGTAAGTCGTCAAACGATTAGAGCAACTTCATTTGTCGTGCCGCTGGCGGTTTCCGTGTGAAGATACGCGGCAGCGTTTCGACAGACTCGACAGGTCGATAACCTTCCCGTAGAGGCACGTTGACCGGGTTGACGGCTGTCGTTTGCCACAAAAGACAGAATGGAGAAATTTCAGCATGAGCTACATCGAGCACGTTAAAAGTCTCTACGGGATGAATCGCGAACGGACGCTGGCAACTCTGAATTCCATTGCCGAAATGGATAACCCACAGAATGTTCTGGGATGGCGACCGGGGCCAGGGCGAGCACACATCGGCTGGCAGTTGATGCACGTTGCGGTGACCGAAGAGCTGTTTGCGACCGAGCGCCTGCTGGAAACTCAGCCCGGAATGGCTGACCTGATTCCTCGATTCAAAGGTGGCAGCACGCCCGACGACGAAATCCCCACGGTGGACGAACTCCGGGATGCCTTGGCCACAAGCCGAGAGCACCTGTTGGCAGCTTTCGGACAATTCTCGGACGACGACCTGGAAAACGTTCCGGCACCTTTGCAGGAACGTGGCTGGACGTTGCGGAAGACTCTACAGATCATCTGCTGGCACGAGGGCCATCATCAGGGCCAGGCTCACCTGACGCTGAACCTTTACAAAGCCGCTCACTGACGACCGGCCAAATGGATGAATGGATAAAATGGGTGCCACTGCTGGCTTGCCAGCAGTGCGTGATTTGTGACTTCGAACACTGCTGGCAAGCCGGCAGTGGCACCCGTCGAGCCCTCTCCGCTCTCCGCGATTTTTCCCAATCTGGATAACTTCAACGTGGCTGACAAACGCGACTTCGACGAGTTTCTGGAGAAGTTCCGGAAGCATCACGAGCTGATGAAGGACGAACTGCAGAAGGTCATCATTGGCCAGGAAGCGGTCATCGACCAGATTCTTGCTGCGATTTTTACGGGCGGCCATTGCCTGCTGGTCGGTGTGCCGGGACTGGCGAAGACGCTGATCGTCAGCACGATCGCAAAGATTCTGGACGTCGAGTTCAAGCGGATTCAGTTTACGCCGGACCTGATGCCGTCTGACATTACCGGCACCAACGTGCTGGACGAGAACGATGCTGGCCGCCGAGAATTCCGGTTCGTTCAGGGGCCGGTGTTTACCAACATTCTCCTGGCCGACGAAATCAACCGAACGCCGCCGAAGACACAGGCGGCACTGCTTCAGTCGATGCAGGAGCACGAGGTTACGGTCGGGCAAACGACCTACGATCTGCCGGATCCGTTCTTCGTGATCGCCACTCAGAATCCGATCGAACAGGAAGGGACGTACCCGCTGCCCGAAGCGCAACTCGACCGCTTCATGTTCAACGTGAAGGTCGACTACCCAACGTTCGAAGAAGAAGAGCGAGTGCTCGAATCCACGTCGCGCGGTGAGAAGCCGGAAGTTCGAAAGGTGCTCACCGCAAAGTCGATCGTCTTTCTACAGAAGCAGATCGGGCAGATTGAAGTCGCTCCGATGACGATCAACTATGTCGCCAGCCTGGTGCGGGCGACTCGTCCGAAAGACGAGCTGGCTCCGAAGTTCATTCAGGATCTGATCGACTGGGGGGCCGGCCCGCGAGCCGGGCAGTACCTCATTGCCGGCGGGCGAGCGATGGCTGCAATGGATGGTCGCCCTGTGGTTTCGCTCGAAGATATTCGGAAGGTGGCGATTCCGGTGCTGAGGCATCGAATCGCGCCGAACTTTCAGGCCCAGGCCGAAGGCTACACGCCTGAATCCATCATCGAACGGCTGATCAAGGAAGTTCCCGAGCCGAAGATTCGCAAGTACGAATAGTTCCTCGCTATGCTGCCAGGTTCGAATCGGTCGACATCTTGCCCGCATGAATTTCTTTTGGCCATGATTGTTGCATGAGATTTCAGCAAACAAACCGCACTCCCTACCTGAACCGAGGCGACCAGAAACGCCTGCTGGTTCTCGTGGGGATGATTGCCATGATCGTGTTTTCGATCGAGTTTGCGGCTCGGCCGAGTTCGTGGTACTGGCTCACCGGTCGTCCTGCTGATGCTGAACCGAAAAGCGAGCCGAAAACGGAAACACCGCGACCGCCAGAGAAGATCGATTTCCGACCGGACATGAAGGAGTCGACACTCGGTCCGCAGGTCATCCGGGTGTTGCGTGGCCACACTCCTGCCGACGCCGACCGATACAAGCCGGGCAGCGATTCCGCAGAGTCAGTCGACACGGCAGAGCATGAACTGAAACTGGCTCCGGAGTTGATCGAACAGATCCGGGATAACGCGGTCGGCATTCGCGAGTCTGAGCGGGAACTTTACTACTACCTGCTCGCCAAGACTCGCGACGTTCCGGCCACAACGCTTGCCGGCGCGGCGCGACCGAGCATCGCCTTTGCCGTCCTGATGAACGAGTCGAAAAAACTACTCGGTGAAATCATCACGGTGAAGGGCGAACTGCGTCGGCTGGCGCCGATCCCTGCTGGAAAGAACGAGTTCGGAATCGAGACCATCTGGGAAGGCTGGCTGTTCAACGCAGATTCAGGATTGAACCCGTACTGCGTCCGCATGACGAGCATTCCGAAAGGCATTCCCACCGGTCAGGAACTTGGTCCCGGAGTCGTCGTCAATGTCACTGGCTATTTCCTGAAGCGGTACGGCTACCCCGCTCAGCAGGACCGCTTGCACGTCGCTCCGTTGATCCTGGCAAAGAACGTCCGCTGGTTTCAGCAGCGCCCGACGACAGTTCCCGACGACATGGGCATCGTGCCTTACGTTCTGGGCTTCTCAGGGATCATGGCGGTTACGATTTCGATCCTGCTTTACCGCTTCCGCAGCAGCGATCGCGAGTTCGAAAAGAAACACCTTCGCCGCCTGACCGCCGCTCCTGAAGGAGCCATCGCCGCCATCAGCGACCTGCCCACCTTCGAACTCGAAGAATCCCTCAGGCAACTCTCCGCCGAACACGCCTCGTCAATCGAAATCGTCGAGTCTGAATCCGACGAGGAGCAGGACGCAGTTGAGCGATGACAGGCTTCAGGTCGCCCAACGGAAGGTTTTTACGACACCGCCCTGAACGAAGCGAACGATGCCAGAACTACAGAAATTGTACCAAAGCCAGCGATCACTGCCAAAGATCGAAGGTGTGCCCGAAGGGCCTTAGCGTAAAAACCATGTTGTCCGACCCGGTGCATCACCTGAATGGCCGCCCTTTAATCATCTCAAAGTGATGAAGACGACAGAAAACGCTGTGCTGAGTAGTCTTATTGGAGCAATCTGAATTTCTGCAGACAGCGTCGCCGGATTCATCACCAAGCGAGTTGAAAAACATGGTGTCTTCGTGACGCTCGCGAATGATGTGAGTCATGCCATCATTTGAAGCGAGCCACGCATGAGGATCACAAGTTGGAATTTGATACAAGCAAACCGGTCCGCCGCCGTGTCGCTCACTGAAAGGGTATTCTTTTGCCCAGAGGGCCGAACAAACCCGACAGCGAAGAATCGCAAGCCATTTCGCTGAGTCGGAAGCGACTTCATCAAGGGTTGGTAGTAGTTCCGATGTTGCCGCAATACGAGCCTCAACGTCAGCAAACGTTTCAAGTTGCGACGCGAATCGAGAACAGGAACATCGCATTTGGTGAGGGTCGGACAACGGGGTTCTTAATGACAGCCCTGTCGTTTATGCAGGGCACGAGGTTCGGAGAATCTCGCAGAACTGGTCAGAGGTCAAGCCGAACGCTCCGAGTCTGGCGACGGGGTGCGCTTAGCGATTTCGGGCAGGTCAGACTCCGCCTGACGGAATTCAGGTCAGGCAAGGCGGATCTTCCATCTTCAGATTCCGTCAGACGAAGCCTGGCCTGCGGTGTTGCAGGGGCTCGCCACGGTGGTGCAGGTCGTGTCTCGCCCCGGTCTGCTTCCGCTTGCCGGGACACGTCCCAGCCAACCTTACGATGCTGGGCGGACCGGTTATGGAGTCAGATCAACGGTCTGTCCAGAAGCGAGGTTTTCGAGACGTGTGGACGATGGCGATGACGACCCAGTGGTCTGTGGTTTTCCGAAAGATAAGTTGATATGGAAAACGCCGCATCAGATCGAAGTGGTGGCGTTCGTCGCACTGTGGGAATCGGCCGGGATCCTCGGAATCGTCTGAATTACCCGGTCGAATTCTGCATCGAAACCCTCGGCAATGTGGATGTCGCGATCGGCATATCAGTTGAGTGTTTCGGCGTAATCCAGCTCGGCTGCCGAACTGAAGATCAGTTTAACCATCGAGGCCAGCCTCGCGACGAACACGCTGTCTGACTTCGGACCACGGTGAAGCAGTCATTTGGCCGTTGTCGTAAGCCTCACTGCGTCGTTGTACTTCCGACATCCAATCGTCGCGAGGGGGCAACCAGTCGTTAATCGCGACGGTGTCCCATAACGCGGCGATGATCGGCGCGCGGTCACCAGACGGCAGGGCCTGCGCCGCGTCCAGAATTTCCTGAAGCGTAGTCATGGGGCACATCCCGAGGTCGCCCGGTGGAAGATTTTTACGACACCGCCCTGAACACTGCTAGCGACGTCTGAACCGCGGGAAATTGTAACAATGCCAGTTCGCGTTACCGAACAAGGAAGGCGTGCCGAAGACCTGGCATAATAACCATGTCTGCCGCGACGGACCCGATGACCTCGGAGAGATGTTGGCAGTGACGTAGGCTGGGGCTTGACACAGCTTGTTTCCAATTGCTTGTGTTCGGCGACCCGCGCTTGGACGGATTACGACATGAAGGTCGAAGCGTCTGCCGGCGAGAAAACGACCAATCACGTCCTGGTGTTTCGATTCGTGGATAAAGAACACTGCTTGCGTCTTGGGGTCTCGACCTGGGCTCCGAAACGCCTCGACCTTGTCTGCCATTTTCCAGGTGTCTATCCCTGGCACAGTCCGGCATGTCACTGGATACCGGATCGGTTGCACGGCAAGTTTAACGTCTGGTACTCGACCGAGATTCCGAGTGCGGGGCCAGATGTGACCGTCCAGGTCGATGGGAAAGTTCTGACCACGAGCCAGCTGCCGGGAATCCAACCTGGCTGTGTGGGGTTTCAGACATTCGGCCACGGATCAGTAAAGTGGCGAAATCTGGAAGTCTGATAAGTCGGATGGCACGCTGCTCTGGAGCGGTTTCCCTGAGCTTCCGTCGGGAAAGTGGTACGGCCTCAGGAGTTCTTCCGACCTTGGTTTCTGGTGGGATTCAGAATCGTCGTCGCACGGAACAGACGTTGTCCCTGTAAATGCTTGCTGAAATGTGTACATTGAACGCTCTGGTCTGGCTTGTTTGAACAGGCCAGACGCGTTCATGGGTTCATGCCGGCGGGCGGGCGACACTTTGACGAGTTCCTCCGACAGTCAGATTCGACCATTGATCTCCTTGGTTCGAGCCGGAGATCAGGACGCCGCTGAAGTCGTGTTTGACCGCTATGCCCAGCAGCTTGCCCGGCTCGCTGAAAAGCACTTGAATCATCGACTGGCTCGGCGAGTCGAAGGCGACGACGTCGTGCAGTCAGTGTTTCGCACTTTCTTTCAGCGAGTGGAACGCGGCGAGTTTCAGATTCGCAGTCGCGACCAGCTCTGGAAGCTACTCGTGACGATCACCATCCGGAAGACGCAGATGCAGGCTCGACGTCACGGTGCGGAGAAGCGTGATGTCCGGCTCGAAACAGGTGATCCGGTGGCCCTGATGTCCGCCATCGATCGTGAGCCAGGACCGGAAGAAGCACGCATTCTGGATGAGGAAATTGATCGCGTGCTGCTCGGAATGCCGTCCGGCCAGCAGGAACTGTATCGCCGCCTGCTCGAACTGAAGCTCGCTGGCCACTCGAACGATGAAATCGCCGGAGAACTCGGCATCGTCCGCCGCACTGTCGAGCGCATGCTCAATCGACTCGAAGAACGTTTTGACGCGTCTGGTTGATTCCGTACGGTCGAATTTCGGTGATGAAACCGGCGGAATCAGTTGGCAAAACGTCAATTTGAAGAAATTCTGAAATCGCTGTCGCAAAGCCGCCGCTACCTGCAATTGAGTTTGTGCCGACGTCGCGATAACTCGTGGCCTGTTGCTGTTTCTTCTCTTTGGCTGCCGTTTGTTTTTCCAAGGGCTCGCGATGGATTCTCCAGACACAGTCACAAGTTTGAGCCACCTCAGCTCCGACATTCGCGACGAACTGCTCGACTGGGTCGTCGATTTCGATCTGCACTGGCGAAAGGGCCTGCTGGAATCGCATCTTTCCAGTCTGCCAACGCATCTGGAGCCGTGGCGAACCGTCGCCGTGGCGGAACTCGTCAAGATCGACATGATCCAAATGTGGAAGCGCAAGTCTGAAGTCCCGTTGGAATCGTATCTCGAAACTTATCCCGAACTGGGCACCAGCGAGACGGTCTCCGCCGAGCTGATTCTGGCAGAACTGGAAGCTCGCAAGCTGGCAGGTCAGCGGATGTCTGGGCGGGAACTCAAGGATCGGTTTCCGCTGCAGTCAGCAGCCGTCCGGCAGGCGATCTCCAGCGGCTCGATGATCGGGAAATCAGTGATTGGACAAAGCCGGATCAGCGGCAGCAGGATTGCCCGTACGATCGGGCTGCCTTCGGCAAAGGACACAGCATCACTGGCTCCGGGTGAGACTTTTTCGAGCCAGCCCAAACCTGCACCGGTTCCTGTTTCGAGTCGAAATCTCCTGGTTACTGGTTCTGCCTTCGGCCCGAACGGTCGGTACCGCATTGTGAAAGAACTCGGTGGTGGCGGGATGGGATCCGTCTACCTGGCAAAGGACACGGCACTGGGAAACCGGAAGGTCGCCATCAAAGTCCCACATTTTTCGCCGACCGATGGCCCGGAAATGCTGGAGCGGTTCCAGCGCGAAGCGGAGCTACTGGCGACGATTTCGCACCCGAATCTTGGCATCGTGTACGACGTCAACGAGTGTGACGGCGTCAACTTTCTCGTGATGGAGTACATCAGCGGCACGTCGCTGGCGGATTACATCGAAAAGAAGCCGTTGCCCCTGGATAAAAGCGTCTGGTTGATTCGGCGGATTGCTCAGGCCCTTCAGCCTGCCCATGCGAAAGGCATCGTGCATCGCGACCTCAAACCCGAGAACATCATGCTGACGCGGGACGGCCAGCCAAAAGTTATCGACTTTGGCCTGGCGGTGAACGTTGAAAGCGGCGGCACGCGAGCCACTCAACAGGGCATGACGATGGGCACGCCGGAATACATGCCGCTGGAGCAGGTCACCGGCGACCTGACAAAGATCGGCCCGCGCAGCGACGTCTACAGTCTGGGCATTATGCTCTACAAACTGCTGGCCGGCACGGTGCCGTTTACGGGTGACACTCCACTGGCCGTCGGAGTGAAGATCTTTAACGAGACCGCCGTTTCGCCGCAGGTACACAACACGGACATTGACTCGCGACTGGCGGACATCGTCCTGAAAGCCATCGCGAAGGAACCAGAAAACCGCTACGGCTCGATGGAAGAGTTCGCCCAGACACTGATCAACTACGCAAAAACAGCCGGCGACCCGGATGCAGCATCCGCCATTACCTTTTTGCCGGCTGAGCAGTTTCCATGTTTCCCGGAAGTTCACACTCCGACGGTGATATCAGACTCCACCACCGTTGAGTGCGGATTGCCCTCATTTGATGTCGTCCATCCAGTCAAACACTCGGAACTGGCAGTCCAGGATTTTCCACAAACATCGATCGCCGCAGCTCAGCGAAAGAGAAAAGGCAGCCACCTCGGATATTACATCGGATTTTCCTGCCTGGCTGCTTTCCTGGGAGTTGTCCTCTATTTCCGCACCGACGACACACTGATCAGAGTCGACGTGAAGTCACCGAATGTGACGGTGACCTTTCACGACAACAGAATCACGCTGACAGACGGAACACAGCAGTTCCGTGTGGAACCCGGTCGCCACCGCCTGCACGTCAAATCTGGCAATGCCGAGTTTGACACAGACATCTTCACAGTGAAGGAGGGAGACACGGCAGCGGTGATCGTTGAAGTTGTCGACGCGACAATTGTCGCCAAGGCAGGCAGCACGCCAATTGGAACCCATGTTCTGGCAACGAAAGCCACTCAACCAGAAATCGGTGAAGAACTTCTCATCAACGGAAGCTGCGACGCTCCTCTTTCAGGCGGCATCATTCCGGGTTGGACCGTTGTGTCGGGACTTTGGGGAGCCGAATCAAAGCCATCCTTCGCGTTTGATGGTCCAGCCTGTTTCCGTCCTGGCCCGGCCCTCAACTCAGAGATCATTCAGGATGTATCGCTCGAACAATTCGCCGAGAGCATTCAAAAAGGCGAACTTGAAATGACTTTCCGAGAGCACGTCCTGTCACTCGCTTCTGGAGAGAAAGCACGAGCAATAATCGAGTTTCGCCACAGTTCGATCCATGCACCGTTTGCCATTTACGACACCGGATACATGTCACTGAATCGCAATTGGCAGGAACTCTCGCATATACGGTCCGTACCACCGGGCACCGCGTTCATAAGAATTCGCCTGCTGGCTTCGCTCACTGGAACAGAAAAACGCGACGTGTACTTTGACGGCGTGTCGCTGGTGGTCAATCGGGTTTCGAAGGCTGGTGCATCGCAGATCCCCACGGATGCGACGGCATTCAATAATCACTTCTACAAATTCTACGCGGAACAGTTGACCTGGAAGGAGGCGCAAGCCCGTTGCGAAGAACTGGGTGGACATCTGGTAATAATCGACAGCAAAGAAGAACAACGGATTGTCTCACATCTGATTTCCTCGTCTGCCTGGCAGGATTGCTGGTTGGGTATCACCGACGAAAACCAGGAGGGGGAATGGGTAACGGTGGCAGGCGGTCCTCTCTCATACTCAAACTGGTACACAGCTCAGCCCAATAATAAGCAGTGGCAGGAGCATTTCGGCCTGCTGTCGAACCGAGAAATTGGAGGGAAACGCATTGCATGGATGTGGTGCGACCAGCCCAATCAGGCACTTGCTCCCCATCAACCGGGTTTCGTCTGCGAGTGGGAGACCGTGACAAAATTCGAACAGGAACTAATAAAAAAGTTTTCACTGAACACCGCAAGCCATGCCCCACCCCTGAAGTCAATCAGGGTCGAGAAGGTCCGACAACTTACCGGTCATGCCGCGAATATACGCAGTCTCGCATTCACACCGGACGGCAAGCGACTGGCGTCGGGCAGTTACGGGGTCACGATTCAGCGAAGTAAATTTGTTTGTGGACCCGACAATACGGTTCGCATCTGGAACGTCGAGACCGGAGCCGAAATTCGAAAGTTTGGACTGAGCGGTGGACAAACCAGTCGTGGAGTTCAGGGATTGGCGATCTCTCCTGATGGCCGTTATGTTGCTGCGGCCTGCAGCTTCGATTACGTTCACACTTATGCGTTTCCGAGGTTGTATATCTGGGATATTGCTACTGGATCGCGACGGACTTTTTTTGGCGAAAAAGCCACCTGCAAATTCCGGCACGTAACGTTTTCACCAGACAGTAGCATTCTGACTGTTCTTGGCGAGACGATCGCCAATCACTCCTATAATGTCACTGACGGGTCCGAACGCCCAATTCCAGACATGCCTTCGAAGCTTCTGCTCGTCGGAGTGTCGGACAACTCGGCGTCATTTGTTCGAGCTGACCCTGCAGGGCCTCTCCTGCTGTGGGATTTCGAGAAGGGCCAGGAGGTCGCGAGATTCGACGGGTTCACGCAGTCCGCGATTGTCGCCGTTCCTTCGCTAGACAACGCTTACCTGCTGGCCAGTTCGAACGACTACTCCATTCGTTGCTGGGAACGCTCCACCGGAAAAACAGTTTTCGAGCGAGTGGGACTCGATGCTCGTGCTCGTTCCTTGTCTTTCTCACGTGATGGCAGGTACTTCGCAGCAAGCTGCGACGATGGTTATGTCAGCATTCACAACGCACTGACCGGCGAACGATTTGCTCGTGTCAAAGCACACGAAGGCAGAGTGAATGCAGTCTGCTTTTCGCCAGTGGACGATGTCCTGGCAACCGGCGGAAACGACGATCTGATCCAGCTTTGGCGGGTGGGCGAGCAGGTTCACCTGACGACAACCGACTCCGTCACCGATTCCGTTATTGAAAAGCAGTTGGTGCTGAAGGCGGCAATGTGACCGGTAGTTCTTCGGTGAAAATACAGCCGCCGCGTTCGATCTGGTTGCAGACGTGATCGCCGAGTCCCTCGAAAATTAAACAGCTCAAGATCTGTTCCTCAATATGTTTCTAAGGAGTGTATGACGATGGCTTTCAGATCATTGTTCATCGTCGTGTTTACGATTCTGTTTACTGACTTATGCGTGCTATACGCTCAGGGGACTGAGATCGCCTTCGAAAAGTATGAACTTGCTCTGGAACAGCCTCACGACTTACTCGCGATGGTACGGCTTCCGAATCACAGCCTTCGCGGCACCTGGAAACAACAGGGTGATGCACTCGTGTGCGAGCCGTCTGACGATGCTCAACTCATGTTGCCCGTCGCGGTCAGTGGCAGCTACGAGATCGATTGCGAATTCACTCGACGGTCTGGCGAGGAGACAATAGCTGTCGTTCTGCCTGTTGGAACCTCACCGACGGCGATTCTGCTCAGTGGCTGGGCGGGTGCCGCCAGCGGCATTGCCGCAGTCGACGGTCGCGATGCCCGATCGACGAATTTCGCGACAGGAGCTGCCGTTCGTCCCGGCAAACTGATCAATGGCCAGCGGTATCGATTACAGGTTGAAGTCATCTTGCTCAGGCAACGTGCCATGATCACGGCGGCGTTAAATGGGCAGCGTTTCGTGATGTGGAAGGGACTCTCTGGGCAGCTCGGATACTGGTCGCAATACTCCATTCCCTGCCAGCAGTCGTTCGCTTTGATTGGCCACCGATGTGCTGCCGATTTTCATAAGTGCGAGTTGACGATCAAAAAGGGCAGCAGTGGATACCGGCTCGACGATGCATCGAAATCCGACTGGCGTAACCCACTTATACCTGTCGCAAACGGACCTCCAAAGAAAATCATCGGTCAATGTACGACATGGAACGGTCATAAGTATTTCATGACTGACAAGCCCGTGGACATTGTGACTGCCCGAAGATTGGCCACGGAGCTGCAGGGCCGACTGTTGACGATTTCCTCGAAAGAGGAAGAAGACTTTTTCTTTAAGGAAGGCCGAGGCGTCGAGATCTGGTTGTCCGGCTGGAGATCATCCGCCAGGCAGGGATGGTACGATGAGCGAAATCGACCGCTGAAGTACGTTGGAAAGTGGGCGCCAAGGAACCCGTCGCAGCGCTACTGGGAATCGCTATTGGTTCTTCATACGAAAACGAATGCTTGGATCGGCTGGCACGATCACTACGTTACAGACAGAGCACATGCCTGTATCGAGTGGGGTGAAGAGTATACGGAAGTGACGCAGTGACTCCACTACATGTGCGGAATGAGACATTGTGAGAGGCGACAGATGACACAGAGTGTGAACTGGCAGCAATGACACTTGGAGATTTACGGTGAGTAAAAAAGTCAAACCAACAATCGTGTCACCCGCGGCGGGGAGTTCGTTGGCCGTTGTCGCGGCGCGTGAGGCGGCGAAAACCGGGCGGGACAAGACTACAAAGAAGGCGGTCGCGAAGGAGCAAACCGGTGTGACACCTTTCAAACCTCTTCGGCGGCCTCCGATAGCGATGCTGACCCTACTTGACGATGGAACCTCGGAAGGCGAGGTCTTTCGACTGCGGGAAGCTCGGACGGTGATCGGACGCGAGGATGCGGATATCCGGATTCCGCATGACCCACTGATTTCGTCGAAGCATCTGGAGATCACCCGGCGAGCCGAAGGAAATACCTGGCGGTGGTTTGTGAAAGATCTCGGTAGCCGGAACGGGACGTTCTTTCGTGTCTCCAAATGTCGAGTGAGAAACCAGTTTGAGTTCCTGATGGGGAACTGCCGTTACCGGTTGAACGTGCCTGACGAAACAGCCGCTGAACCAGAGGGTGAGCGGGAAGACGTGGGGACTCAGGGCTGGTCGGCGATCTCGCGGGAAACACTCGCCCTGTTGTCGCCTCACCTGGTGCGTTTCGAAGGTGAGACCGAGGCCAGCTCGTATCCACTTTCTGATGAGATTGTGATCGGTTCAGACAGCTCACTCAGCAAGATCACCGTTGAAGATTCGCTGCTGAATCCCGAGCACGCACGCCTGATCCGCCAGCCGAACGGTATGTGGAAGATCGAAGACCTGGGTAGTCGAAATGGAACCTGGATGCGGATTGAAGAAAGTGCTGTCGCACGAGCCTGTCAGTTTCAACTGGGCGAACAGCGTTTCGTGCTGAGGGTAAGCTGACCATGCACCTGACACTGGAAATTCAGATCAGCGGAACGTCTGCCATCACGATGGGGCGACGGGGCCGAATTCTCACCGTCGGACGCGATCCCGATGCGGACTTCGCGCTGCCGGATATCGATTCAACGGGTATCGCTTCCGCACGTCATGCTCAGTTCGAAGTGGATGGGAACACACTTCTCGTGACCGACCTCGGTTCCTCGAACGGAACATTCGTTGACGGAGATCGGCTGACGGAACCGAGGCGGTTTGTCGTTGGAGAAGCAATTGAACTCGGTCTGGGCGGTCCGGTGGTTCGTATTCTTAATTTCGACACGGCGGTGACGCCGGCAGGCTCCGGCGGATTCCGAGAACCCACAGGAACGCTGCTGATCGCCGCTGGAGCCGTCATCGTGGCGATCGTGGTGCTGCTCATCGGATGGATAGTTTCGGACGGAGCGAAGCCTGACCTTGTCGTTCCGGTTCCGAGGGTGCCCAAGCCTTTTCATGTTCTGGTTCCAGTGATATCCGAGCCTGTTCTCGTAATGGAAGTGCAGCCTCTCAATGAAGTCTCGCGGGCAGTGGGGTGTCTGGGGTTTCGGTTCGACGTGGATGAACTACACGGTGACGAAACGGCGTGGCTGATTGCTCCTGACAAACTAGTAACGACCGCTCGGATAGCAGGCCGGTTGTTGAAACTGAAAGAAGTTGACTCGAAGTTTGCCTTTGAACTGGCGGTCGCATTTGGACCGGAGCGAGCCGTTGGGATTCGGAACGTCCGTCTGCATCCGAAATATGACTTCGACAATCCCGGCGATCCGGGCAGCCTGCTGCATGACGTCGCCGTACTGACTCTGGAAGAACCGGTTGACGATCGTCCGGTGTGCAAACTGGCCGATCCTGGCGTGGAGATTTCACTGGAATCGGAACTTCGACTGGTCGGGTATGAGAATCGGACGCCGCCGAATACTCCGCTCGACTTTCTGCAGATGAAACGCCGTCAGCTCAAAGTGTCAATTACCGGAAGTGAACTGCCAGCGGGGACGTCGACACCCGTGTTTCAGACAGGGGTCGCGGTGACTCGAGGATTGTCAGGGGCTCCGGTGTTTGATCAGTCCGGTCGAGTTGTCGGTTTATTGACTCAGCGGAACGGAAAAGGAGTCATGGTTCCGGTCAGCGTGATTCGTGAACTGGTAAAACACTGAGTGAGAGTCTCTCATCCGGGAGCGTGGCAGACTCATCTGTCGCTTTCGTTCCTTCATTTTCTTTAGTCGCACGAACAGATTCCAAGGGTAGACTCAATGCGTCAATTAACGCTGGCACTATTCGCCATACTGGTGAGTGCTACGACAATGAGCTGTGCGGATGACAGCCCTGCGGACACGATTCGTGCTCTGGAATCCGCGAGACTTGCTCGTCTGGAAGAGATTCAGAGGGACCGAGCAGCAGTGCTCGAACAGATCGCGAGTCAGGGCCGGCTGGTGGACTACCTGCAGACCTGGGCTGAGTCTGAAACCGACCGCCGCGTTCGAGCCCGACCACTGCGTGGAGTGGACTCCGCCTATCTCGACGGCCTGCAGAAACGTCGCGAGGCCATGCTGGCTCGTATCGCCAACTTTCCAGCTTCCGCTGGTGGTGCCATCGTCAAAGGGGACGCTCTGAATCGACTGTTGCAAGTTTGCGGACCGACAGCATCGAGCCGGCTACGAATGCGACAGTCAGGAGCCCCGTCGATTCTGAATGGCGAGGGTGTTGGCGAGGAGGCTCGCGTGATCTACTCACGGCTCAGCGAAACGCCGATGCCCGAGATCAGTCTGGCGGATATCCAGTATCGCCGTGGAGTGTCCGGGCCGAAGCTGACCGGGCGTCTGGATGGAACAGTGCTCAATACCGACTGGCCGCTGAAGTTGCGTGAGAACGTTTATCAATCGAAGTGCAAAGCAATCGAACAGGCTCGCGATCAAGGGCTGAAAGAACTCAGCAGTGGGCGACCAGTCAGTCCGAAAACAGCCGCAGAGCTGATGGTAGCCGTCGAACGACTTCGAAGTCAGGTCTGCCGCGACAGTGATCGCAACCTTCACCATTTCAGAGACTACGAAAAATTTCGTCCCTTCAAAATTGCCGAATTACACATGGACGTCCTAATGAAGGGCACGGCCCGGTTCATCAATGCGACGAAGCCTGAGCACGTTCGAATCGACGTATTCCAGGGTGAAACTCTGGAGCAGTTCCTAGCCTATATGCACGAAAACTCGATACAGTTCGAACAGGCCGGACCGAACGCCCATATTACATATGGGAAAATGTTTCAGTCGATGCTGGCTTGGTATGTCGATATGCAACTGCTGGAACTGGCCGTCAGCAACGAGCAGAAGGAATTGGATTCTCTGGAACAGCGGGACCGTCAACTCACGGAACTGGACGCGGCGATTCGATCGCGTGAAACGCCGGCAATCGTCGGAGCGATTCAGAGTATTGCCGAAAGCATGTTCGAACCAGGCGTGCAGATTGTCATTCCATAGCACGAGATTCGATCGACACAGACCAGTCGATGCTTGCAAAAGTCAGTCTGTGATTGGCTTGTCGCAATTTATCCGTCGCAGCAAACTTGTGTCTTATCTGTTCAAGCCGGTCAGAAAAGAATCCTGATGGCGTTCCGCTGTTCCGATATTGAAGTGGGGTAAGGTTTAGCCCGAAAGATGCCGTGCCTCATGCAAACGGTAATACGGTAATATGGCTGGCTTTCTATCTGTGTGAGATCGCTCTACAATGCCGCGCGATCATGGATTGATCAGATGCTGCCCAAAACGGATCCCAGTCAGAAACTGCTATATTGAGCGAACAGGAAGATAGAAATGGCTAAATCAGCGAAGAAACTGAAGAAGGCGAACCACGGTAAACGTCCGGCGAGCGCCAAAGCTCGGAAGGCCAAGCGTCGGCACATCAAGACATAGTCAACGCACCGGGCCAACGATTCACAAACGAGCGTTCATCCATTCGGGTGTCGCTCGTTTTTGTTTTCCGTATTTGGGAGGCGTGACTGTTAACTGACCTGACCTTCAGTCTGTCTGTTTTACCCGGTTGCCTCTTTTGCCTGAGCGGTAGATGCGTTCGAGTCTCCCTGATCGTTCTTAACCGGGAGTCTCTGACAAACCTGATCTTGAGCGGGCTGTCTGACCTTCAGAGTATGAGTGTCCGATGGCTACAATCTGCAACTTCCTCGTTCTGGTGTCCGGACAATCGTCGGAATTATCGGATTCCGGAGTCGACGCAAAGTTCGGTTAGCCGTTGCGACTACCCGTCGTCGTTTAAATCTGGCAGCAATCGTGCCTGCTTCTTTCGCTGGAACGGTCTGTGAATGGATGCGGTGTCGATGAAACATGGAGGCGGGCCGCTCAAATTCGGGGCGCTGGTGCGCGATCTGAATTTCCAGGATCGCTCAACTGCGGTCGACACAACGGATGCTCTAATCGGTGATCTCAAGTCAACTTGAGAACTGGCTGGGCGACACTCGACTTTAACAAACGAGAATCGGCATGACGCATTTTCTCGAGAAGAAGGATCCCTGGGGGAACGGAATGGGCCTCTGGGTGCTCGTTCTGCTTGCCTGTGCCTTGCCGCCTGCATTGTGGGCCTTGTCAGGGATCGACCTCGACAATGACATCCGTAAATGGATTCCTGCCGACGATCCAAACGCGCAGACCCTGACGTGGTATCAGGAAAACTTCCCCCACAACGAAAGCATCATCGTCACGTGGGATGGCAGTACGCTGAACGACCCTCGCACTCAGTGGCTGGCCGATCGTCTGGCCGGAGTTCAGGACGCGGAAGGTGTTCGGCACGGCGGCTTGCAACACGTTGAGCGTGTCGTGACTCCGCAGGATTTGCTCCGACGAATCGAAAGCGATGGAGTATCGCACGAGGAAGCTCTGCAAAGGCTGCAGGGGACACTTGTTGGTGCCGGTCCGCTGAAGATCCGTCTGACGGAGCTTGGGGCTCGGCGGCAGAAGTCAACGATGAAGTTGTTGCAGGATCGGGTGCGATCGGAACTTGGAATTGAGCTGGAAGTATTCGGACCGGTAACAGACTGGATTCCTGAGAAGTCGATTGATGAGTATCTGCTCGCGAAAGCGATTGTTGAGGTTGACGAAGAACCGGCGCCGTTTGATGACCTGCCGCCACATCATGCGCAGGTTCGGTGGTCTGGAATGCAGGCTCGATCTGACACTGCTGAGCGAGTGATCGAACTTGCGAATTCCATCTCCGTTGATGGTGGTGCTGCAGAAGTTGATGGTGACGGTTCTCCAGAAGCGGAAGTCGCCGCCGACAGCAGCCAGCTCGTTGCAGACGCGTTTTTCGCGCCAGGTTCGCCCATCACGGTTGCCGTTGTCCTCAGCCAGGCGGGTGAGGAAGACAAGAAGGGAGCAATTGCGGAACTCCGCAGAATCGCGACTGAAGTCGGTATTCCTGAAGAGGGACTGCATCTCGGTGGTCGTCCGGTTGCCGGACGCGCGTTGAACGACTCGGTGAAACGAGCCGCCTGGAATCGCGACTTTCCAATAATCAACCTGCCTGGTCGGTCGATCATTCTCTTCTCTGGAGCGGTGGGCATCGTTCTTGCGTTCGTGATGCTTCGCAGCGCGGCGCTGGCGACCCTGGTCCTGTTTATCTCGTACTACACCGTGCTGCTGACTGTGGCGGTCGTCCCGGCGACGGGCGGCAGCATGAACATGGTGCTGGTCGTGATGCCCACATTGTTGCTTGTCCTGACGATGTCCGGAGCAATTCACGTTGCGAGTTACTGGCGATTTGCTGCGAAGTCTGATGTCAGGACGGCGCCGGTGATGGCTACGAAACTGGCGACCCGGCCTTGCGCGCTGGCAAGTCTGACGACAGCGTTCGGGTTGCTCTCTCTGGCGACGAGTCCTTTGGCTCCTGTGGCCCACTTCGGTCTTTATTCGGCGCTGGGATGTTTCGTTGGTCTGGGGGCAATTCTTTACGGCTTGCCCGCACTGTTGCAGTTTGTGCCTGAAAAGTCGGCGAGACCTGCGAGGCAGATGCCCGATGTCTGGCGACCGATTGGACAGTTCATTGTCCGACATGCCCGAATCGTCGGCGCTGCCTGTCTGGTTCTGTTTGCGGTCTGCTCTGCGGGACTGACGCAGTTCGGGACCGAAACCAAAGTGATTCGATTCTTTCCAGAGACGGCTCAGGTCGTGAAAGATTATCGATTCATCGAAGAAAACACTGGCGGAGTAATTCCCGTCGATGTTGTCGTTCGGTTTGCTGAAACTCACCGCGCTCCGGCGGAAGACGGATTGTTGTTCGGTCAACGGCAGGAGATCGTTCGACGGATTTCACAAAAGCTGGTGGAGCGGCACGATGACATTTCGGGGGCGATTTCTTTGGCGACGTTCCGCAAGACGTTGACCGAGGATGAACTGAAGCGGAAGGCGAGCAATCCATTCCTCAGAAAGATTGACACTCAGACCGAGCTGAAGGTCATGGAAAGTTCTGCCGCTCGCAGTTTCATCACCATGGCTGAAGAAGATCGCGAGTCAGGTGACGGAGTTTTGTGCGAAGCTGGCGACGAACTGTGGCGCATCACCGCTCAGGTCAACATCATGACTGACGTTGATTATTCCGTTCTGCTTGATGACATCGCCACGATCGTTCAGGAAGAGACCAGCAATTACAGCGGTGCGAACCATGTGGTTACCGGAATGGTGCCCCTGTTCCTTGAAACTCAGCGCGCTGTTCTGAGCAGTTTGATTCAGAGTTTTCTGATCGCGTTTGTCGTGATCGGGATTGTGATTTCGCTGGTCCTCAAGAGTGCCAAAGCTGGCCTGGTCACCATGCTGCCGAACGTTCTGCCGATCAGCACTGTCTTTGGTGCGATTTCATGGTTCCATATCAAAGTGGATATCGGCACGATGATCACAGCATCAGTTGCGCTGGGAATTGCCGTCGACGGGACGTTGCACCTGCTGACGTGGTTCCGTGACGGCCTGCGTCGAGGCTTTGATCGGCAGGAGGCGGTGACGTTGGCTTTGAGTCACTGCGGCCCGGCTTTGTTCCAGACAAGTGTTGTTGTCGGGATTGGTCTCGCAGTGTTGATGCCGGCTGAGCTGACATTGATCAGCCGTTTCGGATGGCTGATGGCGGCGATGATTTTCACAGCACTGTTTGCTGACCTGGTGCTGCTGCCGGCTATGCTGGCTGGCTGGCTGGGTAAAGTCATCGAGGAAACAGATCGCAGTTTGGCCGACACTTCAGACGCGGACGCTGCTTCTCAGAAAGTGTCGGTCCCGGTGACTGAATCGGGTGGTGAGGGGGGGGCATTGATTCCCAAAGCTGCTCCACCGACCCCGCACGTGCTCAAATCAGAAACGCAGCGGGAGTCGAGTTCGGGCGAGGCGGCTGTGGATTGACGTCGTCGTCTGGTATGAGCCGGCCGTCTGGTCAGACTCAGCTGGCTGTTGCTTGCTGGATGTAGATCCTTGCACTTAACAGGGCATGGAGTAAGGGGCGGCGTCGATTTTAGAATCGAACGGCCTGAAGAGCGACATGTCCTGTTCTTTCGGACGCTCGTTCCACCTTGCTGGTGACTTTGCTTGAGTTATCCTTCTGTGAATTCGTTTATTTATGAGTCCGTAACAGTGGCCTTCGGGCGATGATTTAGTTGATATGCCAGTTTCTTTTTCACAATGCGCTCAGACAGTGAAGCAACTGCATGAGTTGCTCGGGCAGCTTGAGCAGCTGGCGGCCTCTTTACAGTTGGACTCTCTTGAAAAACTGGAGTGGTTCCAACTGCTTGAACAGAAGCTGTTGCCTCAATTGACTGACGACGCGTTTCTGGTGGCCGCCGTCGTGGGCGGGACAAATATCGGCAAGAGTGTACTGTTTAATCATCTGGCTGGTTCCAGAGCGAGTGCCACCAGTCCGCTGGCGTCCGGAACGAAGCATGTAACGTGTCTGACGCCGAGCGGTTTTGAAGACTCGCACGACCTCAGCAGCATTTTTCCTGGTTTCGAGTTGAGACCCTGGGCAGATTCAGAACAGGCTCTTCAGTCGTCGGAATCTGACTGGCTGTTCTGGCGGAGCAGTGATTCCTTGCCGCCGAATCTGCTGGTACTCGACACTCCGGACATCGACAGTGACGCGCGAGTGAACTGGGAGCGTGCGGACAAGATCCGCCGCACAGCCGACGTGCTGATCGCCGTGCTGACTCAGCAGAAGTACAACGACGCGGCGGTTAAGGAGTTTTTTCGACGTGCCGCCGCTGAAGACAAGTTTGTGCTGGTCGTTTTTAATCAGGTTCATTTGCCGGACGACGAGTCGTACTGGCCACTCTGGATGAAGACGTTCTGCGATGAGACGGGGGTTAATCCACAGTTTCTTTACCTGGCGCCACACGATCGACAGGCTGCTGAATCGAATCGACTTGAATTCTTTGAACGCCGCTGGCCGGCTGCGCTGTCCGGTGACGAATCGATTGAGGACGCTGGTCAAAAACTAGGACGGCGGCTGCATGAAGATCTGTCGTCATTAAAGTTTGGCGAGATCAAGTTGCAGACCCTGCAGAGCGCGCTCAATCTAATCTCGGCCTCGGACGGAATCCCTGGTTACCTCGGGCGAGTGAAACAGCGTTCGGACGAGTTTCGTTCGGCAGCCGAACTTCTTTCGACCCATAAGCTGGCAGAAATCGACAACTGGCCGATGCTCCGGAATGGGCTGATCGTCGAGAAGATTCGCTTCTGGTGGCAGGGGCAGCGTGAAGGATGGTCGGCGAAAGTTCACAGCTTTTATAACCGGATTGGTAGCGGAATTACCGCAGGGTGGAGGCTGGTCGACGAGCAGCTGCGAGGGCCTCAGACTCCACCACTGGAAGCGTATCGTGCCAGGGAATGGGAAGCGGTACTCGACGCGGTCGACGAAGTTTACAGCCGGCTCAACTGGTTCAAGGAGCTTGGGAATCCGCTTTTGCAGCCGAGGCTTGAAGCATTGCTGGGGGCGACAACGCGGCAGGAAGTGCTCGATCAGATTCGTGCAGAACATGAAGCGGCTGATCTGGATGACCAGCTTCAGCAGTTGGTCAGATCAGAGCTTGACAGTTTCCGTGACGAAAGTCCTGAGTGGTATCGCTCGTTGCGACAGCTTGACGCCGTTGCGGCTGCTGCGCGGCCCGCAGTTTCAATTGCTTTATTTGTGACAGGCTTCGGTCCTGTGGGAAATGCGGTTGGTCAACTTGCAACAGAGACGATGGTCACATCCGCCGTGTCAGTCGCTGGTGATGTAGCGGCCGGTGGCGTCACAGCGGCTGTTGGAGAAACCTGGATCAGTAGCACGGCTTCGTCCGGGGCGGCTTGGCTTGAAGCGCGTTTTCGGCGGATTCATGCGCAGTTCATTTCAAAGCGAGCCGAATGGCTGGCCGACCTGCTTCAGAAACACCTGCTTGGATCACTGCCCGAAGAGCTGGCCGCCGCAGCGATGATTTCCGAGTCAGAAACGTACATGGGAATCGAGCGTCTCGTAAACGAACTTCGACAGGAACAGAGAGTGGTTGAAGCCGAGTCGTCAGTTATTGAGGAAGAGTCGGAAGAACGGTCAGCTTCACAGGAAGCGTCCTGACGGATCATGGTGTCAGGCAGATCGGCAGTGAGTTGAGACGCAGGCTCCGAACACGAATCATGTACCCCCTTTGCAAATTTCTGCGATTTCGCGTCTTCGTACTGAATCTATTGTTCTGATATGAGGGCGTTTTCGGGAAGTTCTTTCGGACCCATTTGCATCACAGCTTTGTGTCGGTGAGTTGTCCAGCTTGAATAATTAAAAGAGTGCTCCAGTCAGGACGCGAATGATCAATGTCTGATTCAGAACTCGCACAACTCGAATTGTTTGCACAGGTTGATGAGCTGGTGCGTCGGCTTCAGCAGTGGTCAGAAGGGGAGTCGCCCTGGGCACCGTTGAATCAGTCACGGGCTCTCGTGAGGCGATTGCTGACTCGGCTTGAGTCATTAAGAGTTCGGCTTGAAGCGCCGCTGGTTGTGGCGACGTTCGGCGGAACGGGTACTGGTAAGAGTTCTCTTGTGAACGCCATCGTCGGCGTGGAATGCACGAAGTCAGGCCGAGAACGTCCGACAACCAGAAAGCCGGTTCTGATTGCGCAGTCGGGGGCGGAGTTGCAGCCGCTCAACCTCCCGATCGACCAGTTCGAAATCGCGCGGGTTGACACATCCGTTCTTCGCGACATCGTCATTATCGACTGCCCGGACCCGGATACGAACGAAGCGGAAACGTCAGGAAGCAATCTCGAAATCCTGCGGCGCGTGCTGCCACATTGTGACGTGCTGCTTTACGCGTCGACGCAGCAGAAGTATCGGTCGGCGAGAGTGCTGGATGAACTCGATGTTGCTTCGGCCGGTTGTCGACTGATTTTCGTGCAGACTCATGCCGACACTGACGAAGACATTCGTGATGACTGGCGGCGAGTTCTCGGCGAGAAGTTCGAAATTCCTGACGTTTTCTATGTTGATTCCGTAGCGGCTCTAGCTGAGCAAAAGGCAGGACACCGTCCGAGCGGTGACTTCGCGAAGCTGCAGGACCTTTTAACTACGCGACTGGCCGCCGTGCAGCGTATTCAGATTCGTCGGGCAAATCTTCTGGACCTGAGTGCCGCGACGCTGGCGAAGTGTCGCGAACAGCTTGGCCGATTTGATCCAGCAATCACATCGCTGGAAGCGGCGCTGGCTGATCATCGCCAGAAGCTGACTCGCGAGATGAGTCGCGAATTGAAATCTCAACTTGGTGCTTGCAGCCATCTTTGGGAACAGAGAATCCTGACTCAGGTCACGACGCTTTGGGGGGCGAGTCCTTTTTCGACACTGTTGCGAGTTTACAGTGGTCTTGGAGCGTTAATTACGTCGGCGAGTCTGTACCGGGCTCGAAGTGGCGCTCAACTGGCTCTGATCGGAGCGATGCAGGGAACTCGCTGGCTGACGGCAAGGCAGAAGGAAAAATCGGCAGAAGGACGGTTCGAAGAACTCGCGACGTTGGGGGTCGATGACAGCCTTGTGCGTGAAGCACGACTCCTGATCGGCGGGCATCTGCTTGATTCAGGGTTCGACACATCGTTAGCAGATTCCAAACCGGGCGAAGATGCGCGTCTGGAAACAGCACGCTTTGAATCCGGTTTTCTGGAGCGGGCGAAGCGTCGCATTGACGATGCCATCGAGCGGCTGGCTAAACGAAATTCCGGATTGATCGCTCGCGTCTGGTACGAGTTTCTGCTGCTGTCTTTTGTTGCGTTTGTGTTGTACCGGGCTGGTCGCAATTTTTTCTGGGATACCGTGATGGATCCGCTGGTCAAGGTTCTGCCGATGGACTTTTATGTTTCGGCGGGGCTCTTCTTCCTGCTCTGGTCGGTCGTTCTTGTCATAAGTTTTTCTCGCCGGCTCAAACGAGGCCTGAAGAGCGAGATCAACGCGATGGCCGATGAAATGGCCGAGCAGAAACTGACAGGCGGTTTGTTTCCAGATCTCGAAGCCGCCATTGACGGGGTTCGCCAGGATCGTCGACGGCTGGATCAGATGGACGAGACGTGCAGAAGTCTCCGAGGCGATGTAGCCACGTCGTCGGACCTGGGATCTCCTCGGCAGTTGAACGCGGAGACACTGGCTCCGACGTAGCAGGCTGCTGATAGAACTTGCAGTCGGTCTGCGTGCTGGCAGGTTTGGAAGTCTGCACGTTACGCTGCAAAGCTCAACGTCACTGCCGACGAAGGAGCTTTATATGACTCTCATGGCTGCTTTCAGCGACTCTTTCGCTACCTCAATCGTCACCGGTGGATTGTCGACGATGGATGCAGCAGTGCTTGCTGCCTATCTCGCCGCGATGCTGGCGATGGGTTTTCGAATCGCTCGCAAGAATGAATCGACCGAAGATTTTTTCGTTGGTGGGCGGGACCTGCCGCCGTGGGCTGTGGGTATCAGTCTGATCGCGTCGCTTCTTTCGACCATTACCTACCTGGGAATGCCCAGCGAGATGTTTCGAACGGGCGTTGGGTTCCTGACGCGACAACTCGGGTTACCGATTGTGTTGCTGATCACCTGGTTTCTCTGGATTCCGTTTTTCATGCGGCTGCGACTAACCAGCGCGTACGAGTACCTGGAACGCCGATTCAACTATCCCACTCGAATCATTGCCGCGAGTTTCTGCATCTGTCTGCTGCTTGGCTGGATGGCGGTCGTTGTGCTGACGGCCAGCGGAGCGATGGTCGAGATCGCGAATCTGCAACTCGGCTGGTTCTTCAGTTCAGACTCTGTTGATGCGGATATGCACGCAGTAATTCTCGGCATCGGGTTGTTTTCGGTTTTGTATACAACACTTGGAGGTTTGCGGGCGGTCGTCTGGACCGACGTTGTTCAGTTCTTTGTTCTGCTGATCGGCGCGTTCTTCACGATGGGAGTGATTGCCTGGAAGACGGAATCTGGACTCGGTGACTGGCTGACCTTCTCAAAGGGGTACACGTTTGAGAAAGTCGAATGGTTCAGTTGGGATGTCACGAATCGCTCGACCGTGTTTTCGATTTCGATCGGGATGCTTTTCTGGCATGCCTGCACTCATGGAGCCAACCAGGTGGCGCTGCAGCGTTATTTTTCGGTGAAGGATGTTGGTGCAGCCCGTCGCAGTTTTCTGGTCAATGCCCTGTCTAGTATTGGGCTGGGCGTGTTGCTGGCCGGAGTCGGCCTGGCATTGATGTATTTTGTGTTGAACGATGGCTTTGTTTCGGGCGACATGCTTCAGACGCAGGAGCAGTTACAGTCTGATGATCTGGGCGAGAGAACGATGGCTCAGAAGCGAGTCTTTCCGCAGTTCATCCGGCTCTACCTGCCGTCGGGAATGAGAGGCCTTGTCATCGCTGCTCTGTTTGCAGCAGCCATGTCGACGATCGATTCAGGAGCCAATTCGATTTCGACGATCGTGACCGTTGACTTTCTGAGACGAAACCGGAGTGAAACGTCGACGGCACAGGCCGAGTTAAAAACGGCGAGGATACTCACTGCGTCGATGGGGCTTGTCATTGTCGCGGTCACGGTGTGGCTGTACCACCTGTCGAAAGAAACCAACATTATCGACCTCTGTCAGCGCGGCTTTAACTGTTTTCTTGGCCCGCTCGGAGGTCTTTTCGTACTGGCGATGTTTTCTCGAAAAGCGACTTCGGCGACGGTCATTCCGGCAGTTCTTGTGGGAGAGGCGGTCGGGATCTGCGGCAGCTACAGCAAAGATTTGTTTAACGTGGAATTCTCGACTCACCTGGTCGTTCCCGCGTCCTGGCTGGCGACGATTGTTATTTCGCATGTGCTTTCGCTGGTCTTTGCGACACGAGCCGACGAGTTATCGCAACGCTGGATGTGGAAGCCCGTGGTGAAGGGTGATACCGATTCGTTGATTGAACCAGTTCCTTGATTGACTGGTGCAGAAAGTAAATTCGGAATGAGCATGCCGTTGTCTTTGTCGCTGCGAGTTGCAGTGCAGGGCGAAGCTGCATTGGCCGTTAGATGATATCGAGGCGCTGGCTGCGGAGTCGGGTTGCTCGGCCATCTGTATGAGGGGCAGTGCGGGGGCGGACTTTGTACGACAGAGTTACGGCAGCAGGCCTGGTGGTGTCGATGATCACGGCGAATTTCAATTTGCCGATGAAGAAGACGGCTTCTATACCATCCACCAGGCATCAGAGAAGATGCCATGCGGTATGCTGAATTCTTGCGAGCTTCAACAGATAAGTAATTTCACATTGAGTTCCGATGAAAGAATTTTCATGAAACAGTCCATGATTCTATCAACTTTGTTGTTCACTCTGACTGGTCAGTTGCAAGCAGATGATCAGTCTGAGCTAAAGACGGAAGCCGTCGCCGTAATGAGAAGAGCTGGCTCGTACTACCACGGCGAAGTTTCGTTGCATGGCGGCTATGTCTATTTCTACTCGCTTGATTTGAGACAGCGTTGGGGCGAAGGATCTGCTGGGGACAATCAGGCGTGGGTACAGCCACCGGGAACGCCAACCGTCGGTATGGCGTTTCTTCGCGCGTGGGCGGCGACGGGTGACCGGTTCTATCTTGATGCTGCGCGTGATGCGGCAGCGGCCCTTGCTTACGGGCAGCTTCGTGGCGGTGGCTGGACTAATTCCATTGATCTGAGCGGGCGTTCTAAGGGGTACCGGTTTTCCGGAGGGAACCGTCGACGTGACGGCAATTCATCACTTGACGATGGCCAGACTCAATCAGCGATACAGCTCGTCATCCGAGTGGATCAGGCACTTGGATTCAAAGATGAAGTCATTCACGATTCTGCGATGTTTGCGTTGGATTCACTCCTGGCGGCTCAATTCCCGAATGGTGCTTTTCCACAAGTCTGGACAGGCCCCGTCGATGATCAGCCGGTGATGAAATCGAGCTATCCGAGTTATGACTGGCGGACGGAAGGACGTATCAGGAATTATTGGGACATGTACACGCTCAACGACAATGTCTGTGACTACGTCGCCGATGCGTTGATCGATGCTCACAGAATCTACGGTGGGGAGCGGTACCTGCAGGCACTTCGAAAGCTCGGTGACTTTCTGATTCTCGCGCAGATGCCCGAGCCACAGCGGGGATGGGCTCAACAGTACAGTTACGAAATGAAGCCGATCTGGGCACGCAGGTTTGAGCCAGCCGCGATGGCAGGTGATGAAACCCAGGAAGTAATTGGCACACTGATGAAGATCGCAACATTCACTGGCGATGCCAAATATCTCGAACCAATTCCGGCGGCGCTGGCCTGGCTAAAACGGTCGCTGTTACCAGATGGCCAGATTGCCCGATATTACGAACTTGAGACAAACCGGCCGCTCTATATGTCGCGGCAAGGTAAGGACTACTCATTGACGTACGACGATTCGCAACTGCCAAAGCACTACGGCTGGAAATGGCCGTCACGTATTGACGAACTCGCGACAAAACTCGCTCAGTGCAAAAGTGGATATGTTCCGGCAGCACCTGCTGCCAACGAAGCCAGCGTCCGGAAGGTCATCTCGCAACTTGATGATCAGGGGCGCTGGATTAGCACTTATGACGGTGCTCGTCTGGTGGGGCAGGCAAAGATGACCGTTGGAGCGAAGTATTTGTCGAGTGAGGTCTTCAGTAACAACCTCACGCTGCTGAGCGACTTTGTAAGTCTGCCGCGAAATTGATTTGCCGGTAAGCCGTCTCCCTGTTCCGAACACGCTTGACGTAGTGTTTCGACAAGACTCTTCCGAGATTCAGGGCATTTCCTTGACGATTTGTTCGCAACACCTGCGATGATACCAACTTGGAAAACCACATCGCGTTAATTCGATGGTTGTTGCTGCGGAGCGGTTAAAGAGAACATGGCGAGGCCAGGGGCGAAGTAGCTGACCGAGAGCGAACCGGAGGTAATGCAGATCTTTCGGGATCAGGGTGAGCAGGCGGCTCAGGGATTACGTGATTGACTGGAGCGGTCCAACTACAGTTTTCGGCTGGAGCCGAAGCTATGCTTATCTCGTTCATGCGGAAGTTCATTGCGGAGTTGCGGGGCAGATCGCCGTTGCTGTCGATAAGTTCCCGGCTCTAGAATTCTCTGTTGAAACCAATTCTGAGCCGGGTTCTCAATCTCTAACTGAGTGGGAATGGCGGGATTCGCTGCTCTCTCAGATTTAAGGACGGATTTTCTTTAAGGCTTCACTGGATGAACTTCGAATTGCCAACGGTACGTGACTCAGCGGGAGGCACGGTCGATGGAATGTTGCCGGGCAAATGGTGGCACAAAGACGGCGAGACGGATCGCGTCATCTGTGACCTCTGCCCTCGCGAATGTGCGATGAAGGATGGCGACCGCGGGTTCTGTTTCGTACGACAGAACGTCGGCGGCGAGATGATGCTGACGACTTACGGTCGCAGTACCGGGTTTTGCATTGACCCGATTGAGAAGAAGCCGCTCAACCATTTTTTCCCAGGAACCAGTGTGCTGTCGTTCGGGACGGCTGGTTGCAATCTGGGCTGCAAGTTCTGTCAGAACTGGGATATTTCAAAGGCTCGCGAAGTCGAACGACTCAGTCATCGAGCGTTTCCGGAAGAAATCGCGCTGGCCGCGAAGTCGCTCGACTGTCACAGCGTTGCCTATACCTACAACGATCCGATCGTCTGGGCCGAGTACGCGATTGAAACGGCAAAGGCCTGCCGTCAGCATGGAATCAAGTCGGTTGCGGTTACCGCCGGGTATATCACGGAAGAAGCTCGCGGGCCGTTCTTCGAGTTCATGGACGCAGCCAATGTCGACCTGAAGGCGTTCACGGAAGAGTTCTACTACAAAATCACATACGCGCATCTGGAGCCGATTCTCGACACACTGAAGTGGCTGCGTCATGAAACGGACGTCTGGTTCGAAATCACCAACCTGATCATCCCTGACGCTAATGATAAGCCGGACGAAATTCGGCGGATGGCTGAGTGGGTGCTTGACGCGGTGGGCGATGACGTTCCCGTTCACTTTTCGGCGTTTCACCCTGACTTTCGGATGACCGATCGGCCGAATACGCCGCACGAGACGTTAGTTCTCGCTCGCGATCTGGCCATGCAGACTGGACTGAAGCATGTGTACGTTGGCAACGTGAACGACGTTGAGCGGCAGAGTACTTACTGTCCGAAGTGCACAAACCTGGTGGTCGAGCGGAACTGGTATGCGCTGGGGGTGTACGCTCTGGACGGTAACCAGTGTCGGCATTGCGGAGAAACGATTTCAGGAAAATACGAAGATCGACCGGGAGTCTGGGGCCGAAAACGCCAGCCGGTCGATATGAGACAATTTCACATTGATGGACTCAGTGCGGGTTCGACTTCGCGACCCGCTTTGAATGGAGACACGATGAGCGCTGGAAAGAACGAGCAGTCGGCTGACAATTCAAACAGCGGGGTGAAAATAAACGACTCAGCTCTGGAATGGCTGGCCGGGCAGGGAGGCGGTCAAAACGCAGCTCCGGCAGCTCCAGTTCCGACCCAGCCGCAGACTCCGGCACCGGCGACGCAACCGATTCCTACTCGCATGCCGCTGACAAATGAGCAGCGCGAAGCGATTCGTATCGCGGCGGCTGAAGTCGTGAAGGCATGTGTCGACGACCGGAACGCCAGCATTCCGGATCTGAACGCGATCGGCGTCGGCAACGCGGTGGTATCGGGGATCTTTGTCAGTTTGAAACGTCGGGGGCGATTGCGGTCGTGCATGGGCTCGTTCGGCGCGACGATGCCGCTGCTGAAAACGCTGGTTGATGCCGCACGGCGAACAGCGACGGACGACCCGAGGTTTCCGAAGATTTCATTCGTTGAGGTGCCGCATCTTGAACTGGAAGTCTGGCTGCTGTTTGCGCCTGAGCCGGTGAATGTGAAAGGCGAAGCACGAATTGATGAAGTGACAATCGGCACGCATGGGTTGCAGATTGTTCGAGGCAACCAGCGAGGGCTGTTACTCCCCGGCGTTGCGACAGACAACGGCTGGAATTCGAAAGAGTTTCTCGACAACGTCTGCATCAAAGCCGGACTACCACCAACGGCGTGGAAAGAGCCGGACACGATCCTGTTCCGCTTTGAAGGAAACTGCATTAAGGGAAATCTCTTGAACGGCGACGCGGACAATTACTCGGCGCCGCGTCTCTATTATCAGCCGGAGCAGATCGACGAGATGCGGAGAATCTGCAAAGACAATGTGGCGGCGATCGTGCGCGGCGCGACGCCGATGTACTACTGCGGAACGGTGCCGGATTCGTCGGTGAACGGGCTCTCGATGACAGTCACTCTGCCTGGCGGCGGCAACCAGTTGAATGTTGCGAGAATGTCACTGCGCGAGTTAATGCCGCTTCAGTCGACGGCATTTTCGTTGTGTGAAGAGCTGGCAGCTTCGCTGCGCCGGCGAGGCTTTCTGAATGGAAATTTTGAACTCGATCTGGCGGTTGCCAGTGACGTGGCCATGCACGGGACCGTTGATCAGCCGTTGATTGAAGGCGTCGATCCAGCAAACCGCGGGTTCCTGATCAGCGAGCGTCAGAAGACTGCCTGGGCCTTCGATCGAGCAAAGCCTGCCGATGAAGTTCTGGGGGATGCGGTGCAGGCGTGTCAGGTTACGGAGCCCGCATACGGAATGATCTACAGTCTGACGTTCCAGACGACGAGTTCGCGCGTGACTTACTCGGCAGTGCCAAAGCCGTCGCGAGGCCCGTCCGATCGACCGCCAGCCGTGGCTGGTCGCTTCTATCCTGGCGATCCTGCGGCGATGAACCAGATGCTCGATGAAATGCTGGCCGGTGACGCGACTCCAGCACCATGCAAGGCGGTCATGGTTCCGCATGCAGGCTGGCAGTTTTCAGGGAAGCTTGCCGCCGATGTTCTAAAGCGGGTTCGAATTCCCAAACGGATCATCGCTATCGGACCGAAGCATACCCCTAATGGAACCGACTGGGCCGTTGCGCCTCATCACAACTGGTTGCTGCCAGGCAGGGCCGTGGCTTCTGATTATGCGTTGGCCATGAAGCTGGCCGAACGGATCGATGGGTTGGAGCCTGATGCCAACGCTCATCAGGCCGAGCATGGCATTGAAGTGGAACTTCCAATTATCGCCAGGCTGGCTCCGGAAACGCAGGTTGTCGGCATCACGGTGGGAGGCGGCAACCTTGATCGTTGCGAAAAATTTGCCGAACAACTGGCAGGCGTTATTCGTGAAATGGACGAGCCGCCGCTGCTGCTCATTTCAAGCGACATGAACCACTACGCGAACGACGAAGAGACTCGCCGGCTGGACAAGCTCGCGCTGACCGACCTGGACCGGCTGGACGAAGACGCGTTGTTCAAAACATGCCGCAGCCATCACATCAGCATGTGCGGCATGATTCCGGCGGTGATCATTCTGAAGACTCTGAAGAAACTCGGAAGCGTTCACCAGTCGCGGCAAGTGGGTTACGCAACCTCAGCCGACCGAACCGGCGACAAGTCGAAAGTCGTCGGCTACGCGGGACGGATTTTTCAGTAGACGCAAGTCTCTGAGCACACGGATTCTCACGGACGAAGGACTGAGTCGATCAGCTCGTACGCTTCTTGTCGCATGTCATCTGGAAAGTTGTGGTCGGAGTCTGGATGCCGAATGACCAGGCTCTTGTCGCTGCCGAGGAGCTTGTAGACAGGTCGAGCAGCTTCTGCACAACGGTCGACGCTGGCGGCGACGAAGTTGCTGTCGTGCAGCGGGGCGTTGACGAAGACCTGGCGGGGAGCGAGTGCTCCCAGGAGTTCAGGGAAGTCGTATGGGATTTCGTCGAGACGGCCTCGGTAGTCGGACAGGCGGGGCATGTACCGAATCTGGCACCAGCCTTTGCCAAAGAACCAGACTCGCTCGACACCGCCGTAGTAATCGCGGTAGGAATCAAAGCCGCAACTGCTGACGACGACGCTGATTCTCTGGTCGAAGACGGCGGTGTAGATGGAGTTGTGTCCGCCGAGTGAGTGCCCGATCGCTGCGAAGCCTTTCGTGGTGTCGATGTAGTCGAGTGTTTCGAGCAGGTCCAGCGCTCGGGAGTTGTCCTGGATGGCTTTCATCGTGCCGCTGACGTAGCCGAGCTTTCCAAGATTCGGCCAGTAGTTCGCGAGGTGCGGATAAGCCGGTGAGATCGTCACGTAGCCGCGTTCGGCAAGTTCGGCGGCGTACTGACGACCGGCTCGACCACCGAGTCCGACGACAACCTTGTGGCCAACGGAATTGTCAGTTGGGTGAAGGCACAACACGGCGGCGGCTTTCCTCTTACCAGCGAGGACGTCTTTGGGGATGCAGAGGTAGGCCGGAGTTCGACCATCAAGACCAGGTTCGGCTTCTGACTGGTAAGTGATCAGCCGACGGATGAAGGTGCCCGCGTCCGCTTCTTCGACGACTTCGATGGACGGATCGAGGCGATCTTTCGTGCCTGGATACCTGCCCATGACCTGCTGCATGGCCGTGAGAATTGCTTCACGGCGAATTGACCATTGGGCGGCGGTCTCGACAGGGGCGACGTCGTTCGTCGGTTTTTGAAACTGGAGAAGCTTGAATCGATCGAGCTGTGGTAAATCCTGTGCCTCAAGGATCGAAATCAGTGAGGATGTAATGGCCACCGAAAGGAGCAGTCTGGAAATCATGCCGATGTCTCCAAAAAAGATTTGCGAAACGGTCAAACCACTGGCATCGTCGTTTGTTCGATCGAGACATCATTGAATTTCTGCAGCGGAACATCCAGGCATTCAGGGCAGTCTCCCGATTCGAGCGTGTACTGAGTAAGGCATCGAGGGCACCATGTTCGAGCGTCGAAGTCCGGCACGGGAGCACGCAGCAGTTCGTCGATTTCGATGCCTTGCTCTTTCAGTATGACAGACAGTGTCTTGAGCTGTCTGGCGTCGAAGGAAGTTCGAGTCGACCTGAATTCGGGCGATGTATCCGGAAAGTCGGAAGCCGAAGGGTGAGTCAGCTGACGCAGACGCTGACCGATGTACGATCGGAAGTCTGTTGCTGGCATGACCGCTGCGGCGACGGCGGCTGGAGTGAACTCGGAAAATGCGTCACTGGTAATGATATTGGCCGCTCGCATGACACCCGCTGGCGAGACACAAAGCGTCGCCACTCGGCTGAATTGTTCGGTGGCTGGACTGTTTAGCAATCGGCGTTGAGCGATGGCAAACAGCACGACTCCGACCAGCCAGAAGAAGCCAGACACCGCAAGATACCTTATGAGTGCGCCTGTCTGCGATTCTGTCGTGTAGTAGAGAATTGGACCTTGAATAAACACCCAGATAAAAAGTAGCAGTGAAGCGAGCCTCAATGCGGAGACCGATCGATCAACCTGTTCGATGCGACTGACAACGCCTTCTGACGAGAACGAGGACTGCATGGCTTCGTCGAGAACGGCGTCGCGTTTGTCGATGTGCAACTCGCGCAGTGTCGTCAGCAGGTTTGCGAAACGGCGGGCGGCTTCGAGCGATGCGCACTTTGTGCGAGTTCGATTGATTCGAAGGTATCGCTGGTCAGCTTCGACGGTTTTCAGGTCGCCAAACGGGATAAAGGTTCCCGCCTTTGCCCCGGTCAGGATGCACAGTCCGTCTCTTGAAACCGGTACTGGCCACTCGGAAGCGACGATGCTGCGCGACCAGGGGAAGATTGAGAGGACGGCGGCGTGGCTGTCGATTCTCTGGAGAAACGTCGGGTGCGACGCCAGTTTCAGGCTACCGAACGCGGTCGTGAATGCGACGGCTTCGGCGGGTAACCAGACCAGGCATTCCCAAAGGTAGATGACAGCAATGACGATCAGAATCAGTTCGGTGTCGCTGAGTGCTGAGAACGCCATAGTGCCGAAATTCCGCGCTGCCTGAATTGAAAAGAGACCTCGTCATCGGAATGGCGAGGTCACTCTTCAGTGCGTTTAAGTTATCGAAAAAGCGGCGACCGGATGGAGTGCCTATTCTTCCGCCGAGCGTCCGAAGAACAGCCGTTTGATTCCGGCCAGGACGGCAATCACCACGAGTATGATGGCCTTGCCGCCTTTGGCAAGCACTTGAAACAGCTTGGCGAACAGTCCCATTTTGACCGCAGCCACGGCAGCGCCTCCGGCGATCAGGCCGGTCAGCCCGTACTGAGCAATTTTGTCGCCCGAGGTAAACTCAGCGTACTTCTCGCCGGACTTGAATTCGAACTTCGTCAGAAGCTCGTTGGTGACTTCCGTGGCCTCGTTCATTTCCTGCAGGCTGGCGACCAACGTCGCGGTCATGACACCTCGACGACCGAGAATTCGGATATTGTGATTGGCCGATTCTCCGCCGGTATCGTCATGCAGTTTTGTTGACCAGACCAGATTGTTCGTGACGGCATCATACTTGGGCGGGACGATCCAGCCGGATAGATGAATTGCGGACCAGCCCTGAGATCGTCGAAACTGATTGGACTGTTCGGTTCCCTGCTGGAGAGATTCGAGGATGGCGTCCGCGTCCAGGTCAGCCTTCTCGTCATCGCTGACGTAGCCGATGTCGTCAAACTGAAATGCCAGGAACCAGTCCCGGTCATCGGCTGTCGGCATCAGGATTCCGACAGTTTCGTCGGGCGGATTCTGAGTCAACTGGTTCCACGCGATGGAGCCTTGACGGCCTGTGAACTGAAATCCGACTGGAATGGTGATCTGCGCGTTGTTGCCAATGTCGACTGTGGCCGGTCCGGCTTGCCAGTCGATTGACGCATAAAGTTCGATCATTCGCTGTTGTTCAGGAGTCAGCTGGAACTCGGCGTCATCCTGTGCGATCAGCGACGCTGTTCCGAAAAGTGCTGCCAGGATCACCAGGCAACTTGTGGCAACCAGCCTGTTCTTTAGAAGTCGTCCCACGCCCATTGTTTACTCCATTGCTGAGATGCCGATCGACGATAAGTCAATGCCAGAAGATTCTCTGGCAGATTACAGGGTTGTACACCGGTACGGACTGTAATTTTTCTTTCGATTTTGTCCATGGATATGTTCCAGGCTTGCCTTGAGTCTGCCGGTTTTCGACTGCGTCAGCATTAATCGTAGGATGAGGGTGCTGTATTGATCTGCTGCGCGTTGCTGCTCTGTCAAAGGCGAACTAAAGGCTCACGGGGTTATCTGTCTGAGCACTCGGTCCGCTCGCAACCCGGTTGGCCTCACCGTCTGGATGAATTGTGAGCGGTGTCTGGCTATAACGTTGAGCTCTCAGCCAGTCTGGATTTCGCTCACGGTCACGATTCGTGGGCAAAAAATAAACTCAGTAAACACAAGCCACAGGAAATGCACCGTGTCCGCAACTCTCAGTAAATTCTCCAGCAGCCTGACCGTCGAAACTGCTTTCACCGTTCTGGCCGTGGCCAAACAATTGAAGGCTCAGGGAAAGGACGTTGTCGAGCTGGAAATCGGCGACAGCCCGTTCGATTCGACGGTGAACGCTAAGACGTCCGGTGCGGCGGCCATTCAGAACAACGTCAGTCATTACTGCCCTTCGCCGGGAGTTCCGGAGTTCCGTGCTGCCGCTGCGAAATTCGTGAAGAACGAATTCAACATTCCAGCGGAGCCATCGAACATTATCGCCGGGCCAGGTGCGAAGGTCTTCGAGCAGTTCTTCTGTGAAGCGTTTCTGAATCCTGGCGACGGGTGTCTGGTTTTCAGTCCATACTTTCCGACCTACGTGCCGAACATTCTGCGGCGTCAGGCTCGGCCCGTGTTCGCTCCGCTGCGGCAGAGCAACGAGTTTCGGCCGCTCGTGTCGGACATCGAAAACTTTCTGGCGACGGACGCTTCACCGAAGGCGATCATGTTGAACTCACCGCACAACCCGACCGGCGGGATCACGACGGAACAGGATCTGCGGGATATTGCTGACCTGGTCCGCGGCAAGGATATCGCCGTCTTCAGCGACGAGCCGTACTGTCACATGGTCTGGAAGGGACGCCATCATTCCATTCTTGAACAGCCGGGTATGATGGATCAGGCCGTCGCCGCTTACACCTTCAGCAAGTCGTACAGCATGAGCGGCTGGCGACTCGGCTTCTGCGTGACGGGAGAACGCATTGCCGACGCGATCGGCAAGATGGTCAACACAACCTTGTCGTGTACTCCGGCGCTGGTTCAGCTCGCTGGTGCGGCGGCTCTGGAAAAGGACAGCGTCGAACGCGACGAAGTCATGCAGAAGTTTCGCGAGAAGGTCGTTCTGCTGACGGAGGGCCTCAATCAGATCGACGGCGTGCATTCGCTCGATCCGACGTCGACGTTCTATGTGTTCCCGAATGTTGCGCCGATCTGCAACCGGCTGGGGATCACAAGTCACGGCCTGGCTTTGTACCTGCTCGAAGGTGCCGACGATGATTTCGGAGTCGCCTGCCTGGGCGGAGAATGTTTCGGCGACGCCGGTCACGGTTTTCTTCGATTCAGTTGTGCCGAGCCGAACGAACGACTGCAGCAGGCACTCGATTTCATTCCGGTGGCGATCAGCCGGGAAGATCGGATCGCGGCGTTTCTGGAAAAGAACGCGAAGTTTCGATTGGCGAAGCCGTACGAAGTCGAATAATGACGATGGCTGAGTTTGCAGTAGTCCTCACTGTTTAAGGAAGGTCGACATGGCGTTGTTCATGAATCAGCCGCTGTCCCGACGGCATGTTCTGCGGGGACTGGGAACCTGTCTGAGTCTCCCGTTGCTGGACGCCATGATTCCTCGCGCCAGCGCTGCTCCGTCGAAGTTCCGTCCGTGGGAAAAGTCGCACGGCGTTCATCCACGGATGATCTGCTGTTACGTCCCCAACGGGGTCAACATGAACGAGTGGAAGCCGAGCGGGCAGGGGACTGGCTACTCGCTTTCGCCGACGCTGGAAATTCTGAAAGATCATCGGGAAGACTTTTCGGTGATCTCGGGGCTGGGGCATCCGGCGTCAAAGGGCGGGCACAGCGGAGCAGATACCTGGTTGACCGGAGCGGACCTGCAATCAGTTCCCGGCAGTGACTATGCGAACTCGATTTCCGCCGATCAGGTGGCGGCGGAACTGCACGGCAAGCAGACCCGATTTTCGTCGCTGCAGCTTTCTGATAATTCGGGGACCGGCTCAGCCGGGCATAGCCATACGCTGTCGTTCGACCGAAGCGGAACGCCGATTCCGGCTGAGAATTCTCCTCGCCGACTGTTTGATCGGCTGTTTGTCCCGGAAAGTTCGGCAGACCGGCAGGCAACTTTAAAAAGGTACGCGGTTAAGAAATCAGTTCTCGACAGCGTGCTCGGTGAGGCGAAGGCGCTTCGAGCGAAGCTGGGGCAAACGGATCAGCAGAAGCTCGATCAGTACCTGTCTTCGGTTCGCGAAACTGAAGAGCGTGTTCAACGGCTGGAAGACTGGGTCGACATTCCGAAGCCGGAAGTGGCCGAGACCGACTTGCAGCTTTCCATGCAGTCGCACAACGCGCACGATCGTCCGATGTGGATCGACGTGATGCTGGAGCTTTCGTACCTGTCGTTTCTGACGGACACGACTCGCGTGATCTCGTTCGAATGGTCTCGCGAAGCTGGCGGGTATGGTGGTGGCGGCGAGAATCATCACGAATTGTCTCACCACGGCGGTGACGCCGGGATGCTGAAACGGCTCGGCCAGATCGATCGATTCCATTTGACGCGACTTGGGCGTTTCATGGAGTTTCTGAAATCGACTCAGGACGGCGACCGAAACATGCTCGACCACACACTCATCATGTTTGGCTCAGGCATGAACAGCGGCGACGGAGGCGGCCACTCTCCGAAGGACTTGCCGCTGATCACCGCCGGCGGTCGAGGCCTTGGAATTCAGCAGGGGCAGCATCTGGTCTTTGACCAGGACAGTCATCCACCGCTCTCAAATCTCCTGCTGACGTACATTCAGAAGATGGGCATCGAATCGGATAACTTCTGCGATGCGACCGGGACGCTGAACGGGCTCGTCTAGAACATTTTCAGTCTCGGCCAATCAGGGATAATCACGATGACTCAGACTCGACGCGAGATGCTGGGGGCGGTTGGTGCGGCAGGATTGTTTGTTGCAGCCAGTTCGGCGAGTGCTCAGACGCCGCAAGGTTCGGTCGCGGATGATTTTCGAATTTCTCACAAGAGAATCCGGCAATCGGTGATGGGGTGGTGTTTCAATCCGATGAAGTCTATCGACCTGGCGAAGCACTGTCTGGAAATCGGGCTGGAGGCGATCGAAGGAATCTCATCGAAGGATTACCCCGCCGTTCGAGAACTTGGCCTGAAGATTTCTCTGGTCAGCAGCCACGGATTCAAAGCCGGACCGTTCAACACGGCGAATCATCCGATGTGTGCCGAGAAGCTGCGGTCGAGTATCGACCTGGCAGTCGAAGTCGGCTGCCCGAGCGTGATTACATTTACCGGCATGCGGGAAGAGGGCATCTCAGACGAGCAGGGAGCAAAGAACTGCGTCGATCTGTGGAAGTCAGTGATTGGCTATGCCGAGAAAAAGGGCATCAATCTGTGCCTCGAACATCTCAATTCGCGAGACGGCTCGCATCCGATGAAGGGGCATCCCGGATACTTTGGCGACGACGTCGACTTCTGCGTGAAGCTGATCGAGCAGGTTGGGTCGCCGAATATGAAGCTGCTGTTTGACATCTATCATGTTCAGATGATGAACGGAGACGTCATTCGCCGAATCCGCCAGTACAAGGACGTGATCGGCCATTACCACACGGCGGGGAACCCTGGTCGAGGCGAACTCGATGACACGCAGGAAATCAACTACCCGCCGATCATGAAGGCAATCCTGGAGACCGGCTACAAAGGTTTTGTCGCGCAGGAATTTATTCCCACCTGGGATGATCCGGTTGCTGCTCTTCGTCACGCCGCCAGCGTGTGCGACGTGTAAGCACATGTGTCGTGCGGTCGGGTGTGGTGCTGTTCAGTTTCCGTTCAGGATTTTTTCTGAACCGCGAGGTTGTTGCTAACCTGCTCGACACCCGGAATCTGTCTGGCGTATTCCTGAGCCAGTTGCTTGGCGTAGTACGATCCGACCTGGCCTCGGATCAGCAGCATGCCTTCTTTGTATTCGCACTGAACGACGTGAGCGCCGGTCAGCATTCGTGATTTCAGGAATTGCTCCATGCGTTCCTGAATTTCGGTTCCTACTGAAACGGGACAGTCCATTGCCGATGCAGAGTTCATTGAGATCCTCGACTTCTTTTTCGAATTCCTGTTGGTGGCGATGTTTCAGTGATGCGGAAATTCTGAGGCGGCACCTCGGATTGCATATCTGAATCTACGTTTGGGGTCGATGCCGGATCGGTTGTCCAAAGATGCGAACAACAGGGCATCATCGCTGCCGCAAAGTTGTGCAGGCGGCGATCTCTTGCGAGCGATTGTCCCCTTCCGTGAGACATGAGCAAGAAGCGGGCCGAACAATAAGAACCTGCGAAAGTTTCTGAAATGGATAAAGACCGGTTTGCGGATGGATTCAAGAAAATTTCACACCCTCGCCGAAGTTGGGTGGGAATGTTCGCAAACGGCGCCGACAGTTCTGTTGCTTCTGGAGTCTGAATGGAGAATCATCTGCGCAATGGATTCTCGCGATGCGTGACGGAAGATTTGGGCTTGCCGCCGTCGGATGACGCCGATTTCCGTCCGGAACGCTACGGGTGCTGAAGGAGAAGCTGCGTTGAACGAACTCGCAAATAAAGTGCTCACCCTGATCATGGCAGGTGGGAAGGGCTCGCGGTTGGAGCCTCTTACGACAGAGCGGGCCAAGCCTGCCGTTCCGTTCGGCGGCATTTATCGAATTATCGATTTTGCCCTGTCGAATTGTATTAACAGTGACTTACGGCGGATGCTGATTCTGACTCAGTACAAGTCCGGCAGTCTCGATCGACACATCAATCAGGGATGGCGGTTCCTGAATCGACATTTGAACGAGTTCATCGACATTCTTCCGCCTCAGCAACGGCTCAGTGAAGACTGGTATATGGGCACGGCAGATGCCGTTTACCAGAACATCTACTCGATCGAACAGCACGATGCCGAACACGTTCTGATTCTCTCAGGCGACCACATTTACACGATGGACTACCGCGAGATGATCAAGAACCATCTCGATACGGGTGCCGACGCAACCATCGGGTGTTTGCCGGTCAGCCTGGCCGAAGCTCGCGAGTTCGGTGTGATGTCCATTGATGCGAATCGTCGAGTCACGAAATTCAACGAGAAGCCGCAGTCTCCGGAAGCAATGCCAGGTGATCCCGATCGCGCACTTGCTTCCACCGGGATCTACATCTTCAAGACAGACTTTCTGCTGGAGCAACTTTGCCAGGACGCGACGAATTCACAAAGCTCGCGAGATTTTGGCAAGAATATCATTCCATCGATCATCAACACGCACAAAGTGCAGGCGTTTCCGTTCGAGGATCTGAAGACTGGAAAAGCCATTTACTGGCGTGATGTTGGCACTTTGGACGCCTACTACGAAGCCAACATGGATCTGATTGCAACGACTCCGGCGCTTGACCTGTACGATTCCGGTTGGCCAATTCGGACGTACTTTCCGCCGCTGCCGCCGCCGAAGTTTGTATTTCAGACTCCGGCCAGTGACTCTCAGCCTGAGCGGAAAGGGCATGCGCTGGACAGTCTGGTCAGTGGCGGATGCGTCATTTCGGGCGGTGCAGTCAACCGTTGCATACTTTCTCGCGGCACTCGCGTTAATAGTTGGGCGACGGTTGAAGATTCGATCCTTCTTCCCGACGTTAAGATCGGTCGTCATTCGAAAGTGCGACGAGCGATCATCGATCGTGGTGTCGTGGTTCCGGAACGGACCGAAATTGGTGTCGATCGCGCGGCAGACGAAGCTCGCGGTTTTACGGTGACCGAATCCGGCATTACCGTCGTGCCACAGATGGCATTGTTTGAAAAGCTACCGGCCTGAGGCCAGTTTTTGATCGATGAGCAGGAAGCGTACGTTTCGCGAAGAACCGTTTCTGTGTCATGCAAGCTCGGTATCGCGAATCACTGACGAATTCAGTAAGAGACTTGAGAGGCGGGACAAGCGATGACCAGTTTCACACTTGGTGCGCAGATTGATCAACAGGGTGGGGTCGAGGGAACCCGTTTCAGAGTCTGGGCTCCCAACGCCACCGAGGTCTGTGTGCTGACTGACGGGAACGGCTGGCAGCACGGCCAGGACTGGCTGAACTCGAGCGACTCAGGTGTGTGGGAAGGGTTCATCCCTGGTGTGTCTCACGGAACGGCCTACAAATTCAGTATTCGGACGCGCGACGGCCAACTCCTCGACAAGTCGGATCCGTTTGCCTTTTTCACCGAAACGCCACCGAAGACGGCGTCCATCGTTTACGACCTTGAACGATACGATTGGGAAGACGCCGACTGGCTGACTGAACGAGCCGACTCGAACTGGCTCGAACAACCGGTGTCGATTTACGAAGTTCACCTGGGATCATGGAAGCGTCCGTGGGATGAGCGGCGGTATCACAACTACCGCGAACTGGCTGACCACCTGGTTTCTTACGTTAAAGAACTCGGCTACACACACATCGAACTGATGCCGGTTTCAGAGTTCCCGTTTGACGGCTCGTGGGGTTATCAGGTCACAAACTACATGGCTCCGACCAGCCGGTTTGGGACGCCGGACGATTTTCGATTTTTCATTGATAAGTGCCACGAAGCGGGCATTGGCGTAATCGTCGACTGGGTGCCGGCTCACTTTCCGTCCGACGCGCACGGATTGGCTCGCTTTGACGGAACGGCCCTGTACGAGCACGAAGATCCTCGCAAGGGTTATCACCCTGACTGGCAGACCTACATTTTCAATTACGGTCGCAGCGAGGTTCGCGACTTCCTGACAACATCCGCAAAATTCTGGATCGAGAATTACCATATCGACGGACTGAGAGTCGATGCGGTGGCATCGATGCTTTACCTCGATTACTCGCGCGAAGACGGCGAGTGGATTCCCAATCAGTACGGAGGTCGTGAAAACCTCGAAGCGGTCAGTTTTCTTCAGAGTCTCAACTCGCAACTGCACGGAGATTTTCCGGGCATCCTGATGATTGCTGAAGAGTCTACATCCTGGGGCGGTGTGTCACGCCCCGTTTATACCGGCGGGCTTGGTTTCACGATGAAGTGGGACATGGGCTGGATGCACGACTCACTGAGTTATATCAGCCGGGATCCGATTTACCGCAAACATCATCAGCACGAACTATCGTTTCGGTCGATCTATGCGTTTTCGGAAAACTTCGTGCTGCCGCTTTCTCACGACGAAGTCGTCCACGGAAAAGGATCGCTGCTTGAAAAGATGCCAGGCGACGACTGGCAGAAATTCGCGAACCTGCGGCTGCTATACGGATATCAGTACACGACTCCGGGTAAGAAACTGCTGTTTATGGGGTCTGAGTTCGGCCAGCGAGCCGAATGGAACCACGACGAACAGCTCGACTGGAAACTGCTGAAAGAACCTTCGCACGACAGCCTGCGGCGATATGTCGGCGACTTGAACCGGCTGTATCGCGACTACCCCGCTCTCTATGAACTGGACTGTTCAGCGGACGGTTTTTCGTGGATCGACGCGGACGACGCCGACCACAGCATTTACTCGTTCTGCCGCTTCGCTCGAAATGGCGAAACGATTCTGGTCATTCTGAATTTCACTCCCGAGCCGCAGTACGATTACCGAGTCGGAGTTCCTCATGCGGGCAAGTTTGTCGAACTGCTCAACAGCGACGCAGCCATTTATGGCGGTGGCAATATCGGCAACCTCGGCGACATCGCGGTGAAAAAGAAGCCTCAGCACGGGCGGCCGCACAGTATCGAGATCAACATACCACCGCTGGCTATGCTGGTTCTGAAGCACTTCGACACGGCGCCCGCTGTTCAGAAGTCTGTGAAAGACAAAGTCACTGACAAAAGCCGTTGATCCTGTCTGGATGTTGGTTTGGGAGCGGACGAGCGGTTGCATTTCCGGTCGTTTCGCAGCACTGTTACGTTCCCTTCGGCTCGGCCTGGACCGTTTTCATCGTTTCAATACAGGGCCAGGCAACCGGGATAGCCATTGTTTCCTTTGTGGCTTTCCTGCAGAGCACTGAAAACGAATTCTGAAAGTCCCCTGGCAGCGAATTCGATCGAGGTTGCCAATGAACGCTGACATTTCGGACAACAAGGTACGAGCGTCGACCTACCAACTGCTCGCGAGGTTGTGGGGCCAGGAGCCGGGGGGGCTTCTTGAACCGCTCGCCACAGAGCCGCTGGCTTCCGCATGGCAACAGCTTGGCGGCAACATTCCGGATCACACTTCGGAAGAAGTTCGAGCAGAGCTTGACGAAGACTTCTGCCGTCTGTTTGTCGGGCCAAAGGACCACTTACCTCCGATTCAGTCAGTCTGGGAAAGTGGCGAACTCGAGACTGCAGTGACGACAAGTCTTCGAGAATTCGACATGATCATCGGCTTTGAACTGCCGTGGTCGTTCGGCGTGGTTGATGATCATCTCTGCAACGAACTGTGGGCGATGGGGCAGATTCTCAGGAAAACGGACGGACTTTCGCCGGACCAGATGGATATTGCCGAGGATCTCGCGGGAGCATTCTTCACGGGGCACTTGTCCTGGGGGAAGCGGTTGTTCGAGGCGGTCGTGAGTCGCGAAGGTGAGCAGTTTTACGGAACAGTGGCAGGAATCACTCAACAGTTCCTCAACGACGAAGCCGTGCGGTTTGGAATTGTTGCTGACCAGAAGCAGATTGATGCAGGGACAGTTCGATGACTGATGACTCGGTAGACAGAGCTTCGCGAAGAGAGTTTCTCGGCAGGACAACCGCCGCAGTGGCCGGTGGAATGGCAGCGGGGCAGGTGACGGCGGTAGAAGGAGCTGCATCGCCGACCGGGAGCGGATCAAAGTTTCAGCCGGAAGCGTTCTGGAAAGATCGCATGACAGCTCCGGACGACGGCAAGATGCTGGGCTGGCTGGTGGACACTCGACGGTGCTTTGGTTGTCACGCGTGCGAGGTCAGTTGCAAGTCGGAAAACGATGTACCGCTGGGCAAGTTTATCCGACAGACGATCTACAAAGACGTCGGCGAGTATCCGAAAGTGGCTCGTGTCTTTCTGCCGATGGCCTGCCAGCATTGCGAAGACGCACCGTGCATTAAAGCGTGCCCGTGCGGAGCGCTGCATAAAGAAGTTGGTGGAACCGTCGCGGTGAACTACAACGTTTGCTCGGGGCACGGTACGTGCGCGGAAGTCTGTCCTTACGGTGCAATCTACCTCGATCCTGTCGCGAAACAGGCCGTGAAATGCCACAACTGTTACCACCGGCTGGAGCACGATATGGAGCCAGCGTGCGTGCCGACATGTCCATCGGAAGCTCTTTACTTTGGTGACCTGAACGATCCCGAATCGAAGATCAGCGTCGCGAAGGCAGAACTGGAAGCCAGCGAAGGGGTGACTCAATTGCGGCCCGAAAAGGGCACGAAGCCGCGAACCTGGTTTGCCGGCAAAGCGGCGGTCGAGGTCGAAGAACGAGTGCCGCGTGAAGGCGAGTCGTTCAGCCCGGACGCGTACAATATCTACAACTGGAAAGCGGAACTCGACGCGACGGAAGGAGGATGACTGCGAGGATGTGAAATTGGCGGAATGCCGGTCCGGTATTCTCAGAACACGTCCAGCCGGCAATTCATCAGATATCGGGATTTCAGATGCGTCGAGAAAAAATTCAAACGTCGGAAGATGTTAGTTGCGATCAGGCTGTCGAGCTGACCGACGGCACCCGTCAGGTGTCGAAAACAACTCCCGCCGGAACAAGACGCGAGTTTTTAAGACTCGGGACTGCGGCCCTGGCGGCGTTTGGAGTTTCGGGCTGCGGCAACCGAGGCGAATCTCCCGCAAATCCTGGCACGAGAGTTCCGTCGGCGACGGGCGATAAGCCCAGGTTACCGGTCGATGAAGCTTCGACGCTCGATCTCGAACGCTGGCAGAAAATTCGCGGACTTCCTTACGAAGAAGGCGGCGTTCACATGCCGGGAGTCTGCAAGCTTCCTGGCCCCAACGCCAGGCGAAACTGGCCGGACCGCAATAAGTACAAAGACGTCGAAAAAGTTCCGGGCATGTGCCAGCTCTGCAGCACCGTCTGCGGCATCATCGGGTACGTCAAGGATGGACGGATCATCAAGGTGGAGGGTAACCCCAACGATCCGAACAGTCGCGGCCATTTGTGTGCTCGTGGTCAGGCGGCGCTCAATCATCAGTACCATCCCGAGCGTTTGCTTTACCCGTTGAAACGAGTCGGTGAACGAGGCGAAGGACGCTGGAAACGCATCTCGTGGGACGAAGCCCTTGACGAAATTGCTGAAAAACTGAAGGCGATCCGCGACAGCGGACACCCGGAAGACTTTGCGTTTCACCAGGGGCGGCAGCGCAGCAAGGACGCGATCGCCAGGTTTCTCGACGCCTTTGGAACCAGCACGCAGCTCAGCCATCGGTCGCTTTGTTCCGGTAATCGCCGTGCGGCAAATCTGACCTTCCTGTGGGAAAGCGACTGGGATCTCAACGACGTCGAGAATTCAAAGTACATTCTGAACTTCGGTTCGAACGCGTTTGAGGCTCACCAGGGGCACGTTTCGTTCGCTACTCGGATCCAGAATGGCCGCTTCAACAACGGGGCAAAGCTCGTCACATTCGACGTCCGGCTGTCGAACACAGGCGGCGGCAGTGACGAATGGTTCGCCCCGTTTCCCGGTACGGACGGCGCTGTGGCGCTCGGTATCGGCCATGTGATTCTGGCCGAGAATCTGCACGACGAAGAGTTCATCACAAAATGGACCAACGTGTCGATCGCCGAATTGCTCGAGCACTACAAAGAGTACACGCCGGAATGGGCAGAGCAGGTGAGCGGTGTTCCGGCGGCAGACATTGCTCGCATCGCTCGTGAGTTTGCGGCGGCGGCGCCGGCCTGCACCACGATGTGCAACCGCGGCAGCTCGGCACACCTCAACGGTTACTACAACGATCGCGCCATTCAGTTGCTAAATGCGCTGGTCGGGTCGGTTGGTAGAAAAGGTGGCTGGTGCTGGAGTCCGTGGAGCGGCGTCGACCCCGACATGAAGACTCCGGCAATGCCGGCCAAAGCGAAGACGAACAGCGTGCTTGAAGACCCGCCGGAGTACCCGCTCGCCAATGTCTGGCGACGAATGCGGGTTGGTGAGATCATCTATCTCTACCTTCTACAAGGCAGGGCGAAGCTCAAGGCGTACATGACGTACAACCTCGACAGCCCATTGACGTGGCCGGAAGAAAGTCTCACGCAGGACGTTCTCTGCAATGAAGACCTCATCAACTTTCACGTCTGCATCAACTGCTTCTACAACGAGACGGCCCATTTTGCAGACATCGTCCTGCCCTGGACGACGTATATGGAACGGTGGGATCTGGACGCTCGCGGAGCTTACAACCTGCGTCCGTACGTTGGGCTTCGCGCGCCGATGGTCGAGCCGCTCGGAGAAGCACGGGATATTCGCGACTTCTTTCCCGACCTGGCGAGAAGAATCGGCGGCGGCATGGAAGACGCCTACGAATACGGGACGACCGAAGACTACATGCGCGAGTGGGCGAAGAACGTTCCTGAGAATCCCGATACAGGTAAAGCCGGTCTTGATCGACTGCTGGAAGAAGGCGTCTGGGAAAACACTGATCGCGAACCATTCTACGAACCGTATAACTTTGCGATTTCAGATGAAGATATGCAGGGAGCGGATGTCGAAGAAAAGACGGGCGTTGTCCTGAAGGATGGAAAGGGCATCGGAATTGTCCGCGACGGGAAGCCTGTCCGAGGATTTCTGACACCCAGCCGCCTGTTTGAAATTCGCAGCCTGTTCGTTCAGAAGATCGGTCGCAACGAGGACTGTTCCGACATGATTGCCCGCAGTGGGGCCAAGGCTTCAAGCCGCCCGGCCAGCCACGCGGGGCACGACGTCGAGATCGAACAATTGCCGGTCTGGCTCCCGCTCCCGGAACATCAGAATCTGGCCAACGACGAACTGATCATGACCAGCTTCAAATGGAATGTTCACAATCACGGTCGAACGATGCACCTGAAGTGGCTGGCAGAAATCGTTCATAGCAATCCGGCATGGATGAATCCGGTGACGGCGAAGAAATTCGGCCTGAAAGACGGCGACTGGATCGAGCTGACTTCTTACTTCTCAAAAATGCTCGACGACACCACTTCACATCTGCATCACGGAGAACGCGACGAGAACGGCAGGACCGTGGCGGGGACAATGCGGGTGCCGATTGTGACGATGCAGGGAATTCACCCGAACGCCATCGCGATGAGCAATTCCTGCGGCCACACTCAGTACACGAATGTGGCTCAGGCGAAGAAAAGCAGACCCGATGGTGACAAGGTCGCTGGCATGGACACGGCTTCGTATCGCGACGCCGATTGGGAACGCAACATGTGGTGGCAGGACGGTTCCGATGGTGACACTTCGAAATGGCAACGGAACACTGGCAATGGATGGAATCAGAACACGATTCTGCCGATCGCCCCCGACCCGATCACTGGACAGCAGGCGTTTCATTCGACGGTTGTGAAGGTGTCGCGTCTGAGTTGAGTTGCAGCCTGAGATCAGGCTTGTCTGACGAAGCGACTTCAGATGAAGTGCCGCCAATCGAACCGTTGTGCAATTATTTTTGAATTGACTCTGTCTGGCAGCGCCTGACCTACGGAAAGAAACAAATGAAGTCCTCGACGATGCTCCGACTGGCCGTTGTTTTCCTGGTTTGTCGGCCTGACCTTTGCTGGTCGCAATCGGCGAAGGCTGCGAACAAGCGGCCGAACATCATTTTCCTGATGGCCGACGATCAGTCCACGTATTCGATGGGGTGTTACGGAACTCCGAAGGCGAAGACTCCGAACCTTGATCACCTGGCCGAGGATGGAATCGTCTTTGACCATCACTACGACACGACGGCGATCTGCATGGCGAGTCGCGCAAGCGTGATGACCGGACTCTACGAATACCGGACGGGCTGCAATTTTGATCACGGCCCGATGATGAAGGGCGTCTGGCAGAATTCCTACCCGATGCTGCTTCGAAACGCCGGTTACACGACGGCCTTCGCGGGCAAGTTCGGATTCGAAGTCAAAGACTCGCCCGACGCCAGGGGGAAAGGTGAGTTACCGGAGGGCGATTTTGACCGCTGGGGCGGCGGGCCGGGGCAGACTTCGTATGAAACGAAGAAAAACCGTTCGATGGTGAAGTACGCGAAAGAGTACCCGCATTCGACGTTGTCTTACGGCGCTTTCGGCCGTGATTTTGTGCGGGACGCCTCGAAGGGCGATAAGCCGTTTTGCCTTTCGATCAGCTTTAAGGCTCCGCATCATCCAGTGACTCCGGACCCGAAATTTGCTGACGTCTATGTCGGAGAAACGTTCACAAAACCCGCAAATTACGGTCGTGAAAACGGCGAGCACTTTTCCATGCAAAGCCGCCAGGGACGCCAGTACGAGCGGTTCGTCAGTTGGGATTACTCGGACAAATACAACGAAGTCATGGCGAAGTATTATCAGCAGATTTACGCGATTGACGTTGCCGTGGGCATGATCCGGGAAGCACTGTCGGATGCCGGAGTGGCTGGAAACACCGTGATCATCTACACGTCGGACAACGGGTTCATGTGCGGGTCGCATGGCTACGGCTCGAAAGTTCTGCCGTACGAGGAGTCGTCGAGAGTCCCGCTGATCATGTACGACCCGCGGCACCCGAATAGTGGGAAGAAGCTTCGTTGTGACGCGTTGACCGGGAATGTTGACTTTGCACCGACGATTTTCGATATGGCGGGCGTCGAGATTCCAGCAGGACTCGATGGGCAGAGTCTTGTCCCGCTTTACGATGACCCAACGGCAGCGATTCACGACTCGCTGCCGCTGATCAATGTGTGGGGGACGAAAGAGGTTCGCAGCCTGGGGGTTGTGACGAAGGACTGGAAGTACATTTTCTGGAGTTACGCTGAGGGAGACTTTCAGCCCACGGAAGAGCTGTACGACCTGAAGAACGATCGGCTGGAGATGAAGAATCTGGCTGCCGACGCAAGTCAGGCCGCTTCACTCGGGAAATTGCAGGAACAGTACGATCGGCACGTCGCCGCGTGGAAAGTTCTGGCAGTACCGTACAACGATTATCAGAGGTACGCGACAGTTTTTGACCGGACGATTCCGTGGGTCGGTAAGGCTGGTCTCGCCAACGCGAAATGACTCGACCTCAACCCGCGTTCCGTAACTTCAAGCGTCCTTTGCTGGCTATTTCCCGGCCAGCAACCAGTCGAGGCCGTCATTCTTTGAAGGAGCGATCGCGTCCAGACCCTTTTCACGAGGCAGGATGCTCAGCAGTGCTCCGGCAATTCTCAGGTCCTCCTGGGTTGTGACCTTGATGTTCATCGTAGAGCCCTTCACGACATGTACGGCGTGACCGAGCCGTTCAACCAGCGAAGCTTCGTCCGTCGCTTCAAAGTTGCCACGTTGTGCATAGGCTTCCAGAATCAGTTCACGCCGGAAGACCTGCGGCGTCTGTGCCGCATACAGTTTCTCTCGCGGAACCGTTTCGACGATAGAGTCACCGAGGATGCGTTTCAGCGTGCTGGAGATCGGCGTTGCGGGAATAGCGGCTCCGTGTTTTTCAGCCGCCTGAAAAATGTCATCAATCCATTGTTTAACGATCAGCGGTCTCGCCGCATCGTGAATCGCGACAAAGTCAATATCTGACTGCACGCGAGCCAGCGCGTTCATGACAGAATCCGCTCGTTCATCGCCGCCAGCAACGATGTCCAGATCTCGAAAGCCAAGATTCGGAGCATACTTCTCCTTGAACCAGTCGAGATCGTCGGGGGAAACAGTGACGAGTGTCTGGGCGACGTCAGGCCGATCGACAAACGCTTCGACGGATCTGAGCCAGACAGGGCGTCCCTGAAGTTCTCGAAAGACTTTCTTCTCACGAGGCGACTGACTACCGAAGCGAGAACTGCGACCGGCGGCGGCGATGATGACGGCGAATTTTGACATCGGACGTTGCTCCAGTCTTTGTCAGGTCATTGGTGTCGGGCGATGCTGCTCGCTGGGTGGCGCGAAACAGGTTGCCCGGCGTCTACTGAAATCCGGCAGAGCTTACTTCATCGTTCGAGCCGTACAAGCACGCGCGACATTGCAACGAATTCGCCGACCGAGTGGACTGAGAAGGCAGTAGGGGCGGGGATGAATCTTCACGATCGTGGCTGCGTTTCAGAGTTTGTCGACGAGTCTCCATCTGGATTCTGTCGGAAGTCGCCTGAATAATGCGATAATTCAGTGTCTTTATCGAAAGTCCGTCATGCGAACTGCTCAGCTTCCGCCCTTCATCCTCGATCGAACCAGACGTCTGGTTTCTTTGATTGCGTTCGCAACTGCGGCTTTTCAAATGCTGGCCGGCCACGCGCTGGCGGAAGGCGTCATCCTTAAAAACAACTTCTATATCGAAGGGCGACCGTTTGAAATTCAGGCGGTGTCGTCGTCGGTGCCGGCCAACGCAGGGAATGTGATCAATCGACCGGTCATGATGATCGATGCCGGGATGCGGCGTTACTACGTGGCGGTCCAGAAAGTCGCCAACGTTCTGCAGGGGAATGGGCTGGGGGCGCCTGAATTGTTCGATCTGCGTCAGCCTCGGCGTCCTGGCGGCAACGTTGTCGCATCAATCGGTCCAATGCAGAACGTAACTCCGTTTGACGCTGATGGAAAGCGGCAGGTCACGTTGAACTTCGCCAGAGGTCCGGTCGTCATTGACCAGGGGATTTATGAGATCGGGCCGAAGTTCATGCGGGTTTCGGCAATGAAGCTGGACTGGGAGTTTGGCGTCGCGACGCGGTCGATTCCTCCGGCGGACGTCGACGCGATGATTCGAAAGGTTACGGATCAAAGTAAACCGGAAGATCGATTTGCCATTGTGCGATTCTTCTTGCAGGCGGAGTTGTATTTGCAGGCGCTTGCCGAGCTGGATGCCATCGCCGCCGAGTTTCCGGATTTGAAAACTCGAGTTGATGAGTTTGCCACTCAGGCGAGGCAGCAGCTCGCACAGAAACTTCTTGATGAGTTGTCAGAGCGACGTGACAACGGGCAGCATTTTCTCGCATCGGCGAAGGCAAAGCAGTTCCCGGTCGATGGAATGAGTGCCGCGATTCTTCGTCAGGTACGCGAGTTTCTGGCTGAGTACGAAACGGCGATTGAGGACGGCGAGTCAGTCATCGCGCTCCTTGGGGAACTGCAAGGCCAGGTCAAGGATGCGGCTGTTCGGCAACGGCTGGAAGCAATGCGAAGCGAAGTTGCCGAGAAACTCAATTACGAAACGCTGCCTCGACTGCGACCGTTTCTGCAACAGGCGGGGGATCCGACGCGGACGCCGGAAGAGAAACTGGCGCTGGCGTACTCGGGCTGGGTTGCTGGAGATGCCAACGCGATCGACAGCCTTCCCCTGGCGATGAATCTGTGGCAGGCACGCTTTGAAATGCTGCGATATGTCAGGTCGAGTGTCCCGGCAGAGCGAACGCAGATACTGGCTGACCTGCTTGGTCTGGAAGGCGTCGGTGCAGCGTCGGTGCTTCGCCTGATTCCATTGTTGCCTCCCCTGACCAATACGCCGGGCATCAAAGCCGGACACGCGACGGAAGTCGAAGTGGACAGAGTGATGGACGGAGTCTCAGACGATGCCCCGGCGGTGAAGTATCACGTTCTGCTTCCGACAGAGTATTCGCACGACCATACCTATCCGATGGTCGTGGCTCTGCATGCTGTGGAGCGGGATCCGGCCTGGGAATTACGCTGGTGGGGAGGGACTGCCGAAGAGCCTCTGCAAGCTCAGCGGCGAGGATACATCGTCATCGCGCCGGAATATCTCGACGAAAAAGCAACATCCTACACCTACAGCCCACAGTCGCATTATCGAGTTCTGATGGCTCTGCGTGACGCTCGCAAGAGATTCAACATTAATTCAAACCGCGTTTTCCTGGCGGGACATGGCTCAGGCGGCGATGCTTCATTCGACATCGGAAACGCCCACCCGGATCTCTTTGCAGGCGTGATCCCCATCACCGGGCAGATTCAGAATCTGGCGGTGAAGATCTGGAGAAATGGGCGCGGCCTTCCCTGGTACATCGTCAGCGGGCAGCTTGATCGAGACGTCTTCGAGAAGAATGCTTCATTGATCAATCGAATGATGATCGGGCATTACGATGTTGTGTTAAGCGAGTTCGTGGGGCGCGGCTACGAATCTTTTTACGAGGAGATTCATCAGTTGTTCGACTGGATGGATCTCCAGGAACGCGGACCGTCGCCCACAGAATTCGAGATGCTCACCGCAAGGCCCAACAATAACCGATTTTTCTGGCTCAAGGCGGACACGTTGGAAGAAGCGGGGCAGCCACGGGGGCGGGTGGAGAAATTTACGTCGGCGATTGTGAATCAATCGGTGCGTCCGAAAACGATCAGCGGCTCGATTCTAAAAGGGGCACAGGACCACACGACCATCGCGATCAAAAGCCCGGCGAGGAATCATACGCTCTGGTTGTCGCCGGACATGATCGATTTCGGTATTCGTCTGCAGATACGCGTTGGAGCGCGGCGAGTGTTCAACGATTTTGTCGAGTCGAATGTTGAGCACATGCTGGAAGATCTGCGACTCCGAGGTGATCGGCAACGAGTTTACCACGCTCGTATCGATCTCAACTGACCGCGGAAATTTTCAAGCGGTTGTTGACTGCTCTCAGAGACATGATTGCCTACCATGTCGGGCTCGTAGGCCGGCCCGACATCCAATGAGGTTTTCGCATGAGAGCGTTCAGCTATCTGGTAGTAGTTGTTTTCGTTTTTCCAATGGCACTCTTGTCGGCGGCTGAGTTCCCGCCCGTCAGCGAATTGCCCATCAGTCCGGAGTTGCCGGATGCTTTGGTCATGTTTGACGGTAGTCGAGTGACGACGAATGAGCAGTGGGAGCAGAGACGACGCCCTGAGTTGAAAGCATTGTTTCAGCACTACATGTACGGATACCTGCCACCGAAATCCGCCGTCAGAGCATCTCTTACCGCCGAAAATGATGATCTGTTTGATGGTAAGGCGACGTGGAAAATTTTTACGCTGCATTACGGTCCTGAAGGAACTCCGCCCCTCGAACTGTTGCTGATTCTTCCGAAAGGTCAAAAAGGTGTTCCTCCCGTTTTTGTCGGCATTAACTTCTGCGGTAATCATTCCGTGCTGACTGACCCGAAGGTGCCGTTAGAGACATCCTGGTACTACGGAAACTGCCCAGGCTGCAAAGACAATGTTGCATCGGAAGAAAGCCGAGGCGGGCAGGCGGACCGGTGGAACGCGGAAATGATTATTGACCGAGGGTATGCGCTCGCAACGTTCTATTACGGCGACGTCGACCCCGACAAACGCGAGAACGACTTTACTGACGGTGTGCATCCTCATTTCTTCAAGCCCGGACAATCCGAGCCAGGCAAACACGACTGGGGAGCTGTCGCCGCGTGGGCTTACGGGGCACACCGAGTGATCGATTTTCTGGAAGAAAATCAGTCCGTCGACACGAAGCGGCTGGCGCTGGTTGGGCACTCACGTCTTGGGAAGGCAACGCTCTTTGCGGGGGCTCTGGATGAAAGAATCAAAGTGGTGATCCCTCACCAGGCCGGTTGCGGTGGAACAGCTCCCAACCGATTCAACGTTGGCGAATCCGTCGAGCGGATCAACACTTCGTTCCCGCACTGGTTCAATGATACGTTTCCGGAGTTCAATCGACAGGTCGAGCGACTGCCGTTCGATCAACATTGCCTGGTGGCGCTGTGTGCGCCGCGGGCTGTCCTTTTCTCCAACGCGGAAGAGGATCAGTGGGCAGATCCAAATGGACAGTTCAATATGCTGAAAGCGGCTGATCCTGTTTACCGATTCCTGGGCGTTGACGGGCTGCGACCAGGAGCGAAACCGGAGCTGGGCAAACTGATCGACAGTCGCCTGGGTTACTACATCCGCCCAGGCAAGCATACCGTGAACGCTGACGACTGGAAGGCCTTTCTGGATTTCGCGGATCGACATCTCAAGTAAAGGTTTGCTCCGATCAAATTTCCGACATTCGGCCAGACGATTGTCGTTTTGTTATTCCTGTTATTCCGGGCACCAGCTCCTGCACAGAAAACATGAAAATGGTCTAACGAGAGCGTTGTTGAGGGGAGCGTCGTCGAAAACGTGATTCCATCACCTTCGCTTCTTCCTGATCGATGGTGTCGTCGCCGTTACTGTCGGCACGGTCGAGCATTCGTTGCATCCGGATCGGTAACTCCTCGCGACTGACTTTGCCATCCCCGTTCCTGTCAAAGCCCATCAGTCGCGTAACAGAAAAGCCGCCGCCCGGTGGGCTTTCGCTTGGACGCCCCGCTCCCGGTGGTCGACTACCGGGAGCTCTGCCGCTGCCGGTCCGCCGAGCCTGACCGCCGTCGCGATCCTGTTGAAGCGTGACGGAGTATTTCTGCGTGACTGGAATACAGAAGCCCTGGTCATCATTACAGGCGAAGTATTTGACGGTGATTTCAATCGGACCGGCGTTGCGGTCGGCGTCGACATCGACCACAAATTCACGCGGGTCGATGTCAGCTTCGACATCAACATCAGGGCCGGTCCCTGTTGAGGGAGAGACAGATGCGTCGTCCGGCGTGGTGGCCTCCCATGAAAGTGGTTTGGCCAGGTTGTTCCAGTGAACGTGGTAGATCGGGTCCAGGTGAAAACCGAGATACAGCTTGCCTTTTCCTGATCGCAGCAGATCCTTGTTAGCTTCAGCTCGCAGTTTCACGTAGTACGGCGTTCTGGATTCCTGCGGTTTGACCAGTAGTGCCTGTCCCGGTTCCGGCAGAAGGACTCGTTTCACGACGCCCGATGCGGCTGGTTTGGGAGTCGTTTGAATTTTCAGATCGAGGTCCGAAATTCGAGTTGGCTTCTCAACAGGTCCGACAAGTTTCTCAAGATCGGCTCGCAACGAGTCCGGGTTGCTCCAATCACGCATGACGACGATATTTCCGTCTGGATCGATGACAAATTCTGAGTTCGGGCGATCGCCAAGTGCGTGCTTGAGGTCGTTGTCGATGGTGTCACAGAGCCAGGGGACGGTCGCTCCGAGCGTCTTCTTTGCTTCCTGAACGTGTAACAGCCGTTCTTTCAACGTGAAGGGAGTCACGTACGGACTGCTGCCGCCTTCCGGGTGAGCGAGAGCCTTATAAACGAAGTAGACCTGTACGCCTTTGGGGCCAAAGTCGCGGTGTATCGTCTCCAGACCGGGGACGTTTCTGATAAACGGGGGTCAGGTCAGGCATCCAAACACGAGCACGGAGTATTTGCCTTTTGTGCGGCTGAGCGGAAATTTCTCACCGTCTTCATCGTAGATCGTAACGTCGGGCATCCGTTGCCCGACGTTCAATCCGCTGCGTTCGAGAGTGCTCGATCCCACGCTGCCCGGCCTACTTCCAGAGGCACGACCTTCTGGTCGTGTCTGCGAAGGTCGTTGAGCAACGGAGTCTCCAGCCTGCATTAAAGCCGTCACTGCCAGCACTGTCGAAGTGATCCAGCGTTTCATCGAAAATCACCTTTCCGGATGCATCGTGGTGGAACGAGGGACCAGATTGCGGTCCGGGATTTCTGCTCTGTCCACAAACAAACCCCGAGACTCACGGAGAGTTTCGGGGTTTGCTGAATGTTTTCACGGAAGACTGTTGTGAACTCGCAAAGCAAGCTCACTCGACCGTGTCACGGTCAGGCCTTCAGGCCGATGTTGATGTAGGCGTGGACGTGTGGATCGCCGCGGAAGTGCCAAACGAACGACGGACCTTCGATTCTCCAGACATCCCAGATCTTGTCGCCCTTCAGATCGCCATCGGCGTAGTACGACATGTGCAGACTGTCGAGTCCGCCGCCTTCTTTAAGGACTGACATGACTTCTTTGACGTCTTCCTCTCGGTAGATTCCGAGCAGGACTTTAAGTGTCTCGGCAACCAGTTCTTTCTGGTCATTGCTGAGATCTGCGACGGCGATGCCGGGGAACTTGCCTTTCTTCCCTTGAAGAGCGACTTCGTCTTCACTGGGCGAATCTTCAAGGAGAGCGATCTTCGCCTGCCCGGCGTCGAGCGCCTTGAAGACTTCGTTGACCTGTTTCGTCTGATAGTAAAACAGGTTCTTTGCCGGATCTTCAGGACTGTGTCCGTAGACGATTGGTCCACCGAACGCGGCTCCGGGAACGCTGTTGCCGTCAGCTCGCAGCGTCAGGTGGCGACCGGTCAGTTCCCATTGGAACTTGTCGGTGCCAGGCTCGCCGAAGATGACCATCGAGTACCGACCGATTCCGCCGCCATCAGCTTTCATCTGACGAGTCAGGCGGTCATAACCTTCTTCGCTGGTGATGCCTTTGACAATCTGATCGATCAGATCCTGCTGTTCGTTCGAGTAGAAATCGCTGCCGATGGTAATCGGTGAAATCTTCCAGTTGGCGTTGATCCGGCTTCGAAGCTGATGCTCAAACGGCAGACAAACCATTGCCGTCTGCTGGTCGCTGAACGTGTCGTACAAGGCTTTGACGGCTGTTTCTGCTTTGCTCTTTGACGAGGGCGTGGCAAAGGCGGTCGAAGAAGCCGGCAGGAACTGCGAGGCTCCAGCAAGAGCGGCAGTTGCGCCGACTTTGCTGAGGAATCCTCGGCGGCTGACTCGTTCGCCAAAGGCGTCGAGAATTGGCGATTCCGGTGACGTTTCACAATCGGGGCAGGGACGTTGAGGCCGTTGATTCATAAGAGAGTCCTTTGTTGAGGTGGGAACTGAGCAGTACCAGCTCTCGTATTGGTACCGCAATTTCCCGTCGCTCGTCCACTCCAGAGCCAATTTCAGCGCCGACTTTGCGGGATGATAAATTCAGCCTGGCAGCTCGCAGGATCACGAAATGCGTCTCAGTAGAACCTGGTAGCCGCCATCTGTCGGATTGCCTGGAATGAATTCCTGAGTCTCGACCAGTTCAAAGTCTGTCGATTTCTGCAGAAACTGCGTGATGACTCCAGAGTTTTCTTCTGGCTCGACGCTACAGGTTGAGTAAACAATTCTTCCCCCTGGTGCGACAAGTGTTGCTGCTGCGTCGAGTAATTTCTTCTGAGTGGTGACGAGCTCGTCGATATCTTCAGGAGTGATTCTGGAACGGACTTCCGGACGTTTACCGAGGACTCCCGTATTCGAACAGGGGACATCGATCAGGATTGCATCGAAAGGCCCTTCCGGGAGTTCAGAGAGATCTTCGCGAATGACCAGAGGCTGAATCATTGATGAGAAGCCAAGCCGGTCGGCGTTTTCTTCGATACGTCGCAGGCGACCGAGGTCAACGTCGGTCGCGACGATACTTCCTTCACCCTTCATCAGTTCGGCGAGGTGGGTTGTCTTGGTTCCCGGAGCGGCGCACAGGTCGAGAATACGCTCGCCCGGTTGCGGAGCCAGCAGCGCCGCAGCAGACATCGCGGTTTCGTCCTGAACGGTAAAACTTCCATTGGCGAATCCAGGCAGGTCGACGATGCGGAACGGACCTTCGTAGCGAATCGATTCGGGGCGGTCGCCGGCTTCCAGAAGTGTTGTCGGTTCCTGGGCGACTGCCGTTCGCATTTTTGCAAGCAACTCGTCGCGCGTCGTTTTCAGTGGGTTGACTCGAAACGAAAGTGGCTGTCGAAGGTCGAACCACTTTGCCATCTGAAGCAACTGATCCGGCGAAAACCGAGTACTCCAGCGAGTGACCAGCCACTCGGGCAGACCAAACGCCGCTGTGACGTAACCTGGCAGGTCCGTTTCCGGCGGCGGGAAAACATCCTTGCCGATGTTGCGGTAGCGGATCTCTGTCACTCGAAACGCCGGAGTCTTTCGAGGGTCCACTTCGGAAGCAGCCGGTTCCTCAATGACCGGTTCTGACGCGGGCTTCGGGGCTGGTAAGGACTCGGGCTCCGACGCGGAAACTGAAGCTGCTGTCGACTTCGCAGCGACGGCTTTGGCCCAGGGGGAATCGGCAGCGACTGGGGCGACCGTTGGTGAAGGAGCAGGTGACGACGGAGCGGTCGTCAGTGACGTTGCTTCACTGGCGACTCTTGCCTGAAGCAGTGCCGGTCGCACGCTGACGGGGACCCTGCTGGCTGACGGCGTCTCCTCGAACGATTCGTCGATCTCACGAGCGATTGAGCGGAAGACGCCGTTCATAAAGCCACACCAGCGAGGCTGTTGGGCCCACCGACCGAGTTCAACGGTTTCATGCACGGCGGCGTGAACGGGAACCCCGTGCATGAACACAAGCTGGTAAAGACCGACCTGAAGCAGCGTCCAAAGCTGATCTTCGATGCTGTATCTCGGTCTGGTGACAAAGGCTGCAAGCAGCGCATCCAGCGTGGCCTGCCGTCGAACGACGCCGTTGACGAGTTCTGAAATGAACGGTCGATCGTACTTCGACAGATTCTTAACCGGAGCTGCCTTCGTTGACGGCTGCCACGGCGACGTCGTCGCGGAGGATTCACCTTCGGGCTGGCTGCCCACCTTCGCCCCAAGCGGCTTCTTGCCGGGGAAGCTTCGGCCTAGGCCTTCGAGCTTTTCGTCCAGCAATTGCCCGACGAATGTCTGCGTCCGTTTATGCTCATCCAGAATCACGAGTGCAAGCTGGCGGTCAGTGGTTGGTCGAGGAAGACCTTCAACCGCCGCACGCCCTCGCTGTTGGAATCGTTTCTGGCCAACTTCACTTTTGCGGAATCTCAGCGGGTCGCGTTTCTTCATGAGTTGGTTCCGCAGAGCTTTTCAAGATCGCTGAAAAAGTGAGGATAAGTCTTGCCCGTACAGCCAGGATCGGCGATGCGAATTCCGTCGCTGCGAAGTCCAGCCAGTGCGAAGCTCATCGCCATGCGGTGGTCATCATAAGTTTCGATCGTCGCTGGTTGAATTGGTCCGGGGGTGATCGTCAGTCCGTCGTCGAACTCTTCCGCGGTAACTCCCATCCGACGGATTTCGTTGACGACTGCGGCGACTCGATCGGTTTCTTTGTGACGCATGTGGCCAACGTTGCGGATGCGAGTCGGCCCGTCCGCGAACAACGCCACGACCGCCAGAGTCTGAGCGGTGTCGCTGATTGCGTTCATGTCGATATCGACGCCGGTCAGCCTGTCACCTTTGACCGTGATCGAGTCATCGTTGTAGTGAACTTTGCAGCCCATCTGTTCCAACGCTTCGACAAAGTGCACATCGCCCTGCAAAGCGTAACTGGAGAGTCCTTCGACTGTGACTTCACCGCCGGTGATCGCCGCGATGGCAAAGAAGTAGCTGGCTGCCGAAGCGTCGGGTTCGATGTCGTAGTTCGTCGCCTTGTACTGCTGCGGTGAGATCGCAAAGCGTTGAGAATCCGGGCAGAGTACCGTCGCCCCGAACTGAGCCATCACGCCCATCGTCATGTCGATGTACGGCTTGGAAACCAGTTCGCCAGTGACTTCGATGTCGACCGGCGTCGATGCGCACGGCGCGGCCATCAGCAACGCACTGAGGTACTGACTGGAAACGTTTCCTGCGATTGAGGTCTGGCCGCCGGTCAACCCCTTCGCTGTCATACGAACGGGCGGGCAATCGGTTCCGAGTTCACATTCGACGTCGACACCGAACTTGGTCAAAGACTCAACGAGGTGAGAAATCGGCCGCTCCCGCATTCGCTCGTTGCCGTCGAGTCGGTACTTACCATGGCCGAGCGAGCAAAAGGCGGTCAGAAATCGAATGCTGGTGCCGCTGTTTTCCAGCCAGAGTTCGGCTTTGTCGGCCGGAGGCTTGCCGCCGCAGCCAGTGACTTCCATCGTGCAGTTGTCGACGTCATGGGTGACCGAAACGCCCAGACGGTTCAGGCTTTCGACCATGACTCGCGTGTCATCACTTGCCAGGACACCGGACAGCTTCGTCGTTCCAGAAGCCAGCGCAGCGGTAATCAACGCCCGATTTGTGAGGCTCTTGGAGCCGGGCGGCCGAATTGATCCTCGAACCGGTTCGGTCACCGGCCTGACGAGGTACGCATCATCCATCGTTTACAGAATTCCGTTGCGCTGAAAAGAAAAAGAACCCGGTCTCCCGAGGAAACCGGGTTGTATTAATCAGGTTTTGCATCAGTCCCGGCAGGGTAGGCGTTGCCCACCACATCAACGATTCTGGTGGGGATTGCCCACCCTACTCCTTCGTTTCCGGTTTCTTCTCCAGGTCCGCCTTAGTCAGTTTGCGGAGTTTAATGTCTTTCAACGCTCCCGTCGTCTGCCAGGTGCAGAATCCGAGCGGTTTCGACGCCTCGACTTCAATTCGCACTGTAAATTTGTGGTCGAGAATCGGGACATCGAGAATTTCCTCGTCGTCGATCCATGCGTTGATCTGTTCGTCAGTGACTCGAATTCGGAATTTGTACCATTGTTTGGCCTTAAATTCCCGGTATGAAGTTGTTTCGTTTTCTGAGGCATCGTAGCTGTCGATCGAGGAAAGTCCGCACACGCCACCTCCCCAGCCGCCGCAGATCAGCGAGCCGTACCCCTTTTGAATCGGCAGCGTCAGGCCGCAGAAGAAGTCGAAACCATTGACTCTCATGGCCTGGAAGGTGATTTCGTAGTTGGACCGGGGAATCACTTTGGCGTCCTGCCAGGTGATGCCCGTCATGTCTGAACCCACTTCCATGACCAGGCTGCCGTCGCTGACAAGAACTTCACCTTCGCCACCAAAGTTCGTCGACTTCCAGCCTTTCAGCGTCTTGCCATCGAAAAGCGAAATGACGTTTTTGTCTTTCTTTTGTTTCTCGCCCTTTTCTTTGACCTTGGTGGCGTCCTCGGCAAAGACCGAGCCAGCCAGAAGAGCGACACCGAGAAAAACGATTGTTTGAAGTCTCATCATGGATCTCCTGAAATCCAGGGCTCTGTCTCGTGAAGGCGACTGCCTGCTGATTTTGAACGGGAACCGAGCTTTCTGGCGAAGCGTGGAAAAGCATCGTGAGCTTGTGAAAGCCGGAAGGCAACACAAGCTGCAGATCTGAACTGATTACTTCGGAACTGCTGAATGCAGATGTACCTCGTCGTGCATCGTGTAGAAGCGAAACTGCTTGCCGTCGTGGATGAACAGGCCGCTGGATTTGTTTTCTGAAATCGGTCGAAGCGGATTGCGGGGGTACTTCTTCCAGTTTCGAAGGTCGTCAGAGACCGCGATTCCGTTGGCCCAGAGTTTTGATCCGGCTTTCGAACCGTGGATCGACGCGTAGTATCGGCCTTTGTATTTGAAGACCTGATTCATCGCGATCAGATCGAGGTCGAATTCGTCTGGACCTGGCACCATGACGGGGGCGTCGCTGATGTTCGTCCAGACTTTCATATCGCGAGACGTCGCCAGCCAGATGCCGGCGTCTCGACGTTCGTAGAAAAGATTCCAGACACCGTCTTCGTGATAAGCGGTCGGCGTGCCGTACGGGCCAGGCTCGATCGGTTCTCCATCGGCTTTTCGAACGTCAAGGGGGCCGACCCGTTGCCAGGCCACTCCGTCTGTCGACTTCAGCAGATGAGCCTGATCGTTCTTCCCCTCGGCAAACATGTAGAGCGTTCCGTCGCGCGGAACGATCATCATGTCTTCAACCCAGGTCTCCGCGTAAACCGGATTTTCAGGATGCGGCGTCCACTTCACGCCGTCGTCCGACGTGGCCAGTCCGAGTTTCTTTTGCCCTTCGCGAGTCCCATCGTAGCCGGTGTACCACATCCGCCACGCGGGAGTGCCCGCAGCGGCGCTCTGATCAAACAGGATCCAGCCGCGTTCGCGAATCTTCACATCCCAGTGGCCTTCGCCCTGTGCTGTGAAAACCGGATTTGCAGCAACTGGAGCAAAGTTTGTCAGCTCCTTCGGAAACAACTCATCAGCGTTCGCGGAAATCAATCCGTTGCAAAGCAACGTCGAGAAAACGGCGAGACGGGAAACGGCAGGCAGCTTCATTTCAATTCCTCTGAATCGTGCTGAATCCGCAACATGAATATCTCATCAATCAGCAACAGGTCGACAGGTTCAGTTGGTTCCGGGATTGGTCTCTCCGATATCCGGCGGCGTCACCGGGGCAGGCGGCCAGTGAACTCCGCGCTGCAAGGCAAGTCCCCGGTTCGACAACGGCGGACATTCCTGATTCGGGAGTCCGACCAGCTCGCTGGCATCATTCACCCATTCCAGATCGGAACCGTACAGCTCAGAGGAGAGCAGGGCAGTGAGACGCTCCAGTTCGGCAGAGTGGCTGTCGTCTGAAGAAAGGTCGTGCAGTTCCGTTGGGTCGTTATGCAGGTCGAAAAGCTGGCGACAGTTTCCTGCGGGATAGTAGACCAGCTTGAAACGGCCATCGTGAATCATGCGGGCCGACATCGGACCTTCGTTGCATTCTCCGTAGGCGTGGTCGCGGCGGTTTGCTCCGACAACCGGGATGCCGTCGCATGAATCGGGAATCGGAATTCCTGCCTGATCGAGCAGCGTAGGCATCACATCTCGTAGATGGACGAGCCGGTCATCGCACGAGTTCTCGGCGACTCGTTCGTCACCTTTCTGAGGAACCAGCAGGAACGGAACATTGGCCGAACCTTCGTAGAACAAACGCTTGGCCCACAGGCCGTGACGACCGAGCATGTCTCCGTGATCCGCCGTGAAGACGATGATGGTGTCGTCAAGAATTCCTTCCTCGCGCAGCGTTCCCAGCACCAGCCGGATCTGGTGATCGATGTGAGTGCACAGCGCGTAGAACCCCTGCAAAGCGGTGCGGATTGTTTGCGGCGATCGCACGTGCCAGCCGTTGCGTTGAACGTTGAGCCGGTAGCAGAGTTCGTTGCTCGGCGATGCGGGTTGCCCGGTCTTCGAGTTGCCCGTTGACGAATCGCGCGAAACGTTGTCACGCCAGGAATCCGGCACCCAGTCGCCGTACACCGGCTGGTCGAGATTGATGTCGTTGTACATGTCCCAGTAGTGCTGCGGCGGGACGAGCGGCGGGTGCGGATGCGTGAAGGACAGGTACCAGAATCCGGGCCGAGTCGGGTCTCGCCGGCGAATTGTTCGCGACATCTGCTGAGCCGTCCACGTCGTCACATGGCAGTCTTCGGGCAGATGCCACGGTCTGGCGGTGTACTGATTGTTGCTCATCGCGTGGTCAAACTGTCGTCCGGCGTGGCCCTTGTCGCCGAGGAAAATGTCATAGTCGTCCCACACGCCCCAGTGAGGCCGCCCTTCTTCGGCAAGAATGACATCGTCGAATCCCGCGCGAGCACGTTGCGGAAAAACGTGCAGCTTGCCGACGGCGTTTGTCTGGTAACCGGCGTTTCGAAATGCGTCTGCAATCGTCGGAGCGTTTGGCATCGTCAGCGTTGTCTGAAATGTTCGATCGCCATGCAGCCGTGGAGACTGTCCGGTCAGAAGACTCCTTCGCGCAGGAATGCAGACAGGGCACTCGCTGTAGGCATTTGTGAATCGCCTGCCGCAACGAGCGAGAGCATCGAGCGTCGGTGTCTGAATATCCGGATGCCCGGCACAACCGAGCAGGTTCGCTGGCCAATGGTCGGTCGTAATCAACAGGACGTGCGGTCGGTCATTCATTGATGTGGTTTCAAAAACCTGACGAGAGAACACCTTGGATGATCAATCTCGAAGCTTTCGATCAGGAGCCGGCGAGTTCGGCCAGCTTTGGGAAGTCCTTCTTGAGTGACCGGTAAAGCTGACCGTACATCGGGTACGCCTTGTCATAGGCCGCTTTGGTTTCTGCACAGGTTGCCGTGCTGTTCGTCACGCTGATCGTTGCCGAGCAGGCTTCGACGACGTTCGAGTATGCACCCGTGCCGGTCGCGGCGAGGAGCGCGACTCCGTAAGCCGGGCCTTCGTCCGAGTTCGTCACGCAGACGTCCTGGCCGTAGATGTCCGCCTGAAGCTGTCGCCAGAAGGCGCTGCGTGCTCCGCCGCCGGAGACTCGGATCTGGCTGATCGGGATGTTCATGCCTTTGATGATTTCCAGGCAGTCCCGCATGGCGTAGGTCGCTCCTTCCATGACCGAGCGGATCATGTGCGACCGTCTGTGCCGAAGTGAAAGGCCGATCCACGCGCCACGCGCGTACGGATCGCAATGCGGAGTTCGTTCGCCGGTCAGATACGGCAGGAAGTACAGACCTTCGGAACCGGCAGGTGCTTTGTCGGCCGCGGCGGTCATCAGTTCGTACGCTTCGGTGTCCATGCCAGCCGCGATGGCGGATTCCATTTCGCCAAACTGATTACGGTACCATTGCAGACTTCCGCCGGCGGAAAGGACGCAACCCATCACGTGCCATTGTCCGTTGACAGCGTGGCAGAACGTGTGGACTCGGCCTTCGGGATCGGTCTGAACTTCGTCCGAATGAGCGAACACGACGCCGCTGGTTCCCATGGTCGCGGAAATTGTCCCGCCGCTGACGATGCCGTTGCCGACCGCTCCGGCCGCCTGGTCTCCACCGCCGCCTACGACCGCAACTCCGGATGGTAGTCCAAGTGCCTTCGCCGCGACGTCGCTCAACGTTCCGCTGACGACTTCAGACTCGAAGACTTCCGGCAAAAGTGCTTTGTCGATTTCCAGCTTGTCGAGTAGTGGCTGACACCACGACCGGTTCTTTACGTCGAGCAGCAGCGTGCCGGATGCGTCGCTGACTTCCGTCGCGAATTCGCCGGTCAGGCGGTAGCGGACGTAATCCTTCGGCAGCAGAACCTGTTTTGTTTTTTCGTAGTTGGCAGGCTCGTTGTTTCGTAGCCACAGAATTTTCGGAGCGGTGAAGCCGGTCAGCGCCGGGTTTGAGACCATGTCGATCAGGGCCGACCGACCGCCAGCTCGCGATTCGATTTCTTCGCACTCGGCCTGCGTTCGCTGGTCGTTCCACAGCAGAGCAGGGCGGATGACATTTCTATCGGCGTCGAGAAACACGCTGCCGTGCATCTGTCCGCTGAGTCCGATCCCTTTGACTTCGGCGGGATCGATGCCGCCTTTTTTCAGAACAGCCTGCACACTCTGGACGGTCGCCTTCCACCAGTCTTCAGGATTCTGCTCGGACCAGCCGGGTTTCGGTGTGTAAAGCGGATATTCGACCGTGTCTTTGGCGAGGATCGCCCCGTCTTCGCGCATCGCCAGAGTCTTCGTGCCGCTTGTTCCCACGTCGATGCCCAGAAAAACGCTCATCGCTGCCGCTCCATGGAGTGTGTCGTGCCAAAGTCTGGCGAAGAGTAGCTGACGGCTGCGGCGTTTTCGACAGACCTGGTACGCGCGGTAATTGTTGACGCTGGCGTTTCGGGGTGTCTGTCCCGATTGAGGAAGTCTCTGACGTTATTCAGGATTTTCGCTGGCTGACAGTCGCTGCTGAAACTGCGAATGTGTCAACAGTTCGAGGTTCCCGTCTGCGTCTTTGATCATGTAGACGAACTGCCGGTCAACAATGGCAGGGGCTCCGCAGATACAGCACCGGGTCTTGTTGTTGCATCGCTGAGTTCGACCAGCGCACTACACGAACCGTTGAAGGTCTCCCATCGACACGGTTTGTCCACTCTCCACGAAGACTCGCTTTCGTGGTTCTTCTCAGAAAGCAGGTCACGTACGATGTCGGCGGAGCCTGCTGTCTGGAACGAGGTTCTTTCGGCACTCGCTACTGCTGCCCGGAGCGGACTCAAAGAACTGTTTTGCTTGGAGCTGGCGACAAAGGTGCTGATGCGGCTGGCTCGGCTGAATCGGGATCATGGCTTTATAGGTCGAGAGTCATGGCGTCGCTGTTCCATTTCGTAACCTCAATCCGGTAGCGGCATTGTCTGAGCTTCAAGCCAATCCGGAAGTGAGTGGTTTTTGGTCGTGTTGCACGCACACTTGCGTCCATAGTCTCTTGGGATCGCTGCGAGTTTTTCGAGGTCGTGCTTTGCATTCTCCAAATGCTTCTCGAGTATTCGGATGCACCGAAGGTCCTCAAGCATCTCAGCGGGACTTGCCTTCTTCCTTACTTTCGCAGTGAGATTCGCTATGACCTCAGGGTGACTCTGAACGACGTCAAGGCACTCCCGAATCCGCCTTTGCCGTTTTCTTCTCAAAGCAACCTTAAGACTGTTGTCCAGTCGATATGCCTGATGTGTGTATTGAGCATCCCTGGCCGCAGGCTTCAGGCAGCCATCCGTCGCATTGAAGTGTCTGCCCCAACTCACCTTTGTGGGGTCAAGCAATGCTGCTCCGTCTTTGCAGACCGGCTTGCGACGCCTGCTTGTGTTGCATGATCGGCACGCATAGAAGCAATTGTCGTACAGGTTTGCCTGATCCTTGTTAGTGCTCTGCGGCAGGAAGTGCTCCACGGTAAACAGCCCGGTGCCTTCTGTCAACCCGATGCACGTCCAGTCAACTTCGTGAACCAGGCAAAAAGCGCACGTGAAGCCAAAATCCCAGCGGAGGCATTGGCGGTACCTCTGATACCCCTTAGTCGCCTTGCTCTGTCGGGGCCTGTGCTTCCGAGGCATGGGGGCCACGGGAGGAGCGGTCACTTCTGGCAGAATCTTCATGGCGGCCAATCAACTCTCGCGCAGTTTGTAGATCTCGCATAGCATCGTCGTAAGTCAGTTTGAACGAGGACTCTATTCGCCCCTGCAGGTACTCACGATCTTGCTCATGCAGTTCGGTCAACTGCTCAAGACGATCATCGATCTTCTTTGAAACTTCAAGATCGTCAGGTGTCTTTGAATAGTTCTGGGTCAGTATTTGCAGTTCTCTGAGCACGATCTCAATTTCGGAAGGAGACGCGTCCGCGTCCGGAATCATGCCGAATAGGCGATTGACATGTGGTCCCCACCCAGACGCAGACGCTGGATTCCAGACGACTTCCCAGACGAGTGGTTCCAGAAGGTCAGCCAAGCTTTTCGGCATTTCGGATAGAGTCTCAAAGAGACCGCCAAGCTGCGACTGCTTCCAGAATGCTGCTATCACTGCTTCGAGACTATCAAAATCCAGTTTATGAACATACCGGTCGACGATTCCCCGACCGATATGTTCATCCGCCTTTTTCTGAGAGGTCCGAAGACTGGACTGCACGACTGGAATGCCAGGCGCGTCTGCCTTCACTTTCTTTGCGAACGGAATCGCAAACTCATCAGTAACCACCATGCACGGTTTGGCGCGTCCAGGACGCCTTCTCTCGACAAATTCCTGTTGAGCCTCGTGCCATTGCGTAAATCTAACTAGCTCTAATTGCGGGCTCACCCTCGCGAGGATCGCTTCGAAGCCGGCCCATGTTTTCTCCTTCGTGCTGTTGTCGAGCCAGAAGACCGCGGGCTTGGAATAGGCATTTCTGTCAGTCACTTCGAGCCTCCTGCTCGAAAACGGGTCAATGCGGGCAGATGCAGCATAAACCGAGTTGGCTCTTGTCGACATTCGAGTTCCAGCGTCCATCCGAACTCCTGAGCCAGGTACGCGCAGTAGATTAGCCCCGTGCTGCCATTCAGGGCTCGCTTCTGCAGGAACTGTGCCGGGTGTTTGAGACGCTCTCGTATTGACTCAGCGAGGACATCGTCAGTGATGCCACGCCCGCTGTCTTCGACAGTCACGGTCAGCGTTCCGGCGTCGTCAAATGAGGTCCCGATTGAAATGACGCCTTTATTGTACTCGCCGATCGCTGAATCGGAGTTTCTGATCAGGCTCAACAGAATCTGGATTAACGGATGATGGCTGGAACCGTATTCAAAGCCTGTCAGCTGAGCAGGAATGTCGAAATCAGCAGCACTTTGGAGTTGTGGTCTCATGATGCGGTGCGAAAACGCTATGTCATCGTCTACAGAGCATGCCTGTATGTCGTCTTTGTCGGTCTCTCGACGAAAGAGGTTGCTGAGTTCAATATGAGTCTCTCGCAAATCACTAAGACGCGAGATGATGTCCCGCTGAGTGTTGAAAGTTGAAAATCCGGTGGCGG
>TARA_R110002072_G_scaffold25517_7_pt1 | contig 119757 bp, 122 predicted proteins | sample TARA_R110002072 | Tara Oceans TARA_R110002072 (sample SAMEA4397118) | marine metagenome | biome: Polar Biome; feature: [SRF] surface water layer (ENVO:00010504); material: water (ENVO:00002006), including particulate matter (ENVO:01000060) such as... | depth 5 m
TTGTTGTAGGACTTGGCAAGGGAACACCATTACCTGCGTCCTACGCCTAGCCTGGCGAGATTTTGCGCGGCAACGCGGCTTGCGCTGAAACGTCAACAGACCCTAAGATGCCGCCCGCTGGTGGCCCGTCTATCCAGCCCTGGTTCCCATAGTTCAATGGATAGAATAAGCCCCTCCTAAGGGCTAGATACTGGTTCGAATCCAGTTGGGAACGCCATCTTTCCTGCCGGTGGTTAACTGCCGTCTTCTGCCTTATCTTCGCTAATCATTTCACGTCCTAATACCTGCCCCATGCTCGTACTGCTGGGGAGGCCTTGCTGCGCGTTGCATAATGCAAATGCCTTAAAACTGTGCGCTTATCGCCCTGAATATGCGCATTTATTTGCCTGTTTTATCCGCGCAATAGAGCGCTAGCTTTATGAGAGCGCACCAAAAAGATTCATTAATGCGACATTTTGCGCTGTTATGGCGCCAGGCTGACTGCTAGAGTGCGGCGCACTTTTCAGTCGATCTGCCCTGTGTTCTGGGCACTGTTTGGGTACCCCTATGAGCGAATCCGTCGAGCTTTTCCTTTCCCGCTTGAAGCAGCGTGACCCTCACCAGCCGGAGTTTCATCAGGCCGTGGAAGAAGTGCTGCGTTCGCTGTGGCCATTCCTCGAAGCCAATCCGCGCTACCTGCAGGCCGGCATTGTTGAGCGTATGGTCGAGCCGGAGCGGGTGGTGCTGTTCCGCGTGTCCTGGGTTGATGACGCAGGGCGGGTGCAGGTCAACCGTGGCTATCGGGTGCAAATGAGCAGCGCTATTGGCCCGTACAAGGGCGGCCTGCGTTTCCACCCCTCGGTTAACCTAGGTGTGCTGAAGTTTCTGGCCTTTGAGCAGGTGTTCAAAAACTCGCTGACCTCGCTGCCAATGGGCGGCGGTAAAGGTGGCTCGGATTTCGACCCGAAGGGCAAAAGCGACAACGAAGTCATGCGCTTCTGCCAGGCCTTTATGAGCGAGCTGTACCGCCATATCGGTGCGGACCTAGATGTGCCCGCCGGGGATATCGGCGTTGGCGGCCGTGAGATCGGCTATATGTTCGGCCAGTACAAACGCCTGGCTAATCAGTTCACTTCGGTGCTGACCGGCAAGGGCATTACCTACGGCGGCAGCCTTATTCGCCCGGAAGCCACCGGCTATGGCTGTGTGTACTTCGCTCAGGAAATGCTCAAACGGATCAACCGCGGCGTTGAAGGCCAGCGCGTGGTTATCTCAGGTTCAGGCAACGTAGCCCAGTACGCGGCGCAGAAGGTTATGGAACTGGGCGGTATGGTGGTGTCCATGTCGGACTCTGAGGGCACTCTGCATACCCCTGATGGCCTGACTGAGGAGCAGTGGCAGCACCTGATGGAGCTGAAAAACGTGCGTCGTGGTCGTCTTAGCGAAATGGCCGCGCACTTCAAACTGAACTTCCTTGCCGGCAAGCGCCCTTGGCAGCTGTCGTGCGACATCGCGCTGCCATGCGCCACACAGAATGAACTGGATGCTGAGGATGCTAAAGCGCTGCTGAGCAACGGCTGCTTCTGCGTGGCCGAAGGGGCGAATATGCCCTCGACCTTGGAAGCGGTGGATCTGTTTATTGACGCGGGCATCTGCTTTGCCCCAGGCAAGGCATCAAACGCTGGTGGCGTGGCCACCAGCGGCCTGGAAATGAGCCAAAACGCCATGCGCCTGAACTGGACTGCTGGCGAAGTGGACGAGCGCTTGCACAGCATCATGCAAAGCATCCACAGCGCCTGTGTGCGTTACGGTGAAGAGAATGGACGAGTCAACTACGTCAAAGGCGCCAACATCGCCGGCTTCGTCAAAGTCGCTGACGCCATGCTGGCGCAGGGTGTGGTCTAACCCGCTTCGATCCTGACACGCTCTACCGCCAACAAAAAATGCCCGCGCAATGCGGGCATTTTTTATTCGCTCTAAGCTAACGCGCCAGCGAGTGCGCGGCGCATTAGCCGGCCTCTGACGGCTTAGTTACCGCGGTAGGTGGAGAAGCCGTAAGGGCTGAGCAGCAACGGAATGTGGTAGTGCGGCACGGTGCCGTCGACTTCGAAGATCACCGGCACTTCCGGGAAGAAGCTCGCTGTAGCGTGCTTCTTGAACCATTCACCTGTCTTGAACGTCACGCGGTAGGTGCCTTTCTCCAGCGCTTTGTCTGCTGGGTACAGGGCGGTAATGCGGCCTTGTTCGTTGGTTGCGCCGCTGTTGAGCATGTTCCAGTTTTTACCGTCCTGTTTTTCCAGGGTCACGTTGACTTCAGGCGAAGGTAGACCGTCTTGCAGGTTCAGCACGTGCACGCTCAGCGGGTTACCAGCTGCCAGGGCCAGGGAGGAAAGGCCGCTGAGGACAGCGCCGGCAAACAGGGTTTTCAGCAGTTTCATGGTGTGACTCCTAATCAGTGAGTGGTGGGTAAAATTTGAGCAATGGCTTTCAGGGCGCAGCCTTCATCGATCTCAGCGCCGCCGGCGCCTGCGACACCGATGGCACCGATGACCTGATTTCCCACCGTCAATGGCACGCCGCCACCGAGCAGCAGCAGCTCATCGAGGGTGTTGAGGTTTTCGGCATCCGGGTTGTTGCGGGCACGTTCAGACAGCAGGCGTGTGGAGGTTTTAGTCGACAGGGCGGTAAAGGCTTTGCGCTGCGCCGCCACGGTGTTGTGCGGGCCGACATTGTCGTCACGCTGCACTGCAACCAGGTTGCCGCCACGGTCGACTACAGCGGCAACGCCGGTACGGCCATCGGCATGGCATGCCGCCAGCGTGGCGCTGAGTAAGTTGTTCGCCAGCGCCAGGGTGACGTCTGGGCGCTGGGCAACTTGTGCGTCAGTGGCCCATGCGGCAGAAGAACCCATGGCCAGTGCAAGTAATGACAAGGTGGCGGTGCGAAGTAACATATCGGTCTCCAGGGTTGGGCTCAGCTGAGCGATGGGTGACCATGCTGCCCAAGCGTCACCGTCAAACGGATTGCGCTTGGATTACCAATTTGTAATGGGAGCGCCGCGCAGAACGGCCTAGGCTATGCGCCTGTGCTGGAGGAAAAGATGCGCATTCTGGTGGTCGAAGACGAAGTAAAAACCGCGGATTACTTGAGCAAAGGCTTAGGTGAGTCGGGGTATCGCGTGGACGTTGCCCTGAATGGTCTGGATGGCCAGCACCTGGTGCAGGAACATGAGTTCGACCTGATCATTCTTGATGTCATGTTGCCCGGTTTGGATGGCTGGCAGCTGCTGCAGATCATTCGGCGCAAGCTGCAAACACCGGTACTGTTTCTCACTGCGCGTGATGCGGTGGAGGACCGTGTCAAAGGGCTGGAACTGGGCGCTGATGATTACTTGGTCAAACCCTTTTCTTACGCCGAGTTACTGGCTCGCGTACGTACCTTGCTGCGTCGTGGGCCGCCGCGTGAGGTTGAGCAGTTTCAAGTGGCGGATCTGCATCTAGACCTGTTACGGCGCAAAGTCACCCGCAATGGTGAACGCGTGACCCTGACCAACAAGGAGTTCTCTCTGCTGCACTTGTTGCTCAGCCGTGAGGGGGAGGTGTTGTCGCGTACCTTGATTGCTTCGCATGTCTGGCAGATGAATTTCGACAGTGACACCAACGTGGTCGATGTGGCCATCCGCCGCCTGCGTGCCAAGGTCGACGACCCATACCAGCTTAAGCTGATCCACACTGTGCGCGGCATGGGGTACATGCTTGAGGCGCAGTCATGAGGCTGTGGCCGCGCGCGTTGAGCGTGCGCCTCGCCGTGATGTTCGCCTTGGTCAGCACGTTGTTATTGGGCCTAATTGGTTTTTCCCTGTACCAATCGCTGCAGCGCGAAATTGCCTGGCGCGATGATCAGGCATTGCTTGGCCGGCTGGAGCGCATGCAGGCCTTGCTTGACGACAGCCAGAGCATTGAGGCCCTGCGTAGCAGGCCGCAGCTCTATGAAAACATGCTGGGTAATCGCGATAGTTTGCTGTGGATTATCGATGACGCCGGGCAGCGGCTGATCGAGATCAACCCAACCTTAATGCCGCTGCCCGTGTTGCCAGCTGCCGAGCGAGCCACCCTAGGCGATAGCCAAAGCAGTGAACTTTTGCGCCTGGCCTGGTTGGATGTCACCCGAGGCGATCGTCGCCTAACCCTGATTGCCGGAAAGCTGCTCAGCGAGCGTGAGCAGATGCTAGCGGCGTATCGCCTCAAACTCTGGTTGGCCTTATCGGTTGGCGCATTCTTAGCGTTTGGGTTCGGCTGGCTGGTCAGCCTGCGTGGTTTGCAGCCGGTGCGACAGCTGGCAATGCGCGCTGCTGCCATTGACGTGCAGCACCTACACCTGCGCCTGGATGAGTTTAAAGATGTCAGCGAATTGCAGGCGCTCAGCAAGGCGTTAAACCTGATGCTCGCGCGTCTTGAAGACGGATTTGCCCAGCTCTCGCGCTTTTCAGAAGACCTTGCCCATGAGATGCGCACTCCGCTGAGTAACCTAATGGGGCACGCGCAGCAAACCCTCGCACGTCCACGTTCAGTGGATGAATACCAGAACTTGCTGGTTTCCAATCTTGAGGAGTACGACCGATTGGCGCGAATGATCGACAGTATGTTGTTTCTCGCGCGTACCGAGCAGGCTGATGCTTCGATCAACCGGCAACTGGTTGACCTGCACGAATTGGTCGAACAGCTCTGCGAGTACTTCGATGGCACAGCACAGGAGTGCGCCATCGAGTTGATTAACAAGGGCAGTGGCACTTTAGTCGCCGACCCGCAGTTAGTCCGTCGCGCCTTGGCTAACCTGTTGGCGAATGCGCTGCGTTACGGCATACCTGACAGTGCTGTCACCATCAGCAGCAGTTTGTGCGATGGAGTCGTTGAGATCAGCGTGCACAACTTCGGTGAACCCATTGCCGCCGAACACCTGCCGCGTCTGTTTGAACGCTTTTATCGCTGCGACCCCTCGCGTAACCAGCCCGATGATTCGGGTGGCCTGGGCTTGGCCATTGTGCGTTCGATCATGCATGCCCATGGCGGTCAGGTTCGTGTTACCAGCGCCCAGGCGGGCACGAGCTTCAGTCTGCTATTTCCGCTGGATAGTGCTTAAGCCACCCAGTAAAAAGCCCCGAAATCTGGTTAGAAGTCGGGGCTTTATGTTTTGAGTTCTTGTGGGGGGGGCTTTGATTTTTAGGGCTTAAACGTTCTCTACAGCAAACGCTGAAGTGATTGGCTCTAGCGCACTACTCGGCAGCTTGTGCGGCGCTTCGATACGTTCTTTTAGCTTTTCGGTGAACTCGACAGCTGAAGCCTGATCCTTGAAGTTAAGCTTTATAGCCCCGGTGTTTACTAACCATTTCTCGCCGTCTTCTATCACCATCTTTGAAATCGAGATTTCTATGCCAGTTCCTCTCGCGAATTGAATCGAACCGTGAGTTTTAGGCAAAAAAAGACCAACAAACGTCGGTCAAATCTTAATTTAGGAGGAGCACCTGATGAGCATCAGGTGACATCATATTCTCTCCAGATTGTTGCACGCGTGTGACGAATTCAGGTCCATTCGTCTGCGGCTCGTTCTCTGCAACCAATCCGTAATAATTGTCTACTACCTTGCCGTCTTCACTCGAGGGCAAGATTTTGAACCGCAACGCACGCAAAACGCTAACCACCATTGCTGAACACAACGAAGACGCAGCCATTGCACTTATGCGCGCTGCGGAACGTACAGGTGATCAAGTCCTTCGGCAGCAGATGCTCAGGGTTATTCATCAGCTGAACGAGGATGCACTTGACCTCAGATCCATCCGTGACGATTCCATCTCGTCATCTCGTAAACTTGCCTGATTAGCCAGCCTTTAAGGCTCATGCCCTGCGCTTGCAGGAACGCCCGCTATCGTTCCTTTCTCATGCCCAGGCTAAGCATGTGCTTCGCCATACCTTCGCTTATCACTTCGTCATCACTGGCGGGAACATCCTGACCCTGCAGAAGGTGTTTGGTCATGCGTCCGCCACCATGACCATGCGCTATACCCATCTGGCACAGGATCACCTGCAGGAAGCTTTGCGCTGCAATCCAATCTTCGACACTTTCTCGATACCGGCCTAGGCCAGAAAGCAAAAAGCCCCGAAATCTTGTTAGAAGTCAGGGCTTTAAAAACTGCGATTTGGAGCGGGCGATGGGAATCGAACCCACAGCTCTAGCTTGGGAAGCTAGGGTATTACCACTATACGACGCCCGCAGCGGGTGCCTTTATACCGGAAGTCTTGGCCGAAATGAAGCCTGCAGCGCGGGTATCTGTGGCTGGGCGCTGCAGGCTTGGGGCATAGCGGTGGTTCATACGGCTATCGCGTGGTGCAGGTCGTGCTGTGGACGGTTGCTGGAGCTGATGCGTGCCGGGGCCTGCAGGAACTTGAGCATGACGGACTGACTCTGCAGCCAGGCCTTCTTGTGCTCCATGTCGAGAAAGTGCCCGGTGTTGTCGATAGTGGCGAACTGGCAGTCACTCAGGTACTTGGCAAACACGCGCACGTCATCCGGAGAGGTGTATTCGTCGTGCTCGCCGTTGATAAACAGCAGCGGGATGTCGATGGCCGCCAGGCATTCCATCTGGCAGTGGTTGTCCATATGCACCACCTGGTTGATGTGCGCGTGCAACTGCAGGTATTCGTGGCTGTCGAGGCTGCTGATATGGCGATGGTTGTAGCGCTTGAACAGGGAGGGTAGGTATTTGCCGATGGTGCTGTTGACCAGCTGGCCGACCTTTTCGCCGTCGATGGCCTGCAAGTGGGTCATGCCTTTTTCCAGGTAATCAAGCATCGGCTCATTCAGCAGGGGCGAGAAGGAGGTGATCACCGCCTTTTCGATACGCGCCGGGCGTTGCGCCAGAGCGAGCATGGCAGCGACGCCACCCCAGGAGAACGACAGCAGGTAGTCGACCTGAAACTGTTCGATCAGCTCCAGCAGGATGGTGGCTTCATCTTCCTTGCTGATCGGTCGGCTATGGCTGTTGTGCGGCTTGGACTGGCCGGCGTAGGGCTGATCGTAAAGCACCACATTGAACTGTGGTTGCAGGTACTTGATGGTTTGCGCAAAGGCGGCGGTGGTGGCCAGCGAGCCGTTGATCAGGATGATGGTCTTGCGCGCGCTGGGGTTGGCATAGAACTCCGTGTGTACCTTGAACGTCCTGTGTATATCGACGACAGCGATGGCTGGCTTCATGTCGTTTCCTCCTGGCGCAAAAATGGGCATGGCAAAACGGCGGTGCCGTTAAGCCGGGCTAAGCAGGACAGTCAGGAAAGCGCCTGGACGTGACAGCAAGATGTCAGGCTGGAGGATTTTATAAGTTATTTATTTTCAATCAGTTAGGGCTGAAATAGAGCATCCGTCCACGACCTTTTGGCAGGTGTGGAGAGGCGTCTTTGACCAGGCAGGAACCCATTTCGCGCAGTGCGCAAGTAACCGAGAGAACGCTTAGATGGCTTTAGTGACTGATAGGTCACGATAAGACCTTATGGTTCGATTTAAGCAACCGCGTTCGGGCTGGCGCAAGTGAATATTGGCATATCGAACAACCGTTTGTCGGTTAGCTAGCTAAGTATGTGACTTGAGCACGAACTGCCTAGAGGGTGCTTACAAAAGTAGCGAGCGATGGTCAGGCAAGGCGAAATCAGCCGAGAAAGCGGAGTGTACGGGTTGTACATGAGCATTTTGAGGCTGATTTCAACGCAGCATGGCCGAGCGCAGTAATTTGTAAGCACCCATCTTAGATGCAGGCGATTTCCGCTGCCGTCAGGGCGCGGTATTGGCCAGGGGCCAGCTGCGGGTCGAGTTGGATGGCGCCCATGCTCAGGCGATGCAGGCCGATGACCTTGTTCTGGAAATGGCCAAACATGCGCTTGACCTGATGGTAGCGGCCTTCGTGCAGGGTCAGCAGGGCGCTATGGCTATCCACGATGACCAGCTCGGCGGGCAGGGTGGTGAGGTCTTCGTAGGCGAAGTACAGGCCGCGGGCGAACACCTCGATGTACTCAGGAGTAATCGGCTGTTCGGTCTCTACGCGGTAGACCTTGCCCAGGTGGCTGCGCGGCTCGGTGAGGCGGCGTGACCACTGGCCGTCGTTGGTGATCAGCAGCAGGCCGCTGGTATTCAGGTCCAGGCGGCCGGCCAGGTGCAGGTCGGCTTTGTCCGGCTCATCGAGCAAATCCAGCACGGTGCGGTGCTGCTCATGCTCGGTGGCACTGACCACGCCGGTGGGTTTGTGCAGCATAAAATAGCGTGCGGCTTTGCCGGCCTGCAGCAGCTCGCTATCAACCTCGATGCGGCTGAACTGGCTGACCTCGCACAAGCCATCGCAAACCACCACGCCGTCCACTTGCACGCGGCCGCTGGCCAGCAGTTGGCGGGCGGCTTGGCGATTGAGCTGGGGCAGGTTGCTGAGAAAGCGGTCGAGGCGCATGGCTAGTCGGCAGACGGTTCAGGCAGACCCTGGGCGCAGCGTGGGCACAGGCAGCTGCGGTTGCGCTGCTCGGGCGGCAGTTTGGCCAGCTGCTCGGCATCGATGGACACGCTAAAACACCAGCACTCGCTCACCGGTGCGTCGGCGCCAGCCTGGGCGCATTGGTTGAGCTGCCCGCAGCAGGGGCAGCGGTTGGTGTCATCACTCACGCGATTTCTTCACACAGGCGGTTGCGGCCGCCCTGTTTGGCCCGGTACAGGGCGCGGTCGGCGCGGGTGATCAGCTGCTCCAGGGATTCATCGGCATGCAGTTGCGCCAGGCCGATGCTGGTGGTGATGCGTAGCTGCGCGCCGTTAAAGCTGATGCAGCTTTGCTCGGTTTGCTGGCGGATTTTTTCACCCAGCTCGCGGGCCTGCTCGGGGGTGGTGTCCTTGAGCAGCAGAATAAATTCCTCGCCACCCCAGCGGCAGATGATGTCGGACTGACGCAGGGTGCTGCGTAGGTCGCTGGCAAAGCGACGCAGCACTTCATCACCGGCCATATGGCCCTGGCTGTCGTTGAGCTGTTTGAAGTTGTCCAGGTCGAGCATCAGGGCGCACAGCGCGCTTGGGCTGCGCCGGGCTTCCTGCACGGCTTGATTGGCTAGCAGGTCAAAGCCACGGCGGTTGGGCAGCTCGGTCAGCAGGTCGGTGGTGGCCAGCGCGCTGATGCGTCGCTGATAGCGGCGCAGCACCAGGCTCACCAGGCTGATGACGATCACAGTGACCACCAGGCAGATCAGCAGATTGAGGTACAGCGACTTGCGGATGCCCGCGACGGCGCCGTCCTCATGCTTGTCGACAAACAGGTACCAGTTCAGCTCGGGGATAAAACGCACATTGAGGAAGTGATCGCGGCCGTGTTCCTGATACTCGAAGTCGCCGCTTTGTGGGTGCGGCAGCTTGGCCTGCAGCTCTTCCAGGCCGGGAATTTCACTGAGCGACTGGCCAACTCGCGCGCCCATCGGCCCGCCGTTGGCACCCGTGAGCACCAGCCGACCATTGGTGTCGACGAAGAACACACTGCGCTCATAGCGCTGCTGGTAGGTGTCGATCAGTTTGACCACTGCATCCACGGTCAGGCCGACGCCGGTGGCGCCGATAAAGCGCTGCTGGTAATCGAACACCTTGTAATTGATAAACACGGTCATGCGGTCGTCGTTGGCCATGTCGACGTCGACATTGATCTCGTATGGGGTCTGCATGTCGCGCACGCGGAAATACCAGTCATCGCGTGGCTCGTCTTCCTGCACCTGCTTGAGCACGCCCTTGGCCTGGTAGTAGGTGTGGGTTTTCTCGGAGACGAAGAAGCTGGTGACCGTGGCGTAATGCTCCTGCACTTCACGCAGGTAGCGGGTGATCTGCTCAGGATCCTTCTCGCCGCTCAACACCCAGTCACGCACGTAGGTGTCGCGGGACATCATCGAAGAAATCAGGATGGGCCGAACCAGGTCCTTCTGGATTTCCGAGTAGACGTTGTCCGAGGTCAGCGGCAGTTCGGTGTTGATGATGCCGGCGCGGATTGAATCCAGAGCGGTGTAGTAACTGGCCAGGGAGGTGGCGAGGAAGCCACAACCGAGCAGAACCAGCAGCAGCGCAATCAAGGACCATTGGCGGGTCAGCGGGGACGGATGAGGCATGCAAGGCTCTGCTGGTTAAATAATCGCCGCATTGTAGCGTTCGGCAACCGCCCGCGCTGCTGAAACATCGGCTCCTGGCTGATTTGCCAGCAGTCATGGTGCTTGCTGCGCCAGGCCTTGAGGACTAAGGTGCGGCAACACGAAGAGTCTCCTTGGTGACCCGTACGCTGCTCGTACGCCTTGCTGATCTGCCCCTGACCGCAGTCCTTTCAGCACACCGAGCCCCCATGCCCAGCGCGCCTGCCAGCTATCGCATCAAATATTCCACCCTGAGCATCGTGCTGGAGGATTTTCACCTGTGCTCGCTGCGCGACAAACAGCAGTTCGCCGATCTCGACGGTTTGGCGGAAAAAGCTGGAATCTCCTCGGCCACCTGGTCGCTGTTCGGTCAGCTGTGGCCGGCTGGTGAAGTGCTGGCGCAAACCCTGAGCGGCATGTCGGTGGATGGGCTGCGTATTCTTGAACTGGGCTGCGGCCTGGGGCTGACCAGCCTGGTGCTGCAGCGCCTGGGGGCGGATATCACCGCCAGTGATTACCACCCGCTGGCGGGCGAGTTTCTGCTGCGCAATGCCGCGCTTAATCAACTGGAACCGGTGCCTTATCAGAGCTGCGACTGGGCCGAGGACTATCAGCAGCTGGGCCTGTTTGATCTGGTGATCGGCAGCGATCTGCTTTACGAGCGCGACCATCCCAGCCTGCTGGCCGGGTTTATCGACCGCCATTGCAACCGCCATGCGGCGGTGCTGATTGTCGACCCGGGCCGCGGCAACAGCGCGCGGTTTTCCCGGCATATGCTGGAGCACGGCTACCTGCAGCTGGCCGATAGCCTGAACCTGCTGGATAACCCAGATGCACCCTTTAAGGGGCGCATCCTCAGTTACCGGCGTTAGCCCCTCAGACTTCTTCTAATACCACTACGCGCTGGCCCGCACGCACCGGCGAGCCTGGCTGCACGCGCACTTCGCGCACCACGCCATCGCGCGGGGCGAGCAGGGGGATTTCCATCTTCATCGACTCAAGAATCACCAGCACATCACCAGCTTTGACCGTGCTGCCGGCTTTTACCTGCACTTGCCAGAGGTTGCCGGCGATATGGCTGTCGATGCTGTGCAGGCCGGCGCCGAGCGGGGCGTCTTCGCCGAGATCGGCGGCCACTTCCTCACTCTCGTAGTGCGCCTGGCCGGAGGCGATCCAGCGCTGGCGTTCGGCGTCGAAGGCCGCGCGTTGTTGGTTACGGAAGGCCTCGATGCCCTCAGCCTCGCGGTCAAGAAAGGTCTGATAATCGGCCAGGGCCAATTCACTGTGCTCGATACGCAAGTCATAGCGGCCCAGGGGGAAGTCACGACGGATACGCAGCAGCTCGTCCGCCGAGACCGGGTAGAAGCGGATCTGGTCGAAAAAGCGCAGCAGCCAGGGCTTACCGTCGAAGGCGGCCACTTCGCGGTAGCGGTTCCACATCTGCAGGGTGCGGCCGACGAACTGGTAACCGCCGGGACCTTCCATGCCGTACACGCACATATAGGCGCCGCCGATGCCCACCGAGTTTTCCGCGGTCCAGGTGCGCGCCGGGTTGTACTTGGTGGTCACCAGGCGATGGCGCGGGTCGAGCGGCGTGGCCACTGGGGCACCGAGGTAGACGTCGCCCAGGCCCATCACCAGATAACTGGCGTCAAAGACCGTTCTGTACACCTCATCCAGATTAGGCAGGTCATTGATGCGGCGGATAAATTCCAGGTTGCTCGGGCACCAGGGCGCGTCTTTGCGCACCGTGGTCATGTATTTCTCGATCGCCAACTGGCAGGCCGGATCGTCCCAGGACAGCGGCAGATGAACGATGCGCGACGGCACGCGCAGGTCCTGTGCGGCGCACACGGCGTCCCATTCGCCGGCGACTATGCCGAGCAGATCGCTAAGGGCCAAAGTTTCCGGCTGGTAATGCACCTGCAGCGAGCGAATGCCTGGGGTGAGGTCGATCACGCCGTTGAGGTTTTTCGCTTCCAGCGCCTGCATCAGCGCATGGCCACGGAAACGCAGCACCAGATCCAGCTCTGCCGCGCCGATTTCCAGCAGCAGATGGGTGTCGCCAGACAGGCGTGCGACCAGACGTTTATCGGCTTCGCCGATATCGAGCACGATGGGGCTTTGTAGCTCGGCTGCACTCGGGGAACTCGGCGGCATATCGGCCCCGGATTGCAGCCGGGCTACCAGGTCACTTGTTTCTGCATTGCTGGCCTTGGCCAATTTCCGCGCGGTGGCGATATCCACCGGCGCAAAGCGCACTTTATCGCCCGCCTTAAGCTGGCCCAGCTGCCAAAGGTCCGCCTCGATAATCGTTACTGGGCAAACAAAGCCGCCCAGGCTGGGACCGTCTGGGCCGAGAATTACCGGCATATCGCCGGTAAAGTCCACCGCGCCGATGGCGTAGGGGTTGTCGTGGATATTCGAGGGGTGCAAGCCGGCTTCGCCGCCGCTATCGCGTACCCATTCCGGCTTGGGGCCGATCAGGCGCACGCCGGTGCGGCTGGAGTTGAAGTGCACTTCCCAGTCGGTGGCGAAAAACGTCTCGATATAGGCCGGAGTGAAGTATTCCGGCGCGCCGTGCGGGCCGTAGATCACGCGAATTTCACGCACTGCGGGCAGGGCGCTACACAGCTCGGCGGGCAGTTGCGCACCGGCTTGAAGGTCGGTCAGCGCGGGGATATGCAGCACGTCACCGGCACGCAGAGCACGGCCGCCATGGCCGCCGAACTGGCCGAGGGTAAAGGTGCTTTTGCTGCCGAGATAATCCGGCACCTGCACGCCGCCGCGCAGGCACAGGTAGCTACGTGCCCCAGCGCCATTGATAGTGCCGAGGCTCAAGGTGCTGCCGGCCTTGATCAGCAGTGCGGTATTCAGTGGCTGCTCAATACCATCGACGCTTAGCGGGATTGGCGCACCAGTGACCGCCACCACTGCATCGGTGTTAAAGCGCAGAGTCGGGCCGCTCATGGTGATTTCCAGGCCGGCGGCATCTGCCTCGTTGCCCAGCAGACGATTGCCCAGGCGCAGGGCGCGGCTATCCATTGGCCCGGATGGCGGTACGCCGACGGCCCAGTAGCCGAGGCGGCCGGGGAAGTCCTGCACGGTGGTCTGGGTGCCGGCGCTCAGCACTTCAAAGGTCGTGGCTTGGTAGTTCAAATTTTCCAGGCAGCGGGTCCAGGGGTTACCGCTGGCGAACGGTGCGTCAGTGAGGATTTGCCGCAAGTATTGGCTATTGGTTTCCACGCCATACAGCAGGGTGTCGGCCAGGGCTTGACCGAGGGTGGCACTGGCGGCTTCTCGGCTATCGGCCCAAGTGATGACCTTGGCGATCATCGGGTCGAAGTAGGGCGGAATTTCGCAACCGGCTTCGACCCAGGTATCGATACGCAGTGCTTTGCCATCGGCCTTGGGGAAGTCCACGGCGGTAAGCAGGCCGGGGCTCGGTTGGAAGTCGCGGCCCGGATCTTCGGCGTACAGGCGCGCTTGAATGGCATGGCCGCTGGGCTTCAGGCCCTGGGCCAGCTCGCTCAGCGGAGCCAGATCGCCGGCCGCCAGTTCGATCATCCAGCGCACCAGGTCGACGCCCCACACCTGTTCGGTAACGCCGTGCTCGACCTGCAGACGGGTGTTCATCTCAAGGAAATAGAAACGCGCTGCCTCGCTGTCGTAGACAAATTCCACTGTGCCTGCGCTGCGGTAGCTGACCGCCTTGGCCAGCTTGATCGCCGCCGCGCACAGCTCCTCGGCCATACCGGCCGGCAGGTTGGGTGCCGGGGTTTCTTCCAGCACCTTTTGGTTACGCCGCTGCACCGAGCAGTCGCGCACGCCGAGGGCCAGCACTTCACCGTGACCGTCGCCAAATACCTGCACTTCCAGGTGGCGGGCGCGTTGTATGTATTTTTCGATAAACACGCCGCTGTCGCTGAAGTTGTTCTGCCCTAGGCGTTTGACCGCCTCGAAGGCGTCGCTCAGCTCGGCGGCGCTGTTGCATACGCGCATACCGATGCCGCCGCCGCCGGCGGTGCTTTTCAGCATCACCGGGTAACCCACCTGTTCGCCCGCGACCAGCGCGGCGTCGAGATTTTCCAGCAACTCGGTGCCTTCAAGCATCGGTACGCCGTGCTGTTTGGCCAGGGCGCGGGCGGTGTGTTTAAGGCCGAATACCCGCAGCTGCTCCGGCGTTGGGCCGACAAAGGCAATACCGGCGGCTTCGCAGGCCTCGGCAAAGGCGGCGTTTTCTGAGAGAAAGCCGTAACCGGGGTGGATGGCCGTGGCGCCGCTCTGTTTGGCCACGGCGAGAATCTTCTCGACCATCAGGTAGGTGTTGGCTGCCGGGCCTTCGCCCAGGCTGTGCGCTTCGTCCGCCTGTTGGATATGCAGGCTGGCGGTGTCGGCTTCGGAGTAGACGGCTACGCCCTGTACATCAAGGGCGCGTAGCGTACGCAGGATGCGGCAGGCGATGGCGCCACGGTTGGCGATCAGCAGTTTGTTGAACATGGCGATGCCCTCGAAAGGGTGGGCGGGCCGTCCCGCGGTATTCGGTCTGCACCACGGTCGTCCGTGGTTGAAAGGCGTTTACTCGCTCTTCGCTCAGGGGCGAAGGGCGGCCATCAATCCCACACCAGCACTTCAGCCGGAGTCGGGTTGTAGCCGTTGCATGGGTTGTTCAGTTGCGGGCAGTTGGAGATCAGTACGATCACGTCCATGTGCGCCTTGAGTTCGACGTATTTGCCGGCGGCGGAGATGCCGTCTTCAAAGGTCAGGCCGCCTTCGGGGGTGACCGGCACGTTCATAAAGAAGTTGATGTTGGCGCTGATGTCGGCCTTGTTCAGACGGCCGTCGTGCAGGCTCGCGCGCAAAAAGTTGTCGCGGCAGCTGTGCATATAGCGCTTGTCCAGGGCGTAGCGAACGGTGTTGCTTTCCTGGGCGCAGGCGCCGCCGAGGGTGTCGTGGCGGCCGCAGGTGTCGGCGCTGATGGTCAGCATCGGCTGGCCCAGGTTGGAATACAGCACGCTGCCGGTAGTCAGGTACACGCGGTTTTGTTTGCGCAGGGTGCGTTGCACGTCATAGCGCTCGCGCGGGTTGGCGGCGCTGTAGAACAGCGTATCGACCGCCTGGTTGCCTTCCAGGTCGAGCAGGCGCAGGGTCTGGCCGGCTTTTACTTCGCAGAGAAAGGGTTCGCCAGCGGCGATGGTGGCGCGGTACACCGCAGCTTCCGGGTGCTTGTCGCTTGAGATAAGAGTCATGCTGGCCGGCCTCAGATATACAGACGTTCGGTGTTATGGAAGCCACGGGCGTTTTCCGGGCGCGAGGTGCGGCACAGCACGCTGATGCCATCGCTCTCGACCTTGTGCCAGCTCAGTTGCAGCGGCTTGGGCGCGTAGTCGGGGCTTGAGTCCATGGGGTGCTGCAGGGCGGTGAGTACCACCAGGGTGTCCATCGGCGCGTACAGCTCGATGTAGTCGCCGGCCTTGGAGTTGCCCGGCTGGAAGTGGAAGCAGCCGTCGCTGTCGACCGTCACCTTGCTGAACAGGTTGAGGCACATCAGCAGGTCTTGCAGATTGAGGTTCCACTTGCCCATTTCCACCAGCAGGTTGTCCACGCCGTTGCGGAAGAAGCCGTTGCGCAGTTGCTGATAGTTGCCGCTGCCGTACTTCTCCTGAACTTCCTCGGCGTTGAGTACGCCGCCGAAGCTGTCATGCCAGCCGCAGGTGTCGGCGGTGATGGCAGCGAGCACACGGCCCATATCCGAATACAGGCAGTGGCCGGCGGTGAGCTTGGCGGTGTGCTGGCATTTGAGGCTGTCGGGCAGGTTGAGCCGCTCACTTTTCTCGGCGGCGTTGAGCAGCAGCAGGCTGGCATTGGCGCCGCCTTCGAGGTCGGTGATGCGCAGCAGCTGGCCGCGTTTGAGGACAAAGGAGGTATGCCCGCCGCCGGGAACGAGTTCCTCGTAGAGGGTGGGGCGCAGGCTTAATGAGGCAGTCATCGGATGCTCCTACAGGGCCGGTTGCAGGTTGCCGGCGATATGCGCGGGCAACGCTTCGACGGCGGCGCGGGTGGCGCGGCGGTCGCTGTTGAGGGGGATGTCGTAGGTGATGCGCGCGCCGAAGGCGTTCGGTGCGTGCGGATCAATGCGGGTCTTGTCGAACACCAGCAGGCGGGTGCCGAGGCTGAAGCCCTCGCTCAGGTCATGGGTGACCATAAATACGGTGAGCTTGGTTTCGTGCCACAGCTCCAGCAACAGGCCGTGCATGTCCTTGCGGATGCCGGGGTCGAGGGCGCCGAAGGGCTCATCGAGCAGCAGCACGCGCGGCTTCATGATCAGCGCCTGGGCGATGGCCAGGCGTTGCTGCATGCCGCCGGAGAGCTGGCTGGGGTATTTGTCCAGGGCGTGGCCGAGGCCGACTTTCTGCAGAATCACCGCCGCCTGTTCGCGGGCGTCGCGCTTGGCGGCGCCAAACAGTCGGCCGAGCAATTTCGAGCGCGGCAACTCCAGGCCGATGGCGACGTTATCCAGCACGCTCAGGTGCGGGAACACCGAATAGCGCTGAAAAACTACGCCACGGCTGCTATCGGGTTCGGCAGCCAGCGGCTCACCGCCGAGCAGAATCTCGCCACGGCTGGCGCGCTCCTGACCGAGCAGCAGGCGCAGAAAGGTCGATTTACCGCAGCCGGAAGCGCCGACCAGGGTGCAGAACTCGCCTTCATTGATGCTCAGGTTCAGGCGTTCCAAAACAACCTGGTCTCCATACTCCTGCCAGACATTCTTCACTTCGATAAAGGCACCTACTGCGCGAGCCGCTGGCTGCGTCGCGCGGTGCTCGCAATCCTCATGGACGAGATGTCCACTCCGGTTGCTGCGCTCCGGGCTTCTTGCCAGTGACTCGCTCGCTACGGTGCCGCTCTTTATGGTTTTCATGCTTTCGCTCCCTCGTACCAGGGGAAGCACACGCGGATGGTCTGGCGCAGGCCCAGGTCCATCAGCCAGGCGAGCAGGGTGATCCACACCACGTAGGGCAGGATCACATCCATGGCCATATAGCGGCGCACGAGGAAGATCCGGTAGCCCAGGCCATCGGTGCTGGCGATGGCCTCGGCGGCAATCAGAAACAGCCAGGCTGAGCCGAGTACCAGGCGCAGGGCGATCAGCAGGCGCGGCAGCAGTTGCGGCAACACCACGCGCAGGATCAGGGTCCAGGTGCTGGCACCGAGGGTTTGCGCCTTGATCAGGATTTCTTGAGGAATTTCGCGGGCGCGCTGTTCCAAATCACGGGCCAGGATCGGGGTGATGCCGATGACGATCAACATCACCTTGGACAACTCGCCGAGGCCGAAGACGATAAACAGGATGGGCAGGATCGCCAGTGGCGGCACCATCGACAGCACCGTCAGCAGCGGCGACAACGGCGCACCGAACAGCGGAATGATGCCCGCCGCGATACCCAGGCACAGCCCAGCGAGGGCGGCAATGCCGATGCCCATGGCCAGGCGTGTCAGGCTGGCGGCGCTGTCCTGCCAGAACAGGTAGTTGCCGCTGCGTTTGTCCTCGGTAAACGCCAGGCGATCAACCGCCGCGGCCATCTGACTGGCACTGGGCAGCAGTTTGTCGTTGGGGTTATCAGCCAGGCGTTGTGCCGAGCCTGCGAAATAGGCGAACAGCAGCAGGGCGAAGGGCAGCAGGATCAGCAGCAAGCGACCGCTGCGATCCGGGTGGCGGTTGATCAGGCGCATAGAGTGTTCTCGTGTGGCTTGGGCCCACTCCCCCGAACCCTCTCCCGCAAGCGGGAGGGGGTAGGGAAGGCGTTACAGCGTGCCGTCAGCCGCCATCTGCATATAGCTCGGATCAAAGCGCAGTTTGAGGTTGCCCTTGTCACCGGTGACGACGCCTTTGGCGAAGCTCATACCGATGGCATCGGCACTTTGTGCACCTTCGCCGAGCAGGCCGTGGCCAAAGGAGAACTCCGCGACCTTGGTCATGGTGGCCGGTAGTTTCGGGCTGGTGGCGAAGGCCACGGCGTCTTTGGCCGAATAGAACATTTTGGTCGCTGCCAGTTGCGCTTCGTAGCCCGCCAGGTCAGTGCCGGAGGCTTTGGCCATATGCTCGCGCGCGGCCTTGCCAGCCGTGGTGTCGGCACTCATGGTGGCCATGATTTCGTACCAGGCACCGGTCAGCGCTTTGCCGAAGGCCGGGTTGTCCTTGAGGGTGTCGCTGTTGACCACCATCAGGTCGATGATTTCACCGGGGATCTGGCTGGAGTCGAACACCTTGGTGACGTTGGGCGTGGCTTCGATTTCGGCCAGCAGCGGGTTCCAGGTGGTCACGGCGGTGACGTCGCTGGTGGAGAAGGCGGCGACCATGTCGGCGTCGGAGGTGTTGACCACTTTCAGGTCTTTCTCGCTGAGGCCGGCTTTTTCCAAGCCGCGGGCCAGCAGGTAGTGGGACACAGACAGCTCGACCAGGTTGACGTTCTGGCCCTTGAGGTCACCCAGGGTTTTCTTCTCGCCCTTGAGCACGACGCCGTCGTTGCCATTGGAGAAGTCGCCGATGATCAGCGCGGTGCTGTCCACGCCGCCAGCGGCCGGAATGGTCAGGGCATCCATATTGGTCATGGTGCAGCCATCAAACTGGCCGGCGCTGTACTGGTTGATTGACTCGACGTAATCGTTGATCTGCACCACATCAATATTGATGTCGTACTTCTTCGCCCACTTGTCGACGATGCCTTCGGCGGCACCATATTCCCACGGCATCCAGCCGGCGTAGATGGTCCAGCAGACGCTGAAGTCGGATTTCGGCGCCGCGTGGCTATTGACGCTGATGGCAGCGGCCAGGCCGGCGGCGAGTACTGAACACAGACGGGACTTACGCATGGTGGAACCTCCAGTTCGAAAATGGGCGGGCAGGAGTGCGCGGCGGTTTTCCCACGAGTGGGGCGCGTTCTCCCGGGCTTTTATCCCGCCGTGTAACCTCGAAGGAGGTCGCCAACTCTCGGACCAGTCACCCGCAGATCTGTTGATCGCGGATCGGAACCCTAGTCAGCTATTGCAAATTGTGGTGCCGCGATCCCGCCGCAGCGGGTTGTTCCTGCACAGCTTGGTTATTGCGAACATCGTGCCAGCTCAACCAGGCCCCATGGGCTCGCGGGTTTTGCCCGCGCCAGTCCAGGGCTGTGCGCCCTGGCGGTGCGTGTGAGCATCGGCGTGCTGCATTGCAGGGCGCTGCGTGTTACAGGTTTTTCTCGGCAGCCATCTGCATATAGCTGCCATCAAAACGCAGCAGGATGTTGTCGGCATTGCCCAGGCTGCGCTCCCCGCTGAAGGCGATGCCGAGCTTATCCAGACCCTTGCCGTCGTGGCCGAGCAGCTTCTGCTGATCGGCGAACTGGGCGACCCGCTGCATCAGCTCGGGCATCTTGTTGGCGTGGGCAAAAGCCAGCGCATAACGCGGCGAATAGAACGAACGCAGGGTGTCGAGTTGCTGGCTGAAATCCTCTGGCGTGGTGCCGGCGGCGCTGGCCATCTTCGCCCGGGCGGCGCGCCCAGCATCGGTGGGCATGCCCATCAGGCGCTGGGTTTCGAACCAGGCGCCGGTCAGCGCCTTACCCAGCTCCGGGTGGGCAGCGAGGACCTTGCTGTTGACCACGGTGAGGTCGACGATCTCGCCGGGAATCAGGTTGGAGCTGAACACCTGGCTGACCTGGGTCTGCTGCTTGATCTTGGCCAGAATCGGGTTCCAGGTGATCACTGCGTCGCCCTGGCCGCTGAGGAAGGCCTCGGCAATCTGTGTGTCGGACACGTGCTGGATGGTCACATCCTCAGGCTTGAGCAGGGCCCATTCCAGGGCGCGGCTGAGTAGGTAATGCGATACCGAGTTCTCCACCAGCAGCACGGTCTTGCCCTTGAGATCCTTCAGGGTCAGGCCCGGACCTCGTAGCAGAATGGCATCCGCACCGTTGGAGAAGTCGCCGATGATCAGCGCGGTAGAGTCGACGCCTGCGGCAGCTGGGATGGTCAGCGCATCCATATTGGTCATCGAGCAGGCATCGAATTCGCCGGCCGTGTAACGCTCGATCGAGCCGACATAATCCGGCACTTCGCTGACTTCGATACGGATGCCGTACTGATCTGCCCATTTCTTCACGATGCCTTCGCTGGCGGCATAACCCCAGGGCATCCAGCCGGCAAAGATCGACCAGCACAGCTTGAAGGTTTTCGGCTCACTCGCAGCAGTGGCCGGTTGCAGCAGCAGGGCGGCGAGCAGACAGGTGGCAGTCAGGCGGGCGAGCAGGGTGCGTAGCGGCATGGGTAACCTCGGGTCAGTCAGCGGGAACAGGAAAGCGAACAGCAGTGCTGTGCGTTCTCCCGGGCTTTTATCCCGCCGTGTAACCCCTGGCCGTGGCCACTGCGTGAGGTCGTCGACTCTCGGACCAGCCATTCGCTGCAGGCATTGCTCAGCGAACCGGAACCCTAGTCGACCATTGCAGATTGTCTGGCTGCAAGCTGCTTGCCGCCGTACGCATTTCCTTTATGCGTAGAACGCTAAGCGAGGACTGTGCCAGGTTGGTGTGTGTCAGCTGGCACGACGGACAATAGGGCACCGAAATAATTTGTCATGAAATCTGCTAAGCCGGTGCGACGCACTGGATGGAATGGCCTGTTGTCTATTCATTGGGAGCAATCCCTGGCAGCGACAACGGTCGCTGCCGCACCCGCGGTCGAAGGAGGCCGCTATGTCATACAAATCCATGCTGCTGGCGTTGTTGGTTTTGTCTTTGGGCGGTTGTGCGGTCTATGGCGGCGGCAGTGGCTATGGCCACCGTGTTTATGATCGCGGCCATTCGCATACCTATTACCAGGTGCAGCGCTACCCGGTTTATGGGGTGCCGCAGCCGCAGCGCTACAGGGCCTATCACCATGATGGGCGACGCTATGATGATCACCGCCACGCACCGCGTTATTACGTGCCTGCACCGCAGCCGCGCCATTACCAAACGCACCAATATCAGAAGCGCCACGATTACCGCATTGTGCAACCGCACGCTGGCTGGGATGGCCGCCGTGACCATTACCGCAACCAGCAACAGCGTCATGATGCCCAATGGGGTGGAGAACGCCGTGGTGGTGATCGGCGCGATGAGCGTAAGGGTTGGGAGCGGCAGCGCAACTGACCACCCTCTTTAGGCGCGCTACGAATCAGGCTCGCCTTCAAGTTGACGGCCGAAGAGTCGATCTTCGGCCAGTATCTCTCCCCGCATGGCCTGCGCCGCTGGTGACAGGCTATGCCCTGCGCGGCTGATGAGGGCGTAGGCAGATTGCTCGGTCAATGCACCTGCTTCCAGCGGCAGCCGGGCCAGGCGACCTGTCTGGATATCCTCGGCCACCACATCCCAGGGCGCCATGCTCAGCACGTCGCTTTCAGCCACTAGAGTTTTGAGCACCATAAAGTTGTCGCATTGAATGCTCAGCGGCTGCTCGCGCCCGCTGAGTGTACTAAGGCTGCGCGCCACCGCCAGTGGCAGTTGGGTGCCTGCCAAGGGGTAATCGAGTAGATCGTGCATGCGCAGCGTTGTGTGGGCCAGCAGCGGATGGCCGGGGCGACAGAACAGCACCCCGTTGTGGCGCTGCAGTGGTTCGATGCACAGCAGTGGGTCACCGATTAGCTCGCGGCTGTCGGCGACAAACAGCTCCAGGGCGTCATCCAGCAGGCTGCTGCGCAGGTCTAGCCAGTTGCTGATCTGCAGGTTGACCCGCACCCGTGGATAGCGCAACGCCATGCGACCCACTGCACGTGGTATCAGGCGCGCGGCCGGGTAGGGGCCGGCGCCCAGGCGCAGTTCTCCGGTTTGCAGATTACCCAACTGGCTGACGGCGTTTTTCAACGCCTGGCTGCCAGCCAGCAGACGCTGGGCGTGCTCCAGCACCAGTTGGCCGTGGGTGGTCAGGCTGATGCCGCGGCTGTGGCGGTCGACCAGGTTACAACCGAGGCTGCTTTCCAGCGCCTGGATGCTGCGACTCAGGGCGGGCTGGCTGAGGTGCACGGCCTCGGCAGCACGGGCGAAATGGCCGTGTTCGGCGAGGGCGACAAAATGGCGAAGCTGACGAAGGTCATTCATGCGCTGATTGCATCATTTATTGATTTGGAATGCATTGGAATTATTGCTGTTGCTTGGCCACTCTTCCCACACAGCCAATAACAATGAGCGACTCGCATGTTTTTACTGAATCGAACTGCCGCTGTGCTGCTGAGCCTGGCATTACCCCTGGTCAGCCAGGCCGCCCTGCCTGAGGAAGAAATCCGCCCGTCGATCAACCCGGAGCTGGCCGAGCACACCAAACACTTCGCGCAGAAGGTCTATCAGGTGGCCGGCAACGTCTATTCCGCTGTCGGCTGGCAGCTGGGTAACGTAGCGATGATCGAGGCCCCGGAGGGGCTGATCATCATCGACACCGGTGAGTCGGTCAGCGAGTCGCGCAAGATCATGGCCGAGTTCCGCAAAATCAGCGACAAACCGGTCAAGGCGGTGGTCTATACCCACTTCCACCCGGACCATATCAATGGCGTGAAGGCCTTCGTCAGCGAAGAACAGGTGCGCAGCGGTGAGGTGCAGATCATCGCCCACGACACCCTGCTGGCCAATGTGGTGGCGCAGGGGGCCTTGGTCGGGCCAATTCTCTCGGTGCGTTCCGGCTACAGCTTCGGTGCGGCGCTGCCGGCCAGTGACCATGAACAGATGAACGCCGGGATCGGCCCGTTGGCCAAGGCCGAGGCCTCGACCTTTATCGCCCCGACTCTGACCTTCAAGGACAAACTCGATACGCGCATTGCCGGCCTGGACCTGCAGTTCCTGCATGTGCCCAGCGAAGCGCCGGATGAGATCATTGTCTACCTGCCGGATAACCGCGTGCTGATCAGCGCCGAGGTGGAGCAGGGGCCGACTTTGCCGAATATCCACACCCTGCGCGGCACCAAGTTCCGCGACCCGGTGGTGTGGGTCGACAGTCTGGACAAGCTGCGCGCCTATCAGGCCGAACATATGGTGCCGCTGCACGGCCGCCCAATCAGCGGCCAGCAGCAGGTCGAGGAAGTGCTGCGCATGACCCGCGACGGCATCGCCTCTATCCATGATCAGACTGTGCGCTGGATGAACAAGGGCCTGACCCCGGACGAGCTGGTCGAGAAAGTCAAGCTGCCGCCACACCTGGCTGGCTACACGCCTTACCTGCGCGAGTACTACGGCACGGTGAAACACAGCGTGCGGCAGATCTACAATGGCTACCTGGGCTGGTTCCAGGGTGATCCGGTGGCCCTCGACCCGCTGCCGCCAAAAGATAAAGCCGAGCGCCTGATTGCGTTGATGGGCGGGCGGGAAAAACTGCTGCTGGCCGCCGGTGAAGCCTACCTCAAGGGTGATTACCAATGGGCTGCCGAGCTGTCCAGCTTCGCCATTCAGGTGGACAACGAGGACACGCTGGCCCGCGACATCAAGGCCCGCAGCTTCCGTAAGCTGGGCTATGCCAGCATGAACATCAACTGGCGCAACTGGTACCTGATGAGCGCCATGGAGCTGGAAGGCAAGCTGGCCGGTGAGGATGTCCAGCAAATGGCCGTGAGCATGCGCAGCGCCTTTCTCTCGGCGGATATGCTGAAAACCTTTCCTGCGCGAATCTTCCTGCAAAACTGGGTTACCCGGGTCGACCCGGAAAAGGCCAATGATGTCGAGTTGACCCTAGGTTTCAGCTTTCCGGATATCGGCGAGCAGTGGGCGCTGGAAGTGCGGCGCGGTGTAGTGCAGCTGCACCAGGGCATTCCCGAGGGCACCACGCTCAAACTGACCCTCGACAAGGCGTATCTGGACACCGTAATGAGCGGCGAGAATGGTTTGCTCAAGGGCGCCTTGCTGGGCGATGTGCAGGTCGATGGCAGCCTGCTGGAGATCAAGACCTTCCTTGGTTGCTTTGACTTTAGCGATACGCCGATTGCCCTGACCCTGCGTTGAGTGAGGTGGTGTGTGACCCGACCAAAGTGCGGACGCGCTGGCGCCACGATCAAGGCAAACTAATCAGGCTTTTCACCTGGCTTATTTCGCTGATTAAGGAGTGATGGATGCCTGTTCTGATATTCGCCAAAGGCGCGCTGGCCGCGTTCTGGCTGCTAGCGCTGCTCAACCTGCTCTATCCCATGGGCGAGGGCTGGTACCTGGCCGTCAACCTGATTGCCGGCGGCATGTTGCTGGCGCATCTTGGCGAGCTCCTGCTGTTCAAAGCCCGCCTGGTCGGTCAGCCGCAGCCCTGGTTGCAGCGGGTGCAGGTGCTGCTGTTTGGCTTTATTCACCTGCGTGGTTTAGCGCGCGTGTAGATTTCTGGTGTGTGCTGCTCCGTTCAGCGCGGCGTTTGATGACGGCGTGCTGAGCAGAGGAGTCGTGATTGCTCATTTCTTGAATATGTTCGCGCAAAGCCTGTTCTGGCCGCGCATGCAGGTACTTCCTCAGGTCGCCTGCTTTTCGCTCTGGTGGTCATCCTGTAACAGGCATAGCCACTCAGTTGGGAACAGATTTTCGATGGCGCGGTGACCCACCGCATTGCCGAAGAGCTGGCGAATGTGCCGTTTGCCAAACGGGCAGCGGACCTGGAGCGTGCCGCCAGTTGGTTGGCGATTGGTGATACCGGTCCCCGTGTGCGTCAAGGCTGTGCGAACTGGCTGTTTCTGACCGATGAGCTGAAAACTCATCCACATGCCGCTGTAGATGCTGATGCGCGTGCGCAGAAAGTCGCAGCGTTGCAAGAGCAGCTCAGCAAGCGTGGCATTCGTTTGCTGGTAGTGCTGGTGCCGGACAAGAGCCGCATTGCCGCGCAGCAGTTGTGTGCCGTTGAGCGCTCACCACTGTTGGCCAGTCGTGCGCAGGATTGGCAGCGGGTGCTGCAGGCCAAGGGCGTCGAGGTGTTGGATTTGGCTCCGACGCTGCAACCACTCGGCAGCGATGCCTTCCTGCGTACCGACACGCACTGGAGCGAAGCCGGCGCCGAGCGCTCCGCTGCAGCGGTGGCCGAGCGGATAGCCGCACTGGGCGTTAGCCCAACTCCGGCCAAACAGTTTGTGGCCAGTGTTACGGCGCCACAGCCGCGTCCCGGCGATCTGGTGCGTTTGGCTGGGCTCGATTGGTTGCCTGAGAGCCTGCAGCCTGCCATGGAGCAGGTGGCAGTCACCCAGATCAAGGAAGTGCAGGGCGCCGTCGATGAAGCCGCATTGGGCGAGGATGATCTGTTCGGCGACAGCCAACTGCCGAACCTTGCCGTGATTGGCACCTCGTTCTCGCGTAACTCCAACTTCATCCCTTTCCTTGAACGCGCGGTGGGTGCGCGAGTGGGCAACTTTGCCAAGGATGGCGGTGAGTTTTCTGGGGCGGCTAAGGACTATTTCACCAGCCCTGCGTTCAAACAGACGCCGCCTGAGGTGCTGATCTGGGAAATTCCTGAGCGTGATTTGCAGTCACCTTACCGCGACGACATCATGTTGGACGGCCAACCCGGTTGAGAGTATGAGCACTCAAACAAAAGGCCATGCTGCACCGCATGGCCTTTTGCTTTACGGGTTTACTGAAGCGCTGCTAGATGATGCCGCGCTCATCAGCATTGATCAGGCTGTGTAAGCCCCCGAGTGATTCCCTGGCTTGAGAGCGGGTCAGAAGCTTGGTCTGAACCGCTGCCGGAAGATCTGTGATGCGGATGACGCCTTTACTGATCAGCAAATGCACTAAATCGTCCACGACGCGGATCATGTCCAGGTCGCTTTGCTTCAGTTGCATAAGGTTCGATTCAAGGTTCTGGCTGGCAAACCATGCTTGAATCTCGTCTGAGTCGGCCGTCAGGGTGTTGGTCATGCTCTCGAACGGCATCACCTCCACTCGCCGCAGGTGGCCGCTGGCATCCCGCTGGACATAGAACATCGGCATTATCCTTCCCTATGACCCGCCCTCGGCAAGTCCCGCTATTGAGCTTAGCTGGAACGTCGGCCCCGACCAGTTACAAAGCCCTGCTTCCTGCTGTATGCGGTCAATGCCGATTTAGTCGATGAACAACTGCTGCACCACCGAGAAGTCCTGCTTGCCTTTACCTTGCTTGAGCAGCAGGCGATACAGCTGCAATGCCAGTGCGCCCATCGGCGTGCTGCTGCCGCTGGCTTGTGCAGCTTCCTGTGCCAGGCCGAGGTCTTTGGTCATCAGCTCGGCCATAAAGCCGCCGCTGTAGCCTTTGGACGCCGGGGCGTTTTCCATCACGCCGGGCCAGGGGTTGTACTTCTCCAGCGTCCAGTTGCCGCCCGAGCTTTGCCGCATGATCTCGGCCAGAACTCCGGGCTCCAGGCCGTTGGCCACGCCCATGGCCATAGCTTCGGCGGTGGCGATCATCTGCACCGCCAGCACCTGGTTGTTGCACACCTTGGCCACCTGGCCGGCACCGTCGGGGCCGGCGTGGAAGATGTTCTTGCCCATGGCCTCGAAGATCGCTCGGGCTTTTTCCAGCGTGGTTGCCGCGCCGCCGATCATAAAGGTCAGGGTGCCCGCTGCTGCGCCGGCGGTGCCGCCGGACACGGGCGCGTCGAGCAGTTCGATACCGTGCGTGGCCGCCGCTTGATGCACCTTGCGCGCGGATTCCGGGGCGATGGTCGAGCATTCCAGTACCAGACTGCCGGGTTTGAGCGCGGCTAGCAGGCCGTTATCACCAAGGTACAGGCCTTCGACATGCCGGCTGGCGGGCAGCATGCTGACCACCACATCGGCATCCTGCACCGCATCCAGCGCGCTGCTGGCCGCTTGCGCGCCGTCCTTGGCGAGGTCCTCGACGGCTGCTTGCAGCAGGTCGAAGACTCTCAGGTTGAAGCCGGCCTTGAGCAGGTTGCGCGCCATGGGCAGGCCCATGTGGCCGAGGCCGATAAAAGCGATTGTTGTCATTGTTATGCTCCTGTCGCGCTGAATAAGTGACCGTTGCCGGGTTATAGGTCTGCCAGTGGGTGTTCGCCGTCCCAGGCTGGGGCGAAGTGCGCGTCGATTACCTGCTGCGGAATGCTCGCCACATCTGGCCAGTGCCAGCGTGGCGCGTGGTCCTTGTCGATCAGTCGCGAGCGCACGCCTTCGGGGAATTCTGGGTGACGGCAGCAGTTCAGGCTGATGGCGTATTCCATCTGGAATACTTCGGCCAGGGACTGATGCTTGGCCCGCTTGATCTGCTCCCACACCAGGTGCCCGGTCAGCGGGCAGCCGCCGGCCAGGGTCTTAGCAGCGCGTGCCAGCAGCAGGTCGCTGTCGCTGTGCAAGGCGCTGATGGCGTGCCAGGCGTGGGGTAGGTCGGCGCTGTCGAGCAGCTCATCAATGCGCGCGCGGCGCGGCAGCCATTGGGCCTCCGGCAGTTCGGCGAGGGCCTGGCTTTCCAGCGCCTTGAGCAGGCTGTGCAGTTGTTGCGGGCTTTGTTCCTGCCAGTTGAGCTGGGCCAGGCCATTGAGCAGGTCGTCCTGCTGGCTGTCGAGCAGTACGCGGTCGGCCAGGTCCAGATCCAACGCATCGCGGGCGTTGATGCTGCTGGCGGTGAGGCCGAGAAACAGGCCGAGCTTGCCCGGCAGGCGCGCGAGGAACCAGCTGCCGCCGACATCCGGGTAGAGGCCGATATTCACTTCCGGCATGCCCATGCGGCTGCCTGGGGTGACGATGCGAATACCCGCACCCTGCATCAGGCCCATGCCGCCGCCCAGCACATGGCCGTGGGCCCAGCAGATAAAGGGTTTTGGGTAGGTGTGGATGCGGTGGTCGAGGCGGTATTCGTCAGCAAAGAAGCGTCGCGCCAGCGGCGGGATTTCGCCCGGGTATTCGCGGCACTGATGCACCAGTTGCACCACGTCGCCGCCCGCGCAGAAGGCTTTTGGACCATTGCCGCGCAGCATTACGCAGGCGATGCTCGGGTCGTCTGCCCAGGCTTTGAGCTTGGCATCCAGCGCTTCGATCATCGGCAGCGACAGGGCGTTGAGGCTCTTTTCGGCATCCAGGCTGGCAATGCCGATGCGGTAACCGTGTTGGGCCGGGCGTTCTTCGAATTGAACATTCATTGTGGTTGTCACCCTGCGGATTATTTATTGCGCCACTGCGGGTCGCGTTTTTCCAGAAAGGCGTTGACCCCTTCGCGGGTGTCGTCGGCGTCGAACAGGTCGACAAAACGCTCGCGCTCCTCACTCAGCCAGGTATTCGGGCTGCGCTCGCGGGCGCCCTGGATCAGCGGCTTGATGGTGCGCACGGCCACCGGGCTTTGCCGCGCGACTTTGGCCGCCAGTAGCAGGGCATGACCACGGGCTTCGCCGGTATCGACCACTTGCTCGACCAGGCCGATACGCTGGGCGGTGTCTGCATCCACCCGCTCGCCGCAGAGGATCATGCGCTTGGCCCAGCCTTCACCGATCAACCAGCTCAGGTGCTGGGTGCCGCCGGCGCAGGGCAGAAGGCCGACCGTGGCTTCCGGTAGGGCCATCTGCGCCTGGCGTTCGGCGATGCGGATATCGCAGGCCAGCGCGCATTCCAGGCCGCCGCCCATGGCGTAGCCGTTGATCGCGGCAATCGATACGCCGCGGAAATCACGCAGCGCCTCGAAGGCTTCGCCGAAACGCCGGGCCATCTCGCGGGCACGGGCCTTATCGCCATCGGCAAACAGCTTGAGGTCGGCGCCGGCGCTGAAGAACTTGCCACCCTGGCCGGTAATCACTAGGGCGTAGATATCATCGTCGCGGTTGAGGTGTTCAACCAGCAGCTTGAGGCCGATCAGCGAGTCGCGGTCCCAAGTGTTGGCCGGTGGCTGGTTGATGGTGATCAGCGCGGTATGGCCGTGTTTTTCCACGGTGAGCTTGTGGGTCAGGTCAAACACGCCGGGGTTGTAGGCTTCGATGGCGTTGCTCATAACGGTCCTCGTCAGGTTGCTCCCCTCGCCCTTTGGGAGAGGGGCTGGGGGAGAGGGCTGCGGGCGACGCCGACCCTCTCCCTAACCCTCTCCCCGAGGGGAGAGGGAATTAAAAGCTACAGCAAGCGATCAAGCATGCCGCCCTGATCCAGCAGGCGGCGGGCGATGATCACCCGCATGATCTCGTTGGTGCCTTCGAGTATCTGGTGCACGCGGCTGTCGCGCACCCAGCGCTCCAGCGGGTAGTCGTTGAGGTAACCGTAGCCGCCGTGCAGTTGCAGGGCTTCGTTGCACAGGGTGAAGCAGTGATCGGTGGCAAAACGCTTGGCCATGGCGCAATACAGGCTGGCTTCGCTGTGGCCGTGGTCCAGCTTGTGCGCGGCCAGACGCACCATCTGCCGGCTGGCGGTCAGATCGGTGAGCATGTCGGCCAGCTTGAATTGCAGAGACTGGAAGTCGCTCAGCGGCTTGCCGAACTGTTTGCGTTCTTCCACATAACGCAGCGATTGCTCCAGCGCCGCTTGTGCCGCGCCCAGCGAGCAGCTGGCGATATTGATGCGCCCGCCATCCAGACCCTTCATCGCGTAGACGAAGCCCTGGCCTTCTGGGCCGATGCGATTACCGGCGGGGATACGCACGCCTTCGAAGGTGATCGTGCGGGTCGGCTGGGCGCGCCAGCCCATCTTCAGTTCGTTGCGACCGTATTTCACGCCCTCGGCATCGGCCGGCACCAGGAAGCAGGACACACCCTTGGCGCCGCTGTCCTCGCCGGTGCGCGCCATCACGATCAGCACATCGGTGGAGCCGGCGCCGGAGATAAAGCACTTGCTGCCGTCCAGCACGTAGTCATCGCCATCACGCTTGGCGCGGGTGCGCAGGTGGGCGGCGTCGGAGCCGGCGTCCGGTTCGGTCAGGCAGTAGGAAGCGAGCAGTTCGCCGCTGACCAGGCGCGGCAGCCAGGCATCCTTCAGCGCCTGATCGGCGAAGGAGGCGAGCATCCACGAGGCCATGTTGTGGATGGTCAGAAACGCCGTGGTGGCGATGCAGCCAGCCGACAGCTGCTCGAAGATCAGTGAACTGGTCAGGCGCGACAGGCCCAGGCCGCCATCGTCTTCCTTGATATACAAGGCCAGATAGCCCTGCTCAGCGGCGTGCTTAATCACGTCCACCGGGAAGTGATGGTCGCGGTCCCAGTCGGCTGCATGTGGGGCCAGCTCTTTGGCGGCAAAGGCGCGGGCGCTGTCGACCAGCAGGCGTTGTTCTTCAGTCAGTTCGAAATCCATCAGTGATCCTTAGCGGGGCAGGTAAACCCCGGTAGTTAAGGCCGGGCCAACTCGTGATCAGCCTGGCAGGCCATTATTTAAGCTGAATGGTCATATTGGCGGACGCGCTGACAGCATCCTCATCAAACCAGCGACTGGTCACCGTTTTGGTTTCGGTGAAAAAGCGCACACCCTGTTTGCCGTAGGCGTGCAGATCACCGTAGAACGAACCCTTCCAACCGGTAAAGGAGAAGAACGGCAGCGGCACCGGTACCGGTACGTTGATGCCGACCTGGCCGACTTCCACCGCGTGCTGGTAATGCCGCGCCGCGCCGCCGGAGCGGGTGAAGATTGAGGTGCCGTTGCCGTAGGGGCTGGCGTTGACCAGTTCGATGGCTTGTTCCAGGGTGTCGACTTCCATGCACACCAGCACCGGGCCGAAGATCTCTTCGCGGTACAGGCTCATCTTGCTGGTTACGCCGCGAAACAGCGTGGCGCCGATCCAGTTGCCGTTGGGGTAGCCCTCGACCGCGCAGTGCGAACCGTCCAGCAGACATTCGGCTCCTTCGGCTTTGCCCTCTGCGATCAGGCGCAGCACGCGTTGCTTGGCCTGTTGGCTGATCAACGGGCCAAAGGCCGCGTGGCCATCGGTCCAGTAACCGGGTTGCAGGTCGGCCATCTGCGCCTGTAGCTCGTCGATCCATTGCTTCGACTCACCGACAAACACCGCCACGCTGATCGCCATGCAGCGCTGCCCGGCCGCGCCGCAACTGGCGCCCACCAGGTTGCTCAGCACCTGCTGTTTATTGGCGTCGGGCATGATCACCATATGGTTCTTCGCCCCGGCAAACGCCTGCACGCGCTTCAAATGCGCGGTGCCGGTGCGGTAGATATGCTGGCCCACCGGCACCGAACCGACGAAGGAGATTGCGCGGATATCCGGGTGGGTCAGTAGGCTGTCGACCACCTCGCGGGCACCGTGCAGCACCTGCAATACGCCCTTGGGCGCGCCGGCTTCGATAAACAGCTCGGCCAGGCGATTGGGCGTCAGTGGGTCCTGTTCCGACGGCTTGAGAATAAAGGTATTGCCGGCGGCGATGGCCAGGGGAAACATCCACAGCGGAATCATCGCCGGGAAGTTGAACGGGGTGACGCCGACGCATACGCCCAGCGGCTGAATCCAGCTGGCGGTGTCGATGTCGCGGGCCACATTCTCCATGGTCTCGCCCATCATCAGGCTGGCGATATTGCAGGCCTGTTCCACCACCTCGATACCGCGCCAGACATCGCCCTTGGCATCGGCCAGGGTCTTGCCGGTTTCGCCAGCGAGAATTTCCGCCAGCTCGTCGTGGTGTTCCTTGAGCAGGTGCTGGTAACGCAGCATCACCCGTGCACGGTCGGAGACTGGCACTTCGCGCCAAGTGAGAAAGGCTGCCTTGGCACTGGCAATCGCCGCTTCGATTTCCTCGGCGGTGGCCTTGGGTGCCAGCGCCAGAACTTCCTGGGTCGCCGGGTCGGTGACTTCGATAAATTCGCGGGCGCGGCTTTCGCGCCATTCACCGTCGATCAACTGTGGGATTGCCTTGGCCATGCGTTCCTCCGGCGAACCTCAGGATGGGCTCGATTGTTGTTTTGTCAGTGTTATAGCTGCCTTGCTCGGCTTTGTGGATTGACGATCTTGGCCTGCAGATGGACTATCTTGGGATTGAATCAGTAATCAGGATGCCTATGAGCGCGCAGGTCGACACCTCCAACTGGCCACTGCCGGCCAACGGTGTGCGCTTTATCACGCCGCCCAGGCTGCGCCGCCTGCTCGCCCGCAGCCCACTGGCGCAGGGCTGTTATCCGCTAGCTCTGGGCTTCTACCCGCAAGCTCAGGGGCACCGCATGCACCGTCCGCAGCCGGAGGATCACCTGCTGATCTACTGCCGTGCCGGGCAGGGCTGGCTGGAGACAGCGGATGGACGATTAGCTGTCAGTGGTGGCGATCTGCTGCTGTTGCCAAAAGGTGTGATGCACGCCTATGGCGCGGACGTGGACAAGCCCTGGACGCTGTACTGGGTGCATTTTGACGGCGAGTTGGTAACGGACTTTCTCAAACCCCTGGGCAAGGGGCCGCTGTGGCGTATCGGCGTGCAGCCGCGCCTGTTGGCCGAGTTCGATGCCTTGCTCAACCTGCGCAAGCAGGGCTTGAACCTGGCGCACTTCGTTCATGCCGCGCACCAGTTGCAGGTGCTGCTCACCTCACTGGCCGTGCTGCCGGCGCGCACCACATTGAAATCCGGACGGGTGCTCGATGTGGACGCGGTGCAGGCGGTGATGCGTGCGCATCTACATGACTCGCTCAACCTCGATGAGCTGGCCGCGCAGTTCAAGCTGTCGCGCTTTCACTTCGCCAAAACCTACCGCGCCCTGACCGGACATGCGCCGATTCAGGACTTTATCCAACTGAAAATGGCCCACGCCTGCCGCCTGCTCGATGAAGGCGAGCAGGGCATCCGCCAGGTGGCCGAGCAGCTGGGCTATGACGATGTGTATTACTTCTCGCGGCTGTTTCGCAAAGTGGTCGGCATGGCGCCCAGTCATTACCGGGCGTTGCATCAGGGATAAGTCAGAAGTTTTAGGTGGCAGGCGGCTGCTTTCCGGCCAAGGTGCTGGGTCTTAAATATCAACGCTAAGTGCGAGCCGATAAATTGCCGGTTAGTGGCAAGTCGCTAACTTGCAGTCGGATGGTTTACGCCTAACCCGGCTGATACAGCCGCGGTGGCTTCTGTGGGCAGTTTTAGGGTCAGGATGATGAGTACTGCGCCCACGCCGGCAATGGTTGCATATACCCCAGCAAAGCTGCCGCTGTAATTGGCCAGTAGCCCTGCGCCGTAATTGCCGAGCATGCCGCCAGAGCCTTGCATCACGTTGGCAACGCCAAATATGGATACCGCCATGGCGCTGGACGACGCCAGTTTGGAAACGTAAGCGGGGATAAGGCCGAAAATGGGATAGAAGGCCGTAGAGAACAGCGCCGCTGCGACTAAGGGCCAATGCCATGAGGGACTTACAACGAATATCAGTGCCGCCGTTACCACACAGCCGTAGACCAGCAACATGGCGGCGCGCAGCCCCGTGCGGTCTGAGAGCCAACCGACTGCCAGCCCTGCAAACATGCCAACGAAGCCGATCACGGCCCAGACCTGTGCGCTGTATTGCACGTCAAAACCCAGTTCCGTGCGCAGGTAGGACGAGAGGTAGGTTTGGAACGGAAAGGTGGCAAACCCGATCAAGAAATTCATCGACCAAATCAGCAGCACCCAGGGTTGTATCAGCGCTGAGCGCTTGCTGGGCACTGTCAATTCAAGGGCTGTGGGCGCTACAACCGGCTGCGAGGTTGTGCTGAGCAAACCGCCTTTCTTGAAAACCACCAGCACCAGCAGTGCCATGGCCACGGTGAGCAACCCCACCCACCACCACACGCTGCGCCATTCACCTGGCGCGGCATACAGCGGCACCAGCAGGCTGTTGATCGCAACCCCATAACTGGTTCCGCTGGATACCAGACCCATGGCCAACCCCCGGTAGCGGTAGGCCGTGACCCTAGAGATGACATCGACCATCGGCACAAACACAGTCGCCGCCGTACCCGCCAACAGGGTCAGTAATGCGCCGATCACCAGGATGTTGTTTGACAGCGGAATCAGCAGTAATGCTAGAGCACATACCGCCCCGGAGGCCACGATCATCCAGCCGCCACCGATCTTCGGTGTCAGCCAGACAGCCAGCAGGGCACAGAGTAGAAAGCCCAGCTGCGCCGAGGCGGTGATACTGCCTACGTAGGAGAAATCGAAGCCCAGGGAGGCCTGCATGTCCGGTACGAGCTGAGCAAACAGGTAAATCCCGAAGCCATAGGTTGCGGCGACCAGGCTGGTTAGCAACACGACAATCGCAGCATTCAAACGCATGGTCTGCACCCTGTGGGCGGTTGGGATTGATAGCACTCAGGCGCGGGTTGCAACACGACGTGATTGAGGCACACCTATCCATGGATGCACTGCACTTGGCTGTACGTCCATCTTTAAGTCAGCGTGAGGGTGCTATTGATCACGCAGCGCCAGCGGTACTGATTTTTCAGTACGCTGCTGCAGCGTGACTCTACTGAGCGGGCAGTTCGGACGACTGATAAAAGCGTCCTGTATCTGCTCTAAAACGCCATGTCGTTGGCTTAATTTGCAGATCAGGTACGTGCTGAACGCTATTCAATCGGCGCTTGCACTTTTAGGTGGGGATGTCATGAGATCAGCTTGGTCGAGCCAGAACACGGCCTGACTAGGGGATAGTACGCTCGGGTAATGTGTGACCACTAATCCGTTGGAAATCACGCTGCCAAGGTCCAAGTGGCCTCTGCTTTAGCCCGAAGCGGAAACCCGCGTGTTCTGCTTCTCCGTTCACGCGCGGTTTACAGCTTGAAGAGGGCCGCCGTTTTCCGTAATTGCCCTGCGAGGCCAGTCAGTGCTTGACTGGTCGACGCCACCGCCTGATTGGCCGCGCTGACGGATTGACCATTTCGTTCAAAGGCCGAGATTTCATGTTTCAGTTCACCGGCTTTCTGTTGAGACTGATTGGCCAAGTCCGCCGCCTCCTGGCTTACATCCGCCAGTTTAAGAATGACCTGGCGACCTTCTTCCAAGGTTTGCACCAACTGTCCGGCTAACTCGACTGAGTGCTGCGCGGTTTCCCGGTTTGACGCCATATTGTTCACGGCGTCTTGAATCGAACCGACGATTTTTGCCAGCAAGTTGTTGATTTCGCCTGTTGATTGTTGCGTGCGCACGGCCAAGGTGCGGACTTCATCGGCGACGACGGCAAAACCACGCCCGGACTCGCCAGCACGTGCCGCCTCAATGGCGGCATTGAGCGCCAGCAGATTGGTTTGCGAGGCGATCTCGGCAATCGTTTTCACCACCCCGGCCACCTCGGTGCCTGTCACCTGCAACGCTAACAGCATCTGCCCCGTAGTTTCGATATCTCCTGATAACTGACTGATGCTGTTTGCAGTCTGTTTCACTTCGACCTGACTTTGCGACATCGAGGCGGCACCTGCATGCGCCGAGTGCGCAGCGTGCACAGACCGACCGACGCTGTCTTCCATGTGCTGTTCCAGCTGCGCCATGCTGTTTACCAATACCGATAAGGTATTTTCCAGCTGCTGCACGGCGTTAGAGGATTGTTCAGAGCTGCCAGCCAGCGCATCAACAGCTTGGTTAATCCCAGAAATCGCCTGGTATATATCCGCAATACCACTTTTAAAGACTCGTAAGAGTTGGTTGATGCTAGCCGCTACGCTGTTGACCTCTGCCACGGTATCGGTCTTCAGCGAACGGGTTAAATCGCGGCTATCAGCAATTTGCTGCAACTCACTGGATAAACGAATGATTGGGTTGGCGATTTGCTTTTTCGCGAGTAGAAAAAAGAAGATAGCTACTGCGGCAATCAGCAGCAGTAACGCGATGACAGTGCTGCTGTTTTGCGACAGAGCTCCACTGATGTTCTCTGTATTGCCCTTGGCTTCGTTGGTGATTTGCGCTGCCAGTGCCTCCAGTTGTTGATTGACCCCGTTAGCGGCTAGATCAATGTCGCTCAGCTGAGCACGTGCCTGGTCCCAATTGATTGGCTTTGCTTGCATTGTTTGTAAAAGGGTTTGCAGCGCCAGCTGGAGTTTTTGTTGGTTTGCTTGCAGTGTTTGGCCGCCGCTTTTATCCAGCACGCTCAGGCTGCGTTGTTGCTTTTGCTCCAGGCTTTTTTGTTTTTCAGTGAATGCTTCGCTTTTGATGATGGTGCCGTACAGCTCATACCCCGCCAGCACTTGATGGCTAGTGGTTATTTGTAATGTGGCAACGGCTTGTAGTGCGGGAACGGAACGGCTGACAAATCCGCCAACTTCCTGCATGAGCTGACGGTTGCTTTGAATCAACAGCACGGCTGCAACCAGCGTGACGAAGAAAATAGCGGCGTAACCAATAAAAATACGACTCTTCACCGACCCTGAACTAGCCAAAGAATACCTTCCTGCTTCTGCTGTAGCGTGAATGAATAATCCATGGGTTCATGCAAGCTCGGCTCAGTGATAACGCGCTCTTAGCCACGTTTCTTGCCGAGCAGTCTGCCATTAGAGGTTAGAGTATGGATCGGCGGTTGTAACTGTTGGCCCAGGTGTAAGCGACTAATTCAATGTGCGCTCAAGCGGCGCTGTGTGCAGCCGTTCACCTTGACTTGTCAGGACAGCTTCCCTAGCGTCCCGACTTCGTTGGATTAAGTAGGAATCAGGCATGAGCGCCGCCGATAACGTCAAACTTGAAGCCGGCTGGAAGGCCGCGCTGCATGCTGAGTTCGAGAAGCTCTATATGCGTGAGCTGGGGGATTTTCTGCGTAGCGAGAAGGCCGCAGGCAAGCAGATTTATCCGCCTGGCTCGCTGATCTTCAATGCGCTGAATTCCACGCCGTTGGCGCAGACCAAAGTGGTGATAATCGGCCAGGACCCTTACCACGGCCCTGGGCAGGCCCATGGTCTGTGCTTCTCGGTGCAGCCTGGGGTAAAGACGCCGCCATCGCTGGTGAATATCTATAAAGAGCTCAAGCGCGACCTGAATATTGATATTCCCGACCACGGCAACCTGCAGCATTGGGCGGAGCAGGGGGTGCTGCTGCTCAACACCTCATTGACGGTTGAGCACGGCATCGCCGGTTCCCACGCCAAGATCGGCTGGCAGACCTTTACCGACAAGGTGATTGAGGTGGTCAGCCAGCAGCAGGAGCGCCTGGTGTTTCTGCTCTGGGGCGCCCATGCGCAGAGCAAGGAAAAGCTGATTGATGTCAGCAAGCACCTGGTGCTGAAATCCGTGCACCCTTCGCCGCTGTCGGCGCACCGTGGCTTTATCGGCAACGGCCATTTCAGCCGCACCAACAAGTTCCTCCAGCAGCATGAACTGAGCCCGATCGACTGGCGCTTACCTGCGGCTTAATAGCCGGTTAAGCAGCGTCGCATTGCTGTTCTGCCAGATCGCGGCGCAGGTCGCGCAAGCGGTGACTCAGGCGCTCGCGCTGCGCTTCATCGCTGTTGCTCAACAGCTGGCTGAACAGCGTGGCCAGCGCCTGGCGTGAGCGGCCATAACTGGCGCGGTACTCGTCGCTGTAGAAGCTCTCGCGTTGTTGCAGCAGGCGGGTTACTCGTTCGGCAAAGTCTGCGCTATCGCGTTCCGCGACCACCTTGCGCAGCTCGGCCTGCCACAGCTGCCGATTTTCCAGCCACAGGCGGTTCTGCTCACCGAGGCTGTTGGCCCAGGTGGCGATATGCTCAGTTTGTGCACTGTTCAGGCGGCCGAGCCAAGGCCGTAGACGTTCCTGCATACGCGTCTGGCGTTCGCTGATCTGGGTGGCCAGGGGCGGGTCGAGAAAGTCCTGGCGATCTTCCAGGTTGTCTTCATCCATCGCTGCGTAAAGCTCGCGGACCTGCTGTTCGCTCAGGCCCTGCAGCAGCTCGATAGCGGTGGGGGTGATCTCGACGCTGATGCGGTTGAGCGCGGCATCGAACTGGGCAAATTGCTCAAGCAGCTGAGCGCTATCGGGTTGCGGCTGGGCGAGGATGCTTTCGGTGGTTTGCAGCCAGTCTATATAGCGCGGCAATTCGGCGCTGCAATGCCATTGCAGGTGCGTTTGCAAGCGGGGTTTGAGCCAGGCCTGCTGCTGACTGTCGAGGTTCAGGTAATCGTTCAGCCGCCAGGGCACCAGCCAATCCAGGTTGCGGTACGCCAGGCCGGCACGGCTGCAGGCGCTAATCAGCAGGCTCAGGCAGAGCAACAGCAGCAGGGTTTTCACGGCGGGCCAACGCAGTACGCTCATAAAGGATGCCTCGATGGTGAGGGTCTGAGAGTACCGCCGTCGCCTGCGGCTGGGTGGCTACAGACATATCTGTTAAACAAAAACTGCTGTTTTGCAGGCAAAAAAGAGCCCGCGCAAGGCGGGCTAAACGTGGTCGCTAAAGTTATTTCAGCTGCGTTGCCAAAGCCTGAATAACGGTTCGGCGAGAAACATCACCAGAAACAGCCGCAGCACCTGCAAGGCCGTGACCAATGCCACCGAGAGGTGCAGGGCTTCAGCCGTTAGGCACAGTTCGGTGATACCGCCGGGCATCATGCCGAGCATCAGTGCATTCTGGTTTTCCCCGGCCAGCCAGCCCAGGCCTTGGCCCAACGCGGCGGCGGCGAGCATGGCGAGCAGGCAGAACAGCAGAATGCGCGCGAGAAAGCCCGGCGCGCTGCGGAAGAAGTGTCGGTCGAAGTGACAACCCAGGGCGCAGCCAATCAGCCATTGACCGGTCTGGCCGAGGCCATCGGGCAAGCCCAGGTGCAGATCGAAGCTAACACTGGCTACGGCGCAGACAGTCAGCGGGCCGAGCATCCATGGGTTGGGTTGGCCCAAACGTCCCCATAGCCAAGCCAGCAGCGCGCCACCGGGCAGCAGTACCGCCAGCCAGGGCCAACTCACCGCTGCAGGTGCTGGCGGCGCGATGGGCGGTAGGCTCCAGGTGAAGATTGCCGGAATCAGCAATACCACCAGCAGTAATCGCAGGCTGTGGGCGGCGGCCACCTTGGCGGTTTCGGCGTTGTGCCGTTGTGCCAGGTTGACCATCTCGCTGGCACCACCCGGCATGCTGGCAAAGAACGCAGTGGCGCGATCCAGGCCGGCGCGGCGTAGCACGACAATACCGATCAGGCTGAGCAGCAAGGTGAGCAGGGCGCCGAGCAAAATCACGCCGAAGTGGCTGAGCAGTTGGCCGAATACTTCATGGGTGAAATGTAGGCCGATGGCGCTGGACACCAGCCACTGGCCGGTCTTGCGCCCGCCCGGCAGCTCGGTGATCAGCCAGCCGCTGCAGCGGGCGGCGATTACTGCCAGCAGCGAGCCGATGATCCACGGCAAAGGCCAGCCGATCAGGCTGGCCAGATAGCCGCCTAACAGGCCGACCAGGGGTGTGGCCCACCAGCTTTGCCAGCCGGTGAACGCATGGAGCTTAGGCATTGGCCAGTTGCGCCGCACGGCGCGAACGCCACCAGCGTAGGCCCGGCAGGCCGAGCATCAGCGCGGTGAGTGCCCACAGGCACAGGCTGATCGGGCTGTTCCAGAGAATGCTCAGGTCGCCAGCGGAGATCGACAGGGCACGGCGCAGGTTGTCCTCCATCAGCTCGCCGAGGACGAAGCCAAGGATCAGTGCCGACAGCGGGAAGTCCAGCTTGCGCAGGATATAGCCGAATACGCCGAGGCCGATCATCAACACCAGGTCGAAGGTGGTGCTGTGCACCGCGTAAACGCCAACCATGCTGATCACGGTGATCGCCGGCACCAGCACCCAGTTGGGCACGCTGAGCATGCGGGCGAACAGGCCAACCAGGGGAATGTTCATTACCAGCAGAATCACGTTGCCGATAAACAGCGAGGCGATCAGGCCCCAGACCACGTCCGGTTGCTGTTCGAACAGCAGCGGGCCGGGGGTGATGTTGTACAGCGTCAGCGCGCCGATCATCACTGCGGTGGTGCCAGAGCCCGGTACGCCGAGGGTCAACATGGGGATCAGCGAGCCGCAGGCAGAGGCGTTGTTCGCCGCTTCCGGCGCCGCCAGGCCGCGCAGATCACCGTCGCCGAATTTGCCGTTCGGGCCAGCCATGCGCTTTTCAGTCATATAGGTCATGGCGCTGGCGATGGTTGCACCGGCACCTGGCAGGACGCCGATGACGAAGCCGGCCAGGGAGCTGCGCACCATGGTCCAGAAGGTGAAGCAGAACTCCTTGAAGTTGAACAGCAGGCGGCCGCTGGCCTTCACGGCTTTCTGGCCGTTGTGGGTTTTTTCCAGCATCAGCAGCACTTCACTGACGCTGAAGAAGCCGATTACCACGATAACGAACTGGATGCCGTCCGAGAGGCTGACGCTGCCGAAGGTGAAGCGATACACGCCAGTGGTCGAGTCCACCCCAACGGTGGCCAAAGCCAGGCCGATCAAAGCAGCCATCAGGGTTTTAACCGGCTTATCGCCGACCATGCCACCCAGGCAGGCGATGGCGAAAATCATCAGCACAAAGTATTCGGCCGGGCCGAAGGCCACCGCCCAGTTGGCCAGGATTGGCGCGAACAGCACCACACCGCAGGTGGCGATCATGCTGCCGATAAACGAGCTGACGGCCGACAGCGACAGGGCGATCCCGGCCTTGCCCTGTCGGGCCAGCGGATAGCCGTCGAGGGTGGTCATCACCGCTGCAGCGTCGCCGGGTACGTTAAGCAGAATCGCCGAGATACGCCCGCCGTATTCACAGCCCAGGTATACGGCAGCTAGCAGGATCAGTGCAGTTTCCGGCGACAGGCCGAGGGCGAAGGCCAGTGGCAGCAGCAGCGCCACGCCATTGATCGGGCCCAGGCCCGGCAACAGGCCGACGATGGTGCCGACAAAGGCACCGAACAAGGCGACCAACAGGTTTTCCGGTCGCATGGCGACTTCGAAACCTTGCATCAAGAAATTCAGGGTTTCCATTTTCAGCTCTCCACAAAGGCTTCGAACAGGCCGAGGGGCAGCGGCACATCCAGCAGGTAATCAAACAGGCCATACAGCAGCACACCCATCAGCACGGCGCTGATGGCGCAGGGTAGCGGGCGACCGGTGAACAGCAGGCCAAGGGCGAAGGTCGCCAGCGTGGTGCTGATGACAAATCCGAGCACTTCGAACAGCAGCGCGTAAGCCAGCAGCGCCAGTACACAAAGCACCGCACGCACGGCTGCGCGGGTATTAAGCGTCTGCTCCAGCAAGCCGGGCTTGATCACCAGCCACAGGCTGCCAGCTGACATGAGGCTGAGCAGCAGCAACGGATAGGCGCGCGGCCCGACCGGGTCATAGGCGAAGGGTGCCTGGAAGCCCCAGGCGATGACGGCGAGAACGGCGCAAAACAGCAGCCAGCTCGCGGCGAACAGGCGAACGTACATGGCGGATTACCTAGTCGATAAAACTAAAGGGGCGGAAGGGCCGTAGGATGGGCATCACGCTGTGATGCCCATGGGGTGTTACAGCGTGGGTTACGCCGCTGCGCGACTAACCTACGTGGCCCGACTCATCCTACGAATTGCGGCGCGGCCGCTTACTGCATCAGGCCGAACTCGCCAGCCAGCGCCTTGTATTCCTCAACTTGCTTGAAGACCAAGGCTTTAAGTTCGTCGCCAGTCACCGACAACGGCAGCAGGTCGCGCTGTTCACGCAGGGTGGCGAAGTCTTCACGGGCCAGCAGGGTGTCGAACTGCTGTTTCCACCAGTTGTACTGCTCATCAGTCACCTCTGGGCCCATGTAGAAGCCGCGGATTACCGGCCAGACGATGTCGTAGCCCTGTTCCTTGGCGGTGGGGATGTCAGCCAGTTTGCCGGGCAGACGCTCTTCGGAGAGCACGGCGAGGATGCGCACTTTCTTCGCCGCCAGTTGCGGGGTGACTTCGCCCAGACCGCTGGAGGTGACCTGCACATGGCCGCCGAGCATAGCGGTGAGGGTTTCGCCGCCGCCCTCAAAGGCTACGTAGCGCAGGTTTTTTGGGTCGATACCGGCCAGACGGGCGATCAGCGCGGTCTGCATCCAGTCCTGGCCGCCGATGGTGGCGCCTGCACCGAAGACGATGCTGGTCGGGTCTTTCTTCAAGGCTTTGACCAGATCGTCCAGGCTCTGGTAAGGCGAGTCGGCACGCACGGTGATCGCGCCGTAGTCGGTGCCTACAGCAGCCAACCAGCGCACGCCAGTTTCGTCGTACCGGCCGAACTTGCCTTGCGCCAGGTTGAGCAAGGATCCGCTGGAGAACGCGGTGATGGTGCCTGGATCATCAGCACGCTGGGCGATCACGGCGTTGTAAGCCACCGCGCCGACACCGCCGGGCATGTAAGTGACGCGCATCGGTGCTTTCAGCAGGCCGGCATCTTTCAGGCCGCTTTGCGCCAGCTTGCAGGTCAGGTCGAAGCCGCCGCCGGGCTTGGCCGGGGCGATGCATTCTGGGCGCTTTGGTTCGGCAGCCAGCAGTTGGCCGGCGAAGGCCATACAAGCGGTGGCCAGGGCGATGCGGGTAAAGGCAGTTTTCATGGGGTATTCCTCTGTTCTCTTATTGTGGATTACCAGATCGGCAGCGTGTAGCCGACGATGACGCGGTTCTCGTCCGCATCGCGGGCGAAGTCGGATTTGAAGCTGGCGTTACGCAGGCGCACGTAGACATCTTTCAGCGGCCCGCTCTGCACCACGTACTTGACCTCGATGTTGCGTTCCCACTCGCCGCCGGTGTCATCAGTGCCGGCGATTTGCGCGTCGCTGCCTTTGATGTAGCGGGTCATAAAGCTCAGGCCAGGGACGCCGAGCTTGCCGAAGTCGTAGTCGTAACGGGCCTGCCAGGAGCGCTCGTCGGCGTTGGCGAAGTCGTTGATCTGCACGAAGTTGACCAGGAACGGGTCGCTGCCATCGATGTAGGCATAACCGGTGTCGCCGCTCATGTCCTGAAAGCCCAGGCCCAGTTTGTGACCGTTGATGCCGTAGGTGAGCATGGCGTTGAAAGCGCGGTTGTCGATCTTGCCGGCATTGGAGGCGCCGCTGTCCTTGCTCAGCATCATCCGCACGTCGGCGCTCAGGGTGCCGCTGCCCAGCGGTTGGCTGGCGAGCAGGCCGAAGAAGTGCTGGCGGTAGATATCATCGAGGTCAGCGAAGTAATAACGCCCGCTCAGGCCCTTGGCGAACTCATAATCGAAGCCCATCAGGTCCAGATGATCCGCCGTGATGCCGGCAGCAAAGCGGCGGTTCTTGCTATTGAGGATCAGCTCCTCGGAGTTGGTCGAGGCGCGGTCGATCACTTTATCCAGGCGCCCGCCGGTAAAGGTCAGGCCGTCGAGTTCGCTGGAGGTCAGCAGGCCGCCTTCGAACACCTGCGGTAGCAGACGGCTGTCGCTGGCCTTGACCACAGGCAGCTCTGGCACGTGCGAGCCGTAGCGCAGCTCGGTATTGGAGACCTTGACCTTGGCAGTCAGACCCAGGCGACCGAATTGGTCCGGGGTGCCGCCATCGTCTTGTACGGGGAGTAGGTCGGTGCCGGTGCGGCCGCCGCCGGAATCCAGTTTGACCCCAACCACACCCAAAGCATCAAGGCCAAAGCCCACGGTGCCTTCGGTGTAGCCGGACTGGACGTCGAGCCAGAAACCTTGGCCCCACTCTTCACGCTTGTTCTGCTGGCTGCTGGTGCCTTCGCGGAAATCACGGTTGAGGTAGATATTGGTGGTGGTCAGGCTGGCTTTGCTGTCAGCCACAAAATCGGCGTGTGCAGCGGGGGCAAGCATGGCGGTAGCGATTGCTAGGCTGAGCAGGTGAGCAGGCGCAAGCGCCTGATGAGATGCAGTCGGCATCCTGTGGTCTCCATTATTGTTTTTGTCACGGCTGCGCACCACTGCGTCAGTCGTTCAGGTCGGTGGATCGAGCCACCTGAAGCCGATGCTAGGGGGGCAAGCTTTCACCAAGCTTTCAGTTTGAAAGAAAGTCGTTGGGGCATTCGCAGCGGCCTCTGCGCCGTTACACTGGGCGCATAACAACAAGTTCGTGGAGTGCTACTACCGTGCGAGTCCTACTGGTTGAGGACCATCTGCCCCTGGCTGAAAGCGTGGCCCAGGCCCTGCGTGGCATCGGGCTTAATGTGGATATGCTGCATGACGGTGTGGCGGCCGATCTGGCCCTGAGCAGCGAGGATTACGCCCTGGCGATTCTCGATATCGGCCTGCCGCGCCTGGACGGTTTTCAGGTGCTGGCGCGTTTACGTGAGCGCGGCAATACCCTGCCGGTGCTGATGCTCACCGCCCGTGGTGAGGTGAAGGACCGCGTGCATGGTCTTAATCTCGGTGCCGATGATTACCTGGCCAAACCCTTTGAAGTGAGTGAGCTGGAAGCACGGGTCAAGGCACTGCTGCGCCGTACTGTGCTCGGTGGCGAGCGCCAGCAACGCTGCGGCAACCTGCTGTATGACCTGGATACCCGGCGCTTTACCCTTGCCGATGCTCTGCTGACCCTGACCTCCCGCGAACAGGCGGTGCTGGAGGCGATGATTGCCCGGCCTGGGCGGGTGATGAGCAAGGAGCAGTTGGCCGCTCAGGTGTTTGGTCTGGATGAAGAGGCCAGCAGTGACGCCATTGAAATTTACGTCCATCGCCTGCGCAAAAAGCTCGAAGGGAGCGGGGTGCGCATCGTCACCTTCCGTGGCCTGGGCTATTTGTTGGAGGCTGTTGGTGACTGAGCATCCCCCGCTTGAAAACCATGAACCGGGCAGCCTGCGCGGACGGCTGATCCGCCGCTTGGCGGTGCTGCTGGCGTTGATTCTGCTGGTCAGCAGCCTAAGCGCTTACTGGAGCGCTCGGCATGCCGCCGATACTGCCTACGACCGCACCTTGCTGGCTTCGGCGCGGGCGGTTGCCGACGGCCTGTACACCACCGCTGAACGCTTGAATGCCAACGTGCCGTATGTGGCACTGGACACCTTTGCCTATGACAGTGCTGGGCGCATCTACTACCAGGTATTAGACGTGCAGGGTGCGTTGGTATCGGGTTATGAAGACCTGCCGCCGCCGCCGGCCCATATCAAACGCACAGAGGATTATCCGGCGTTGGCGCGTTTCTACGATGCCGAGTTTCGTGAGCAGGGTGTGCGGGTGGTCAGCCTGCTGCAGCCGGTCAGTGAGCCGGGCCTTAACGGCGTAGCGGAAATCCGTGTGGCGGAAACCCAGGGCGCGCGTGAGCGCATGGCCCGCGAGCTGTTGCTCGGCACCTTGCTGCGCATGGGCGTGCTGTCGCTGAGTGCGTTGCTGTTGGTGTGGCTGGCGGTAAGCGCTGCGCTGCGCCCTCTGGAAGCCTTGCGCCGCAGTGTGGCGGCGCGCACCAGTGATGATCTGCAGCCGCTGTCGAGTCTCGGAATGCCACGTGAACTGCGCCCATTGATCGATGCGCTGAACCAGTTCAATGACCGGCTGCGCAACCTGTTCGAGCGCCAGTCACAATTTATTGCCGATGCCTCCCACGAGTTGCGCACGCCCTTGGCCGCGCTCAAGGCGCGGGTTGAGTTAGGGCTGCGCGCGCAGGAACCTTCGATCTGGCGCAGTACGCTGGAAGAGGCCGCGCTGAATACCGACAAACTGACCCATCTGGCCAATCAGCTGCTTTCGCTGGCACGTATCGAAAGCGGTGCCCGGGCCATCGCCGAGGGCGGCGCGCAGCGTCTGGATCTCAGCCAGCTGGCGCGTGAGCTGGGCATGGCGCTGGCACCACTGGCCCATGCACGGGGGATTGCGCTGGCACTGGAGGCTGAGCAGGCGGTATGGGTCAGTGGCGAGCCGACGCTGCTCAACGAGTTGCTGTGCAACCTGCTGGATAACGCCTTGGCGCATACCGCTGCCGGCGGCAATGTGATCCTGCGGGTATTGCCGACTGGGGTGCTGGAGGTCGAAGACGACGGCCCTGGAATTCCTCCCGAAGAGCATGAGCGGGTGTTTGCGCGCTTCTATCGGCGCAGTAACAAGGGCTCTGGGGCCGGCTTGGGTTTGGCGATTGTCGGTGAGATTTGCCTGGTGCAGGCTGAGATCAGCCTGCACCAGGCGCAGCCGCAAGGTTTGTTGGTGCGCGTCGAGTTTGTCAGCGTAGACGTCTGACTCAGGGCGCGAGGCTGAGTGGCTGCTGGATTTCCAGCAGGTACTGGGTAACCTTGCCGCTTTCGCGCAGTTGCGCCAAGCCTTGGTTGAAGCGGGCGATCAGCTCGGCATTGCCGGGTACTTCCCGCGAGAGCAGCAGGTGCAGGCTGTCGCTGCGTAGGGGCTTGGGGTGAAAGCTCAGTTGCGCGCGCTCGGCTGCGCTGAAGTGCTGATGCAGCATGTCGAAGCCGACCACCTTGTCCATTGGAAACAGATCGACGCGGCCGGCAATCAGTTGGCGAAAGGCGGTTTCATCACTGGTCACCCGATTGACCCGCAATTGTCCGCTGGCTTCGGCCTGCTGAAAGGCTGCGCCATAGTCATAGCCGCGGGTGCCGACCAGGCGTCGACCTTGCAGGTCGCCAATCTGTTGCCAGTCAAAGCTGTAGCCCTTGCGGTGGAACAGGTAGTAACCGCTTTCCACCACCGGGTCGCTGATAAAGAACTTTTCTTCACGCTCACTGCTGTGCAGCCAGACCGCGCTGCCATCGCGTTTGCCGCGCTCGGCCAGTTGCAGCGAGCGTGCCCAGGGGTGGAATTCCCAGGTCACCTCAACTCCCTGCAGGGCAAAGGCTTCGGCGACGATGCGTGATGCGACGCCCTTATGCGGCAGCTGTTCTCCCAGATAAGGAGGCCATTCACCGTTGGTCAGGCGCACAGATTCCGCGGCAGTCAGGCTGCCGCAGAACAAGCTGAATAGAAGGGGTAGCAGCAGTAGGCGCATGAACCGAATGCCAAATACGGGGACTGCGTTCAGTCTAGTTGCATTCGGTTGCATGCGTTTGCAGGGAGGTTACTGAAGCATGCTCATGGCCGCTTCCATGGCGGCGGAAAGGTCTTCGTCTTCGTTCAGGTTCTGGTTTGGATCAAGGCCCAGTTTGGCGAACGCCGGGATCTGGCTCCAGTCCAGTTTGGTGTAGGGATGTTCGCTGCCAATGTAACTCTGCAAGGTAGCGACCTGGACGATATCGACATAGTCGACTTTGGCACTGTCACGGGTGAAGTCCAAGTATTGGCTGGGTACCATGGCAATCAGTTCAGGAAAGTCCCAGGTGCGCAGGATCTTGTCGCCGATGATTGGGTGGATCTGCTCAATCACGTGGTTGAGGCTGATCGAGTCAGCCAGTAGCTCGCTGTGATCTTCGGCGTACGTGAGGATCGGCAGCACACCGATCTGATGCACCAGGCCGGCGAGGGTGGCCTGGTCGGGCAGTAGGCGCGTGTAGTGTTTGCACAGCACGTGGCAGATACCGGCGATTTCCGTGCTTTTGTTCCACACTTCGCGCATTTTGCGGTCAACCACATCGCTGGTGGCCTGGAACATTTGTTCCATGGCTAGGCCCGTGGCCAGGTTGCAGGTGTAATTGATGCCAAGGCGGCCGACGGCCATCTGCAGGTCGGTGATTTCCTTGTTGGTGCGCAGCAACGGGCTGTTCACCACTTTGATGATGCGCGCGGTCAGGGCGGCATCGTTACCAATCACTTTGCTCAGTTGCGGGATGCTGATATCCGGATCTTCGGCTGCCTCGCGGACTTTCAGTGCGACCTCCGGCAGAGTCGGCAGGACCAGCTCATCATTGTCGATGGCCTGGGTCAGTTCCTTTTGGACTTTCTCGGCAAGCTTGCTCATGGGCAATTCTCTTTGGCGTTCAAGCAATAGTGATAAGTGTAGTCAGGGCTTAGCGCTGTATTTCGCGGTCTGAATCCAGTGTATACGGCAAATCGAGCACGCTCAGCGTGCGGCCCTCAGCAGAACCCAGGTGAATAACGCCATTCAGTGCGGCTTCGTCCTGTAACACGGCAAGCAACTCGACGCCGTCTGGGGTGCGTGCGGCCAGTACCACTTCTCCCACGCTGGAGGTGTGCGTTGGTGAGAACAGCAGCGTAGCGGGCTCGGGCACCTGACTGTCATACAGCGCCAGGCGATACAGGCGGCGCTTGAGTTTGCCCAGGTACTGCATGCGCGCGACGATTTCCTGGCCGGTGTAGCAGCCTTTTTTGAAGCTGACGCCGCCTACGGCCTGCAGGTTGATCATCTGTGGGATAAACAGCTCGCGGGTGCTACCCACGACCTGGCCGATGCCCGCACGGACTTGCGCCAGCAGCCAATCATTCAGCGGCGCTTCCTGCAGTTGGCTGGCCACTTGTGCCTGTACGGCCTTGGCCTGGCCAGCGGGTATCCACAGTTCAGCGCGGCCGTCGCTCAAGCGCAGGGCCAGTAAATCATCGCGACGAGCGACGCTGTCGGCGGTCGCTGCGAGCTCTAAACCGAGGCTGCGCAAGATGTCATCGGCGCCGTTAAGGCCGATGCGCAGCCAGTCCTGGCTTTCGTCGGTGAGCTTGGATTTGCTGAAAACGGCGTATTTCTTCAGGTCAGTCAGTTGCGCATCCAACAAATCACCGGCCATTGCCAGCAAATAACCGTCACTCACGCTGAGGATGCGAAAGCTCGATTGCATGCGGCCCTTGGGGGTGCAGCGCGCGCCCAGGCTGGAATAGCTGTCGCTCAGGTAGTTGAGGTTGCAGGTGACTTGGCCCTGGAGGAACTTGTTGGCGTCGGGGCCGCGCACGGCGAGGACGCCTTCGTGGCTGAGGATGCAATAAAACGCGGTATCGGCCATGGTGGATTAGGTATCGCTGGATAAAAGTTAGGGGGCTCATCATAGAGCGCCCCTCGCGCCTTGTCAGCGCTTGCGCTTGACTCGTTTCGGGGAATAACAGCCGGCTGGCCGCGTACGGTCAATAGATGTGCATTTCCTCGTATACTGCCTGCCGTAATTTGTTGCATGTCATGTATGGCGGCCACCCTTCGGGGTCGTCGCTGTGCGACGCTAAAAATGGTGTTTAGCCATTTTCAAGGAGCTGATCCGTGGTTGAAGAAGTAGAGCTCAATCGTCTTTTCTGGCACAGCCGTCGCGGCATGCTGGAGCTGGATGTGTTGCTGGTGCCGTTTGTTCGCGAGGTCTATCCGCACCTTGATGAGGCTGATCGCGAGCGTTATCGCAAGCTGCTCGAGTGTGAGGACCAGGATATGTTTGGCTGGTTTATGCAGCGCAACGAGCCTGAAGATGCGGATCTCAAGCTCATTGTTCGGATGATTTTGGATCGTGTTCAGCCCAAGTGATGCCTTCGAGTGTCAGTGGCAGCCTTCTCGGCAGCTACTGGCCTGCTATGCCCTGATTCAGGTGGTGGCGCTGCTCAGTCTGGCGCTGGTGGATATGCCAAGTTGGGGGCGCTTGCTCGGCGTGAGCTTTTGTTTTGCCCACGCCGCCTGGGTAGTGCCACGGCATTTGCTATTGAGTGTACCGCAGGCCTTTCGGGGGCTGCGTTACACGGCTGAGGGTTGGCAGGTGCACTGCATGGCGCAGGGTTGGCAGGCTATTGAGCTGCATCCGGATAGCCTGGCGTTACCGTTGATTGTGTTGTTGCGCTTTCGTTTGGTGGGACAGCACCAGGTGCGCTCGGTCTGCATCGCCCGCGACAGTCTGGCGCGGGATCAGCACCGCCGCTTAAGGGTGCGGCTTAAATTCAGTCGCCATAGGTGGGCGGTAGCAGAATAGTGTCCTTGGCTTCAGTCAGTTGATGCGGGTAGTCCAGGGTGTAGTGCAGACCACGGCTTTCATGGCGCAGCATGGCTGAGCGGATCATCAGTTCGGCAACTTGCGCCAAGTTACGCAGCTCGATGAGGTCACGGCTGACTTTGTAGTTGCTGTAGAACTCGTGTATCTCATCAAGTAGCAGCCGTACGCGGTGTTCGGCCCGTTGCAGGCGCTTGTTAGTGCGCACGATGCCGACGTAATCCCACATAAAACGCCGCAGCTCATCCCAGTTGTGCGCAATGATCACGTCTTCGTCCGAGTCAGTTACCTGGCTAGCATCCCAACCGGGAAGGGCGCTTGGCATGCTGACGTGCTCCAGTTGGGCGAGGATGTTCTCGGCCGCTGAGCGGGCGTAGACGAAGCATTCCAGCAGCGAATTGCTGGCCATGCGGTTGGCCCCATGCAGGCCGGTAAAGCTGGTTTCGCCAATCGCGTACAAGCCGGGGATATCGGTGCAGCCGTTTTGGTCTACCAGTACGCCGCCGCAGGTGTAGTGCGCCGCCGGTACAACGGGGATCGGCTCTTTGGTGATGTCGATGCCGAAGTCCAGGCAGCGCTCATACACGGTAGGGAAGTGCGATTTCACAAAGTCAGCCGGCTTGTGGCTGATGTCGAGGAATACGCAGTCGATCCCCAGGCGCTTCATTTCGTGGTCGATTGCGCGGGCGACGATATCCCGCGGCGCCAGTTCGGCCCGCTCATCGAAGCGCGGCATAAAACGTTCGCCGTTAGGTAGTTTGAGCAGTGCGCCTTCACCACGTAGCGCTTCGGTGACCAGAAAGCTCTTGGCTTTTGGGTGATACAGGCAGGTCGGGTGGAACTGATTGAATTCCAGGTTGCCGACCCGACAGCCGGCGCGCCAGGCCATGGCGATGCCATCGCCACAGGCGCCATCCGGGTTGCTGGTGTAGAGATACACCTTGGCCGCACCACCCGTGGCGAGAATCACAAAGCGTGCGCTGAAGGTGTCGACCTCGCCGCTGGCGCGGTTGAGCACGTAAGCGCCCAGGCAGCGCTGGCCTTCCAGGCCGAGTTTGCGCTCGGTGATCAGGTCAACGGCGACACGCTGCTCCAGCAGTTCGATGTTGCTGCGCTGGCGGGTCTGCTCCAGCAGTGTGTTGAAGATCGCTGCGCCGGTGGCGTCGGCCGCATGGATGATGCGTCGGTGGCTGTGGCCGCCTTCACGGGTCAAGTGAAATTCGAAACCGCCGTCTTCGCGGGCGTGTTCATCGTCGCGAGTAAAGGGCACGCCTTGGTCGATCAGCCATTGAATGGCTTCGCGGCTGTGCTCTACGGTAAAGCGCACGGCGTCTTCGCGGCACAGGCCGCCTCCGGCATTGAGGGTGTCTTCGACATGGGATTCGACGGTATCGGTATCGTCCAGTACCGCGGCTACGCCGCCTTGCGCCCAGTAGGTAGAGCCGTTGGACAGGTTGCCCTTGCTCAGTACGGCAATGCGCAGGTGCTCAGGCAGCGTGAGTGCCAGCGTCAGGCCGGCGGCACCGCTGCCTATAACCAGAACGTCGTGTTGGTAATGTTGGCTCATGTCCGAATTCCGCGAAAAGCGAGCTCTAGTATATAGAGGGGGTGAGCGTCACAATAGCCAGCTTATGACCAAGTGCGTTACTCGGGAACTTTTTAAGTATTTCGGGTTCCATAGGCGGTTATTTACATGGGAAATCGCTTGTGTAGGACGGCTTTTTAATGGGCTTGAGGTTTTGGCCTTGCCGTCGGGTGATCCAGACTACGAGCGCAGCAGTGGAACCCCTTTGCTGCGCTGTTCCGTGCAGGGCTTTTGAGTGTTCTGCAGGAAGCTTGTTTGAAGGAGAGAACTTTTGCGCAATACCCAAGTCTACTTTGGCAGACCGAGTAAAGGGTTGGCGTTTCACTCCTTCAGACCCTATGAGGAGTTTTCATGCTAACCCAGGAAGATGATCAGCAGCTGGTCGAGCGCGTGCAGCGTGGCGACAAGCGGGCGTTTGATCTATTAGTGCTCAAGTATCAGCACAAGATTCTCGGGTTGATCGTGCGTTTTGTGCATGACACCCATGAGGCGCAGGACGTGGCGCAGGAGGCCTTCGTAAAGGCATACCGGGCCCTTGGTAATTTTCGGGGTGACAGTGCGTTCTACACATGGCTGTATCGCATTGCTATCAACACGGCGAAGAATCATTTGGTATCGCGTGGTCGGCGCCCGCCAGACAGTGATGTAAGTGCTGAGGATGCCGAGTTCTATGATGGTGACCATGCCCTCAAGGACATCGAATCGCCGGAGCGCGCACTGTTGCGCGATGAGATCGAAGCAACCGTGCACCGCAGTATTGAGCAGTTGCCGGAAGATTTACGTACAGCGCTAACCTTGCGTGAATTTGATGGTCTGAGTTATGAGGACATTGCCAGCGTCATGCAATGTCCAGTCGGCACCGTGCGCTCGCGAATTTTTCGAGCACGTGAAGCCATTGATCGATCCCTGCAGCCGTTGCTGCAGGAAACCTGAGACAGCGGCGTCAGCCAAGAGAGGAACCGCCATGAGTCGTGAAACCCTGCAGGAATCGCTGTCCGCGGTGATGGATAACCAAGCGGATGAACTTGAACTAAGGCGCGTACTAGCAGCCAGTGATGACCCTGAGCTGCGCGCAACCTGGTCGCGTTATCAGCTTGCTCGCGCGGTCATGCACAAAGAGCTGCTTGAGCCGCGTCTGGATATTGCCTCTGCTGTATCCGCGGCCCTGGTTGATGATGTTGCTCCGGTTGCGCAACAAGTACAGCGCGGATCTTGGCGCACTGTAGGTCGCCTGGCCGTTGCAGCTTCGGTTACCCTAGCAGTGCTGGCGGGTGTGCGTTTTTACAACCAGGACGACATCACCGGTGCTCAGTTGGCGCAGCAATCCAGTCAGCCGGTGTTGAGCATTCCTCAGGTCAGTGGGCCGGCCATGCTGGCTGGGTTTAATACCTCTGATGAGCAAGCTCCCCCTGCGGCGAGCGCCGTCGGTCAAGGTCAGCCGGGTTGGCATGAGCAGCGTTTGCCGTCCTACTTACGTCAGCATGCGCAGCAGGCTGCCATGAGTACCAGTGAAGGTGCGCTGCCTTATGCTCGCGCAGCCAGTTTGGAAGGCCGTTAACGGTCTGTTGTTAAGGAATCGCATGCGCTTTATTCCTTTTGGCGTTTTGTTGCTGGGCAGCTGGCTGGCTCTGCCGGCTGCAGCCGATGAAGGCTCTGTAATACTGCAGCGCTTGGCCGACGCTGAGCGTACTCTGAGTTTTCAGGGTACCTTTGTCTATGAACGCAATGGCAGTTTTTCGACGCACAGCATCTGGCATCAGGCTGGTGAGGGCGTTGCTATGCGTGAGCGACTGCTGCAGCTGGATGGTTCCGCGCAAGAAGTAGTTCGTGTCGAGGGCCAGGTTCAATGCGCAAGTGGTGCGTTGGCTGACCAGTTGATCGACAGTCAACTATGGCCCGCTCGGGCGTTAAATGCCGAGCAGCTGAGTGCGTGGTATGAGTTGCGTGTGCTCGGTAAGTCTCGTGTAGCTGGGCGAGCGACTGATGTGCTGGCCTTGGTGCCGCGCGACCAGCATCGCTATGGCATTGAGCTGCACCTGGATCAGCAAACGGGTTTGCCGCTCAAATCCTTGCTGGTGAATGACAAGGGGCAATTGCTTGAGCGCCTCCAGTTTACTCAGCTAGAAACGGACGCCCCCGTACCCTCGAACCTTGAGCCCAGTGCTGGGTGTCGCCCTGTGCGTTTGGCCCCGGCGCAGGCTCAGTTGGCTGAAACGTGGCGCTCTGACTGGCTGCCGCCGGGCTTCAGCTTGAGTTCGGTCACCCAGCGACGCAGTCCTGCATCCGATGAACTCGTTGCCTGTCAGGTATATGGCGATGGTTTGGCGCGTTTTTCCGTGTTTATGGAGCCTTTGCGCGGCGAAGCTGTTGAGGATGTACGTACTCAGCTGGGCCCTACAGTGGCTGTTTCGCGTCGATTGAAGACCAGTGGTGGTGACGTGATGGTTACCGTGGTTGGCGAAATTCCGCTGGGCACCGCTGAGCGAGTGGCCTTGTCCATGCGTTCGGTTGGCGAGGTGGCGCAGTGATTGAGGAGCAGGGGCGGGTCGTGGCTGTTGAGCCCGGCGCTGTCTGGGTAGAAACAGTACGCAAAAGCACCTGCTCCAGTTGTTCCGTTAAAGCAGGTTGTGGCCAGGGCTTGCTTGAGCAGCTTGGGGCAAGCGGTCGTCGTGGTTATGTGCGTGCGGTGTCTGATCTGCAGCTGAATATTGGCGATGCAGTGGTTATCGGCGTGCGCGAAGACCTGTTGGTGCGTGGTTCACTGCTGGTTTATCTATTGCCTTTGCTCGGGTTGTTTGCCGCGGCTGTGCTAGCTGAACAGGCGGGCTGGAGCGAGCCTTTGGTAATACTCAGTGCGCTGTTCGGTTTTCTCTTCGCTTGTTGTGCGGTGCGTTGGCGCAGCCGTGTTACGGCCGGTGATCATGCGTTGCAACCTGTGGTGTTGCGTGCATTGCTTGGTGGTGCCGCCGCTGCGTTCTAAGACTTTTGCTGGCCTGATGGGGAGTTATATGTCGAAGCCTGGTCTGAAATCTTCATTTACCGCGTTATTGGCTGTGCTGCTGATGGGGCATGCGCTTTTTGCTCAGGCGAGCCTGCCGGATTTCACCGAGCTGGTTGAGCAGGCATCACCGGCGGTCGTCAATATCAGCACACGGCAGAAGATGCCGGATCGCGCGGTGGCTGGCAGTGGCCAGCTCAATGTGCCGGATCTGGAAGGCCTGCCGCCGATGTTTCGCGAGTTCTTCGAGCGTAATATTCCACAGATGCCACGTGCGCCTGGCGGTGGCCGCCAGCGTGAAGCCCAGTCGCTGGGCTCGGGCTTTATCATTTCCGCTGATGGCTACGTGCTGACCAATAACCATGTGATCGCCGATGCCGATGAAATCATCGTGCGTCTGTCTGATCGCAGCGAACTGGAAGCAAAACTGGTTGGTACCGACCCGCGCAGCGATGTTGCACTGCTCAAGGTTGAGGGTGAAGGTCTGCCCACCGTCAAGCTGGGTAAGTCGGAGGAGTTAAAGGTTGGAGAGTGGGTGTTGGCGATTGGTTCGCCATTTGGTTTTGATCATTCGGTAACTGCTGGGATCGTCAGTGCCAAGGGCCGCAGTCTGCCGAACGAGAGCTATGTGCCGTTTATCCAGACTGACGTGGCCATCAATCCGGGCAACTCCGGCGGCCCGTTGTTCAACCTTGCTGGTGAAGTGGTCGGTATCAATTCGCAGATTTTCACCCGTTCCGGTGGCTTTATGGGGCTGTCATTTGCCATTCCCATGAGTGTGGCGATGGATGTGGCAGAACAGCTCAAGGCTGAGGGTAAGGTCAGTCGCGGCTGGCTGGGTGTGGTGATTCAGGAAGTGAACAAGGACCTGGCTGAGTCGTTTGGCCTGGATAAACCGGCTGGTGCGCTGGTGGCGCAGGTGCTGGAGGAAGGGCCCGCTGCCAAAGGCGGCTTGCAGGTCGGCGATGTGATTCTCAGCCTGGACGGTAAGCCGATCATTATGTCCGCTGACTTGCCGCATCTGGTCGGTGCGCTCAAACCGGGTACCAGTGCCGAGCTGGATGTGGTGCGCGATGGTGCGCGTAAGAAGCTGAAGTTGAGTATCGGTGCGCTGCCTGAAGACGGTGAGGCCTTGGCGGGTACAGTTGAGCCTGGTGTTGAGCGCAGCAGTAATCGTTTGGGTGTCAAAGTAGTTGAGCTGACTGCTGAGCAGCAGAAGAGCCTCGACCTCAAAGGTGGCGTGGCGATTTCTGAGGTCCAAGATGGGCCTGCTGCGCTGATTGGCTTGCGTCCAGGGGATGTAATTACTCACTTGAACAATCAGGCCATTAATTCGGCCAAGACGTTTACCGAGGTGGCTCAGGCACTGCCGAAGAACCGTTCGGTGTCGATGCGTGTGCTGCGTCAGGGACGCGCCAGCTTTATTACCTTCAAACTGGCCGATTAACCGGGTAAGCAGATTACAAAGGGCGACTTCGGTCGCCCTTTTACATCGTGCAATCATGTGGCCTTGATGACGTGCAAGGTGGCTTTCGGGTAGACTTGGCGGCTATTTTCGGCGGGCAGTCGCCTGCGACCTTTTTGAGTGTTGATCCGTGAGTGATTTGAGTCATATCCGCAATTTCTCCATCATCGCCCACATTGACCACGGCAAGTCGACCTTGGCCGACCGGTTTATCCAGATGTGTGGCGGCTTGGCCGACCGTGAAATGGAAGCCCAGGTGCTGGACTCCATGGATCTGGAGCGTGAGCGCGGGATCACCATCAAGGCACACAGCGTTACCCTGTATTACAAGGCTAAAGACGGCATCACCTACCAGCTGAACTTCATCGATACCCCTGGGCATGTCGACTTCACCTATGAAGTCAGCCGCTCTCTGGCTGCTTGCGAAGGCGCGCTGCTGGTGGTCGATGCCGGTCAGGGCGTGGAAGCGCAGTCAGTCGCCAACTGTTACACCGCGATCGAGCAGGGCCTTGAGGTCATGCCGGTACTGAATAAGATCGACTTGCCTCAGGCTGACCCGGACCGGGTCAAGGAAGAAATCGAGAAGATCATCGGCATTGATGCCACTGACGCCGTGACCTGCAGTGCCAAAACAGGTTTGGGTGTTGATGAAGTACTCGAGCGTCTGGTGCACACGATCCCTGCACCGACCGGTGACATTGAGGCGCCATTGCAAGCGCTGATCATCGACTCCTGGTTCGATAACTACCTCGGTGTGGTTTCCCTGGTACGCGTTCGCCATGGTCGAATCAAGAAAGGTGACAAAGTGCTGGTGAAGTCCACCGGCAAGATCCACCTGGTCGATAGCGTTGGCGTGTTTAACCCTAAGCACACCGCCACCGCTGACCTGAAAGCCGGTGAGGTGGGCTTTATTATCGCCAGTATCAAGGATATTCACGGCGCACCGGTGGGGGATACCCTAACCCTGGCCGCCACGCCGAATGTCGAAGTACTGCCTGGTTTCAAACGTATTCAGCCGCAGGTCTATGCCGGGTTATTCCCGGTCAGTTCCGACGATTTCGAAGATTTCCGGGATGCGTTGCAGAAGCTGACCCTGAACGATTCGTCACTGCAATATTCACCTGAAAGCTCAGATGCACTGGGCTTTGGCTTCCGTTGTGGCTTCCTTGGCATGCTGCACATGGAAATCATCCAGGAGCGTCTTGAGCGCGAATACGACCTGGATCTGATCACCACTGCACCGAGTGTGATTTTCGAAGTGGTGCTCAAAACGGGTGAGACGATTTACGTCGATAACCCGTCTAAATTGCCGGATATCTCCTCGGTCGAGGACTTCCGTGAGCCGATCGTACAAGCCACCATTCTTGTGCCGCAGGAGCACCTGGGTAATGTGATTACCCTGTGTATCGAAAAACGCGGTGTGCAGCGCGATATGCAGTTCCTTGGTTCTCAGGTTCAGGTTCGCTATGACCTGCCGATGAACGAAGTGGTGCTCGACTTCTTTGACCGTCTGAAATCCACCAGTCGCGGTTATGCCTCGCTCGACTACCATTTCGACCGCTACCAGTCGGCCAACCTGGTCAAGCTGGATGTGCTGATTAACGGTGACAAGGTTGATGCCCTGGCCCTGATCGTCCACAAGGACAACGCCCACTATAAAGGTCGCGCGTTGACCGAAAAGATGAAAGAGCTGATCCCCCGGCAGATGTTCGATGTGGCCATTCAGGCTGCAATTGGTGGGCAAATCGTTGCGCGGACCACGGTTAAGGCGCTGCGCAAAAACGTATTGGCCAAGTGCTACGGCGGTGACGTCAGCCGTAAACGCAAGCTGCTCGAAAAGCAGAAGGCCGGTAAGAAACGCATGAAGCAAGTGGGTAACGTGGAAATTCCACAGGAAGCCTTCCTTGCAGTGCTCAGGTTGGATAGTTAAGGGCCTATGTCGATCAATTTCCCGCTGTTACTGGTTATCGCCGTTGCCGTTTGTGGCGCGCTGGCGTTGTTTGACCTGATCTTTCTGGCCCCGCGCCGGCGAGCCGCTATCAGCACCTACCACGGTCAGGTCAGTGAGCCTGATGAGGCGGTAGTGGAACGCTTGAACAAAGAGCCTTTACTGGTGGAATACGGCAAGTCGTTCTTCCCGGTGCTGGCCATCGTGCTGGTGCTGCGTTCGTTTCTGGTTGAACCGTTCCAGATTCCTTCTGGCTCGATGAAGCCGACTCTGGAAGTGGGCGATTTCATCCTTGTCAACAAGTTCGCTTATGGTATTCGCCTGCCGGTGTTGGACACCAAGGTCATTGAAGTAGGTCATCCGCAGCGTGGCGATGTGATGGTATTTCGTTACCCGAGCGACCCTAACATCAACTACATCAAGCGTGTGGTTGGGTTGGCCGGTGATCGCATTGCCTACAGCAGCGACAAACGTCTGACTATCAATGGTGAGTTGGTAGCGCAGCAGTTGATTGGCGATGAGCCGGGTAGCCTGGGCAGTGCTAAGTTGTACAACGAAAAACTGGGCAAGGCCGAGCACCAGATTCGTAAAGAAATGCAGCGTTATCGCGTTGAGCCGGGTCGCGAGTGGGTGGTGCCGCAAGGGCATTACTTCATGATGGGGGACAACCGCGATAACTCCAATGACAGCCGTTACTGGAATGATCCGACCATACCCAAGCCGCTACTGGGCATGGTGCCGGACCAAAATATCGTCGGTAAAGCGTTTGCCATCTGGATGAGCTGGCCAGACCCGAAGTCGCGCAACCTGCCCAACTTCTCTCGCGTCGGCCTGATTCACTGACCTGCTGGCTAATTTACGACGCTGTTAAATGCAGCGTTGCGGGCTATATATAGTCTTGCCTCCAGCCGTTAAGGCTTCCATAAAATCGAATTTGGGGACAAACATGAAATCTGCGCATTCGCAAAAGGGAATGTCGATTCTTAGTTGGTTGATGGTGCTCACTGTAGTCGCCTTTTTGGCCAACGCAGCATTCAAGATATTGCCTCACTACCTTGATTATATGTCGATAAGTAAAATTATTATGTCGGTTGAAACTGAAAGGTCTTTACAGATACGAACGATTGGTGATTTCTATAGTCATGTTGATAAGGGTGTGCAGGTCAATAATATTCGTAGCTTGAATATTAGAGATGCCATTAAAGTCAAAGTTGAAAATAACGATTTCAAAGTTCATCTGAAATATGAACAGCGCGAGCCATTGATCGAGAATATCGATCTGGTGGTTCGATTTGATAAAGAATTCCGCGTGCGTATGCCGTGAGTGCGCCGTTAGCCCGTCTCGAGCGACAGCTCGGCTATACATTCAAGGACCAGGAACTGATGATCCTGGCCCTTACCCATCGTAGTTTCGCCGGGCGCAATAACGAGCGTCTGGAGTTTCTCGGTGATGCGATCCTCAACTTTGTCGCGGGTGAAGCGCTGTTTCAGCGTTTCCCGTTAGCGCGCGAAGGGCAGCTTTCGCGCTTGCGCGCGCGCCTGGTTAAAGGCGAAACCCTCGCTATTCTGGCGCGTGGTTTCGACTTGGGTGAGTATCTGCGCTTAGGCTCCGGCGAATTGAAGAGCGGCGGTTTTCGTCGCGAGTCGATTCTCGCCGATGCCCTGGAAGCACTGATTGGCGCCATCTACCTGGATACAGGTATGGATGCGGCCCGTGAGCGTGTGCTGGCCTGGCTGACCACCGAGTTGGATAGTCTGACCTTGGTCGACACCAATAAGGATCCTAAAACCCGCTTGCAGGAATTTTTGCAGTCGCGCGGCTGTGAGTTGCCGCGGTACGAGGTGGTGGATATTCAGGGCGAGCCGCACTGCCGGACATTCGTAGTCGAATGTCAGATAACCTTACTGAATGATAAAACCCTGGGGCAGGGCGCCAGTCGGCGCATCGCTGAGCAGGTAGCGGCTGCTGCCGCGCTGATCGCCTTGGGTGTGGAGAATGGCAATGACTGATACACCTGTTACACGCTGTGGCTATGTCGCCATCGTCGGCCGGCCCAACGTGGGCAAGTCGACGTTGCTCAACCACATTCTCGGGCAGAAGCTGGCAATCACCTCGCGCAAGCCGCAGACCACGCGGCACAACATGCTCGGCATCAAAACCGAGGGCGATGTGCAGGCGATCTATGTCGACACCCCCGGCCTGCACAAGAACAACGAGAAAGCGCTCAACCGCTACATGAATAAGAATGCTTCGTCGGCGCTGAAGGATGTCGACGTGGTGATCTTCGTGGTCGATCGCACCCGCTGGACCGATGAGGACCAGATGGTCTTGGAGCGTATTCAGTACGTCGAAGGCCCGGTGATTCTGGCAATCAACAAGACTGATCGCTTGGAAGACAAGGCCGAGCTGATGCCGCATCTGGAGTGGCTGGCCACCCAGTTGCCGAATGCCGAGATCGTGCCGGTTTCGGCACAGCATGGGCATAACCTCGACACATTAGAGAAACTGGTAGGCGAGCATTTGCCAGAGGGCGTGCACTTCTTCCCGGAAGACCAGGTCACAGACCGCTCCAGCCGTTTCTTCGCTGCTGAGTTGGTGCGCGAGAAGATCATGCGTCAGCTGGGCGCTGAACTGCCGTATCAGATCACTGTGGAAATCGAGGAATTCAAGCGTGACGGGCGCATCCTGCATATCCATGCGTTGATTCTGGTCGAGCGTGATGGTCAGAAAAAAATCATCATTGGCGACAAAGGCGAGCGGATCAAGCGCATTGGTCAGGAAGCACGCAAGGATATGGAGGTGATGTTCGACTCCAAGATCATGCTTAACCTGTGGGTCAAGGTTAAAAGTGGCTGGTCGGACGACGAGCGCGCACTGCGCTCTCTGGGTTACGACAACATCTAGTGTTGCGCGGGCGAACCTATTCGCCCGTTTCTGCGTTCCGTCACGTTGAGTCACCACCGGCCATGCTTGCAGACAGTCAGCCTGCCTATGTACTGCACAGCCGCGCTTACCGCGAAAGCAGCGCGCTGGTCGACTTTCTCACCCCAAAAGGTCGCTTGCGTGCCGTACTGCGTGGCGCTCGGGGCAAAGCCGGTAGTTTGGCTCGGCCGTTTATTCCGCTGGACGCTGAGTTTCGCGGGCGAGGTGAGCTGAAGAACGTCGGGCGTCTTGAGCCTGCTGGCATTCCCAATTTGTTGACGGGTGAGGCGCTGTTCAGTGGCCTCTACCTCAACGAATTGCTGATTCGCCTGTTACCCGCCGAAGACCCTCATCCCGCTGTGTTCGATCATTACGCCATGACGGTGTTGGCATTGGCCGAAGGTCGCCCGCTGGAACCGCTGTTGCGTTCGTTTGAATGGCGCCTGCTGGACGAGCTGGGCTATGGTTTCGCCTTGAATCTGGATAGCGAAGGTCAGCCCATTGTCGCCAGCGGCCTGTATCGTCTGCACACTGACTCCGGTCTGGTGCCGATTGGCCAATTGCAGCCTGGCGCCTTTCACGGCGTTGAACTGCTCGCCATGGCCGAGGCTGACTGGGCTGCGCCTGGCGCTCTTGCTGCGGCCAAACGCTTGATGCGTCAGGCCCTAGCCCCCCATTTAGGTGGCCGACCGCTGGTCAGCCGTGAACTGTTTATGACGCTCAAGGAGCCAAGCCGTGACTGATGCCAATCGTATTCTGCTGGGTGTGAACATCGACCATGTGGCCACATTGCGCCAGGCTCGAGGCACCCGTTATCCCGATCCAGTCAAGGCCGCGCTGGACGCCGAAGAGGCGGGGGCCGACGGTATCACCGTACACCTGCGCGAAGACCGCCGGCATATTCAAGAACGTGATGTGCGCTTGCTTAAGGAAGTCATGCAAACGCGCATGAACTTCGAGATGGGCGTGACCGAAGAAATGCTCGCCTTTGCCGAAAGCATCCGTCCCGAACACGTCTGCCTGGTACCGGAAACCCGTCAGGAGCTGACCACCGAAGGTGGCCTGGATGTGGCTGGGCAGGAAGCGCGGATTCGCGCAGCGGTCGAACGCCTAAGCAAGATTGGCTGCGAGGTCTCGCTGTTTATCGACCCGGACCCACTGCAGATTGAGGCGTCCAAGCGGGTCGGCGCGCCGGCCATCGAGCTGCACACCGGTCGTTATGCCGATGCCCATACCCCGGAAGAAGCCGCCCGCGAACTGGCGCGGATTCGTGACGGTGTGGCCTGTGGCCTGCAGCATGGCCTGATCGTTAATGCGGGCCACGGCTTGCACTATCACAACGTTGAGCCGGTGGCGGCCATTGCTGGGATCAATGAGCTGAACATCGGTCACGCCCTGGTAGCCCACGCGCTGTTTGTTGGCTTTAAGCAGGCGGTAGTGGAGATGAAACAGTTGATCGTCGCGGCGGCTAATCGCGGTTGAGTGGATGCGGACATGCCGCAGGCTTGTCCGCCATCTGCACTGGACAAGTTGGCGCCTGTCGACCCTGCGTGAGCTTTGATAAGTCCGGTTTACGGCTTGCGGGCGATCAGTACCGCGCGGCTTGGCGCCGGCAGGCCTTCAACGGTGCGGCTATGGTCTGCCGGGTCGAGGAATTCGGGCAGCGACTGGAAGCGCATCCACTCGGTTGAGCGCTGCTCTTCCACGCTGGTGGTGCTGACATCTACGCAGCGCACATCGACGAAGCCAGCGCGGCGCAGCCACAGCTCCAGAGCGGGCACCGAAGGCAGGAACCAGACGTTGCGCATCTGCGCGTAGCGGTCTTCGGGCACGAGCACCTGCTGTGCATCACCTTCTACCACCAAGGTTTCCAAGACCAGTTCGCCGTCTTTAACCAGGCAGTCCTTGAGGTCGATCAAATGGTCGATGGGCGAGCGGCGGTGATACAGCACACCCATGGAAAATACTGTGTCGAAGCCTTGTAGTTTGCTCGGCAGTTCCTCGAATGCCAGCGGCAGATGCCAGGCGGGCAGGTCAGGCAGGTAGTTCTTCATCGCCAGGAATTGGCACAGGAACAGCCAGTTGGGGTCGATGCCAATTACGCTGTCCGCACCAGCACCAAGCATGCGCCACATGTAGTAGCCGTTGCCGCAGCCGACATCCAGCACCCGCTTGCCCTTGAGGTCGAGGTAGGGCGCGACGCGCTGCCACTTCCAGTCCGAGCGCCATTCCGTGTCGACATGCACGTCAAACAGATGAAACGGCCCCTTGCGCCAGGGAATCAGGCCCTGAAGAGCCGTGGTTAATGCTGCGCGTGTCGAGTCGTCACACGTTCCGTTGAAACGGAAGCTGTGTAGCAGCTCCAGTTGTTCGACATTCAGTGCAGGCAAGCTCTGCACCGCGCCGTACCAGCGCGGCAGGTCGCCATGGCCGACGGCCAGTTTGGCGTCGATCTGCCCGGGTAGGTCGGCTGACCATTCTTGCAGTGGAGTACCGGCAAGGGTGGCTTGTAGGGCGTCGAGGTCGAGGCGGCTGATCATGGCAGGGCAATCATCGAGGCGAAATTAAGACACTGGAACCACGGTACTACCTGGCTAAAACCAGCGGCGAGCAGGCGTTCGCGGTGCTGCTCCAGGCTGTCGGGGAGCATGACTTTCTCGATCGCGCTGCGTTTCTGGGCGATTTCCAGCTCGCTGTAGCCATTGGCCCGCTTGAAGGCGATATGCAGATCGCCCAGCAGAGCATGCTGCTCGGCATCTTCGAATTGCAGTTTTTCCGAAAGGATCAGCGCGCCGCCGGGCACTAGGGCTTGTCGAATCCGCGTTAGTAAGTCGAGGCGTTGTTCAGGCTGGATAAATTGCAGGGTGAAGTTCAGTGCCACCAGCGAAGTGGGCTGAAAGTCGAGGCGGAGAATGTCGGCCTCAATCACCTCGACGGGCAGCAACTCTTGAAACATCGAGTCCTGTGCATGCAGGTATTCGCGGCAGCGCTCGACCATGGCGCTGGAGTTGTCCACGGCGATCACCCGGCAATCGTCGATCTGCACATGCCGCCGCAGCGCTTGGGTCACGGCGCCCAGCGAGCTGCCGAGGTCATAAAGTACGCTGTGCGGTCGCGCGAACTGGCCAGCGAGCACGCCAATGTTCTCGACAATGGTCGGATAACCCGGCACCGAGCGTTTGATCATGTCGGGGAAAACCCGCACCACATCCTCGTTGAACACGAAGTCCGGCACCTGGGCCAGGGGTTGGGCGAAAAGACGGTCGGGCTGTTTGCTCACGATGGCTGCGCACTGGTCAATAAAGCCGGGCATTTTAGCCAAGTGCGCCGCATAGCCAAACCTTGATTGCCGTTATTGGTCGCAAATCTGCGGAGCGACAGCTCAGCGGGCCTGTTTGAAGGCCGACGCCGCAATTGCCCATTGTCCCAGCCAGTAGCTGAGCATGATCGCCACGGGCGCCGCCTCGAAGGGGGCGACGAAGCGGTTGATGCCGATCAGGCTGTCGGACAGTACGAACAACGCGGCACCTACGGCGGCCAGGCGCCTGGAATGGATATTCAGGTCGGGTTGGCCAAGGCGGGCGAGAGCGCGCCAGAGCATGGCGCTAATCGCCAGGGCGTAACAGGCTACGGGGATCAGCAGCGAGCCCAGGTTGGCGCTGGCGAGGATGGTGAACATCGTTCCGCCAGTGGCCAGCGCAAGAATCAAAGCGAGCCAGGCGGGTTGTTTGCACTCGCTCAGGTAGGCGCGCAGGTAGGCCAGGTGCGCCAGCAGGAAGGCGCCTAGGCCGAAAACGAACAGGTCGCCCGGCCACTCGAGCAGAATATCGCCCGCCAGTGAGCAGAGCAGGCCGAGGCTGATCCAGCGTCGATACAGGCCGCTGGGTGCCGTTCTCAACCACAGCAGCAGGGCAATCACTGGAATGCCTTTGCTGAGCAGGCCCAGTTCATTTATGCCGCTGAGCCGTGTATAGAGGAATATCGCAGCACCCAGCAAACCCAGCAGCAGATAACGCATGACCCTTGTCCTTGATACTCGAAAGGTCAGCACTATGGCGCGTCGCGAATTAACTGGCCATGCCATGGGTGCCACTTAGGTCAGCATTTCGCGCCAGTAGCAGCAGGCTGTTGAAAAACTACTTACGTTGCCATCGCCGCGTTAAAAACAGGCTCGTGCGCGAGTCCGATCAAAATGCTCATTTACAGCTCGTAAACTCAGCTTTTCGCCGTTTCGACCAGCCGAAGGCTGTTACTAACGTAGCGCCTTGCGCTGGCTGCCTCGCCTACGTTTTTCAACGGTTTGCTAGCGAGCCTTGATCGTGCAGTTGAAGCGCTGGGCGGGCACTACGCCGACTTCCCAGGGGCGTTCATAGGTTAGGGCCAATAGGCCTTCGCCTGCTTTGATGACCTCGAAACGCCAGGTGGAAACCCCGGCGCTGCCGACCAGGCCAGCGTCTTCCGGGTTGCTGTAGACCTCCGGGCCGAGGCTTTTCAGCACCTGGGGTGCGGAGTCACGCAGCAGCCAACGGAAGCCGGTGGTGGGATTGCTCGGCAGGCGTAGGTTGAATTGCTGGCCAACGTGCAACGACAGAGGGCATTTGCTCTGCTGGTTTTGCTCCAGGGTCACGCTGCTGGGCGTTTGTGCGCAGGCGGCGAGCAGTGCAAGGCTGAGTGCCACTGTCAGGCGGGGGGCAAGCATGGTGAGCTCCTGGCGAATGTCGAGGCTGCCAGCATAGCCGCTAGGTCCGCCCTGCGGGAGCCTGTGCTGAGAACGTCGTCTGCAGTGGCGCGCGCAACTGCTGGAAGAATTGGTCGGTCAGCGGTGTGAGCAGGGCAAAGCACTCGTGGCGTGCCAGGCGTACTTTTCGCCTGTCGATCAGCTCATGTTCCAGGCGTTGCAGCACCTGCTGTTTCAGGCTTGGCGGACATTGACTGTTTAGGGCGATCAGCACCCATTTGTCGTACAGGCTGCAGTTTTACCGGGCAAAGGGTTAAAGTTGCACCTCTGTTTTCCAGGGTTGCACTTTTCATGTTCAACGCGCGGTTGATGCGTCTTGATGACCAGGCCCACGAACACACTCACGACCATCATCAACTGGTGCTGTCGCTAGCTGGGCGTGCCGAATTTGAAGTTAACGGCCGGGGCGGCGAGGTTTGCCGCATGCGCGCCTGTCTGGTGCCGGGGGATGCCGATCACCAGTTCGCTGGCATGGGGGACAACCGCATGCTGATCATCGATCTGGACGAGCAGGGCACCTCCAGTGAAGACCTGCAGCTGCTGACCCGTCTGTTTGAAACGCCACGCTACCCGCAACTGGATGCCGATTTCCAGAACCTGCTGAGCTATGCCGGCGCCGAGCTGGAACGCTATGGCTCCGATCCATTGCTTCCCCGTGCCCTGGGGGGCGTGCTGCTGCGTGCCTTGCATCTGCGCCTGTTTGGCGAGCCCCAGGCGCGGCCCATGGGGGCGCTGAATGTGGAGCGGCTCGACAGTTACATCACCCAGCATTTGGCGCGGCGTATCAGTGTGGCTGAGTTGGCACAGGTGGCCTGTCTAAGCCCCAGTCATTTCCATGCGCAATTCAAGGACAGCATCGGTTTGACGCCGCATCAGTACCTGCTGAAAACACGCCTGGATCGGGCTGTACGGCTGTTGCGCGAGAGCGGCCTGCCGCTGATCCGTATCGCGGAAGAGTGCGGTTTCTCCAGCCAGAGCGCGCTGACCACCGCTATGCGCCGCTATTTGGGCCTGACGCCGAAACGCCTGCGTAGCGCCGAATAACTGAGCCCTCGACGGTTATTGGGTAGCACGCTGCATACATTTGCGTGATGGTTACAGTCGACGAAGCGTGAACTTCCGCGCATGGACGGCTAAGCTGTGGCCCACGCAGGTTTTTCCTGTGCCCGGGCAAGGATGCTGCCGGTAGTCAAGTGTGCCCATAAAGTGCGAGTAGTCTTGATGAACAAGCCCCTATACCTGTCCACACTGTCACTGCTCGGCATGCTGCTGTTCAGTACAACGCTGTCCGCTGCCAGTCTGCAAGCCGAGCTGGTGGACAGTGAAGGGCAGCCGCTGGCCAATGCTGTGCTTACCTTGCGCAGTGAGGTTGCACCCGTGGTTGCACCTGTCACGGCGGTGATGGATCAAATCTCGCAGCAATTCGCGCCCAATGTACTGGCTGTGCGCAGCGGTACTGCCGTGTCGTTCCCTAACAGCGACAACATTCGCCATCACGTCTATTCGTTCTCGTTGGCTAAGCGCTTTGAGCTACGCCTCTACCAGGGTACGCCGAGCGAGCCGGTGGTTTTCGACAAGCCCGGTGTGGTAGTGCTTGGTTGCAATATCCACGACTGGATGGTGGGTTATGTCTATGTCACTGACGATCCGTGGTTCGCGGTGAGTGATGCACAGGGCAAGCTGAACCTGGAGCAGTTGCCAGCAGGGACCTACACCGCCAGCCTATGGCACCCACAAGCGCCGGATATGTTGCCGCAGGATGCCGGCCAGGTGCAGCTGACAGAGGCCGGTAGCCTGCAGCGCTTTACCCTGTCCATGCAGGCTCCTGGCGGTCAAACCGCTCCGAGTGCGCCGGTCAGCGCTTTTGGTGATGCATTCAAGAAGGCACGCGATGCTGCGCAATAGCTTTCAGGCGCGAATTGCCGGGGTACTGGTACTGCTGCTGTTAGTGGTTGTGGGGGCGCTGTATGTGGCGGTGCAGACTGCCACCAATGCAGCCGTACGCAGCCAGGCACGTGAGCAGTTAGACGTCGGCAGCCTGGTCTTTCAGCAATTACTCGAGGTCCGTGGCCGTCAGTTGCACGACGCAGTGCAGGTGTTGGCGGCGGATTTTGGTTTCAAGGATGCCGTGGCCAGTGGCGACACCGAGACAATTCGCTCGGCGTTAATCAACCATGGCGCACGGATCAACGCCAGTGCAGTCATGATGCTGGGCCTGGATGGCAACCTTGAGGTCAGCAGTGATCGGCAGATCAGCGGTGAGACTGCCAAGCGCCTCAGCGCGCAGGTGATGCAGCGTCAGCGCGAAGGTGTGCAGATCTTTCTGATGCCGATTGCTGACAAGATCTACTTGCTGGTGCAGGCCACAGTCACCGCGCCGCTGCCAATTGCCCGCGTCATGATGGGCTTTCAGGTCGATGATGCATTTGCCGCCGAATTGCGTGAATTGACCCACCTGGATTTGACCTTGCGGGCGACCCAGGACGGTGTCGCGGATATCTGGATCAGCACTTTGCAACCTGCGCAAAGCAAGCAGCTGCAAGGCAGCATGGCTGAGTTAACCAATGATGCAATCAGCCTGATCGGTGAAGAGTCGTACTTGAATCAGACCCTGGTGCTTGCCAGTGGGGATGGCTTTGAAGTGCGTGCGTTGTTGCACAAATCCTTGAGTCAGGCGCAAGAGGCCTTTGCTCCGCTTGATCAGAAAATTCTACTGATTGCTCTGGCTGCGCTATCCGCCTCCCTGGTGGGGGCCTTAATGCTGGCGCGCTCAGTGTCGCAGCCGGTTCGGCAGTTGGCGGCAGTGGCTGAGCGGGTGCGCCAGGGTGATTACCAGGCCAGCCTGGACCTGCAGCGCGGCGACGAGCTAGGGCGTTTGGCCACTGCGTTCAAAGCCATGCAGCAAGGCATTGCCGAGCGTGAGCGGCAGCTGGCGCACAATGCGCTGCATGATGCGTTGACGGGCCTGCCCAACCGCACGCTGGCGCTGGAACGCCTGGGCAGTGCCATCACGGCAGGACGACCGACGTCGTTGCTCTACTTGGGCGTGGCGAATTTTCGGGCCGTCAATGAAAGCCTTGGCGCAGAGGGAGGCGACCTGGCGTTGCAGCAACTGAGCCGACGCCTGCAGGCCGTGTTGCGTCCTGGTGATAGCGTGGCGCGGATTATCGGCGATGAATTCCTGCTGCTGCTGGAAAACACCAACAGCGACAGTGCCGTGGGTATTGCCGACAAGGTTCAGCAACTGTTGCTCAAACCGTTGCGCGTCGCCACTCACGATTTCGCCTTGGATTGCCGCATTGGCATTGCCAGTTATCCGGTGGACGGAAACGCCCCTGAAGAGCTGCTGCGCCGGGCCAGCATTGCCATGCAGGATGCGGCTGGCATGCCCAGCCATCTGCAGGTGTATCAGCAGGGTCGTGATGATGCCCAGCAGCGGCAGATTCGCCTGATTCGCGATTTGCGGCATGCCCCTGATAAAGCGGAGTTGTTGCTCCACTATCAGCCCAAATTAGACATCGCGGCCGGCCAAGTGCGTCAGGCAGAAGCCCTACTGCGTTGGCAGCACCCGACGCTGGGCATGGTCTCTCCGGGTGAATTTATCCCGCTGGCCGAACGCACCGGCAGTATCCAGTTGTTGACTGCTTGGGTCATCGAAGAGGTCCTGCGCCAGTTACGTGAGTGGGCGGGGCGTGGACTGCGCGTGCAGGTGTCGTTGAACATCTCCACAGACGACCTGATTGACCCTCAGTTGCCTGCGCGGGTCAGTAAATTATTGGCCGAGTATCAGGTTCCGGCCGAGCAGCTTATTTTTGAAATCACTGAAAGCGGTGTGATGCTCAATCCCGAGGTCGCGCTGCAAGTGCTGCATGGTTTGCGGGCATGTGGCATCAGCCTGTCGGTGGACGACTTTGGCACGGGCTATTCTTCCCTGGCGCAGCTAAAGCGCATGCCGGTGCAGGAGTTGAAAATTGATCAATCATTTATCCGCGACCTGGACGATGCCAGTGAGGACTCAGTCATCGTGCGTTCGACCATCGAGATGAGCCACAGCCTGGGCCTCAAGGTCGTAGCTGAAGGGGTCGAGTTCGAGCGCAGTCTGCAATTGCTCGGGCGTTGGCAGTGCGACACCGCCCAGGGCTACCTGATCAGTCGTCCACTGGCGGCGCAAGCCTTTGAAACCTGGATGGCGCAGTACGTACACGCCCCCTCGACGTTGGTGCATTGAATATGACTTACCTGCCACGCTGCATTGCCCTGCTGCTCGGCCTGCTGGCCAATCTGGCTTGTGCCGATGGCCGTTTGCTGGCCACCGGCGGTGCCAGCAGCATTGAAGGCGCCGCCGGTGGCGGGATTACGCCCTGGGCCGTGTTGTCTGGGTATGGTGAGCGCGGCGAGTGGGGCGCGGATGTATTCGCCACGCGAGTTGAGACGGGCGATTACCGTCTGGACGTGGCCGGTGTCGGCGTCGCCTTCGACAACCGTGTTGAATTGTCTTACGCCCGTCAGCGTTTTGATCTGGGTAACCTGGCGCGCGGCCTCAACTTGCCTGAGAACCGCCTGAGTCAGGACATCTTTGGCCTCAAAGTGCGCCTATTCGGTGATCTGATCTACGACCAGTTGCCGCAAGTTTCTCTGGGCATTCAGCACAAGCGCCAGAAGGATTTTCTGATTCCCAGCCTAGTTGGCGCCCAGCGTAGCGAAGACACCGAGGGTTATCTGACAGCTAGTCGTCTGATCCTCGGCGGCGCCTTTGGCTACAACCTGTTGCTCAACGGCGGTATTCGTTACAGCCGCGCCAATGAGCTGGGGCTGTTGGGCTTTGGCGGTGACCGCCGTGATCGTCATTCGGTGCTCAAGGAAGGTTCGGTCGCTGTGCTGTTCAATCCGCGTTGGGCGCTTGGGGTCGAGTACCGCGAAAAGCCGGATAACCTGAGCTTTGCGGGTGAAAGCGATTGGGCCGACTTGTTTCTGGGCTACTTCCCCAACAAGAATCTCGCCGTGGTGCTGGCGTATGCGCGCCTGGGCGAGATTGCCACACTGGATCATCAGGACGGGGTTTATCTGTCCGTACAGGGGAGTTTCTAGGCATGCGTTGTGTGCTGTTAGCGATGGTTCTGACCCTGGCGGCCTGCGCTCAGCAGCCACCCAAAGACGACAGCCTGTACCGTGAGTTGGGTGAGCAGGCCGGGATCACTCGTATCATTGAAGGCATGCTGCTGAACATCGCTGCTGATCCGCGCATCGTTCGGCACTTTGAAAATATCGATATCGAGCGTCTGCGCGACAAACTGGTGGAGCAGATCTGCGTCGAAGCGGGCGGCCCCTGCACGTACACCGGCGACAGTATGGAAGAGAGCCACAAGGGCCAGAACCTTACGCCGAGCGACTTCAACGCCCTGGTGGAAAACCTGCAGGAGGCCATGAGCGCGCAGAACGTACCCATGCCGGCGCAAAACCGCCTGCTGGCGCGCCTGGCGCCGATGCGTGCGCAGGTGATTGACCGCTAGAGCGTCTTTCGACCACACCTACTACACGGTCGTCCTGCTGTGTAAACGCTGGGCTTGGCAAACACCTCAGCTGCAGTTCAATCGGGAGCCAGTCACGCCGCTACGAGGCTGTTGCCGGCTCAATGCGACATTAGAGTTTACGGTTGCAGGGTTGTGTGGGGATTAACGCAACGTCTGGGCTATCGCCTGAATGTCGGCGCGGTGACTTATCACCAGGCTGAGTTCGCCGTTCTCACCTATAAAATCCTGCGGTGGCATCAGTTTCTGGTAGGCCGCCAGTTCCTGGAGTGAGGGCAGTTCGGCGGTTGGCGTGTGCTCCTTGATGGCGTGATAGAGCGCCAGGTTGACCAGATCCAGCAATTGCAGGCTATGCCCCGGGCTGCATTGCCAGTTGCCAGCGTTGCGAATGATCTCGATGTATTCGTTATGCACCGACCATTTCTTCAGCACGATGATGCCGAGCGATTTGCTGTATTCCTGGCACAGCTTTGAATAGAGCTCGTTAGAGGGTGTTACGCGTTCACTTCTGAACGCTGACAATACGGCAAGGGTGCCCACCTCGCTGAGCAGGCTGGCCAGCAACGCGTGCTCCGCCGTCACATGGCCCAGCAAGCGTGCCAGCATGGCGCTGATGCTGGCTTTGATGATCAAGCGCTCCCAGGCCTCGACAAATAACCGTTTGTGCCCCGGGCTGTACAGGGTGAACAGGCTTTTGATGCTGTGCACCATGGTAATTCGGTCGACTTCAGCCATACCGAGCATGCTGATCACTTCGTGCAGGGTTTTGGGCGGCAGGGTGTGGCGATAAAGGGCGCTGGAGGCATGTTTCATCAGCAGGGCGCTGAGGGCGGGATCGCGGCTAATCAGGCGCACCAGGGTGTTTCGGGAAATATTGGGGTCACCCAAGGCGCGACGGATATCGAGGGTAATGGTTGGTAGGCTGGGCAATTGCTCTTCGCCCTGCATTAACTGTGAAACGACACGGCGGTAAATGGAGTAATCGGATGCTTCACTCTGCAACACACACCTCCAACTTGATGAATGCAGTCTAGATGGCCGTTATGCGTCTGTTGGACATGACGATGGATGGCAGGGCCAGCAACGCGTGCGTTGCCTTTCTGCTTTAAACGCTATTTGTAGGAAGTTCCCGCTGCTGGAGTTTTTTGCAAAAACTCCAGAGTTTTTTGTAAGAAGCGTTCATGCATCTGCCACTAAATTCCATGCTCGATTTACACGGTGCGCAGGTTTCTGCTCATAGGATGCCCCAACAAGCCAGCGAGTTTGGGCTAGACCTAACGCAGACAATGAGCAGATAAGGACCGTGCATGAGCGCAACAGTCTTCATTGTTAGGTTCTTGTCCGGCCATGTTACTGCGCACTTCGTGCTGAGCAATGCAGCATTTTTACCAGTGTGCAGCGGTTTTCAAACCGGCCAGTGCATGCATGGTCCCGCCAGGGGTAAGGCGTTGGCGGGTCATTAAAAGGATTTTTACGGGCGACTGTCTTGCGGCATGCGCCCGTTGTTGTATTGGGGCTCCAGAGCCTTTTTACGATCTTGCACGCTTACGCGTTGACAGGCGTTTTTACGCCGCGGCGACGAAGCACAGCCGATCGTAAGCAGGTTCTTTGTGCCTCGGTTGCGGTAAGTAGCTTCACCTGCATAGGCAGGCGTGCAATGCCACGTTGGCAATGGGGGCTAATCCCTGTTGCTGAAATAACAACAATCAAGAGGGGAGCCCCCCAATGACTGCAAATACTCCGATGCTCGTCACCTTTGTGGTGTACATCGCGCTCATGGTGCTGATTGGCCTGTTCGCGTACATGCGCACCAAGAACCTTTCCGATTACATCCTGGGCGGTCGCAGCCTGGGCAGTTTTGTTACCGCCTTGTCGGCGGGGGCATCGGACATGAGCGGCTGGCTGCTGATGGGCTTGCCGGGCGCGGTATACCTGTCCGGTCTGTCTGAAGGCTGGATCGCCATCGGCCTGATTGTCGGCGCTTACCTGAACTGGTTGTTCGTAGCTGGCCGTCTGCGTGTGCAGACCGAGCACAACGGCAACGCCCTGACCCTGCCGGATTACTTCACCCACCGCTTTGAAGACAGCAGCCGCGTACTGCGCATCTTCTCTGCGCTGGTGATTCTGGTGTTCTTCACCATTTACTGCGCCTCGGGCGTTGTAGCCGGTGCACGTCTGTTTGAAAGCACCTTCGGCATGTCCTACGAGACCGCGCTGTGGGCCGGTGCTGCTGCGACGATTGCCTACACCTTTATCGGCGGTTTCCTCGCGGTGAGCTGGACTGACACCGTGCAGGCCACGCTGATGATCTTCGCGCTGATCCTCACCCCGGTCGTGGTGCTGATCGCCACCGGCGGTGCTGATGCCACCTTCGCGGCAATCGAACTGAATGACGCCACCAACTTCGACATGCTCAAGGGCGCGACTTTTGTCGGCGTGATCTCGCTGATGGCCTGGGGCCTGGGCTATTTCGGCCAGCCGCACATCCTCGCGCGTTTCATGGCCGCTGACTCGGTCAAGTCGATCCCGGCTGCTCGCCGCATTTCCATGACCTGGATGATCCTGACCCTGGCTGGTGCCGTGGCTGTGGGCTTCTTCGGTATCGCGTACTTCTCCGCCAACCCGGATCTTGCTGGCCCGGTGACCGAGAACCCAGAGCGCGTATTTATCGAACTGGCCAAGCTGCTGTTCAACCCGTGGATTGCCGGCATCCTGTTGTCCGCCATTCTCGCCGCAGTGATGAGCACTTTGAGCTGCCAGTTGCTGGTGTGCTCCAGCGCCCTGACCGAAGATTTCTACAAAGCCTTCCTGCGTAAAGATGCTTCGCAGACCGAGCTGGTATGGGTCGGCCGTGGCATGGTGCTGTTGATCGCCATCGTTGCGATCATGCTCGCTGCCAATCCGGAAAACCGCGTGCTGGGCCTGGTGTCCTACGCCTGGGCTGGCTTCGGCGCTGCGTTCGGTCCGGTAGTGATTCTTTCGCTGGTATGGAAGCAGATGACCCGCAACGGCGCGTTGGCCGGCATGCTGGTCGGTGCCCTGACTGTGATCCTGTGGAAGAACTTCCTCGGCCACCTGGGCCTGTACGAAATCATCCCAGGCTTTATTTTCGCCACCCTCGCCATTCTGGTATTCAGCAAGATCGGCAGCGGCCCATCGGCCAGCATGATCAAGCGCTTCGACGAAGCCGAGAAGGAATACCAGTCGGCTTGATGGTCTGAAATACACGGCAACTGACTGGTCGCTCAGTTGCCCCGCGGAGCTGCTTCGCGGTGATGTGCGTGCGACCCGATAGTGCTTCGCCGGCCCACACCTTATTGTTGGGCCGGCTTTTTTATGGCTGGCCATCCCTGACCGCCACCCTTCGGGCCGTCGCTACGCGACGTTAAAAATTGTTCCTGACAACTTTTATGGCCTGCCTTACAGGCGCACCCAGTGAGCGGTATCTTTACGCGACATGAATAATGGCTCCCGGCCATTTTTTATGGCCGCAATAAACTTCAGGCACCGAGCTGCGCTTTCGATTGGCCGTTGGTTTGGCTAAGGTGGCGGGGTTTGCCTCAATCGAGCTGTCCGTACAGGTTCTGCATGACCCAATCACCGAAAGACCCGCTGCATGGCGTAACCCTTGAAGCCATTCTCACCGCCCTGGTTGCCCAGTACGGCTGGGATGGACTGGCCGCACGGATTGATATCCGCTGTTTCAAAAGCGACCCAAGCATCAAGTCCAGCCTGACGTTCTTGCGCAAGACGCCCTGGGCGCGGGAGAAAGTCGAAACCCTGTATATCCGCTCGCAAGCACGTAAATAGTCGCTGAAAAGCCAGTTCGGTAATCTGGCACCCTTGTTGCACTACCTCTGCAAACGCCGCGAAGCGTCAAAAAACCGCGGCCAGTGGAGGTAATGATGAGCCAGGGTGTTGAATTCAATCGTTTGATGCTGGAGATGCGCTCCATGCAGGCTGATGCCATGGCGCGTCAAAAGCCTGTAACCCGCGCGCCAGAGGCCGACGCGCCGAGCTTTTCCGAGATGCTCGGGCAAGCGGTGGGCAAGGTCAACGAAACCCAGCAGGCTTCCGGCAAGCTGGCAACAGCCTTTGAAATGGGCACCAGCGGCGTCGATTTGACGGACGTGATGATCGCCTCGCAGAAAGCCAGCGTGTCCTTTCAAGCCATGACCCAGGTGCGTAACAAGCTGGTTCAGGCTTATCAAGACATTATGCAGATGCCGGTTTAAGGGTAGGGCTGAATCATGGCTGAAGCTGTCGTTGCAAACGTACCTGCCACCACCATGGGTGATGAGTCGAAGAAGCCGCTGTTTGGGCTGACCTTTCTGGAAAACCTCGCCGATATGTCGATGTTGCGCCAGATCGGCCTGCTCGTCGGTCTGGCCGCCAGCGTGGCCATCGGCTTTGCCGTGGTGCTGTGGTCGCAGCAACCGGATTACCAGCCGCTGTATGGCAGCCTCGACGGCATGGATGCGTCCCAGGTGATGGAGACGCTGTCCGCTGCGGATATCAAATACACCGTGGAACCCAATTCCGGCGCGTTGCTGGTCAAGTCTGATGACCTGGCCCGCGCCCGTATGCGCCTGGCTGCTGCTGGCGTTGCGCCGAAGGACAATAGCGTCGGCTTTGAAATTCTCGACCAAGAGCAAGGCCTGGGCACCAGTCAGTTTATGGAAGCCACCCGCTATCGCCGCGGCCTGGAAGGCGAGCTGGCGCGTACTGTTTCCAGCTTGAACAATGTCAAGGCGGCTCGCGTACACCTGGCGATCCCCAAGAGTTCGGTATTCGTGCGTGATGAACGCAAGCCCAGTGCTTCGGTGTTGGTGGAGCTGTATTCCGGGCGCGGCCTGGAGCCGAGCCAGGTGATGGCCATTGTCAATCTGGTCGCCAGCAGCGTGCCGGAAATGGACAAGGCTCAGGTCACCGTGGTGGACCAGAAGGGCAACCTGCTCTCGGATATTCAGGAAATGTCCGAGCTGACCATGGCCGGCAAACAATTCGATTACAGCCGCCGCATGGAAAGTCTGTTTACCCAGCGCGTGCACAACATTCTGCAACCGGTGCTGGGCTCAGGCCGCTACAAGGCCGAAGTGTCGGCGGATGTGGATTTCAGCGCGGTGGAGTCCACCTCGGAAATGTTCAACCCCGATCAACCGGCGCTGCGCAGCGAGCAGTCGGTCAACGAACAACGTACCAGCAGCCTGCCGCCACAAGGTGTCCCCGGCGCGCTGAGCAACCAGCCGCCTGCAGCCGGTGCCGCACCGCAGCAAGCGGGTGCCGCTGCGCCGGCCGTGCCTGGGCCGATTGCTGCCGGGCAGCCGCTGCTGGATGCCAATGGCGCCCAGATTATCGATCCGGCCACCGGTCTGGCCATGTTGGCGCCGTATCCAGAGGACAAGCGCGAGCAGTCCACACGCAACTTCGAGCTGGATCGTTCAATCAGCTACACCAAGCAGCAGCAGGGGCGTCTGCGCCGGCTGTCGGTAGCGGTGGTAGTGGACGATCAGGTGAAAGTCGACGCAGCCACGGGCGAAACCACGCGCGTGCCGTGGAGCAGCGATGACCTGGCGCGGTTTACCCGCCTGGTACAGGACTCAGTAGGCTTTGACGCCAGTCGGGGTGACAGCGTCAGCGTGATCAATACGCCGTTCTCCGCCGAACTGGGCGAAGAGATGATTGATATTCCGTTCTACACCCAGCCGTGGTTCTGGGATGTGGTCAAACAAGTCCTCGGCGTGCTGTTTATTCTCATCTTGGTATTTGGTGTGCTGCGCCCTGTCCTCAACAACATCACCAATGGCGGCAAAGGCAACAGTGACGGCCGTGATGGCGATGTTGAGCTGGGTGAAATGGGCGCACTGGGTGGTGATCTGGCTGAGGACCGTGTGAGCCTGGGCGGTCCGCAAAGCATCCTCCTGCCAAGCCCGAGTGAGGGGTATGATGCACAACTGAACGCCATCAAGAGCCTGGTCGCCGAAGACCCGGGCCGCGTAGCCCAGGTTGTGAAAGAGTGGATTAACGCCGATGAGTGATAATCGAACCGCCACTAAATTGAGCAAAGTCGACAAGGCCGCGATTCTGCTGCTGTCGCTTGGTGAAACCGACGCCGCCCAGGTGCTGCGCCATCTGGGCCCGAAAGAAGTCCAGCGGGTCGGTGTGGCCATGGCCGGTATGCGCAATATCCAGCGCGAGCAGGTCGAACAGGTGATGGGGGAGTTTGTCGACATCGTCGGTGATCAAACCAGCCTGGGCGTTGGTGCCGATGGTTATATTCGCAAGATGCTCACGCAGGCATTGGGCGAAGACAAAGCGGGCAGCCTGATTGACCGTATTTTGCTCGGCGGCAGCACCAGTGGTCTCGACAGCCTGAAGTGGATGGAGCCGCGCGCCGTGGCTGACGTGATTCGCTACGAACACCCGCAAATTCAGGCCATCGTCGTGGCTTACCTGGACCCCGATCAAGCCGGTGAAGTACTCGGGCATTTCGACCACAAGGTACGCCTGGACATCGTCCTGCGCGTGTCGTCACTGGAAACTGTGCAGCCGGCTGCGCTGAAAGAACTCAACGACATCCTTGAGCGGCAGTTTTCTGGCAGCGCCAATACGTCCCGTGCCGCATTGGGCGGGGTCAAACGTGCGGCGGATATCATGAACTTCCTCGACAGCTCGGTTGAGGGTCAGCTGATGGACTCAATCCGCGAAGTCGACGAAGACCTTTCCAGCCAGATCGAAGACCTGATGTTTGTCTTCGACAACCTGGCCGATGTCGACGACAGGGGTATTCAAGCCCTCATGCGCGAAGTGTCGTCGGATGTGCTGGTGCTGGCGCTCAAAGGTGCTGACGAGGCGATCAAGGAAAAAGTCTTCAAGAACATGTCCAAACGAGCCGCCGAACTGCTGCGCGACGATTTGGAAGCCAAAGGCCCGGTACGCGTCAGCGACGTGGAAACTGCGCAGAAGGAAATTCTCACCATCGCCAGGCGCATGGCCGAAGCCGGGGAAATTGTCCTGGGCGGCAAGGGCGGCGAGGAAATGGTCTAACACATGGCTCGCAATGGTTTGACGCATGTCCAGTAAAGAGCCGCCCAGCGAGCTGATTCGCGCCAAGGATCTCAAAGGCGTTGATGTGTGGGCGTTGCCCAGTTTTGACCCAGAAGTCGAAACACCTGAGCCTAGCGAAGAGGAGCTCGCGTCCGAGCAGCCTGTTGATGCGGGCGAGCAGGCGCAGGCCGAGAGTGAAGAGGTGGCCCTTGAGGACGTCAAACCCTTGACGTTGGACGAGTTGGAGGCAATCCGTCAGGACGCCTACAACGAAGGGTTTGCCACCGGTGAGAAGGACGGTTTCCATGCTGGCCAGCTGAAGGCCAAGCAGGAAGCCGACATTGCCTTGGCCGCCAAACTGGCCAGCATGGAGCAGCTGATGACGCAGCTGTTCGAGCCGATTAGCGCACAGGATCAGCAGCTTGAAGAAGCCATGGTCAGCCTGCTTGGGCAAATGGTGCGCCAGGTGATTCAACGCGAGCTGGTCAGTGATTCGAGTCAGATTCGCCAGGTGCTCAGCGAGGCGCTCAAGTTGCTGCCGATGGGCACCGGTAACATCCGTATTCACGTCAACCCGCAAGACTTCGAAATCATCAAGGCCCTGCGCGAGCGCCACGAAGAAAGCTGGCGAATTCTCGAAGATGCCTCTTTGCTGCCCGGTGGGTGTCGTGTGGAAAGCGAACTCAGCCGTATTGATGCCACGGTGGAAACCCGCTTGAACCAAGCGATCAAACAGCTGTTCGAGCAGCAGCGTGAGCAGGCCGCGCACCCGCTGGAGGCTGACTTGCATACCGATTTGGATGCGCCACCAGTGGAGGCTGCGCAGATACACAGCCAGGCGAGCCCGGATGCGCCTTGATCGGGTGAGTTTCGCCAAGCGCCTGGCGGGTTACAGCGAGGCCGTGACACTGCCGACTCAGCCGTTGGTCGAGGGTCGCCTGCTGCGCATGGTCGGTTTGACCCTGGAAGCCGAAGGCCTGCGTGCTGCCCTGGGCAGTCGCTGTCTGGTCATCAATGACGACAGCTATCACCCGGTGCAGGTTGAAGCCGAGGTCATGGGCTTTTCCAACGGCAAAATCTTTCTGATGCCGGTCGGCAGCCTGGCGGGCATCGCCCCAGGTGCTCGTGTAGTGCCGCTGCCTGACACCGGACGCTTGCCCATGGGTATGTCGATGCTGGGCCGAGTGCTCGATGGTACGGGTCGCGCGCTTGACGGTAAGGGTGGCATGAAGGCGGAGGATTGGGTGCCGATGGACGGCCCGGCGATCAACCCGCTCAACCGCCACCCGATCAGCGAACCGCTGGATGTCGGCATTCGCTCCATCAACGGCCTGCTGACGGTGGGGCGTGGCCAGCGCCTGGGGTTGTTTGCCGGTACCGGTGTGGGTAAGTCGGTACTGCTCGGCATGATGACGCGCTTTACCGAGGCCGACATCATCGTGGTGGGGTTGATTGGTGAGCGGGGCCGCGAAGTAAAAGAATTTATCGACGAGATCCTCGGCCATGAGGGCCTAAAGCGCTCGGTGGTGGTGGCCTCGCCGGCCGATGATGCGCCGCTGATGCGTTTGCGCGCGGCCATGTACTGCACGCGCATCGCCGAATACTTCCGCGACAAGGGCAAGAACGTCCTGTTGCTGATGGATTCGCTGACCCGCTTTGCCCAGGCCCAGCGCGAAATCGCCCTGGCCATTGGTGAGCCGCCGGCAACCAAAGGTTATCCGCCCTCGGTATTTGCCCGCCTGCCCAAGTTGGTCGAACGGGCTGGTAATGCTGAGAAGGGCGGTGGCTCGATTACCGCGTTCTACACCGTACTCAGTGAAGGTGACGATCAGCAGGACCCGATTGCCGACGCCGCCCGTGGTGTGCTCGATGGCCATATCGTGCTGTCGCGCCGACTGGCCGAAGAAGGCCATTACCCGGCCATCGATATCGAAGCTTCGATCAGCCGGGTCATGCCGCAGGTGGTCAGCGCTGAGCACATGCGCCTGGCGCAGCGCTTCAAGCAGCTGTGGTCGCGTTATCAGCAGAGCCGCGACTTGATCAGCGTCGGTGCCTATGTGCCGGGTGGTGATGCCGACACCGACCTGGCCATCGCCCGACAGCCAGCCATGGTCAAGTACCTGCGGCAGAACCTGCAGGACAACGAAAGCCTGGAAAGCAGCAGCGCGCAGTTGGCTGCGACCTTCAATCCCGCTGCAGCGGGCGCATAATCCATGGCACAAAGCCGCGCCGCGCGACTGGCCCCGGTGGTCGATATGGCCGAGCGTGCCGAGCGTGAGGCTGCTCTGCAATTAGGTCGTTGCCAGGGCCTGCTGCGCCAGGCTGAAGTGCAGTTGGGCGATCTGGAGCGCTACCGCGGAGACTACCAGCAGCAATGGATCAGCGAGGGCCAGCGCGGGGTTTCCGGGCAGTGGCTGATGAACTATCAGTGCTTTCTTACCCAGCTGGAAACCGCCATCGGCCAACAGCGCACCAGCGTTGACTGGCACCGCAGCAATATGGAAAAGGTGCGAGAGGCCTGGCAGCAGCGTTATGCGCGGTTGGAAGGTTTGCGCAAATTGGTAAAGCGTTATCAGGATGAAGCACGCCTGGCTGAGGACAAGCGTGAGCAGAAACTGCTTGATGAGTTGTCCCAGCGCATATCCGCCCGCGATTCGCAGTCTTAAGCGCGAATTACCCACCTGCAACACATCGACACAGCCTAAACAGTTGCTGCCAGCGCATTGCAATGCTACATCTTGATCATGCATAACCTGCTGCCTGGTCCACTGGTATGTGCGGCCTCGTCTTTTCGCTTATAGGAGTAATTCATGGCCATCACCTCGCTGCCCTCATCCGATGGTCAAGAGCTGACCATTCTGATTCAGGGACGCTTCGATTTCGGTGCGCATCAGGAATTTCGCAATGCCTACGAGCGGGTCAACAGCACCCCGCAACGCTACGTTGTAGACCTCAAAGACACCACTTACCTGGACAGCTCCGCGCTCGGCATGCTGTTGCTGTTGCGTGACCATGCCGGCGGCGACAGTGCGCAAATCCGCCTGCTCAACTGCAACCCGGATGTGCGCAAGATTCTCGCAATCTCGAATTTCGAGCAGCTGTTTAAAATCGCCTGATCGAGGCGCGTGTCATGGCTGAGCGTCTGTCCATCCTGATTGCCGAGGACAACGCGGCTGATCGCATGTTGCTGTCGACCATCGTCAGTCGCCAAGGGCACCGGGTACTGACCGCCAGTAATGGTTTGGAGGCAGTGGCCCTGTTCGAGCAAGAGCGGCCGCAGTTGGTCCTGATGGATGCCTTGATGCCCATCATGGACGGCTTTGAAGCTGCCCGACGGATCAAGCAGGTGGCCGGCGAAGAGTTGGTACCGATCATTTTTCTGACCTCACTGACCGAAGGCGAAGCCCTGGTGCGTTGCCTTGAGGCCGGCGGTGATGACTTTCTTGCTAAACCCTACAACCGGGTCATTCTCGAAGCGAAAATAAAGGCCATGGATCGCTTGCGCCGCCTGCAGGATACGGTGCTGCAGCAGCGTGATCTGATTGCCATGCACAATGAACACCTGCTCACTGAGCAGCGCGTGGCCAAGGCCGTGTTTGACAAGGTGACCCACTCCGGTTGCCTGGATGCGCCGAATATCCGCTACCTGCAATCACCTTATGCAGTGTTCAACGGCGATTTGCTGTTGGCTGCGTTCAAACCGTCGGGTGGCATGCATGTGTTGCTGGGGGATTTCACCGGCCACGGTTTGCCCGCAGCGATTGGGGCGATGCCGCTGGCTGAGGTGTTCTATGGCATGACGGCCAAGGGCTATTCCCTCGCCGAAGTGCTACGCGAGATCAATGCCAAGCTCAAACGCATTCTCCCCGTCGGGGTGTTTTGCTGTGCGACGGTGTTGAATATCAGCTTCCAGCGCCAGGTGGTCGAGGTATGGAATGGAGGCCTGCCGGATGGCTATCTGCTGCGCGTTAGTGGCGAGCGTTTGCCGCTGGTGTCGCGGCACTTGCCGTTGGGTGTGCTGGAACCGGCCGCATTCAACGACAAGTATGAGGTCTACCCGCTGGCGCTGGGTGATCGGGTTTTTCTGCTCTCCGATGGTGTGTTGGAGACCTGTAACAAGCTCGGTGAGTCGTTTGGTGAAGAGCGCTTGCTGGAGGTGATCGCCGCTAACCGGCAGCTGCCGGCGTTGTTCACTGAAATTCAGCAGGCGCTGACCCATTTCAGTGGTGAGCAGCAAGACGATGTCAGCTTGCTCGAGGTCAGCCTGGTTGATGACGCGGAGTTGAGCCGCCCGCCACTGGCCTTTGCCGATAATGGCCAGAGTCACTCCCTGGATTGGTCGGCCAGCTTCGAGTTTCGCGGTGAAACCCTGCGTCACTTCAACCCGCTGCCTTTCCTCCTGCAATTACTGCTTGAGGTGCAGGGGCTAAGGCCTCAAGGCGGAGCCTTGTTCAGTGTGTTGGCCGAGTTGTATTCCAATGCGCTTGAGCATGGCGTGTTGGGGTTGGACTCAGCACTCAAGGCAAATGCCGAGGGGTTTGCTGAGTACTACCGCCAGCGCAGTTTGCGCCTGGCTGCGCTGACCGACGGATTTGTGCGTTTTCACCTGCAGTTGTTACCTGAAGGCGCAGGAGGGCGCTTGATCGTCCGTGTTGAAGACAGTGGCTCGGGGTTCGATCCTCAACAAGTGCCCGTTGAACCGCGTGACGCGCATAGTTTGAGTGGCCGCGGACTGGCCTTGGTCAGGCAACTGAGTGAACGTTGCAGTTGGGGCGACGGCGAACCGGGGGTGCGCGTGGAGTTTTCCTGGTTGCCTGGGGCATAATCCGGGGCACCACGCGAGGGGAGCGAGCCGTTGTCCGATATTCACCTTGATAGCGCAGTATTAGCGGCCTTGCAGGATGTCATGGAAGATGAATATCCGGTGCTGCTGGACACCTTTCTGATTGATTCTGAAGAGCGCCTGCTTGTACTGCGCCAAGCCGAGCAAGCGGCCGATGCGCAAAGCTTGCGGTTGGCGGCTCACAGCTTTAAAGGCAGTTGCAGCAACATGGGGGCGCCGATGCTGGCGGGCCTGTGTAAACAGCTGGAAGAGGCTGGCCGTCGCGAACAGTTGGAGCAGGCTCCTGAGCTGGTCGAACAAATTGAGCGTGAGTTTGCCATTGTGCGCATCCTGCTCAAGTCCGAGCGCCAGCGTTATCGGCATTAACTTTGCTGCGCCTGTCTGCTGGCGTTGCTGCAGCTCACCTCGCCCCGTCTGCCAATAAACAAGTTGGCCCGCCCCTTGCAAAACCCTTCGCACGACCAATCCCGAGCGGAGAGTATCCATGTCCGTTGCCCCCGATCTGCTGCTCAAGTCAGCACCTGAAGTAAAGCCCAGAGCTGCTGCATCAAAACCGCCGGAAAAACCCGCGCAGCCCAATAAGAATGAGGCTTCCAGCTTCTCTCAGGTGTATGCCAAAGAGCGGCAGGCTAAAGCGGCTGAACGTAACGACGGGCCTGCAAAGCCGGCACGTGAAAGCAATGTTGATAAAGACGAACCGCTGGATGCGCAGGCGCAGGCTGCCGTTGGGCAAGCCGAGGTTGCCGATAGCGGCAAGCCTTTGCCGACTGATCCGGCAAGCGATGGCGCCGCTCTAGATCCGCTTCTGTTGCTTGGCATCACCGGCGAGATGCCCGTAGCCGAAACAGATGACGTGGCGCTTGAAGCCGAACCTGTGCCGCTGATGGTCACCACGGGTAACTTGACCAGCTCCGGCCCGGCGAGCATGACCGAGGCCAGCTTTGATGCTGAGCTGGATGCGCTCAATCAGCTGCCGGCAGTGCGCATGGCCCTGGAAATGGGGGCGAAGGAGAAGCTGCAGGCCGATCAGGCTGGAGCGCCCTCGGTCCAGGCGCAAAACGTCAGTCAAAGCTTGTTGGCCAGTCAGGTGGTACAGGATGAAACCCCGGTCGAGGGGGATAGCCTGGAACTGCCAGAGTTACAGCTTGAAGCCCTTACCGGTAAAAGCCTGGAGGCGTTGAAGGAAGGCACGGCCAATAACGCGCCGGAGAACTTTGTCAGTAAGCTCAATGCCCTGACTCAGGCGATGAACCAACAAGTGACCCAGGCACGCGCGCCCTTATTGGCTGGCCAACCGGTGGCCATGCAGCAGGGTGGCTGGAGCGAAGCAGTGGTGGATCGGGTGATGGTGATGTCCAGCCAGAACCTCAAGTCGGCTGAGATTCAGCTGGATCCTGCAGAGCTCGGCCGTCTGGAGGTGCGTATCAGCGTCAACCAGGACCAAAGTCAGGTGACGTTCGCCAGTCCACATGCCGGTGTGCGTGAAGCGCTGGATTCGCAGATGCACCGTTTGCGTGAACTGTTTGCCCAGCAGGGTATGAATCAGCCGGACGTGAATGTTTCTGATCAGTCGCTCAACCGCGGTTGGCAAGGGCAGGGGGGCAATGGTGGCAATAGTCGCGGAGGGTCCTCCAGTGAACTGCTTGGCGGGGATGAGGAACTGCATTCGAGTGCGGTCGAGTCGGCTCGCACGTCATCTGTAAGTGCCCGTGGCTTGGTTGATTACTACGCATAGAGCGCTTGCTGCTGTAGTTGCATGGCCCACTGATCTAAACTGCATTTCGCCCGACTCCCCGTGTGTGGGAGTCGGGCGATTTTGTTTGGGCATACGTTGATCGAATGCCTTGGTCGTATCACCTTCAGGTGCTGCGCCACTCGTACTGAGCAGGTTTGTTGACAGACTGGCATAACACTTGCTCGTAACCCTTTGAAAACGGATAGAACTCCGAATAACGACGGATTATTGGCATGGCTAAGAAAGAAGCAGCACCGGCACCGGCAAATGCCGAGGCGAAACCAGCCGGCAAAATGAAGCTGATCATTATCATCGTTATTGCGGTGTTGCTCGCTGTAGGCCTCTCTGTGGGGGGAACCTGGTTCTTTTTAAGTAAGAAGGACGCAGGGGCTGAAGAAGCCAAGGCAGAAGTCAGTGCCGAACCAGCAGTACCCGTCAAACAGGCTGCAATCTATGAAGAGTTGTCACCGGCCTTTGTCGTGAATTTCAACCACCAAGGCCGCGCTCGCTATATGCAGGTTAGTGTGGCGTTGATGACCCGTGATCAAGTGGCTCTGGATGCGCTCAAGGTGCATATGCCGGTGTTGCGTAACCGCCTGGTGATGCTGTTTTCCGGTCAGGATTTCGGTTCCTTGTTAACCCCAGTGGGCAAGGAAATGCTGCGCCAGCAGGCGACCGCCAGCGTGCAGGAACTGGCCGAGAAAGAGACCGGAAAGGTCACGGTCGAGCAAGTGTTGTTCACCAACCTCGTGTTGCAGTAATCAGGAGCCGTATATGGCTGTGCAAGACCTGCTTTCCCAGGATGAGATCGATGCCCTGCTGCATGGCGTCGACGACGGCTTGGTTGACACCGAGGACGAAGCCGAACCGGGAAGCGTCAAACAATATGACCTGACCAGCCAGGATCGAATTGTCCGTGGGCGCATGCCGACGCTTGAGATGATCAACGAGCGTTTCGCCCGCTATACCCGCATCAGCATGTTCAACCTGCTGCGCCGTTCTGCCGATGTGGCGGTGGGCGGTGTGCAAGTAATGAAGTTCGGCGAGTACGTGCACTCGCTGTATGTGCCGACCAGCCTCAATCTGGTGAAGATGAAGCCGTTGCGCGGTACCGGCCTATTTATTCTCGACGCCAAGCTGGTGTTCAAGCTGGTAGACAACTTCTTTGGCGGTGACGGCCGTCACGCCAAGATTGAGGGGCGTGAATTTACCCCCACCGAGCTGCGCGTCGTACGTATGGTGCTGGACCAGGCGTTTATCGACCTCAAGGAAGCCTGGCACGCGGTGATGGATATCAACTTCGAGTACGTCAACTCGGAAGTGAATCCGGCGCTGGCCAACATCGTCAGCCCCAGCGAAGTAATCGTGGTCTCCACCTTCCACATCGAACTGGACGGCGGTGGCGGCGACCTGCACATCACCATGCCTTATTCGATGATTGAGCCGATTCGCGAGATGCTCGATGCGGGCTTCCAGTCCGATGTCGACGATCAGGATGAGCGCTGGATCAAGGCCCTGCGCGAAGACATTCTCGGCGTCAGCGTGCCTCTGGGTGCGACTGTTGCCCGCCGCCAGCTTAAGCTGCGCGACATTCTGCATATGCAACCCGGTGACGTGATACCGGTGGAACTGCCGGAAAGCGTGGTGCTTTGCGCCAACGGTGTGCCCTCATTCAAGGTCAAGATGGGGGCGCACAAAGGCAAACTGGCTTTGCAGGTGCTCGGCCCCATTGAGCGTAACCGCTAATCCCCCTATTCAACGCCAGCCGAGGAAAAACGATGGCAGACGAAAACGAAAACGAAGCCAGCTCGCCCGAGGAGCAGGCACTCGCTGATGAGTGGGCGGCTGCATTGTCTGAAGCCGGCGATGCCGGGCAGGATGATATCGACGCCATGCTCGCCGCCAGCGACCCTGCTCCATCAGCGCCGCGTGCGCCAATGGAAGAGTTTGACAGTGCGCCGAAGATGAACCTGCCGGTGAATCTGGATGGGCCGAATTTGGATGTGATTCTGGATATTCCGGTGTCCATTTCCATGGAGGTCGGCAATACCGATATCACCATCCGTAACCTGCTGCAGCTCAACCAGGGCTCGGTGATCGAGTTGGATCGTTTGGCCGGTGAGCCGCTGGATGTGCTGGTCAACGGCACCCTGATCGCCCACGGCGAAGTGGTGGTGGTGAACGAGAAGTTCGGCATTCGCCTGACTGACGTGATCAGTCCAAGTGAACGCATCAAGAAGCTGCGCTAACCATGCTTAGAACCCTAGTGTTGGGCTTGCTGCTACCGGTTGCGGCTCTAGCTGCCGAACCGGCCGCGCAAGCGGCTGTACCCCTTGCTGGAACAGGTATGGGCGGGCAACTTGTACAGCTGCTGCTGGGCCTGCTGTTGGTGATTGGCCTGATTTTTCTGCTGGCCTGGCTGGTGCGCCGCGTTCAGCAAATCGTGCCGCGGGGTGGCCAGGTCATCAAAGTGCTGGCCACCCAGGCGCTGGGGCCGCGTGATCGCCTGGTGCTGGTGCAGGTGGGTAACGAGCAGGTATTGCTGGGTCTGACCCCGGGCACCATCACGTCGTTGCATGTGCTGAAAGAGCCGGTGCATATGCCGGATGTTGAGCCTGCCTCGACCGAGTTTGCTCAGCGCCTGATGGAGCTGTTGGGTAAAGACCAGAAGGACAAGTCGTGATGCTGCGTTTGCTGCTGATGCTGGTTTTTAGCGTGGGTGCGTCACTGGCATTCGCTGCCGATCCGCCGACTGCCAGTACCTTGATTCAGTCGGGCAATAACCCGCTGTCGATTCCGGCCATCACCCTGAGTACCGACACAGCTGGGCAGCAGGAGTACTCGGTCAGCCTGCAAATCCTGCTGATCATGACTGCGCTGAGCTTTATTCCAGCGTTTGTCATGCTGATGACCAGTTTTACCCGGATCATCATTGTCTTCTCGATTCTGCGTCAGGCCCTGGGGTTGCAACAGACACCGTCTAACCAGATCCTGGTTGGTATGGCGCTGTTTTTGACCATGTTTATCATGGCGCCGGTGTTCGATCAGATTAACCGCGAGGCGCTGCAGCCCTACCTGAACGAGCAACTGCCTGCGCAGGAGGCGATTCTCAAGGCCGAAGGGCCGATCAAGAATTTTATGCTGTCACAGACCCGTGAAAGCGATCTGGAATTGTTTGTGCGCCTGTCCAAGCGCACGGATATCGCCAGCCCGGAAGAGGCACCGCTGACCATTCTGGTGCCGGCGTTTGTCACCTCCGAGCTGAAAACCGCCTTCCAGATCGGCTTTATGATCTTTATTCCGTTCCTGATCATCGACATGGTGGTGGCCAGTATCTTGATGGCGATGGGGATGATGATGCTCTCGCCGTTGATCATTTCACTGCCATTCAAAATCATGCTGTTTGTGTTGATTGATGGCTGGGCGCTGATCATGGGTACGCTGGCGGCCAGCTTCGGAGGTACTTAGACATGACGCCTGAAGTTGCGGTGGACTTGGTTCGCGATGCGCTGTGGTTGACCGCCATGATCGTGGCCATTTTGGTGGTGCCGAGCCTGCTGGTAGGGCTGTTGGTAGCCATGTTTCAGGCCGCCACACAGATCAACGAACAGACTTTGAGCTTTCTGCCCAGGCTGTTGGTGATTTTGGTCTGTTTGATTGTGCTCGGGCCGTGGCTGGTGCGTGAGCTGATGGAGTACACCGAGAACCTGATCATGAACATTCCGATGCTGATCGGCTGACATGCTCGAGCTAAGCAACGAGCAGATCGGTGCGTGGGTGGGTAGCTTTCTGCTGCCGCTGTTTCGCATTTCAGCCCTGCTGATGTTTATGCCGATCATTGGTACCCAGCTGGTTTCGGCACGGGTACGCCTGTACCTGGCCCTGGCTATCTGTGTCGTGATTATGCCGACCTTGCCACCGATGCCAGTGATTGATGCCATCAACCTGCAAGCCTTTATCTGGATTGCCCAGGAAATCCTGATTGGCTTGATGTTCGGGTTTGTCCTGCAACTGTTCTTTCAGGTGTTTGTCATTGCCGGTCAGATTGTGGCCATCCAGATGGGCCTTGGCTTTGCCTCAATGATTGACCCGGCCAATGGGATCTCGGTGCCAGTGATCGGTCAGGTGTTCATGATCTTGGTGACCTTGCTGTTTCTCGCCATGAACGCCCACCTGGTGGTGTTTGAAGTGCTGGCTGAGAGCTTCTTCACCCTGCCAGTAGGTGGTGGCTTTCTGGTGGAAAACTACTGGGAAATCGCCAACAAATTAGGCTGGGTCTTGGGGGCGGCTCTGCTTCTGGTATTGCCGGCGATTACCGCGTTGTTGGTAATCAACCTGGCATTCGGGGTGATGACCCGCGCCGCGCCGCAGCTGAATATCTTCTCCATTGGTTTCCCACTGACCCTGGTGTTGGGCATGGTCATCGTGTGGATTGGCATGGCCGATATCCTCGCGCAGTACCAGGTATTTGCCACTGAGGCGTTGCAGTTTCTTCGTGAAATGGCGGGGGCGAGTTAAGCCATGGCCGAATCCGAGAGCGGTGCCGATAAAAGCGAGGAACCCACGGAGAAACGCCTACGCGAGTCCCGTGAAAAGGGGCAGATTGCCCGTTCTAAAGAACTCAATACCCTGGCGGTAACCCTCGGTGGTTTTGGTGGCATGCTCGCGTTTGGCGGCAGCATGGCCAACGCCATGCTCGACATCATGCGGGGTAATTTCTCGCTGACCCGCGAGGTAATCATGGATGAGCGCAGCATGTCGCTGTGGTTGGCAGCCTCTGGGCAGGTCGCGCTGGAAGCGCTGTTTCCGCTGTTCGTGTTGTTATTGATTGTGTCGATTGTGGGGCCTATCTCTCTCGGTGGCTGGCTGTTCTCGGCCGAAGCCATGGCGCCCAAACTCAGTCGCATGAACCCTCTGGCAGGGCTTAAACGCATGTTTTCGACCGATGCCTTGGTTGAGTTGCTCAAGGCGTTGGCCAAGTTCACCCTGATTCTGGTGGTGGGAGTAGCGGTGCTTTCCGCCTGGCAAGAAGACCTGCTGGCGATCGTCCATGAGCCGATTGAAGCGGCCATCCTGCACTCCGCCACGGTGGTGGGCTGGAGTGCATTGTGGATGTCCTGTGGGCTGATTCTGATTGCCGCCGTGGATGTGCCGTTTCAGCTCTGGAGCAGTAAGCAGAAGCTGATGATGACCAAGCAGGAAGTGCGCGACGAGTACAAGGACAGCGAGGGTAAGCCCGAGGTCAAACAGCGTATTCGCCAGTTGCAGCGTGAAATGGCCGAGCGACGCATGATGCAGTCGGTGCCCGACGCTGATGTAGTCATCACCAACCCGACGCACTTTGCCGTGGCTTTGAAGTACGACCCGGCCAAAGGCAGTGCGCCGGTGCTGCTGGCCAAGGGCGGTGACTTCACCGCATTGAAGATTCGCGAAATCGCCAACGAGCACAAGGTCATGGTGCTGGAGTCACCAGCCTTGGCGCGGGCGGTGTTCTATTCCACTGAGCTGGATCAGGAAATCCCGGCCGGCCTGTACCTGGCCATCGCTCAGGTCTTGGCGTACGTCTACCAGCTGCGTCAGTACCAGGCGGGCAAGGGCAAACGTCCTGGCCCGTTGCCGGATATGCCCATCCCGCCAGATTTACGCCGCGACGAGTAACGCTCAGCCACATTGCTTTGGCGCGTTGGCTGTTTGACGGGCTCTGGCAAAGTTGGACAGCTTCTTGCAAAACCCCTCCCAAAGGCGCGACTCGCGTCAAAAGATTGAATTGGCTGGGGTAGTGGTGTGGCAATAGATCGCTCACAAATGATCGGTGATGTGCGCAGTAACCTGTCGGGGTTGAAACAGGGCAACCTGGGTATCCCACTGTTGCTGCTGGTCATGCTCGGCATGGTCATGCTGCCGATTCCACCGTTTCTCCTTGATGTGCTGTTTACCTTCAGTATTGCCCTGTCGATCGTCGTCCTGCTGGTAGCGATCTACGCCTTGCGCCCGCTGGATTTCGCGGTATTCCCGACCATTCTGCTGGCGGCAACCTTGCTGCGTCTGGCGCTTAACGTCGCCTCCACGCGGGTGGTGCTACTTAACGGTCAGGACGGTCACGACGCTGCGGGTAAGGTGATCCAGGCCTTCGGTGAGGTAGTGATCGGTGGTAACTACGTGGTCGGTATCGTGGTGTTCGCGATCCTGATGATCATCAACTTCGTGGTGGTCACCAAAGGTGCCGGACGTATCTCCGAGGTCAGTGCGCGTTTCACCTTGGACGCCATGCCGGGCAAGCAGATGGCCATCGACGCGGACCTGAATGCCGGGTTGATCGACCAGGCGGAGGCCAAGAAGCGTCGCAGCGAAGTGTCCCAGGAAGCCGACTTCTACGGCTCCATGGACGGTGCCAGCAAGTTTGTGCGCGGCGATGCGATTGCCGGCCTGCTGATTCTGTTCATCAACCTGATCGGTGGCATCGCCATCGGTATTTTCCAGCATGACCTGAGTTTCGCCGACGCGGGCCGTATCTACACTTTGCTGACCATCGGTGACGGCCTGGTGGCGCAGATTCCATCGCTGCTGCTGTCGACTGCAGCGGCGATCATGGTGACCCGTGTTTCCAGCTCGGAAGACATGGGTGCTCAGGTCAATCGGCAGATGTTCGCCTCGCCGCGTGCGCTGGCGGTTACAGCGGCGGTGATGATCGCCATGGGCCTGGTGCCCGGCATGCCACATTTCTCTTTTATCAGCCTGGGCCTGGTGGCTGCGGGTGCTGCGTACTGGATTGCCAACAAACAGCGTACAACCAAGGAAAACGAGATCAAGGAAGTGCAGCGCCAACAGGAATTGCTGCCAGCGCAGAAGGCTCAAGAGGTCAAGGAGCTGGGCTGGGACGACGTGACACCGGTGGATATGGTCGGCCTGGAAGTGGGTTATCGGCTGATTCCACTGGTAGACCGTAACCAGGGTGGCCAGCTGCTGGCGCGGATCAAGGGCGTGCGTAAGAAGCTCTCCCAGGAGATGGGCTTTCTCATGCCCTCGGTGCATATCCGCGACAACCTGGACCTGCAGCCCAATGCCTATCGCCTGACGCTGATGGGGGTCAGCGTGGCCGAGGCCGAGGTGTACCCGGATCGCGAGCTGGCGATCAACCCGGGCCAGGTGTTCGGTCCGCTCAATGGCATCGCCGCCAAGGATCCGGCATTCGGTCTGGAGGCGGTGTGGATCGACCCGACTCAGCGCGATCAGGCGCAGTCGCTTGGCTACACCGTGGTAGACGCCAGTACCGTAGTGGCGACCCACCTCAACCAAGTTCTGCACAAACATGCCCACGAGCTGCTGGGTCACGAGGAAGTGCAACAGTTGATGCAGCTCTTGGCCAAGAGCTCGCCGAAGCTCGCTGAAGAGCTGGTACCAGGGATGATTTCCCTGTCAACCCTGCTCAAGGTGCTGCAGAGCCTGCTGCAGGAACAGGTGCCAGTACGCGATATCCGCACCATCGCCGAGGCCATCGCCAACGTTGCGGTGAAGAGTCAAGATCCCGCCGCGATGGTGGCGGCGGTACGCGTTGCGTTGGCCCGCGCAATCGTGCAAAGCATTGTGGGACTAGAGCTGGAGCTGCCTGTGATCACGCTGGAGCCCAGGTTGGAACAGATATTGCTCAACAGTATCCAGAAGGCCGGTCAAGGCTCCGAGGAGGGCATCCTCCTGGAGCCTGGCATGGCCGAGAAGCTGCAGCGTTCCCTGGTGGAAGCGGCGCAGCGCCAGGAAATGCTCGGCAAGCCAGTGATTCTGCTGGTAGCCGGTCCGGTCCGGGCGATGCTCTCGCGATTCGCGCGGCTGGCAGTTCCGAGTATCCATGTACTGGCATACCAGGAAATTCCGGATAACAAGCAGGTCACCATCGTTGCGACGGTGGGGCAGAACTAACCGAGGTTACAGGCCATGCAGGTCAAACGCTTTTTCGCCGCCGATATGCGTACCGCCATGAAATTGGTGCGTGATGAGCTGGGTGCCGATGCCTCGATCATTGGCAATCGCCGGGTAGCCGGTGGTGTCGAATTGACCGCCGCGCTGGATTATCAGGTGCCAGCCGCACCGGCCCGTCAGCCCAACCCTGCGTTGGAAGCAGAGCTGCGCAAGACTCAGGCGAAAATTGCCACGGCCCAGGCCGAGCTGACCACCCGCACTCAGGTCGATGCCGGCAAAGATCGTCAGCTGTTTGGCGCGGCAGACAGCCTGCCTGCTGACAGCTTGGCGGCCGTGATGCGCAAATCGCAGGCAGCGCCAGCTGCGGCAACCGATCAGCGCGCCCTGGATGCCATGCGTTTCGAACTGCATGGCCTGCGTGAGCTGATTGAAGTGCAGCTGGGCTCGATTGCCTGGGGGCAGTTGCAGAACCGTCGCCCGCAGCAAGCCAATTTGTGGCGTCGCCTGCAGCGCATGGGCTTGTCAGCCGAATTGTCGAAAGCGCTGCTGGAGCGTGTGAATACGGTGACTGAACCTCGCCAGGCCTGGCGCATGGTGCTGGCGCACCTGGCTCACGCGATCAAAACGCCGAAGCAGGAACCGATGGAAGAGGGCGGCGTAATCGCCTTGGTTGGCCCCGCTGGCATGGGCAAAACCACTACTTTGGCCAAGCTGGCCGCGCGTTACGTGCTCAAGTACGGCGCGCAGCATATTGCCCTGGTCAGCCTGGACAGCTACCGCATTGGTGCTCAGGAGCAGCTCAAGACCTTGGGGCGTATTCTCAATGTCCCGGTGACCCTGGTTGACCCTGGCCAATCGTTGACTCAAGCCTTGGCACCGCTGGCGCGTAAGCGAGTGGTGCTGATTGACACCGCCGGCCTGCCCGCCAATGACCCAGCCCTGCGCATGCAGCTGGAAACGCTGGCCAGCCGTGGCGTCAACGCAAAAAATTATCTGGTTATGGCCGCTACCAGCCAGGGTCAAGTGCTGAAAGCCGCCTACCATAGTTATAAGCGTTGCGGCTTGTCTGGCTGCGTTCTGACAAAAGCGGATGAGGCCACCAGCCTGGGTGAGGTTTTAGGACTGGCTATTAGCCAGCGTCTACCGGTAGCCTATCTCGCTGATGGGCCACGCATTCCCGATGATCTGCAGATTCCACGCAGTCATCAATTGGTTAGCCGGGCCGTAGGGCTGCAGGCAACCCAGGATCCAAGCGAAGATACGATGGCGGAGATGTTTGCCGGGCTTTACCAGCAACCCGCACGACGCGTCAGTTAAGCGTCCTGCTGTTGGCAATGAACCGCGCTTAGCCAGCCAAGTGGCTCCAGTCGAAGTTAGACAAGGTGTGTAGAAATATGGGTATGCATCCCGTACAGGTGATTGCGGTGACCGGCGGCAAAGGTGGCGTCGGTAAGACCAACGTCTCGGTGAACCTGGCGTTGGCCCTGGCTGATCTCGGCCGTCGGGTGATGCTTATGGACGCCGACCTTGGCTTGGCTAACGTCGACGTTTTGTTGGGCCTCAGCGCTAAACGCACCCTGGAAGACGTCATCAGTGGCGAGTGCGAGCTGCGCGATGTCTTGCTGCAGGGCCCTGGCGGCATTCGTATCGTGCCGGCAGCCTCGGGTATTCAGAGCATGGTGCAGCTGTCACCGATGCAGCATGCTGGGCTTATCCAGGCGTTCAGCGATATCAGTGACAACCTCGACGTGTTGATCATCGACACCGCCGCGGGTATCGGTGACGGTGTCGTGAGCTTCGTGCGCGCGGCCCAGGAAGTGCTGGTGGTGGTGTGTGATGAGCCGACCTCGATTACCGATGCCTACGCGTTGATCAAATTGTTGAATCGCGATCACGGCATGAACCGTTTCCGGGTATTGGCCAATATGGCCCACAGCCCGCAGGAAGGTCGCAACCTCTTTGCTAAGCTGACTAAAGTGACTGACCGTTTCCTTGATGTTGCCCTGCAGTATGTGGGCGCGGTGCCATACGACGAGTCAGTGCGCAAGGCCGTGCAGAAGCAGCGTGCGGTCTACGAAGCCTTTCCGCGTTCGAAGTGTGCGCTGGCGTTCAAGGCGATAGCCCAGAAAGTTGACGCCTGGCCGTTACCGGCCAATCCGCGTGGCCATTTGGAGTTTTTCGTTGAGCGTCTGGTGCAGCAACCGATCGCGGACACGGCTATATGACAGCAGCCTCTGGACTTCGTATGTATAGCAAGGCGCAGGCGCAGGATTCCCAGCACCAGTTGATCGAGCGCTACGCGCCCCTGGTCAAACGCATTGCCTATCACCTGTTGGCCCGCCTGCCGGCCAATGTACAGGTCGACGATCTGATTCAGGCCGGAATGATCGGCCTGCTCGAAGCGTCAAAAAAATACGACTCCAGTAAAGGCGCCAGTTTCGAAACGTTTGCCGGTATTCGCATTCGCGGTTCGATGCTCGATGAAGTGCGCAAAGGCGACTGGGCGCCACGTTCGGTGCATCGCAATAGCCGCATGGTCAGTGATGCAATTAGAAAAATTGAGGCCAGAACGGGCCGAGACGCTAAAGATCAAGAGGTTGCGGCCGAACTCCAATTGAGTCTCGAGGATTACTACGGCATTCTTGGCGACACTTTAGGCAGCCGCCTGTTCAGTTTCGACGACCTGTTGCAGGACGGCGAACACGGTGGGCTGGGTGAAGACGCTGGCAGCAACCACCTCGAACCTTCTCGTGATCTGGAAGATGAACGCTTTCAGGCGGCCCTGGCAGATGCCATTGCCAACCTGCCGGAGCGCGAGCGCTTGGTGTTAGCGCTATATTACGATGAAGAACTGAATCTTAAAGAGATCGGCGAGGTGTTAGGGGTTAGCGAATCACGTGTAAGCCAACTACACAGTCAGTGTGCCGCACGTTTACGTGCTCGACTGGGTGAGTGGCGCGCACATTGAGTTGAATTCGCTGATGCTGGGCCGGTTTCACGATTAAAAGCGCATGCAGGTTGCTGCCTGCGTTTGGGACTGTACGGAGGTCGACTTGGACAAGAACATGAAAATCCTCATCGTTGATGACTTTTCAACGATGCGACGGATCATCAAGAACCTTCTGCGTGACTTGGGGTTCACCAATACCGCGGAAGCGGATGATGGCGTCACCGCGCTGCCCATGCTGCAAAGCGGTAGCTTCGATTTCCTCGTGACTGACTGGAACATGCCTGGCATGACGGGTATCGATCTGTTGCGCGCAGTGCGTGCGGATGATCGCTTGAAAACCTTGCCGGTACTGATGGTCACGGCAGAAGCCAAGCGTGATCAGATCATCGAAGCAGCCCAGGCGGGGGTTAACGGTTATGTGGTCAAGCCGTTCACAGCTCAAGTGCTGAAAGAGAAGATTGAAAAGATCTTCGAGCGGGTCAACGGCTGATGTTTGCCACGAGGGTGCTATGGAGCATAAAGATTCCGTTCAAGGTGACCTTGAGTCGACCCTGAAATACAACGCTCGCCAACTGGTAGATAGCCTGGAACAAGGCAACTTTGGTGAAGCGGTACAGCTGATACATGAGCTCAATAAGGCACGTGACCATGGTCTTTACCATGAAGTCGGTAAGCTGACTCGTGAGCTGCATAACGCCATCGTCAATTTCCAGCTCGACCCCCGTGTGCCACATGCCACTGAGGTTTCGCAAATTACCGATGCCACTGAGCGCCTGAATTATGTGGTGACGATGACCGAAAAAGCGGCCAATCGCACCATGGATCTGGTCGAGCAAAGTGCCCCGCTGGTAAATGACCTCAGCGATGAAGCGCAAAGCCTCAGCGGTGATTGGGGGCGCTTCATGCGCCGCGAAATGAGTGCAGATGGCTTTCGCGAGTTAGCTAAGCGTGTGGAGCTTTTTCTCGCGCGAAGCGAACGCGACGGTGCCAAGATTTCTGCACACCTCAATGACATCCTATTGGCCCAGGATTATCAGGATCTGACCGGCCAGGTGATCAAGCGTGTAACGCAGCTGGTTACCGAAGTGGAAAGCAACTTGCTGAAACTGGTGCTGATGGCCAGTCAGGTTGATCAGTTTGCCGGCATTGAGCACAACCATGAGTTGCTCCGCGCCGAACAAGAAAAACAAAAAGAGCCTTCGCGTGGTGAAGGTCCGCAGATTCATGCCGATAAGCGTGAAGACGTCGCATCCAATCAGGATGATGTCGACGACCTGCTTTCCAGCCTGGGATTTTAGGAGCACGTCTTATGAGCTTCGGCGCCGATGAAGAAATCCTCCAGGACTTCCTGGTAGAGGCCGGCGAGATTCTTGAACTACTGTCTGAGCAGCTTGTAGAGCTGGAAAGTCGCCCGGACGACATGAATCTACTCAACGCCATTTTTCGCGGGTTTCACACCGTCAAAGGTGGTGCTGGCTTTCTCCAGCTCAATGAGCTGGTGGAATGCTGCCATATCGCAGAAAACGTCTTTGACATCCTGCGTAAGGGTGAGCGGCGCGTCGACTCCGCGTTGATGGATGTGGTGCTGGAAGCACTGGATGCTGTCAACAGCATGTTTACCGAGGTCCGTGAACGTACCGATCTCACTCCGGCTACGCCTGAGCTGCTTGCCGCCTTGGCGCGTTTGGCTGAACCGGCGGGTGCTGATGATGCCGCACCCGTTGAAGCACACGCTGAGCCTGAGCTGGAATCTGAACCTGAGGTTGCAGTCGAGGTTGAAGAGGCCGCTGGCGATATCACTGACACTGAATTCGAGCAGTTATTAGGCGCCTTGGGGGACTCACCGGCGCCAATGGCTGCGGCTGCAAGCAGTGATGAAATCACTGATGATGAGTTTGAGTCGTTGCTTGATCAGCTGCATGGCAAAGGCCAATTTGTAGCACCTGATGTAGCTGTAGCTCGCGCTGTGCCTGCTGTGGCGGCATCTGCTGCAACGGCCACGGGCGGTGATGAAATCACCGACGATGAATTTGAATCGTTGCTCGATCAGTTGCACGGTAAAGGTCAGTTTGCGCCTCCTCCTGTATCGGCGCCTGCCGCACCTGAAGCGGTGGCTGAGTCCGCTGCTGCGCCGAGTGGCGACATCACGGATGATGAGTTTGAAGCACTGCTTGATCAGCTGCATGGCAAAGGCAAGTTTGTTGAGCCTGAAGCGATCAAACCTGTAACGCCTGCGTCGACTGCCAAGCCTGCAGAGCCTGCCAAAGCAGCCGCCAAACCTGCGGCAAAACCTGCCGCTAAGGTTGAACCTGCAAAAGCTCCTGCAGCTCCGGTCGCTGCGCCTGTTGCTGAGAAGGCTGCGCCGCCCAGTGAAGCGGAAACCACTGTGCGGGTCGATACCGCACGGCTCGACGAAATCATGAACATGGTTGGCGAGCTGGTGCTGGTGCGAAATCGCTTGGTGCGACTCGGATCAAGCAGTGGCGATGAGGCTATGTCTAAAGCGGTGTCGAACCTGGATGTGGTGACGGCTGACTTGCAGACAGCGGTCATGAAAACCCGCATGCAGCCCATCAAGAAGGTGTTCGGGCGCTTCCCTCGGCTGGTTCGCGATTTGGCGCGAAACCTTAAGAAAGAGATCAACTTGGAGTTGGTCGGTGAAGAAACTGACCTCGACAAGAACCTGGTTGAAGCCTTGGCTGATCCGCTGGTCCACTTGGTGCGTAACGCGGTTGACCATGGCATTGAAACCCCGGAAGAGCGTGAAGCCTCAGGTAAGGCGCGTGGCGGTAAGGTGATATTGTCCGCCGAGCAGGAAGGTGATCACATCCTCTTGTCGATCTCTGACGATGGCAAGGGCATGGACGCGGATGTACTGCGTGCCAAAGCCGTGGAAAAAGGCTTGCTGGATAAAGACGCGGCCGACCGTCTCAATGAGTTCGAATGCTACAACCTGATCTTTGCCCCGGGCTTCTCGACCAAGACTGAGATTTCCGATGTGTCTGGGCGCGGCGTTGGCATGGATGTGGTGAAAACTAAGATTTCCCAGCTCAACGGCACGGTCAATGTGTTTTCGGTCAAGGGACAGGGCTCAAAAATCGTTATCAAGGTGCCGCTGACGCTGGCGATCATGCCGACACTGATGGTGATGTTGGCCAATCAGGCGTTTGCTTTCCCGCTGGTCAACGTGAACGAGATTTTCCACCTCGATCTGTCGCGAACCAATGTGGTTGACGGCCAGGAAGTGGTGATCGTGCGCGACAAGGCGTTGCCGCTGTTCTATCTAAAGCGCTGGTTGATCGGCAGTGCAGCACACGTGGAGCAGGGTGAGGGGCATGTGGTGATTCTCACTGTTGGCAGTCAGCGTATTGGCTTCGTGGTCGATCAACTGGTCGGACAGGAAGAAGTGGTCATCAAACCGCTGGGCAAAATGCTGCAGGGTACGCCAGGCATGTCGGGTGCAACCATTACCGGTGATGGTCGTATTGCCCTGATTCTTGACGTGCCGAGCATGCTCAAGCGTTACGCGCGGCGCATCTGATTGTTAGCGGCGCAGCTATCTGTGGCGCCGTTTAGGAGTGTTTATGGCTGTTAAGGTGTTGGTGGTTGATGACTCCGGTTTTTTCCGCCGGCGCGTGTCGGAAATTCTTTCAGCCGACCCGAATATCCAGGTAATCGGCACCGCCACTAACGGCCGTGAAGCCATCGAGCAGGCGCAGGCGCTCAAGCCCGATGTGATTACCATGGATTACGAGATGCCGATGATGGATGGCATCACCGCTGTACGTAACATCATGCAGCGCTGCCCGACACCCGTACTGATGTTCTCCTCGCTAACCCATGAAGGTGCGCGAGTGACGTTGGATGCGCTGGAAGCCGGTGCGGTGGATTTTCTGCCGAAGAATTTTGAGGACATTTCGCGCAATCCAGAGCGAGTTAAGCAACTGCTTTGCGAGAAAATTCATACGATTGCCCGCAGTAATCGTCGCAGTTTCAGCCCATCGCCTGTCTCTACTCCCGCAGCTATACCCGCTGCAGCAGCCAAGCCTGCGGCGCGTCCAGTAACCTCTGCCAGCACGCCAAGCCGTCCAGCTGTGGCGCCTGCCCCCGTTGTTGCCAGTGCGGCGCCAAAACGTAAATCCTACAAGCTTGTTGCGATCGGTACTTCCACCGGTGGGCCGGTTGCGCTTCAGCGGGTACTGACTCAATTGCAGGTGAATTTTCCAGCGCCAATCGTGCTGATCCAGCATATGCCGGCTGCCTTTACCAAAGCCTTTGCCGAACGTCTCGACAAGCTCTGCCGCATCAGTGTCAAGGAAGCTGAGGACGGTGATGTCTTGCGTCCCGGTCTGGCACTGCTCGCACCGGGTGGCAAGCAGATGATGGTGGATGCGCGGGGCGTGGTGAAAATCCTGCCTGGCGATGAGCGCCTGAATTACAAACCCTGTGTCGATATCACTTTTGGCTCGGTCGCCAAGTCTTATGGTGACAAGGTGCTGGCAGTGGTGCTCACAGGTATGGGGGCGGACGGCCGTGAGGGCGCTCGCCTGCTCAAGCAGAGTGGAAGCCAAGTGTGGGCGCAAGACGAAGCCAGCTGTGTGATCTACGGCATGCCGATGGCTATTGTGAAAGCCAACCTGGCTGATGCGATTTACCCGCTGGATGATATCGGCAGGCACCTGGCGGAGACCTGTATTTAATGGATGTACTGAGCCTTATTGGGGTCATCCTGGCGTTTGTCGCCATTCTTGGCGGCAACTATCTCGAAGGGGGCCATGCTGCGGCCCTGCTCAATGGGCCGGCTGCATTGATTGTGATTGGCGGTACCTTGGGTGCGGCTTTTTTGCAGGCACCCGTGCATGTGTTCAAACGGGCGCTGGCCATTATTAGTTGGATATTCTTTCCGCCGCGCGTGGACTTGGCCGGTGGTATTAATCGGGTGGTTGGTTGGAGCATGACTGCGCGCAAGGAGGGTTTGCTCGGTCTTGAGGCCGTGGCAGATGCCGAACCCGATCCCTATGCGCGCAAAGGCTTGCAGCTGTTGGTCGATGGCGCCGAGCCTGAGGCTATTCGCAGTATTCTCGAGGTCGATCTGTACACCCAGGAAGGCCGTGATATTCAGGCAGCCAAAGTGTTTGAAAGCATGGGCGGTTATGCGCCGACCATCGGCATTATTGGTGCGGTGATGGGTTTGATCCATGTGATGGGTAACCTGGCCGATCCAAGCATGCTTGGCAGCGGAATTGCCGTGGCGTTTGTGGCAACCATCTACGGTGTTGGTTTTGCCAACCTGTTGTTATTGCCGATTGGTAACAAGCTCAAAGCTATCGCTCAGCGCCAATCCCGTTATCGCGAGATGCTGCTTGAAGGCATCCTGTCGATTGCGGAGGGTGAAAACCCGCGCTCCATCGAACTGAAGCTGCAAGGCTTCATGGATTGATGGGGACACCTTATGGCCCGCCGGCGTCATCAAGAAGAGCATGAAAATCATGAGCGGTGGCTAGTCTCTTACGCCGACTTCATTACTCTGCTGTTCGCCTTTTTTGTGGTCATGTACTCGATTTCCTCGCTCAATGAAGGCAAGTACAAAATTCTTTCTGACAGCCTGACAGGGGTGTTCAATCAACCTGATCGCGCTATCAAACCGATTCCGGTTGGTGATGAGCGTCCGCGGACCACGGAGCCGGACCGTTCCTTGGTTGATGAGGAAAGCGCTCAGTCTTCGGCTGATGATCTGCAGAATATTGCCAACAGTGTGCGCGAGGCTTTCGGCGACTTGATTCAGTCGGATCAGCTGAAGGTCAGTGGAAATGAGCTGTGGATCGAGATTGAGCTCAGCTCTAGCCTGTTGTTCACCAGCGGCGATGCCATTCCTAACAATGCAGCGTTCGATATTATCGAAAAGGTAGCCAAAATTCTGGCGCCGTACGAGAATCCAATACACGTGGAAGGCTTTACCGATAATCTGCCTATTCAGACGGCTCAGTTCCCTACCAACTGGGAGCTGTCTACCGCAAGGGCTGCGAGTATCGTGCGTATGCTGACGATGGATGGGGTCAACCCCAGTCGCCTGGCAGCGGTCGGTTATGGTGAGTTCCAGCCCGTCGCGGATAACACCACCGCTGAAGGGCGCGGGCGCAATCGTCGCGTCGTGTTAGTGATCTCGCGTAATCTAGACGTACGTCGCAGCGTTAGCGGTGTGGGCAGTGCCAATGCTAAGCCTGATGCGGCGTTGCAACGTGCTGGCACGCAACCTGCAAAAGCCCCAGCAGCGCCGGTCCCGCAAGCGGGTGCCGTCAATCCCCCGTCGCCGGTCCCATAGGGTGGCCCCGTTCTCGGTCAGGCTGCAGCTGAACCGGGAGGATGATAACGATGAGAGTCTGGGCAGTAGCCAATCAAAAAGGTGGAGTCGGTAAGACCACCACATCAATCGCTCTTGCAGGCCTGTTGGCAGATGCCGGCAAGCGTGTGGTGATCGTCGATCTCGATCCCCATGGGTCGATGACCAGCTACTTCGGGCATGACCCGGACAGCCTGGAACACAGCAGCTTCGATTTGTTCCAACATAAAGGCGCTGTGCCGCGCGGTTTGCCCCAGCAGCTGCTCCTGCCTACCAGTGATGAGCGTATCTCCCTGCTGCCGTCCAGCACTGCACTGGCCACCCTGGAGCGCCAGTCACCCGGGCAGAGTGGCTTGGGCTTGGTGATAGCCAAGAGCCTTGCGCAGCTTTGGCAGGATTTTGATCATGCGGTGATCGACAGTCCGCCCTTGCTTGGGGTACTGATGGTCAATGCACTGGCGGCAAGTCAGCAGCTGGTAATTCCTGTGCAGACTGAATTTCTGGCTGTAAAAGGCTTGGAGCGGATGGTCAATACCTTGGCGATGATCAACCGTTCGCGTCAGCAGGCGTTGCCGTACACCATCGTACCGACCCTGTTCGACCGCCGTACCCAAGCGTCAATGGGCACGCTGCGTGTGTTGCGTAACAGTTACCCTGATCACCTGTGGCCTGCCTATATTCCGGTAGATACGCGCTTACGTGATGCCAGTCGTGCAGGGGTTACCCCGTCAACGTTTGACAGCAACAGCCGCGGTGTATTGGCTTATCGCGCCTTACTCAAACACCTGCTTTCGCAACAGATTGCTGCTCAGGTCGCTTGAGATGAACGACTATGCTGAAGATATGGGCTCAAGTCTGTCGCTAGCGCGGCCGATAGTCTGTACAGATTGTTATTGTGAGTTGTCTTGATGAGTCGTCCCCTAGCCACCGCTACACGTTCGCAACAGGTCTTGCAGTCCTATTTGGATGGCTTGCTGCAGGAGGCTGCGGTCGAGTTTGTCGATAGCATCACGCTGGATGAGTTCGAGGCCGCGGTGCTGGAAGAGCAGGTGCGCGATGCGCGCAGCATGCCGCAGGTGAGCGTCGCTAAGGTCAAGCCTCTGGCTGAGTTGGCGCCACGCCCATTGGTGCTGCCCACTTTCGAGATGCCCACTGCGCACGTTGAAGTTCACGTCGAGTCGCTGCCAGAGGTTGTAGAAACTGTTGTAGTGGCTGAGTCGGTGCAGTCAGAGCCGCAGATGTTGGTGGTACCTGAGGCGGTGTCGCAGGGTCGGCCTGAATGGGCGCAAGGGTCTTTCGAATGCCTGTTATTTGATGTGGCTGGGCTGACCTTAGCCGTTCCGCTGGTGTGCCTGGGTTCGATTTATCCCCTGGAGGGGCAGGAGCTGACACCATTATTTGGTCAGCCTGACTGGTTTCTCGGCATACTGCCGAGCCAGGCCGGTAACCTGAAAGTGTTGGATACAGCGCGCTGGGTGATGCCTGACCGTTATCGCGATGATTTTCGCGAAGGGTTGCAGTATGTAATTTCCGTTGAAGGCTATGAGTGGGGGCTGGCTGTGCATCAAGTCAGCCGCTCGATTCGGCTGGATCCCGACGAGGTTAAATGGCGCAGCCAGCGTACGCAGCGTCCGTGGCTCGCGGGTACGGTGATTGAGCACATGTGTGCCTTGCTGGATGTCGCATCCTTGGCCGAGTTGATTGCCAGTGGTGCTGCCAAGCGCATGGCGGCCAAGCAGGTGCATTGAATAACGCGGGGCTGTGCGAGGTGCGCAGCTTTGCATCTATAGTAATCACAGCGGGGTATACACCCGCGATCGCCGCCGCGAGCGGTTCATGACGAGGCTAGGGACATGAAGAAAAGTTCTGCACAAGGTTCTGATGATCCGATTCTGCAGTGGGTAACGTTCCGCCTGGATAACGAAACCTATGGCATCAATGTGATGCAGGTTCAGGAAGTCCTGCGCTACACCGAAATTGCCCCTGTGCCGGGTGCGCCGAGCTATGTGCTGGGCATCATCAACCTGCGCGGCAATGTGGTCACAGTCATCGATACACGTCAGCGCTTCGGGTTGGACTCTACCGAGGTGACCGATAACACCCGTATCGTGATTATCGAGGCCGACAAGCAAGTGGTCGGTATCTTGGTCGATAGCGTGGCCGAAGTGGTTTATCTGCGTCAGTCTGAAGTGGAAACTGCTCCGAACGTGGGCAATGACGAATCTGCCAAGTTTATCCAGGGCGTGTGCAACAAGAACGGCGAGCTGCTGATTCTGGTTGAGCTGGACAAGATGATGAGCGAAGAAGAGTGGTCCGATCTGGAGAGCATCTAAGTCATGCTCGAAGCGCTGCTGGTCGCGTTAGCTCTGGTTTGCGTGGGGCTGGTATGCGTCAGTATCTGGCTTGTCAGGCAGTTGCGCGACTTTATCAAGTTGCAAGGTGAGCGTGACGCAGTGCGTGATCGCCGGCTCAAAGAACTTAGCCGGCGACTGGATGCCTATCTGACTGGTAGCGTGCAGATGGGTGAGGAGTTGCACGAATTGCGCAGGGTTGTTGCGCCTTTGCCGGACAAACTTAATCAGATTGAGCAGCGTGATCCCAGCAGCCTGTCATTCACTCAGGCTGCGCGTTTAGCGGGTATGGGTGCAAGCGTGGATGATCTGACCCAGTCATGCGGTCTGAGTAAGGCCGAGGCTGAGTTGGTCAGCAAGATGCAGCAGGCCAAACTGCAGCGCTCCTGAGGCTCCCCTCACTCTGGCGGTCCTGCCAATAAACGCAGCGGCGGTGTGATGTCGGTATCCCGCCCGCTACCGGCCGGTGCCTTACCTTTCAAATACCAGGCAAAGGCGATGATTTCCGCGATACAGCGATACAGCTGCTCGGGAATTGCATCACCCAGTTCCAGTCGCGCCAATAATCGCACTAGCTCAGCATTTTCATAGATCGGTACTTCGTACTCGCGGGCAATCGCCAGAATGGCTTCGGCCAGTTCGTCATCGCCTTTGGCACTGAGTACGGGCGCTTTCTGGCCGTCGTAGGTGAGGGCGATGGCTTGGCGGGGTGCGGTCTTCTTCATGCGGTTTCATCCACCCAGCGCTGTTCCAGCGTCGTGCGCGGCCCGCGTGGCGGCGTGCCTTGGTTGCAGGCCAGCTCGCCAACCTGCACGCCTGCGGCATTCAGGCGTTGACGCAGGTTATCCAGCTCCGCATCGATCAGGTTGACGGTGCTGCTGCGCTCAGCCCACAACTGACTAGAAAGGCGGCCATGGGCCAATTGCGCCTGCACCTGCAAGGGCCCTAGTGGATCCAGATCAAAGGCCAGTTCGACTTTCCACAGGGTTTCCTTTTTATCGGGTTTGCCTTGTGGGTTGCTTTCATCGCGCTGGATTTTTACCTGCAGTGGAACCAATTCCTGCTGATTGCGCATCGGCAGTTCCAGTTGCCAGGTGGTCAGCAGGTTGCCATCCGGACCGACCTGGCTCTGCGCAAGGCTGGAAAGTTGGTGGGTCTGCAGGCGAGAGAGGGCAGCCGCGGCGAGCTTTAGCATGGTTTCCAGGTCGGCCTCACCTTCCATGGCCTGTAGCAGGCGTGAGGGCAGGGGGAAATTCAGCGCTTGCTGGCGATTCGTGGCTTTGCCCAGGTTGCCGAGCAAGTCGCGTGCGAGTGCGGGCATCGCTTGGGCCAGCGATGTCCCTGTGGTGGCTGCGGCCAGTGGTGTGCCGGTGGATAGGTTCGGCAGTAATTGAGTGATCAGGCGCAGCAGGTTGGCCTTCAGGTCGTTCGGCAGTGCCTGGCCCTGACCGCCAAGTAATTTGCTTTCCAGCAGGATGCCACTGTTTTCAAGGGCGGCAGCCAGGCCTTTGGCGCTGCTCAACTGCGCGACGTCGGGCATGATGCCGAAGAGTTTATCGATGCTGGTGCGCAGGCCTTCACTCATGTCGGAATTGCCACGCATACCTTGCAGGGCGCTGAACAGCCCTTCCAATGAGCCCTGACGGTTGCTTTGATTGCCCAGTTGCTGGCTCAGGGCAAGTTGGTCAAGGCGACCACTCAGGGGCAGGAAATTCAGTGCCTGGCTGCCCTGTACCTGAGCGCTGAGCAGGCTACCCAAAGGCAGTGCCAGTGGGGTTTCCAGAGACAGCTTGCTGCCAGCCAGTGGCGTATTGAGCAAGCTGACCAGCACCTTGTAGATCACCTGTTGCGAGCGGCCCTGCAGCAATTGTTCGCGGGCCACTACCTTGCCCTGCAGCAGGGTGCCGACGGGCAATTGGTCGAGGTCCAGGCTGGTCAGAGGTTTGTCCCCTCCCATCAACAGGGACAGGGCCAGCCGGGTTTCCGACAGGGCTGTTACGGCCAGGGATGTGCCCTGAGCCAACGGGCGCGGGCTGTTGGCCTCAAGGGTCGCCTGATTTCCATTATTCAGGGTCAGCTTGAGCAGCACCTGAAAACTCTGCGCCACTTCCTTGAGTGCGATGACTTCGGCCTTGGCGGTTTCGCCACTGGCCAGCAAGCCTTGCATGGGCTGTAACAGTTTCACTGCCAGGTCCGCCGCGACAGCGCTGGGGCGGCTGCTGGGGGGAGTTGGCGCAATAGGCCGCGGGCTGCTGATTTCGCTCATTGGCGGGTTACACCCTGTCGAAAATGCCCGCTGCGGCAGGCGGAGCTGGGCATGTATAATCGCGCCCCGTCTGGTTCGGCTGCGCATTCCATTTGCGTCAGTATAGCGGCCAAGACGCTGCCGACTTGAACAGCTTTTGCCATCCATCTTAGGTGCCGATGCCTTGACCAGCCCTCTTCTTGAAGCCGTTGCGCTCGCTTGTGAGCGAGACTGGCGCATGCTCTTCGAGCGTGTGGAGCTGCGTCTGGTTCCCGGTGAAATGCTTCAGGTGGCGGGCCCCAATGGCAGTGGTAAAACCAGCCTGCTGCGCTTGCTGGCTGGGTTGATGCAGCCCACTGCTGGTGAGATTCGTCTGAATGGTCGCCCGTTGACCGCGCAGCGCGCCGAGCTTGCGCGCAACCTGCTGTGGATTGGACATGCCGCCGGCATCAAGGGCTTGCTCACCGCTGAGGAAAATCTCACCTGGCTTTGCGCCCTGCATCAGCCGGTAGAGCGCGAGACCATCTGGCAGGCTCTGGCGGCGGTGGGGCTGCGAGGGTTTGAAGATGTGCCTTGCCACACCCTGTCCGCCGGGCAACAGCGCCGTGTCGCGTTGGCGCGTTTGTATCTGCCAGGCCCGTCGCTGTGGGTGCTGGATGAACCGTTTACTGCGCTGGACAAGGCGGCAGTGGCGCAGCTGGAGAACCATCTCGCCGCGCATTGTCAGCAAGGTGGCCTGGTGGTGCTGACCACGCACCATGAATTGACGGTCAAGCCGGCCGGTTACCGCGAGCTTGATCTGGGGCAGCGTCCGTTATGAGCAATGTCTTTAGCCTATTGCTCGCCCGCGAGGCGCGCCTGTTGTTTCGCCGCCCTGCCGAGCTGGCCAATCCGTTAGTGTTCTTTGCCATTGTGATTGCGTTGTTCCCATTGGCGGTGGGGCCGCAGACGCAGTTGTTACAAAGCCTTTCGCCGGGGCTGGTGTGGGTGGCGGCCCTATTGGCCGTGCTGCTCTCGCTGGACGGGCTGTTTCGCAGTGATTTCGAGGACGGCTCGCTGGAGCAGTGGGTCCTTTCGCCGCACCCCCTGGCTCTTCTGGTTCTGGCCAAGGTGCTGGCACACTGGCTGTTCTCTGGCCTGGCGCTGGTGCTGTTGGCGCCACTGCTGGCGTTGATGTTGGGTTTGCCGGGGCGCTGTCTGCCGGTGCTGCTGATCTCGCTGCTCCTCGGTACGCCGGTGCTGAGCTTACTTGGCGCAGTCGGCGCGGCGCTGACGGTGGGTCTGAAGCGTGGCGGCCTGTTGCTCGCGTTGCTGATTTTGCCGTTGTACATCCCGGTGCTGATTCTCGGCAGCGGTGCGCTACAAGCCAGCCTGCAAGGATTGCCGGCGGTTGGTCACTTGTTGTGGCTGGCCAGCCTCACCGCATTGGCGGTGACCTTGACACCTTTTGCCATCGCCGCTGGTCTGACGATCAGTGTCGCTGAGTAGACAATAAGCCTGAATGGCCGGTTGATCGTGGTGCCTGCCTGCGCCCTGATCAGCCCTAGCACTGATGAGTAACCTGATGAACTGGACGTGGTTTCACAAGCTCGGCTCGCCTAAATGGTTTTATGAAATCAGCAGCCGCTGGCTCCCCTGGTTGGCCCTGGCCGCCGCTGTGCTGTTGACGGTCGGCCTGGTTTGGGGCCTGGCGTTTGCGCCGCCGGATTACCAGCAGGGCAACAGCTTTCGCATCATCTACATCCATGTGCCTGCGGCGTTTCTCGCTCAGTCGATCTACGTGATGTTGGCGGTGGCCGGCGTTGTCGGGCTGGTGTGGAAAATGAAACTGGCCGATGTCGCCTTGCAGCAGGCCGCACCCATCGGCGCCTGGATGACGGCGATCGCTCTGGTGACCGGTGCGGTGTGGGGCAAGCCGACTTGGGGCACGTACTGGGTGTGGGATGCCCGCCTGACCTCGATGCTGATTCTGCTGTTCCTGTATTTCGGTGTAATCGCCCTCGGCAATGCCATCACCAACCGTGACAGCGCGGCCAAGGCCTGTGCGGTGCTGGCCATTGTGGGTGTGGTAAACATCCCGATCATCAAATACTCGGTGGAGTGGTGGAACACCCTGCACCAGCCGGCCACCTTCAGTGTGGTGGCCAAGCCGGCCATGCCGTTTGAGATGTGGATGCCGCTGCTGATCATGGTAGTGGGCTTCTACTGCTTCTTTGGGGCCGTGCTGCTGATGCGCATGCGCCTGGAAGTGCTCAAGCGCGAGGCCCGCAGCAGTTGGGCCAAAACCGAGATCAAGGCGCAGGTGGAGAAGGGGCTATGAGTTTTGCCAGCTTCAGCGAGTTTCTCGCCATGGGCACCCACGGGCCTTATGTCTGGTCCTGTTATGCCATCAGCCTGGCTGTGCTGGGGCTGAATGTGGCGCTGCCAATCCTGGCGCGTCGCCGTTATCTGCAAGACGAGGCGCGTCGTTTGCGCCGGGAGGAGTCGAAGTGAACCCCGTGCGTAAAAAACGCCTGTATATCGTCCTGGCAACCATCGCCGGTGTCGGCATCGCTGTGGCGCTGGCCCTGAGTGCGTTGCAGCAGAACATCAACCTGTTCTACACCCCGACCCAGATCGCTAACGGCGAAGCCCCGCAGGACACCCGCATCCGTGCCGGCGGCCTGGTTGAGGAGGGCTCGGTGAAGCGCTCCAGCGACTCACTGGACACCGATTTTGTCGTCACTGACGGCGCCAAGAGCGTGACCATCCGCTACAGCGGCATCCTTCCGGACCTGTTTCGTGAAGGGCAGGGCATCGTCGCCATGGGCAAGCTCGACGCCAGTGGCGTGCTGATTGCCGATGAAGTACTGGCCAAACACGATGAAAACTACATGCCGCCGGAAGTCATGCAGGCCTTGGAGCAGAGCGGCATGAAACAGCAGCACGACGCGGCCAAAGCGGCTAAGCAAGCGTCCCCATCGGAGTACGCACAATGATCCCCGAACTCGGCCATCTGGCGATGATTCTGGCGCTGTGCATGGCGCTGGTGCAGGCAACACTGCCGTTGATCGGTGCCTGGCGGGGTGACCGGCAATGGATGAGCCTGGCGCAGCCGGCTGCCTGGGGGCAGTTCGCCTTTATGCTGTTTGCGTTCGTCTGCCTGACCTATGCCTTTATGATCGACGACTTCACCGTCGCCTATGTGGCCAACAACTCCAATAGTGCACTGCCGTGGTATTACAAATTCAGCGCTGTGTGGGGCGCCCACGAAGGGTCGCTGTTGCTGTGGGGGCTGATCCTTGCCGGTTGGACCTTTGCTGTGTCGATCTTCTCGCGGCAGTTGCCGGAAGAGATGCTCGCCCGCGTGCTGGCGATCATGGGCATCATCAGCATCGGCTTTTTGTTGTTTTTGATCATCACGTCCAATCCTTTCGAGCGGCTGCTGTTTGACACCCCGGCTGATGGCCGTGACCTCAACCCGCTGTTGCAGGACTTCGGTCTGATCATCCACCCGCCGATGCTCTACATGGGCTATGTCGGTTTCTCCGTGGCCTTCGCCTTCGCTATTGCTGCGTTGCTGGGCGGCAAGCTCGATGCAGCTTGGGCGCGCTGGTCGCGGCCGTGGACCATCGTCGCTTGGGCCTTCCTTGGCATCGGTATCGCGCTGGGCTCGTGGTGGGCCTACTACGAACTTGGCTGGGGTGGTTGGTGGTTCTGGGATCCGGTGGAAAACGCCTCCTTTATGCCCTGGTTGGTCGGCACCGCGTTGATCCACTCCCTGGCTGTGACGGAAAAGCGCGGCGTGTTCAAAAGCTGGACCGTATTGTTGGCGATTGCCGCGTTCTCCTTGAGCCTGCTGGGCACCTTCCTGGTCCGTTCCGGCGTGCTGACCTCGGTGCATGCTTTCGCCAGTGACCCTGAGCGCGGCGTGTTTATTCTGGTGTTCCTGCTGATCGTGGTGGGCAGCTCCTTGGCGCTGTTTGCCATCCGCGCGCCGGTGGTGAAAAGCCAAGTTGGCTTTGCCCTGTGGTCGCGGGAAACCCTGCTGCTGGTCAACAACCTGATTCTGGTGGTGTCCGCTGCGATGATCCTGCTCGGCACCCTCTACCCGTTGGTGCTGGATGCCACCACTGGCGCGAAATTGTCCGTTGGGCCGCCTTACTTCAATGCTTTGTTTGTGCCGCTGATGGGCTTGCTGATGGCTGTAATTGCCGTCGGTGTGATTGTGCGTTGGAAGGACACACCGGTGCAGTGGTTGCTTGGCATGCTCGCCCCGGTGCTGATCGGCAGCGTGGTGCTGGCTGTTATCGCGACGTTCCTGGTCGGTGATTTCAACTGGGCGGTGCTCGCTGTTTGCCTGTTGTCCGCTTGGGTGGTGCTGGCGGGTGTGCGCGACATCCTTGAGAAAACCCGTCACAAAGGCCTGCTCAAAGGGCTGCCGAGCCTTACCCGTAGCTACTGGGGCATGCAAACTGCGCACCTGGGCATGGCGGTGTGTGCCCTCGGTGTGGTGTTGACCAGCGTGGGCAGCTTTGAGCGTGACATGCGCATGGCGCCGGGCGAGTCGGTCGAAATCGGCGGTTACCAGTTTATCTTCGAAGGGGCTGAGCACTTTGAAGGGCCGAACTTCACGTCGGATAAAGGCACGGTGCGGATCCTCGAAGCGGGCAAACAAATTGCCGTGCTGCACCCCGAGAAACGCCTGTACACCGTGCAGCAATCGGTGATGACCGAGGCGGGCATTGATGCCGGTATCACCCGTGACCTGTTCGTTGCTTTGGGTGAGCCGCTGGAAGACGGTGCGTGGGCGGTGCGTGTCCACATCAAACCGTTCGTCCGTTGGATCTGGTTTGGCGCCTTGTTGATGGGGCTCGGTGGCTTCCTGGCCGCAGCGGATAAGCGCTACCGGATGAAGGTGCGCACCCGTGTGCGTGATGCCCTGGGTATGGCGGGGGCGCAGGCATGAAGCGTTTACTGCTGCTGTTGCCGTTAGTGGTTTTTCTAGGCGTCGCGGTGTTTCTCTACCGCGGCTTGTTTCTAGACCCTTCCGAACTGCCATCGGCGTTGATCGGTAAACCCCTGCCGGCGTTCTCCCTGCCGGCGGTGCAGGATGGCAAGCCGCTTACCGAGGCTGATCTCAAGGGCAAGCCGGCGCTGGTCAATGTTTGGGCCACCTGGTGTGTGGCCTGCCGCGTGGAACACCCAGTGCTGAACAAACTGGCCAAGCTGGGTGTGACCATCTACGGGGTCAACTACAAGGACGACAACGCCGCCGCGCAGAAGTGGCTGGTGGAGTTCCATGACCCCTATCAGCTGAACATCAACGATGCGCGCGGCACCCTGGGCCTGGACTTAGGCGTGTATGGCGCACCCGAGACCTTCCTGATCGACAAGGACGGCATCATCCGCCACAAGTTTGTCGGGGTGATCGATGAGCGTGTCTGGCGCGAACAGCTGGCGCCGCTGTATCAGGCACTTGTCGACGAGGCCCAGCCATGAAGCGTCTGCTGAGTGCTGCGGTACTAGGGTTGGCCTTGCTGGGCACCGCTCAGGCCGCAATCGACACTTACGAGTTTGCCAGTGAGGCGGAGCGTGAGCGTTACCGCAACCTGGTCGAAGAGCTGCGTTGCCCCAAGTGCCAGAACCAGAACATTGCCGACTCTGATGCGCCGATTGCCATGGACCTGCGCGCGCAGATCTTCCGAATGCTGGAAGAGGGGCAGAGCAATGAGCAGATCATTGATTTTCTGGTCAGCCGTTATGGTGATTTCGTGCTCTACAAACCGCCGGTCACCGCGCGCACCTTGCTGCTGTGGTATGGCCCAGCTGGCTTGTTGGCCGGTGGTTTTGTCCTGCTGGGGGTCATCCTGTTGCGTCGTCGTAGCAAGCCGGGCGTTATCGCCAGCGGCCTGTCTGCCGATGAACAGCAACGTCTGGCTGCTTTGCTAAATCAAACGCCTGTGGATAAGAAAGACTGATGATTGAATTCTGGTTGTGCGCTGGCCTGCTGTTGCTGACAGCCCTGGCGTTTCTGCTGATCCCGGTGCTGCGTGCACGCAAGGTTCAGGCTGAGGAAGACCGTACGGCACTCAACGTGACCCTTTATCAGGAGCGCTTGCTGGATCTGCAAAGCCAGCACGCTGCCGGGGCACTGAATGCTGAGCAGTTGGCCAGTGGCCGTGACGAGGCTGCTCGCGAGCTGCTCGCGGATACTGAGGGTGCGCTGGCGCAGCCGACCCAGCGCAAGCTGGGCAGCACGGTCCCGTTGATTGCCGCGCTGCTGATGCCGCTGCTGGGTTATGGCCTTTATCAGCACTGGGGCGCCATTGGGGATGTTGAGCGCGCACAGGTTTTTGCAGCGCAGCCGAAGACCATCGAGGAAATGACCGCACGCTTGGAGGCCGCAGTAAAGAGCAACCCTGAGTCGGCGGAAAGTTGGTACTTCCTGGGGCGTACCTATATGGCGCAGGAACGTGCCGCCGATGCCGTCGTGGCGTTTGAGCGTGCTGTGGGTGTGGCCGGGCGTGAGCCGGAGTTGCTCGGGCAGTGGGCTCAGGCGCTGTATTTCGCCGGTGACAAGCAGTGGACCGCGCAATTGCAGGCGTTGACAGATGAAGCACTGAAAGCCGATCCGGCGGAGGTTACCAGTCTTGGGCTGTTAGGGATTGCGGCCTATGAAAGCGGCCAGTTCCAGAAAGCCATCGGTCACTGGCAGCAGCTGGTAGCGGTGTTGCCGGCGGAAGACCCGTCTCGCCAGGCTATTCAGGGGGGGATTGAGCGTGCTCAGGAGCAATTGGGCGAGCCCGCCACTCAGTCAACACCCGCTACCTCTCCAGGTCTGACAGTTCGGGTTGAGTTGGACCCTGCGCTGCAGGGCAAGGTGCAACCGGGCGATGCGGTGTTCGTGTTTGCTCGAGCGGTCTCCGGGCCGCCGATGCCGCTCGCGGTTAAGCGTCTGAGCGTGGCTGATTTGCCGGCTGAGGTCAGCCTGTCAGACAGCGATGCGATGATGCCGCAGCTGAAGATATCCAGCTTCGAGCAGGTGCAGTTGGTCGCGCGCATTTCGCGCAGTGGTAACGCTACGGCCGGTGAATGGATAGGTAGCAGCCAGCCGCTGGCCAGCAAGACCACGGAATTGCAGCAGCTGCGGATCGACAGTGCCGACAGCAAAGCGCCATGAAGTCGTTACTGCGTGGCGTCGTGCTGATTGGCCTGCTGGGGCTCGGTGCTTGCGTGCAAACACCAACGGCTACCGCGCCCGTTACCAGTCCTAGCGGCAGTAGCAACCACCCACGCTTTGCCCCGCCACCTGGGGTGGACAGTCAGTGGGATGCGCAGTTAGGTGTGTACGTGGTGGGTGGTGCTTCTCACCTCTATTACCGTGAGCGCACCTATTACCGCTGGAACTCTGGCTGGAGTTTGGCCGGTAATCCGCAGGGCCCCTGGTTGCCTACCGACAGCAGCGGTGTGCCGCCGGGCTTATATCGTCGTTACGCTCAGTAAGCGTTTTTAGTGGGCAGGGCAGGGCGTCGCTGGGCGGCGTTCGATATCCGGCTCGAAATCTTCTATCAACCGGCAGATGGCCTGACCATCTGGCGCGCATTCGCCCTTGTCGGCCCAATCGTCGAAGGCGTTCTGCATCACCAGCGCCAGGCGTTGGCACTCCTAGATGTGCGCCTGTAGCGCCGCCAAGCGTTCACTGAGCAGGTCGCGGACCTCTGCGCAGTGCGCCTGGCCGTTATCGGCACTGGTGAGTATCTGCTGTGTGTCTTTCAGGCTAAAGCCCAAGCGCCGGGCGCGCGCGATAAAACGCAGGCGTTGCAGGTCGGCGCTGGAGTATTCCTGGTAGCCGTTATCCGGGTTGCGCGTAGGCCTGAGCAGGCCGAGATCGGTGTAGTGACGGACGGTCTCACTGCTTACGACGGCGGCTTTGGCCAGTTGGGCGACACGCATCGATAAACACTCCGAAAAACTAAAGGCCGCGCCAGGTTAAAACCTGGGGGCGGCCCTTGGGTCAAGCTCGCAGGCTTATTCGGCGATCTGCAGCTTGCGCGCCTCGTGGTAGAAGAAGCGAATTTTCTCGTACTCGAACGGTGAATTGAGCTGACCGTAGCGGAAGTTCACCGTGGAGCGCTGGTCGACCACTTCCAGCAGGGTGATTTCTGGGTGGCTGACACTGGCTTCGGCGACATTCAACCAATTGACCTGGCTCTTGGCGGCAAAGTCTGCCACCAGACCGCCGGTATCACGCAGGTTCGATGGCCCCAGCAGCGGCAGAATCAGGTAAGGCCCGGCAGGTGTGCCGTAATAGCCCAGGGTCTGACCGAAGTCTTCGCGCTGCTTGGGCAGGCCCATGCGTGTAGCAGGGTCCCAAAGGCCGGCGACCCCCAGGGTAGTGTTGAGCAGCAGGCGCCCGGTGGTCTGCATGGCGCGCTTGCCCTTGAGCTGCAGCGCGCTGTTGAGCAGGTTGGGTACATCACCCAGGTTGCTGAAGAAGTTGCTGACGCCGGTCTGCACCAGGTTGGGGGTGATATAGCGGTAGCCATCGACAATCGGCAAGAACACCCACTCATCGAAGCGGTAGTTGAAGTGATAGACGCGACGGTTCCACGACTCCAGCGGGTCATAGACATTGAGCGCGTTGAGGGTCGAGCGTTCAAACTCGCGCTGGTCCAGCCCCGGGTTGAACTGCAGGTGCTGTAGCGGTTGTTTGAAACCGTCGTCATCAACGGTGTGCTGGGCATGCGCCAGACTGCTACCGAGCGCAAGGGTGAAAAACACGGCAATAAAGGTTGGCTTAGCCACGGAAGAACTCCAGCATGGCGTCGCTATTGACGCGGTAGTTGAGGTTGCCGCAATGGCCACCCAGCGGGTAAACGGTCAGGCGATCCCCCAGGGTGCGCCGCAAAAAGCCCAGGTCACCCGGGCCGAGGATGAGGTCATCGGCGTTGTGCATAACAGCGATCTTGCTGCTGTTTTTCAGGTAATCGGCGACGCCATACAGGCTGATCTGGTCAATCAGCTGCGCCACGCTGCCACCGTCGGTGCGTGCGCGCCACATGGGGATCAGTTGCTCGGTGAGGTAACAGTCGAAGTCGCACTGCAGGGCGCGCCGAAAGAACGGCGTAAGACTGGTGCCTTCGCTGATCGGGTAGTTGATCGGGGTAATCAGTCCACGGCGGTTGATCAGGTCCGAGGTGAAGGCGATATCGGCAGCTGAGAAGCGAAAAGCTGCGCCAATCAGCATGGCCATCTGCTCGTCGTTGAGCTGCTCGCCGGAGTTCTGGAAGTCATAGAGCAGGGCGTCATTGATGTCGACGTAGCCCTTGTTCTGGAAGTAGCGGGTCAACTTGCCCAACACCAGTTCATAGAATGTGGTGCTGTTGTCGATGCCATCCACCTTGGTCTGCACGAGGCGGTCGAGATTAGTGGTCGAGGTGTAGAGGTTGACCGGCGGGTTGAGCAACAGCACGCGTTTGAAGTTGAAGCTGCGACGGGTCTCGTCCAGCTCGCTGACAAAGGCCGCCTGCAGCGCACCCAGGCTGTAGCCGGTGAGGTGATATTCACTGACTTTCAAGCGCGGATGCTGGGCGCGCACCGCCTGCATGGTGCGGTACAGATCGTCGGCGTCTTCACGGGTAATGCCGGGCGTGGCAAAGCGTGAGGCGGAGGTCATGAAGTCATAGCTGGTCGGCGACGACAATTGCACCACGTGATAACCCGCACCGTAGAACAGCTTCTTCAGGTATTCCGGGGTGCTGCTGGCGTAATGCGCGCCCGTGCCGGCAATGATAAAGATCAGCGGCGCTTCGCCGGACTGTTTGGCAATGCGGTAGTGCATCTTGGTCACCGGCCAGAAGTTTTCTGGCAATTCAAACTCGCGCTCCGGGCGCAGTTTGATCTGGTGGTCACTTTGGTTGATGTTCGCGTCAGCCGGCAGTTTCGGACGCAGCTCGGGCGGTGTGGTTGCCAGAGTGGCTTCGAAAGGGTTGCTGATCGGGTAGCCATAACTGCTGGCGTCGATATCGGCGGCGCTGACGGGAGCCATCAGGGCGAGGCAGCTGAGAAGGGCAAGCAGACGAGGGACAGGCGACATGGCTAAATCTCTTGAGAGCTAGGGCTGATGCAGTGCTTCAGGTGCGGGTCGATTTGACCACATAAGCGTGGTTAAGTGCCGTTTAGTTATAGAACTGTCGGTTTTCAGGCAAAAGAGCCATTTGAAAATGGGGGCGTCAAGGCAATACGGCCAACTGTTCAACCCAGATTAGCTCGCAGGCACCGTCACCGGTGTCTTCGCGGCTGAGTGAACTGATCCAACGATAGCCATCGTCACCGTCGATTCGCACCAGCTGTCCACTCAGGCGAATCTGCTGACCTTCTTTGAGTCCGGCCAGGGTGCTGGCTACCGCCGGGTTGGCGGGTATCAGGTGCATATTGGCGCTGTGGATCTGGATCTGTCGGCGTTCGATTGGCAGTTGTTCGGCGCGCCAGAAATACCAGCGGTTACGCTGGCTGATGGTGATATGGCGCAGCACCTCCGGATCAGCCATCGGCCCCCAACCGAGCGCCAGATCGGTTGGCGAGAGCTTGGCGCCGCGGTCAAAGTAATAGTCTTCACGCCCGAGGATGCGCGCTTCCAGTTGGAACGGCTGCAACGTACTGACGGTGTGCGCGGCTAAGCGCCAACTGCCGCTGTGTGATGGGGGGCTGGCAGGCGGGCCGCTGGGCGTGGGCAGCACAATGACCCACAGCATCCAGAGGCCGAGCAAGCTTGCGGCGATCAGTATCAGGCGACGTATCAGCATGGCTGGATTCTAGCCGCAGCGGCGGTGAGTAGGCGATTTCGGGGGGTGTTATCCGTGACGCGGCGGCTTATCCTACGCAGCCTTTTCAATTGCCCGAGTTACCCATGTCTCGTTATTTGCCTCTGACTGCTCTGCTGATCGCCGCGGCCCTGTGTCTGGCCCTGAGCTTTGTGCTGCGTTACCAACTGATGGAAGGCGCACAGTGGGTTGGTTTATGCGTTGATGACCCGCAGCAGATGGCTTGCCAGGTACGTGCCAGCCTTGGCTGGTTGATCCATTTCCGTGTATTGGCTTGGGCTGCGCTGGTCTGTGCCGTGTTGGCATTTGTGTTGCCCGGCGCTTGGGGCAAGCGACTGGCAGTGCCGGCCTTGCTGCTCGGCCTGCCGGCGCTGGTGTTGTACAGCGCCAGCCTGGCAGTTTTTGCCGTCGTGCTGGCGCTGCTGCGTTGGGTGCGTGCGCCGCAAATCGCCTGATTAGGCGGCTTGCGCTTTAACCCGCAGGCTGCGCCACAGCGCCGCCACCAGTAGCACGCAGGTCATCGCCCAGCCGATGGCTTGCCAGTTGCTCAGAGTTTCCTGGTACAGCTGCGGTGCAATGCAGGCGCCGATCAGCAAGGCAAGCAATGCAACTTCACGGCGGTAGCCGCCTACTGGGCGGCACAGGTAGATCAGTGCCGGTAGCAGCAGTGCCGCGCTGGGGAAGCTGCGGTAGCGCGCATCCACCACCAGCGCGAGCATCATCACCGCGCCGGCAAAGCCGCTCAGGGTCAGCCACAGTGCGCCCCGGCTATGCAGCCAGTTGAAGGTACGTGCGCGCCAGCCATTTCGGCTGCTGAGTAGCAGTGCGCCATGGCTCAGCACCACGAGGTTGAGCACGATCAGTGCACCTGCCCAGAGCCATTCGCCCACGTAACGGCTGGTGACCAGCGTTAGTTCTGCAAACAGTCCGATACAGGCAGCACCCACTGCCGCAAGCAGCGGTAACAAGAGCGCGGCGCGGGGGGAGTGGGGGCGGCCAGCCCACATCAGGGTGGCGGCTGCAAGGATCAGGCTGATCATCAGCCAGGTCGGCCAGTGCGGCAGGTTGGACACCGGACCGGCGAGGATTGATTTGTCCTGACGATCCGCATCGTAGAGCCCCCAATAACCTCCGACGGCACCTTCACTGACACGTTTCCACGGCTGGTCAAAGGCCTCGATCAGGTTGTAGCGCCAGCCGTTTTGCTCGGCCATGGCGACGAAACCACGAATGAATTTCGCTTGGTTGACCAGGCTGGGTACGGAAGTTTCGCGTTGGCGACCTTCGCTTGGCCAGCCGGTCTCGCCGATTAGGATGTCCTTGGGGGCATAGGCGTTGCCAAAGGTCTGGCGGACTTCGGCGACTTCATGCAGCGCATTCTCGATACCCGCTGGGTTGTCTTCCCAATAAGGCAGTAGGTGGATGGTGATGAAGTCCACTGCGGGAGCAACTTCCGGATGCTTGAGCCAGAACTCCCAGACATCGGCATAGGTTACCGGCTGCTTGATCTGTGCCTTGACCTGTTCAATCAACACCACCAGTTGCTGCGGGGGCACTTCCTTGCGTAGCAGCGCTTCGTTACCGACGATCACTGCTTGCACCACATCTGGGTGTGCGTTGGCGATTTTAACCAGGCCGGCAATCTCAACCGCGGTGTCGGCTGGGTTTCGGCTGACCCAGGCGCCGACGATGAGCTTCAAATCATGTTTGCGCGCCATGTTCGGCAACTCTTCCAGGCCAGTCACCGAATAGGTGCGCAGGCACTCAAAGCGCTCGGCGAGTAGCGCCAGGTCGGCTTCCATTCGCTCTGGACGCAGCTGCATCGGTTGATCGAAGGGCGATTGGTCTTTGTCGAACGGTGTGTAGGACGCGCACTGCAGTTTGTGCGTGGGCGTTGCGGCATCCGCCAATGTGACGGGTTGACCAATGCCATACCACAGGCCGAATAGCGCAAGGAGGCCAAGCAGGCAGGCAAATGCAAAAGGAGCGGTAGGAAAGCGAGAGGTAGCAGGCATGATACGGGCGCGTATGGTGGTTGAGCCGCGCATAGTAGCGGATTGGCACAGTGCCACGCTGGTTGTTTTTTATGCACTGTTCGGGTTTTTACCCTCGCACCAGGCCTTATGCCTGGTGATGCAGCCAGGCATGTGTGGGGCGTTCAGCGGCGGCTTTAGGGCGCCCCTCAATACGTTGCCAGACCTTCTCGTGAAAGTAGAAACCCACCGAGTTGCACAGCGGTTCAATAGCCGCTACCAGGCCACTGGCTGCGATACTGCCGGTCAGGGCGTAAGTGACACCAAAGGCGATGCAGAAGTGCATGAGGGTGAAGGTCAGGGTCTTGAGCATGGCGCACCTCGAGTGAGAATTATTCTTTATTGAGGTGTAGCGTAGTGGTGCGGCTGTGATTGGTGAAATGTTTGGATTGAATAGCTTTAATAGTTTTTGGTGATTTCTGTTCGTGGTGCGCGCCATAAGATAGGCAATAAAAAACCCGCACAAGGCGGGTTTTTTACATTCAAGCGAACTTGAATGGTGTTGCATGCGAGTTGCGTGTTCTGCGAACAGCTGCGTAAAGCCAGCTGCATTTCGCACCACGTGCGACCCAAAAATGGTCGGGGTAGGGGGATTCGAACTCCCGACATC